>JAEEGK010000422.1_pt1 | contig 106022 bp, 75 predicted proteins | sample 8958771 | NCBI WGS metagenome assembly JAEEGK01 (sample SAMN16246547, study PRJNA631951) | gut metagenome | biome: gut microbiome; feature: rumen; material: SC-attached | host: Bos | place: Iran: Karaj | collected 2018-10 | reverse complement strand
TTGGTCAGAAACGAAATGATCACGCACTCGCTTACGCAAAAGGTTGCTACCAAGTATTTTAAATAAGCTTAGGAGAGTTTACACAAAAAAAGCTTGACTCTCGGGCAGAAGATTAATAATTTCCACTTTATGAATTTCGTAAAATACTTTGATCTTAAGAGTAATGAAAGAATGTGTTTTGTTTTTGACAAACAAGCAAAACAGCCTCAATACAGATATTCTCAGCAAGTTATTGATTTTATATATGAAGAAATCAAGAAGAACCCAGAGACAATACTGGACGATTTGAGAGAAAAATTGAAGTTAAAAAAGTCAGGCAGTCAACCCTAGGAGCAAAGGATTCTAAGCACTAATGCCTACTCCTATTCAGGAACCCAGCTTTAATCCATCACAAGTTGACTTGTTTTAGGTATAGTAACAATGTAAAGAATAGTCAAGATGATGCAAAAGAAAAGGCGATATGTATCACTATCAACCCATTATACGATTCAAGCTCCAAAAACAAAAAATGACGAGTATCAATCAGATGCTCGTCATTTTTGAGAACGTTATAGTGCAAAATCTTTCCTTCCAAAATAATCACGAAAGGCGACAGCATAGACAAAAGCGTTAATGTCACACATTACCTCGTTAGGGCTGAGCGATGAGATACCATATGTTCCATACTGCTGGTCATTGTTTATACTTATAGAACAGTAGTAATAAATGTACCCTATACCTTCTCTATACGTACCATCAGAGGCTTCTGTAACATCAATTTCTATGTTACTGTAGAACATCTGTGAGTACATACCTGCCAGCTTCCTGGCAAAATCTCTTATCTGTGTGATATCTTTTTTTCATGTAAATTATCTTCTAAAAGAATTGAGACAGGGTGCTTTTAGACCATTTACCTTTATTGTCAGGTGCAGGGAAATCGCCTTCAGCAATCATTTGTTTTAACTCTGTTGGGTTAACATTAAGCTTGGAACAAACGTCTCCTGCTGTATAGAGAGGAACAGCAGATTTGTCAGTGGCTTGGCTCTTGGCTTTTTTAGGTCTTCCCATCTTCTTAGGAGTTGCTTCTTTCTTCGGTTCTGATGGCGTGGTGGTGTTAAGATAGACATCATGAAAATCGGAAGCTGTAACTCCTTTATCTATAAGATATTTAATGATTTGTGTTAACTTTTCTTTGTTCATGTTTGATATTTCTCCAATAAAATTTTTCCACTTTTGGAACCTGTCAGTTTTTCCGACAGGTTCACCTCTACAACACCATTCAATAACCCTGCAATTGTTCGGAAATACCGAACAGTTAGGCGAAGATGATGGTTGTTTCAGTTCCAGGAATAATCATCTCAACTATCCGGTCTCCGTACAGAAACATAAACTCTTCATCGATGTCTCTTTTGCTACCATGAAAGAGTGCGGTAGTCAGATTGGTTACTGTAACGATATTCACGATAGAAAACGGGGCAACCGTACTAATAAAGTCACGGAAGGCTACGGGATTCACCTTTAAGTTTGATAGGAGAGGTTCATACTGAATAAACTGTACCCTCAAGTGTGGACACGGAAATTCGAGTCCTCTTAAAAACTGGACACCAAAGCTTCAGTATATCCGTCATTCTAGATAATACCGTAAGTGTGGTATTCTTTTATCTGACGGCAGGAAATTCAATTGAAAATCCGGAAGTATTTCATTCCGGATTAGATTATTTTTAAGCTGATATCTGGACTATATCTGGTTGTTATTTAAATCTGCCGGCTTAATCAGATGCTGAGCCACAAAATTCCAGTCAACATATTCCAGAAATTCAACTACATAATCCTTTCGTCTGTTCTGATAATCCAGATAGTAGGCATGTTCCCAAACGTCGATGCACAGAAGAACATTCAGTCCTTCAGTTAGAGGATTGTTGGCATTGGAGGTGTTGACTATGCTGATAGCACCGGAAACGGGATTCTGAACCAGCCATGTCCAGCCTGAACCGAAGTTGCCCACGGCACTCTTGATAAACTGTTCCTTGAATGCTTCAACTGTACCGTAGCTCACGCAGAGAGCCTCCTGAAGCTGCTGCGGAATATCTACCGCACGATCTTTAGGACACATGCAGTTAAAGTAGAATTCATGATTGAACGCCTGAGCCGCGTTGTTGAAGATAGGACCTATGGAGGTTTTCAGAATATCTTCAAGTTCCATATCAACGAATTCAGTGTCCTGAATTAATGTGTTGGTGGTATTGATGTAATTCTGCAGATGCTTGTTATAGTGAAAATCCATGGTACGGCTGGAGATAAAAGGTTCCAGCTCATCAAGCTCATATTTCAGTTTTGGTAACACTAGGCTCATAATTTTTGCTCCTGTAATGAAAGAGGGGTCAAAATTGCATTATTGTTAAGAAACTGCTTATTTATGGTTGTTTAAATAAGAATTCATAAACATGCTGCAAAACTTTTTAAGATATCTGCTTTTAAACTGACTCTACGTAGCTGACGTCCGACAGACCGGATCTTTCCGTTACAGGTAGATACTCCGGAAACTGCCGTCAGGTGTATACATCAGGTTAATTATTAAAAAGAACTGTGGAGAACAGTCTTTCTGACGAATCCGATTAAAGCTACATCCTAATAATATTGATTATATACAAAAAAAATTATAAATACATGCGGTTTGAAAACGGAATGATAAAAGTGTATACCATGTCTTTTTTTTAGCCGGAATAACTAATTTTATGACAGGTGAGCGACAATTTTCTGCGGTAACAGGATAGTAGTTCGTGATTACCGGTGACCGCAGAAAAAGTGTGCCGTACTTTATGTGAATCAGCTGATGTGCCAGATTGACCACGCTGAGCTTGACGGTATTATGATGGTGGTTTCCTTAGGATACACCGACCACTTGACGTCATCGTTAAAAACTATTCCCAAATAGGTTATTTTCGGTTGAGAACCGGGAAAGTATTTTCTGTTGAGATTAACAGTAACCTTTATCTCCGCATAACCGTATTTGCTAGTATCGGCATTTACGGATGTAACCTCTATTGAATCAACGAATTGTGTTGCGTATTCATGCGGAGATTTCAGCTTCCATCCGAAACCTTCAACAGATTCCCAGGTGTTGTCGCAGATTCCGGCTAAATTTGTGTAATCAAACTCATTGGCACAGATTTCGGCCTGTAGTTTAACCTTGTTGGCCTCCATGGAGATTATAGTAAAAATTTCGATTTTTATGTATTGAATAAGTACCGGCAGAAAGATTTCGGCTGCTATCCCGCAGATAGTAAATGTTACAAAGGTAAAAATTACCGGAACTATGATAACGGCTCCGCATTTCGGTTTAGGCGGATGAGTCTTATTGTGGAGGATGGAATTCATCACGTTCATAATGGTATAGAGACGGATAAAGCAGTATATTTCCAGTACTGCCGCTACAAGCATTGATATGCTGCAGATTAGAATTCCCACGGTTGTCAGTTTTACGGACAGCCGGATGATTCCTAAATAAGTAACGAATGCTGCAATAATCAGAAGTATGACTGACAGCAGTATAACTGCACATTTTGTTTTGACACCGTCGGATATCCGGGCATATTTCTCGTAGTTGAATCTGCGTAAAGTCGTGCTCACTCTGGTGGAGAGATCAAAAGACCTGAAGATTATGACCAGAAGCAGAATAAAACCTAAAAAATTAACTCCGGGAATAAACAGAGATACAAGACAGATAAGCTGCATGATATTCATACTGTCGAGTCTTCTGATAACATCATTCAGCTGCGGATCAGTGTTTTTCTCATCTGTTTTATCATGATCTGATTTTTCCGGACGGACGGTCAGATTATTGTCAGGTGATTTTGTATCAGTTGACGGCATTCCGGAATTTGTTTTCTTATCGGAGAAAACACCGGAATTCTGCCGGCAGTTTTTTTTAATCCCGCTGCCATCAGGCATTTCTTTACCACAGGCAGAGCAGAATTTGGAATTATCGCTGATTTCGGTCTGGCAGAAAGGACATTTCATAAGCAGATCCTTTATCCGGTTTTTTTAAGATGCTTTTTGAGCAGAGTAATGGTGGAGGATGATATTGTTCCTTCAGTAAGAATAGCACAGTAATCGGTCATGAACCGTTACATTGATCTGTTTATATGAGAAAATGTTCGTTTTTGGGTTTGCTGTGTTTGAAACATGAAGTTATACCGTTTATTGCTGTCAGCTACCGGATACTCCGGCAGCGTGACATTATCTTCAGAATTGCTATCGCAGTGAGTTATCTTGCTCTAATGATAACTATGGCGACAAACAGTGTTAGGATGAACTGATAGAAAAGATAAGGCATTATGGATATACTGCTTATGCCCATGATGCTTGCGGCCACCAGAAGCTGGGCACCATAGGGAATAATCCCCTGAACAATACAGGAGCAGGTGTCCATGAGAGAGGCAGTTATTCTGCCGGTAACACCATATTCTTTGCTTATGTCTTTGGCTATAGGTGCAGCAGCAAAGATGGCTACCGTGTTATTGGCTGTGGCGACATCCATAAAAGAGGTCAGCAGGGCAATTCCCAGCATTCCGCCTTTTTTGCTGTTAAAGTGTTTTCTGATGTATTCCAGTATGGCCTCAAATCCGCCGTGCTGCTTTACGAGTGCGGAAATGGATGCTACAAGGATAGAGACAATCATGGTCTCAAACATTGATGATGTGCCGTTTCCCATGGCTTCAAATGCTGTAGCATAGCTGACCGCATCAAAGCAGACTCCGAATATGATAAAAAGAATAATACCGATTAGGAGAACCAGAAATACATTGATTCCGGCGAGAGCCAGCCCGAATACCAGAAAATAAGGCAGAGTCAGCAGAAAATTGAAATCAAGATTGTCAGTAAGATTTATTTCCGAATGAATGGATATGCCAATCAGAACCACTACAGTAATGACGGCGGCAGGCAGGGCGATTTTTATGTTGGCAAGAAATTTTTCCTTCATTGCCACCCCCTGGGTTTTGGTCGCGACTATTGTAGTATCTGAAATAAAGGATAGATTATCCCCGAACATGGCTCCACCTATCACTGTTGCTGCACATAACGGAACTGAAATACCGCTGTTATTAGCAATGATGAGGGCTATCGGTGCCAGCATGGAGATGGTACCGACGCTTGTTCCCATGGACATTGAAATGACGCAGGCGATTAAAAAAATCCCGACAAGAGAAAAGTCGGCAGGTATGATGCTGAGAAGCAGGTTCGCCGTATTGATGGCTCCTCCGGCAGCCGTAGCAATGCCGCTGAATGCTCCGGCTAAAAGAAATATGAGAAGCATGATGGTAACACTGGTGTTACCGATACCTTTGGCACAGACATTGATTTTTTCGTCAAAAGAAAGTTTACGGTTCTGCATAAAGGCGGTAATCAGGGCTATACCGAAGGATACTACAACCGAAGTTATGTAGAATCCCATTTTTCCTTCAATCGGGTGGATGTATTCGTAGTATAGCCCACTGCCTAGATAAATAATCAGAAAAATAAGTATCGGTAGAAGAGCTGTTATATTAGGCTCCGGCCTGCCGTTTTCTAAACTGCTGTTATCTGCAAGACTGTTATTCAGCATTTGTTTGAATCCTGTACTAAATGGTGTGTATACACAAAACTATATAAATATATCTGAAAACTAGGTTATTATACAGCACCGGTGTTGACAAAGGAACATGATATTTGATTTTTAGGAAAATTCAGAAGAGGGGGCAGAAATGTTGAAAAAATGCGGTTGGGTGTTTACGGGGAGAAGAAGGTTTTTATCAGAATTATTTCGATTTTCCGGAAATCTTGTGATATTTTGGCAGGCTGTAATAAAAATGGTGATATGGTAAGCTTCTTGAAACAGTTCAGATGCCGTAATTCAGACTAAATATGTAATAAACATAGCAATATATGACGCGACTTTGTCTCTTGTATACTGAACTTCCATCATATGTGTTTATAATATGTGCTGTAGACTGTGGTATTTCGTGTCGCCGGCAGTTGTTATACTGTTTCTAAAAAAACTGCGGGTGGAAATGACAGTTTAAAAATATAAAAAAAAGAAAAAATAAATAAATTTTCTAATAAGAGCAGAAATTCGAACAGAAAGGACATCCTCGGAAAAACGATAGACAATTCTGAGAAAAAATATATTTTCCGGAATCAGAAAATATCGACGGGGATGGCTCCCGGCATCACTTTTCAGGTGTCAGTTTCTGTCCGGACAAAATTATGAATACTCCGGTGCAATCCGGAGAAATAATATAATTATGATGATTTTTTTAATGTTGATTCAAAAGACGAAGGATCTTATATGCGTATATGGAAAATAGCCGTTCCACTGGTTGTTGTTGCTCTTTTTGCCGCAGCTATAGGCTGGTGCTGGTTCGTACAGATGAAAACGAAGGAATATCTTGCCAATATGAAGCAGCCTCCTAGTCCTGTGGTGACCAAGACTGTAAAAAAGGAAAAATGGCAGGAGGTTATAAGCGCTATCGGTTATATTGAGCCTAATCAGGGTATCGATATCTCCTCTGAATCCTCCGGCAGTATCATGGAATTGTTTTTTGATTCCGGTGATGTAGTCAAACAGGGGCAGATTCTAGTACAGGTGAACGATTCCGTTGAACGTGCCAACTATGAGGCTTCCAAAGCGCAGGTTGAAGCTGCTAAGAAAAAGTATGTCCGTTACTCCACTCTGTTTAACAAGGGGAATATTTCCCAGCAGGATCTTGATAATGCCCGTGCGGATTATGAAGCTCTGAGTGCTGATGTCGATTCCATTAAGGCAAAGCTTGATAAATTACAGATTAAGGCTCCTTTCTCAGGAAAGCTGGGTATCAGAAATGTGTACGTAGGACAGTATATACAGCCTGGTTCAAAAATTGCCCATCTTGAAGATAACTCTCAGGTGAAGGTAAGATTTACCATTCCTCAGAATGACGTACAGAAGATTAAGCTTGACGAGGAGGTCTCTATTACCGTTGATTCATATCCGGGGGAGGTTTTCCAGGGTAAGATTACTGCGATTGAAGTAGTGATGAACTATGAATCCGGTCTGATTCAGGTTCAGGGTACAATTCCTAATCCGCAGAGCAAGCTTATTACCGGTATGTATGTAAAGGTTAATGTGATTCTTCCTGAGGAGGAAATGCAGATTGCCGTACCTAAGACTGCCGTAGCCTACAATCTTTACGGTACCTCTGTATACAGAGTGAAGACCAATGATAAAGGGGAAAAGGTTTCAGAACTGGTTAATGTTAAGACCGGTAATGAAAATGAAGATCGGGTGGTTATCACTGAAGGTCTTAACGAAGGTGATGAGCTTATCACTGAAGGTCTGGTAAGACTGTCAAATGACAGCCCGATAACCATAACTGACAAGTTTACTCTCGACAGACCAGAACAGGCACCGGAGTTATAACAGATGTTTACCGATATATTTATAAAAAGACCGGTACTGGCCATCTGTATCAGTCTGCTGATAACCCTTCTGGGACTGCAGGCTCTGAAAAATATGGCGGTGCGTCAGTATCCTAATATGACCAATACCGTAATAACGGTTACCACCAGCTACTATGGTGCCGGTGCGGATCTGATACAGGGCTTTATTACCGCTCCTATTGAGCAGGCAGTGGCTCAGGCTGACAATATTGACTATATGACATCCAGCTCTAAAATGGGTACGTCAACCATTACTGTCAATATGAAGCTTAATACGGATCCGAACGGCGCTCTTGCTGATGTACTGTCCCGTGTTAATTCCGTAAAATCACAGCTTCCTAGTGAAGCGCAGGACCCGACAATAAGTCTGTCGACGGGGTCAACCACATCCGTTATCTATATCTCCTTCTCCAGCGGTGATATGGAGGGACCGCAGATTACCGACTACCTCAACCGAGTTGTAATACCGCAGATCTTTACGGTTAATGGTGTTGCCAAGGTGACTCTGTACGGCGGTAACGAGTATGCCCTCAGAATATGGCTTGATCCGGTAAAACTGGCATCTCACGGCATGACTGCCAAGGATGTGGTCGGGATTCTTCAGGCTAATAACTTCCAGACATCATCAGGTCAGATTAATAACTACTTCACACTGATGAATACCAATACGGATACCCAGGTTTCCGATACTGCTGAACTCGAGGAACTGGTTATCTCCTCAAAAAACGGTGCAATTGTCAAATTGAGGGATGTTGCCAGGGTGTCTATGGCGGCAAATCATGATACCTTCAGAGCTATAGCCAACGGTAAGAAAGCGGTAGTTGCTGCTATCGATGCTACCCCTACAGCCAACCCTTTGGATATTGCCGAAGACGTCAAGAAGCTGATGCCTACCATTGCCAAGGGGCTTCCTTCATCCATGAAGATGGATATTATCTACGACAGTACCATCTCCATTGAAGAGTCTATCAATGAAGTTATTCATACCATTGTTGAAGCGGCGGTTATCGTGCTAGTGGTTATTACTCTCTTCATGGGATCATTAAGAGCGGTGGTAATTCCTATAGTTACCATTCCTCTTTCCATGATTGGTGTAATCATGCTGATGAGTGCCTGCGGTTTCTCTATCAATCTGATGACTCTGCTCGCAATGGTGCTGGCTATCGGTCTGGTGGTGGACGATGCAATTGTGGTTGTGGAAAACGTCGACCGTCATATTAAAAACGGTCTTTCTCCATTCAGAGCAGCTATCATCGGTACCAGAGAAATAGCTATTCCGGTAATTTCCATGACCATCACCCTCGGTGCGGTATATTCTCCTATAGCTCTTATGGGCGGGGTGACCGGTTCTCTGTTTACTGAATTTGCTCTGACACTGGCAGGTTCTGTGCTGATTTCCGGTATTATCGCTCTGACACTGTCTCCTATGATGTGTTCAAAGATGTTGAAGGAAAATGCCAAGCCTGGTCGTTTTGAGACCATGGTTAACGGAGCTCTGGACAGACTGACATCTGCTTATTCCAAGATGCTTAATGCTGTTCTGACTTCAAGAACCCCTATAGTCGTTATCGCTGTCGTGATTATGGTTACTCTGCCGGTTCTTTTCAACTACACATCTTCAGAACTGGCTCCGTATGAAGATACCGGTGCCTTCATGATGATGGGTAAGGGGCCTAACAATGCCAACCTTGACTATCTGGAGGACGGTATAAAGAAGCTTACCGAAGAAGCCGGCAAGGATAAGGCGGTTTCCAATACTCTCGGTATGATAGGTGTACCTGCATCAAACCAGGGTATGGCGATTCTTGTTCTTAAGGAGTTCTCCAAGAGAGATAAACAGGATGATGTGGTTAAACGTGTTTCACCTCTCCTCAGCGTGAGCCCGAACATCAATGCCACTGTATTTCAGATGCCTCCGCTTCCTGGAAGCTCCAGCGGTCTGCCTATGCAGTTCGTGCTGATGACTCCGCACAGCTTCGAGGAACTGTTCACTGTAGCTTCTGATGTTATGGAAAAAGCCAGAAAAAGCGGTCTCTTTGTGTACTTTGACAGTGACTTGAGCTATGACTCTCCGACCCTGTACATTGATATTGATCGTAAGAAGGCCGGTGCCTATGGTATTACCATGAGTGATATCGGTCAGACTCTTTCCACAATGATTGCCGACGGCTACGTTAACCGTGTGGCTATTGACGGCCGTTCATATGAGGTTATTCCACAGACTGAACGTTCTAACCGTCTTACTCCGGAATCCTTAAGCAAATATTTTGTGAAGGCTCGTGACGGCAGTATGATTCCGTTGAATTCAGTTCTGATTATCAAGGTTAAGACTGAACCAGCCACTCTGTCTAAGATGTCACAGCAGAATGCCGCCACCCTGAGCTTAGCCTTAAGCCCGGGAGTTAGTATGGGTACAGCGATCGATTTCTTTGAAAAGGAGATTGTACCTACATTACCTGCAGGATATACTCATGACTATAAAGGGGAATCACGTCAGTTTACCACTGAAGGCAGTTCTCTGGCTTCAACATTCATTCTGGCGGTATTTATCATCTTCCTGGTACTTGCATGTCAGTTTGAAAGCTGGAAGGATCCTTGTGTAATTCTGATTGCCGTACCTCTTGCCATATCCGGAGCAATGTTGTTCCTGTCTGTGGGAATGGCTACTCTGAATATCTACACTGAAGTAGGTCTGATTACCTTGGTTGGTCTTATTTCAAAGCACGGTATTCTGATATGTGAAGTTAGTAAGGAGGAACAGCTTAAAAACGGTCTTTCAAAAGTTGAGGCCGTCAGAAAGGCTGCCACTATCAGACTTCGTCCTATTCTGATGACTACCGCTGCGATGGTTGCCGGTCTGGTACCTCTTCTTACAGCAGAAGGCGCCGGTGCTGCCAGCCGTTTCTCAATCGGTCTGGTTATCGTAGCCGGTCTTTCTATCGGAACTCTCTTCACTCTGTTTGTTCTGCCTGTTATTTATACCTTTGTAGGACAGACTCACAAACCTTTACCTGAATTTATTGAGGAAGAGGATCTGAAGAAGGAACAGAAAGCCGAAAGCAGTGCTGCTGAGCCTGCCGGAGTATGATATACGGCAACTCATAATGTGAGTTAGCCTGCAGTTAATAACCCGAATGTTGATATTGTTAGACATTCGGGTTATTTTTATCCCATAATGCATGAATGTTCCTGAAGAAAGCCTTAAGATCTGAGATCGGGTTCTGCAGGCCGTATATCTTCGAAGATATTAATTTGAATACTTAATTTGAATATTAGACTGTTTTAAGATGAATTTTTTAAAGAAATTTTTTTTGAATATATGGTTTCCGCACACTAGAATTTTGTGGGGGCTGCTTTTTTTAGGCTTTATTTTTTATGAAAGCTGCGGTCTTTATTTTCAGTACTGGCTTAAGCTGAATCCATGTATCGAATGTGTTTATGAAAGAGCGTGCTTCATGTTTTTCGGGGTGGCTGCATTAATAGGCGTCATTATTCCGAGAATCATGATTATGCGTCTGGCTGCGTCTGCGGTCTGGCTGGTATCATCAGTATGGGGACTAATTATAGCCATAGAGCATCGCGGTTATGAAATTGATTACCAGAAATCTCTGGCCGATCCATTTGCCTCCAGCACCACCTGTGGCTTTTTTGCGAATTTTCCGGAGTATTTTAAACTGGACAAGTGGCTGCCATCAGTATTTCAGCCGACCGGAGTGTGCGGTGATGCCTCATGGGATTTCGCCGGGCTTACCATGGTCCAGTGGATTATCATCATCTTTGTATGCAATGCTGTGGTTGCAGGTATCGTCACTCTGCTGTCCCTGGTGCCGTTTGATAAGTATAAATCATGGGTGATTACAGCAAGACACGGTTAATAAAGCAAAGGGCTGAGTTTTTAACTCCCGGAAATATTCCGGGAGTCATAAAAGGTGACTGCCTACCGGGGGCCTTCATTAGTGTTAGTCTCTACGTTTTTTATGCTTTCTGATAAGGTTAGCTCCGGTGGTTACTGCCCGAAATGGGTTCGAATAATATCAAAAGCTTCGTTTATCTCTTTAGTTTTTTTATTATATTCCTCTCTTGTTCTAGCTTCCTGTTCGGGGGAAAGGTGCAGAAGACCGACTTTATCAGGATGGTACTTCTTCATTAGAATGCGATACTTTGCTTTAGCTTCTTCAAATTGAGCATTTTTTGATAGTCCAAGAATTCGCAAAGCTCTTTCAAATTCATTTTCATCTTCATGCTGTGCTTCACTATAACGATTTATGTATTCGTTAATAATATCGTTTATTAAATAATCATCTATGCCCAGGGCTCCTGTAATCATCAGGAGTCTTTTTCTTTCCTCGTCCGAAATTATGCTGTCGGCAAAAACTATAGGAAGCAGTAGATCCAGACTGAAAAAGATAAATGCTTTCTTTTCATCCTGATTCATTGTCTGCACCATAGATGCAAGTTTGTGGCATGATGCTGATGGAGAAAAATGAAGGTTTTTTCCGAAATTAAACTTCTTTTGATAGTAGCTACGTTCCTGAGCTGATATTCCTAGTTTAGCAAAAGCCTTAGTTACTTCCTGTATCTGTTCTCTGGATATTATCCCCTGGGCTCTGGCTACAAAGCCTGCCAAGGCAAACAGTTCTGCAAATAACGGATTTCCGGTGTCGGAAGAATTGCTATTCTCAGAGTGAGTACGGTTTCCGGCTGTCTGTTTTTTGTTTTCAGTGTTATTTGGCGAACTGCCGGATCTGGTATTTTTTGTGTAATCAGATGAATTTTTTCTTTTTGCCTCTTCTTTCCTTCTGTTCCGGTCTTTGGCATCTATTATTGCGCCTTTAATTCCGGCTATTACAGCTACCAGTATCAGTAATATAATTGGGCCTATAACTATAAGAAAAGCAGTAATGTTAAATTGTTTTTGCTGGTGAGATTGCTGGTGAGATTGCTGGTGGGATTGCTGGTGGGATTGCTGGTGGGATTGTGGGGGGGGGCTACTTCCCAAAGGATTTATTAATTTTAGATAAACGCAGCCATTCTGATAGCCTAAATTACAACCTTTTTGTAAGTAATAGACAGCCTGTTGCTTCGATGAGAGGACTCCCTGACCGTTATAGTATAAGTATGAAACGCCGAGCCTTGTACATCCCGCACCATTATCTTGATTGCAGGATTTTTCACATGATTTAATAGCATCGATATAATTCGCATTTTTGAAATGACGGTTACAATCGGATATATAGTAATCATGGTTACCGGGAGACAATTGTTTATTTTGTTGATTATCCTTGACAACAGGATCGTTGGTATTTGTCTGATAAGCTACACAGCCCTGATTGTTTCCTAGATTACAGGCTTTTTCATAATATCTGTTAGCATTGTAATAATCATGCTCTCTGCCATAAGGGTTTTGATACAGGTAACCTAGTTCAAGACATCCTGATGCTTCATTTAAATTGCAGGCTTTTTTGTAGTACATACCCGCTTTGGCAAAGCTTTGAGCTACTCCATGTCCTTTGTTATATAAATTCCCTAAACTGACGCAGGCAGGTCCGTGCTTTAGATTACATGCTTTATTGTAGTATATCCTGGCATTAACATAATCATGACCGGTACCGGTTGGATTTTCATAAAGTTCACCTAGATAGGCGCATCCGGTACCATCATTGGATTCGCAAGCGTTTTTACAAGACTGAAAAGCTTCTGTATTTCTATAACCTTGAGCATAACTGATGCAATCAAATAGAACATCTGCAGATGTAATATTTGGTAAAGACAGGCATATAATAACACTTAGATACAGAGATTTATTTCTCATGGTTAACTCCGGATATTGTGTGTTATTCAAGGAGGTAAAAGCAGCCGAGAAAAATTTGGGTGAATTTTCATCATAACACTGTTAGGTAAGGTGATTGCTTTTTTGTTGTAAAAATGAGGGTGTACTCTCATTTTTTTTGTTAATGGATAGAGTATTCCTTAATCGATTAACCACCATTAACATTGGGAATAATTACCGCTAAGAACCAGATGCTTTCAGTAGCTTAAAACATATCATTAGTACTGCAGGACATACCTGAGTTTGCAGCTGTGATACCGGGAAAAACAAAAGATCCTGTAGCATCGTGATGCCATTGACCGGAATTCCAGATAACTTTAGTAGGGATGAGGAACAACGAAAGGTTCATCAACGTTAAAAATGCCTATGTTATAAACATTTTTAAAACCGGTAAAAACACATTCAGTAAGCAATAGAATCTCTTGTAAAGTCATAAAGAAAATGTCGCGAACAGGAGTTATCACTAATCCTATTTCGAAAAAATAAAAATAATTAAAAAATTCGAAATATAGTGATAACATGGTTAATGGATGATTAATGGAGATTCTTATATGAAACTGATAGAAAGGCCTGAATATCTGCAAAAGTTAAAAAGTGTTCAGGGTGTTCCGGATATTAAGGTTATAACAGGGATTAGAAGATGTGGAAAATCAAAACTGATGGAAGCTTTTATCGAATACATCCGTAATTCAGATAAAAATGCCAATATCATTTATATTGATTTTTCAGATCTGGATTTCGAAGAACTTAAGGAATACCATAAATTAAATGAATTTGTTAAAAATTCATATCAGGAAACGAAGAAAAACTATCTGTTTATAGACGAAGTACAGACATGTGCCGGCTTTGAAAAGACTTTGAACAGTCTTCATGCCTCTGAAAAATATGATATTTATGTCACCGGTTCGAATGCATTTTTGCTTAGCAGTGATCTAGCAACTTTATTTACAGGAAGAACTTTCAGTATTGAGGTTTTTCCTTTTTCACTTAGAGAATATATGGAATACTTTGAGCTTGCAGATCCTTATGAAGCATATGCACAGTATCGTAAAGCGGGAGGGATGGCTGGATCTTATCTGTATTTAGATGAAAACAGTCGTGCTTCTTATGTTAATGACGTTTTTGAAACTCTTGTAATTCGAGATATTGTACAAAAGTTTAAAATTCGAAATACACCGCTTTTGGAAAAGATTGCAGATTATCTGATGGATAATATTTCGAATGTGGTTTCTGCAAACAAGATGGCACATACGTTGGAATCAAATAAAATCAAGACAAATGACAAGACGGTGGGCACCTATATAGGATATCTGTGCAATGCGTTTGGTTTCTACAGAATAAGAAGATATGATATCCGTGGAAAAAAATATCTAGCGTCTAATGACAAATATTATCTTGCTGATCCAAGTTTTAGAGGAGCAAGGTTGGGCAGTAAGAATCCTGATTACGGGAGAATATCAGAGAATCTGGTAGCGATCGAACTGTTAAGACGAGGTTATGAGGTTTATGCAGGTGTATTGTATAAAAAGGAAATTGATTTTGTTGCCATAAAACGGGATGAAAAAATATACATTCAGGTTTCGGAATATATTGATAATCCTGAAACCTTTGAAAGAGAGTATACTCCATTGTTGGCGATTAAAGATGCCTATCCTAAAATGATTATTGCCAGAACCCGCCAGGAGAATTATCAGTACGAGGGAATTCAGGTCATTGATATTGCGAACTGGCTCTGCGGCAGGTAGAGAAAGAATGTCATTGATATAAACATTCAGAAAAAATGCTCCCGTAAGCGCCGGCTTTTTTATAAGAGATAATTTATGCCCGGTTAATCATATCCGGAAAACTGGTGAAGAATTCCTTTAAATCAGCTATTTCATCTGTCAGAAATTCAGCCTGTTGCGGAGGATTCTTCTTTATGAAGTTACTGTTACAGGTATAATGGTAAGGGAGACTGATGTTTATATTGCAGTCTATCTCCTTAATGTAGAACGGGATGGTTACATGCCCGTAATCCTTGTTTATAGGCATTCCGGCATCTACTGTAAGACTTCCTGACCATCTGGTGAATTTAGGATTAGGGAAGGTGTCGAAGGACCAGAAGCCTAGATTGGTGAAAAGACCGAATTTAGTGAGCAGCAGGGGGCACTCGTCGGCTACCAGAGGGAGATGCAGGGTTTTGAAGTACAGCTTAAAATCGCGCCCTCCGGCAATAGGAATAAACTCATTAAATCTGCTTGATTCTCTGAAGAACAGGCTGAGGTTCTTTTTTTCTATAAACGGCAGCAGTTTCTGCTCAAAAATATTGAATCCGTTGGTGAGCTTGCTTATATAGTCTGATTCAATGCTGTTTGATTCCTCCCAGCGTCTGTCCAGCAGTTCATGGTTTACCAGAGGCTGCAGTGCCTGTTTCAGTACACTTAAATCTTCATCATGCCATCCAGGTATGGTAAGTACATCGTTAAGCCGGTTGTTGCAGCAGAGATAGTAGCTGTCCAGAAGATTCTGGGCTTCTCTAGGCAGATAACGGATTTCTGCTGATGACAGGCATATATCGTACAGTCCGCAGAGCAGGGATGAGGCCAGATATTCCCCCCATGAGGAATACATTCTGATAATGCGGTTGCCGCAAATATAGAGAAGTTCATCCTTCTGTCTGCCGTTGATAATTCCCATACAGTATGCGCAGTCAATTATATCAAGCTGAATAATAAGATTGCTGAGTACAATGCCGTTATCAGCCGCGATATCAAGTATCGGGGAAAACTTGTTGCAGAAGGTGTTCATCCAGTTCAGTCTTTTTTCATCACAGATGATTTTGGAAACTGAGTATTTTAATGCCAGATGAGGGTCATGACCGCATTCCTCATAATAATCAGAGAGATTCGGTTTGATATGCAGATCATCTATGAATCTTTCCATGGAAATGGAGTCATTTTTTAAACTCAGTCCGGAAATGGAGTTAGGATGGGTCTTGTTGTAGGTATGAAAGAATTTGAATGCACCTATTTTCCAGGCATCTGTGTCTCTCAGTGAGATAAGATAGTTTTTCAGAGTGTTGAAATTGGTTACTTTATCCTGTCTTAACAGTCTCTCAGTATAGGCAAGAACTTCCGATCTGCATGTCTGGGTGGCCCAGAAAAGTTCAGGGGCACTGAACACAGTGTAGTGTACTTCATGAAGATAGTTAACAAATCTTAAATTAAGGAAGTGATTAAAACTCATTTTCTTTTTCTGAAAAACGTATGAATAAACTGTTAACCTTATTATAAACAATGATAGCTTATTATCCAAAAATAAATATGCAAAAAATACATAAAAATGTTGATAATCATATATGTTATAGATTTTTTTATGATAAAAAACTTATTTTAAAAAATAAAGGAATGAAAAACACATAAGCAGTCAGGATAATCGTTTTATATTCAGAATATGCAGATTTTTTCCGCACAGTCTCCGGAAGAGCTGAACAAACTGAAAAACCAAAAAAATAGCAGAACCGGTGCTGATTCCGGAAAATACCGTTCACAATCAGTGCCTTTTGGGAAAGGATTTTTTATGGATGATAAGGATTTTGATATTCTTGACAGTCAGACATATCTGCTGTTCTCCTGCAGTTATAATGATATGACGGAGGAGCAGTATGATTATTTATATGAGATTATTCAGTGGGAACTAAGCGAATTCGGCTGGGATGATACTTTCAGAAGCTGGGAGAAGTATCTGTTTACGGAGTGCGTATCTCCCGAATCAGTAGTTAATTTTGCCAATCTGTTCTGGTGCTACGGAGGCTGTGAGCACCGGATACCGGATCCCTGCCGTTTTCTAGCATACTTTTACTATCGCGTGGGTTTTGATGGAAAAACATACGATCTTAACGAAGATAAATACGGTGTACTGGGAATACTGGACAGTCTCGGTGTGTCCGTCATGCTCAAAGCAGGATTCCGTCATGCGGATCTGGTGGAGAATCCTTACTATACGCCTGAAAGTGATCCGCTTATAACTGCCGAGATTAAAGCTTTCTTTCAAGAGGAAAGATGAAGCTAGACTCCGGCGTTTTGATTGGTATCTTTAGCTTTTACAATGCCTATTCCGAGCAGGGCAAAAAGAACTGCCATTCCTACATTCACCAGATTGAAGAAGCAGTACGGCAGGTAATCTAAAGTGCTGATTTTTAAGAGCCCGGAAAAATAGACACCGCAGGTGGACCATGGAATAAGAACAGAGGTGATGGTTCCACCGTCCTCAAGAGAGCGGGACAGAACGGTTGGAGCGATTTTCATGTTTTTGTAGAGGTCTACGTACATTCTGCCGGGAAGGATAACGCTCATACTCTGCTCTCCTGAGATGGCATTGATTCCGATGGCGGAAAATACTGTGGCAAGAACAAGTTTTCCGGCTGAATTTATAAAGAGTACGGCTTCCGACATAATGCGTCCGAGGCAGCCTGAACATTCCATGACTGAACCGAAGCTCATGGTGGCAAACATCAGAATAACCGTATTGAGCATTCTAGCCATGCCGCCTCCTGACAGCAGGGTATCGAAGTTCTTGTTTCCGGTCTCAAGATTAAGTCCGTTGTATGTTATTTGCCACAGTGATTTGATGTTTTCCAGAACGGAACCATCGGTGTGTAATAACCTGGTAATGCTGTCGTATTGGAAAATTACGGCAATGACAAGTCCTGCGATAATACCTGCGCATATGGTAAATATAGAATGAGTGCGCTTTACTGCGAGGTAGAGCAGTATAGCAAGAGGAAGTATGCACCACAGGGAAATATTGAATGAATTATTAAGAATATTCCTGAAGGATTCATTACCTATACTGTCCTTTCCCGTATCCGGTTCTGTTATTAATCCAACTACGGCGAACATGATGACGCTGATAATGATACTTGGTATGGTGGTTGTTGTCATACTTTTAATATGACTGAACAGATTTACCTGACTGACTGCTGAAGCAATATTGGTGGTTCCTGAAAGCGGTGACATTTTGTCTCCGAAGTAGGAACCGGATATAACTGCGCCTGCAGTGATCAGCGGATTAAGTCCGAGTCCCTGGGATATTCCCAGGCAGGCTATGCCGATGGTCGCCGCTGTGTTCCACGAACTGCCTATACACATTGAAACGACTGCACAGACAATGGCTACGCATGGATAGAATACTTTAGCATGCAGCAGATTCATGCCGAAGTAGATCATAGTAGGAATGGTTCCGCTTATAAACCATACTCCGATAAGAGCACCTACAAACAGCAGAATAAGGCATGCAGGAAGGGTTATGGAAATACCTTTTATCATGCCGTTTTCCAGATCTCTGTACTTTTGTCCGGAAATAATGCTGACGATAAATACGACAATGGTGCTGGCAAAAAGCGCTATCTGGTTAGGTCCTGATACACAGTCATCACCGAAACAGTAGAGGCTGAGTCCTAAAAGGGAAAACAGAAATACCAGCGGAATTAGTGAGAGAAACAGGTTGGGGGTATTTTTCTGTTCAGTTGACATGCGGTTCTGTCCTTTTGTTATTTTTTGGCCGTATGAACAGGATTCCAGACGTTCATGCGGAATATATCAGAACGCAGAAATATAAAATGCATATTCATATTTCTTAATTGTACATCAGATTATGCAGTAATTCTAAAATGAAGATTGTATTTACGTACACAAATACGGGTGATTAAAAACAAAATAGCCTGTGATACCTAAAAATCAGGAAAAGACGGTTATCCCGCCAGAAAAAAATTAGTGATGCAGTTTGAAGGAAAGAGGAATCTCCACCCGGATGTTTTCTCCGGTTATACCGGTATTTATTCCGATAAGACCGCTACCGGTTTTTTTCATGGATTCATCCAGAATATGGTTACCGGTTGAGCGGCTGACAGAATAACCGGCAACCCTGCCGGAGGTGTCAATCACCACCAGAATTCTGCCGCTACCTTCAATGCCTCTTCGTACGGCACTTCCCGGATATACGTGCAACCTTCTGGCATGGCTTAGAAGAATACCATATGCTTTATTCCGCTTATCGAACTGTTCGTTCGATGGGGTTCCCGTACTTCCTGATGCGCTGTCCGAACTGCCAGATTCCCCGGTAGCCCCCTGATTTTGTGAAGTATTGCCGGAGATATTTCCCCTGCTGTTTTCATCTGTATTCTGCTGGCTGTTATCGGGCCTGGTTAATCTATCCTGATTATTAATGTTTTTTTGACTGGTATGGCGTTTTTTATTATCGGAGGACTTCCGGTTGTTTTTATTCTGTTCCAGGTGGTGGTTATGTTTCCGGAGTGAAGAGGGATCAGTCTTTTTTTTCGCAGGAGTACCGTTTTTACGGGGAAGAGATGAATGGCTGTCAGTTTGAGGTTTGACGGTATTTTCTCTGAAGTTTTCTCCGTAATCTGATGATGTGCCTTTTTCAGGAGAAGCTTCTCTGTTTATTTCGTTATTGTCATTTGAAACAGAGGCCTCTGTTTCTGCAGTCTTGGATTCCTGAACGGCTGCAGTTCTTTGAGATTCATCCGGGGACGGCTGAGGAGAACCTTCTCCTGCTTTACCGGTTGTAAAATCACCGGATACGGAAGTAATGGTAAGACTGTTCCCTGGAGAGAGCTCTTCTGAGTCCTTATTTTTTAAAATAAAAAAGGATGTTGCAGTCAGGAGAAGGCATGTAACGCTTACAGCGATTATTCTGGATACTGAATCTGTAGTCATTATTTCAAATTAAAAAATACTGTCATTCCTACTGTTGTTTATTATTTATGTTAACACAGGATACGCCTGCATATTCCCTGCTCACACATCACTAGTTTCTCTTATTCCTTTTTAAGGTTCATCCGGCGGAACAATGCTTCTGCTGGTCTGCGGTATGGAGGTGATGATAATATGTCCGTTGCGGTATTTTCCGGCAAGGTCGGTTATCTGCAGTATCTTTTCAAAAGGGGTGTTTTTGTCAGTGTATAGATTTATCGGTAGTTCCGGATTTGTTTTAACCGCCTGTTCCAGTTCTTCAAGAGTGGCTTTTTCGCCGTTTACCACAAGTTCTCCGTTTTCATTAAAACCGGCAACCAGATATTCCTGTTTTTTTATGGAGGATGTCTGTTCAGAGGAGGGGAGATCCGCTTCAAATCCTGTGGAGATAAAGCTGGTGGTCAGGACAAAAAATACTATCAGCATGAATATAACGTCGATCATAGGAGTCAGATCTATGCTGAGACTGCTGTCATTATCTTCGTCGTCTAAAAAGGTCATGGTCGGTCGTTTTTAACTGTTAAAATTAAATGCTTTCCAGTCAGGCTTATAAAATAACATAAGCCAGACGGATTTCTTATTCTCTATGTTTTTTACTGCTTTTTTCCGGATGCGTCTTTTAATACAGTGAGGGTTTTCTGCAGCATAACCGGATCGGCTGATATTTCATCGATAATACGGCTTATGCTCTCAAGCATTGCCGTACAGATGGATTTCTGCCACAGATTAATCATATAGTAAAAAACAAGTGCCGGTATGGCAATGGATAGTCCGAGTACTGTTGTTGTAAGTGCCTCTGAAAGTCCTGAGGTCAGTAGTCTGGTGTTTACCGAGGTTACTGAAGACAGGGCTTCAAATACATGCATCATTCCCAGGACCGTTCCCAGAAGACCGCACAGAGGGGAGATGACTGCTATTACCTTAAGACAGGTGAGGTTACATACCAGAATTCTGCTTTTGATACTGTATACAAATCCTGTCTCGCGACGGATGCAGTCTATGGAGAAACTTCGTTTTTCTATAAGTCTTGCTGTGACGGAGATGAATGTGGTACTGAATATTCCCCCTGATTTAAGCAGGGATTCGCCGGTACCGGATTTGATGCGATTGATAAATGTTCCCTGATGAATTTCATGGAATATCATTTTGAACTGTATTCTGGAAAGCAGGGTGTAGCAGAAACAGTATACTGCAAGGTAACAGGCTACGAATCCTGTTAATATCAGCAGTATTCCCACAATACCCAGACTGTCGTATAGATAATTAAGCATGATTTCTGGCAACCTGAAAAAGAATAAAGGAAATACCGGAGGAACCTGAAGTTACGTTATTCAGAACAGAACGTTTTAAAACAGCTTTGTTGCTGCAGTGTTTAACAGGGTTCTTATCTGATTAAATAAGCCGGTGCCGTTTTGCGGCAGGGCATTCTATCTGACTATTATAATGTAGGTGCCGGTTTCGGGGATGCTTTTTTTAGGATAATGTTAATAATTTTCCGGTAGAACTGTTTTTCGGGAGAAAAAGTATCATGTTTTATGAAGAATGCTGAAACGATGTTCAGCCTGATAATATATCCTAATCTTATCATCTCATGTCTTTAAAGAATATATTCCGGGCTGACCGGTTTCAGACCCTGTATTTTTTTCCGTACTGAAAGATTGTATTCAGAACAATAGGTCTAAGGGTGATAAAAGATTCTACTCCGGAGGCTGTTGATTTATGAATCTACTCGAATGTTAACCGGGTTATAAAAGTTTTTCGGAATAAAAAATCCCCTTGTTCCGTTTTCATTTTCAGAATAAGGGGATTCAATGTAAAGGATATTGCCTGTTTTACCTAAATACTACTTAGCAACAGTGTTGCAGGCAGCCTGTTCGATTTCCTTCAGCCAGCCCATTTCAATAAAGAAATCGGTTGCTTCCGGCAGGAGTAACCATGTGCAGATAAAGCCTATAACTGAAAGAACAATGGTATAAGGTATCGCCATGATAAACATTCTGCCGTATGAAAGTCTGATGAGCGGAGCAATAGCCGAAGTCAGCAGGAACAGGAAGGCAGCCTGACCGTTAGGGGTGGCAACAGAAGGAAGGTTGGTTCCTGAGTTGATGGCAATGGCCAGCATGTCGAACTGTTCTCTGTCAATGGTGCAGGTTTTAAGAGCATCACTGACCTGTGATACGTATACTGTAGCAACGAATACATTATCAGATACAGCAGACAGAACACCGTTTGCCACGTAGAAGAGCGGCAGCTGCTGATGTTTGTCAACAGAGAGTACCCAGTTAATGATTGGATCGAATAAATCGAGGTGGTTAATTACGGCTACAACAGTCAGGAATACACAGAGGAGGGAAGTGAACGGCAGGCTTTCCTTGAATGCTTTACCTATTTCAGCTTCGCTGTTTACCCCGGTGAAGGTTGTTGCGAGTATGATTACGGAAAGACCTACAAGCCCCGGTTCGATGTGTATGGCAAGTGCTACAATGAGCCATAATGCCACAATGGCCTGACAGAAAAGTGAAACCTTTCTCGGAGTATCAATCTCACGCAGATGGCGGAGATGATGTTCCTTTAAAATGTTGTAAATCTTTTCCGGAAGAGGCTGACCGAAGCCGAGAATCTTGAATTTTTCAACAAGGATACAGGTTGTAATACCGCATACGAATACCGGTAATGAAATCGGAGAAACTCGCAGGGCGAATTCAGCAAAGTCCCAGTTTGCAGTAGCGCCGATGATAAGATTCTGAGGTTCACCTACAAGAGTAAAGATTCCTCCCAGAGCTGTACCCACAGCTGAATGCATCAGCAGTGAACGGAGGAATGCTCTGAAGTTGTCCAGATCCACACGATCCTCCTTGGATACCTGGGAATTATCGTGAATCAGGGTGCTAGGAGAGGTTATAACCTTGTGATAGATATTATAGAAGCCTGTACATACTGTAATGATAACGGCCAGCACTGTCAGTGCATCGAGAAATGCAGAGAGCATGCTTGCGAGAATACAGAAGATTAATGAAAGGACGATCTTGGATTTTACCTTGATAATAATTTTGGTAAAGATTGAAACCAACAGATCTCTGATAAAGTGAATACCTGCCACCATGAACATCAGAAGCAGGATAACTTCCAGATTACTCATGATTTCCTCTTTAACTTCGTATACGGAAGTCATGCCGATGCCGACGGCTTCTATAGCCAGTAGACCGCCGGGAAGCAGCGGGTAGCATTTTAAGGCCATTGCCAGGGTGAATATGAATTCACCGACGAGAAACCATCCTGATGCGACAGGAGAAACATGGAACAGTATCGGATTAGCAACGAGAAAGATCAGAATCAGCCGTTTATACCATACCGGAGCATCACCTAAAAAGTTTGATGTCAGGGATTGTATGACCGACGGCTTGGCAATCTGTGCATTAGCTGTCATATAAACATTCCTTAAATAACAAAAATTTAAAAAAATTTAAAAAAATTTAAAAAAATTTAAAAAAATCTACATCCGCGCATATTATACATATTTTTTTGATCAACTTCAGATATTCTTTTTTACTTACTGCCGTATATAAAACTTTTTCCGTCGGGAACCACCGGTACATATCACCCTTAAGAGGGCTGGTGGAATAAAAAATGCAGTCGTTAAGTGAAAGGAAGGTTGAGATGATTTCAGGTACGAGCGTTTTTCTAGGGAAATGCTTTACTATTAATTGTAGTACCTTTTTTATGAGCCGGAAGTTTCCTAGTATCTCATCAGATTAGGAAAGCGTTAATGCAGACATAAACAGCGGTCTGGTGACCGGAATGAAATGGAATACCGCATCATACCGGAACTGAATCTGGCCGGTTGAAGTGTCTATCATGCCGCAGTTTCTGTTAAAGCATCACTTTTTTTAGAAAAAATTGCTTTTTTACAGAAGCTTCTGCCAGCTGACGGAACATGAATTTCCTGATGTTTTTACTGTATTTCCAGTATTTACGCGGGCAGATAACAAAGAATTGGATTAATTATTCAAAAATGTGAGGGTGCAACCGTGGAGTTTTAATTTTTAAAGTGATAAAATGCTCACGTTTTTTTGGATTGATATCCATTTTTGAATTTTTTTTTGATGTATAGTCTGTTATATCGGTATTTAGTGTATGAGTTTGTTTGCCTTTAATAACGAGGTTCCTATCATTACTGTACTGATTGGTTTGTCTTCAGTAATAGGTATATTACTGGGAGCTATCAAGTACAAAGGTGTAGGTCTAGGTATAGGTGGTGTGCTCTTTGGTGGCATTTTTATGGGGTGGTTGGCTCAAAAGATGGGATGGGTTCCTTCTTTTGCCGCCGGTGGCAATGTTTTTGATGCCAGCACCCTGACTGATGTCGCTTCAAAGACAGTGCACGAAAGTGCTTCCGTCTTAAATGCAAAAGCAGCGGCTGTTTCCGAAGTTCTGGTTTACCAGAAAGTTCTTCACTATGTTCAGGAATTCGGTCTGATTCTGTTTGTGTATACCATTGGTATTCAGGTTGGCCCCGGCTTCTTCTCAAGCCTGAAGGGTTCCGGCCTCAAGATGATCGTCTATGCTGTAGTGAGTGTATTACTCGGCGCCGCCATTGCGTTGAGCTTCTGTCTTTTAGGCTTTATGAATCTTGATGCCTCTATCGGTGTGTATGCCGGTGCGGTAACCAATACTCCGGCACTCGGTGCAGGCAGTGCGATGATCGATGATATCCGCTCTAACCTTCAAGGGGTGATTCCTGAAGGACTAAACAAGGATACAGTTGCTTCAGCCTATGCTGTAGCCTATCCGTTCGGTATCTGCGGTATTCTTCTTACCATGCTGATCATCAGATTCATATTCAGAGTTAACATCAACGCTGAAGGTGAAAAGTACGAGCTGCAGAAGAAGAGCAACAGAAAGGATCTGAATACTCAGAACGTATCAGTTGTAAATTCAGATTTATTCGGTTTAACTATTGCCAGTATTCCGGTATTACAGCCAGGCAAGGTGCTCTGTTCACGTCTCAAGAGGGGAAACATCCTTATGGTTCCTAAGCCTGATACCGTGGTTTACGCCGGTGATATCCTGCATCTTGTAGGTAATAAGAAGGAACTGGACGAAGCATGTGCCTTCATCGGTGAACCTGTTCAGGTTTCATTAACCACCAAGGGTACTGATCTTTCAGTACGCAAGGTAGTGGTTACCAATGAGAAGATTCTCGGCAAGACTCTTGACAGTCTGGAAATCAAGTCAAGATTTGATGTTGCCGTGTCACGTTTAATCCGTACCGGTATGGAATTTATTCCTCACAGCGGTACTCAGCTGCACTTCGGTGACCAGTTGAATCTCGTCGGTCGCAAGGAATCCATTGATGCGGTAGCCAATATTGTCGGTGACAGTGCTGTAGCTATGCAGAAGGTTCACATGCTGCCGGTATTTATCGGTCTGGTTCTCGGTATGGTTCTTGGCTGCTTCTCTATTCCTGTTCCAGGATTACCTGCAGCTATTAAACTGGGTCTTGCCGGCGGTCCGATGGTTGTAGCCATTCTTCTTTCCCGTTTCGGTCATACCATAACCTTCGGTAAGATGCACTGGTTTATGCCTGCCTCAGGTAACAGTGCCCTTAGAGAAATCGGTATAGTGCTGTTCCTTGCTATTGTTGGTTTTAATTCAGGTGCTAAGGGCTTTATTGATACCCTTTTATACGGTGACGGTCTGATCTGGATGGGGTACGGTGTATTTGTAACATTTGTTCCTATCATGATTTGCGGTATACTGGCATACAAGGTATCCAAGATCAATTACCTGTCAGTATGCGGTGCCATGGCCGGTTCTATGACAGATCCTCCAGCTTTGGCATTTGCAAACGGTATGTACAAGAATTCCGAAGCTTCAGCTTTAGGTTATGCAACTGTATATCCGTTTACCATGTTCCTGCGTATTCTGACTCCTCAGATTATGATCATCATTGCAGTTGCCTGCGGTGTACTAGCAAAGTAGGAATTGTTCTAAATTGATGATTAAGGCAGAGCACGGGCTCTGCCTTTTTTGGTTATTACCGTCTTAAAGTTTCCGGTGATTCTCAGTTAGCAGAACGATCGGTGAGTTTCCGGCTGATTTTTTTATCATGAATACTAGTAAGTCGATTTCAGAGGAATCTGAAATCTGGTTTTTTAAAACTTTTAAAAAGGGATTGCTGGTTTTTATAGCAAGACCGGGAAAGTGGCTGCAGTCGCTTTTTATGGGGATGGTAAGTCTTGTGCTGTTTCCCTTTTTCTGGTGGGCGCTGTCCTGTTTTATTTCTCTTAAAGGTGTCAGGTTAAAGGATACATGTGAACTGACCGGTAAATTCAGATTTCTGTTTGCCGGGGAATTTCTGCTGACATCCATATTGTTCCTCGGATGCTGGTTTTTGTGCGACTATATCGAAAAAACTCCGGCAGCTGATGCTGACAGCCTGTATTATACCGACGTGAGATATTATTATCTTGCTGGATCTGCGGTAATACTGATGATAAATATTATTGTATACAACAGTCTGGTATTTTATCTGGCTTTGAAGGTTCCTTCACTGTCACCTGTATCTGTCATGAAGACGGCATTGCGTCAGTATCTCGGCAATGTGGTCCAGATAATGCTGTTTTCTGCGGTAGTTGCTGCAACAGGGGCCTGGCTGGAATATCATGCCATGTCTCTCGGACTGTTGCTTAAGCATTATATCCGCTTTAATGTTTCTCATCCCGATATTCTGCTGGTTATATTCAGGGCGAGACATTTTTATCTTCTCGTGATGACTGTTTATGCCGGTTCGGCAGTATATATGCTGAGACTGGTATCAAGGTATCTTTTTGTAAGTTTGATAGATTTGATTAAAGACGGAAGAATTCGTATCGGCTGAACTTTGATAAAGTAATAAAAAAAGGTCTAAAACCCTGGTTTTAGACCTAACGCAAAAGTCTATATTATAGACTTAACAACGAGAGAAAATTTTGAGTTTTTTACATAACAAGTAGTTAGTTGTTATTCTTCTGCCATTTATATTTGTAAATTATTTATTATGGCTGTATATCTGCGAAATTGATGTTTGTAAAATAAGCTCAGCTTAAAACATTCCGCTTTCATTGTAGATTTTTTCAAGCATCTTCAGTTTTTCTAATAAGGTATATGACAAAACCTCGGATCCCTGACGCTGATAGTTAATAATCTGATTTAAAGCGTCCCTTTTAGAGCCGTAATATCCAGACCACACTTCAGAAACCTGTCTGAGATTCGTATCTCTCTTTAAAAGAGCCAAACAACAGGCTTCTCTTGTAGTTGGAGAAATCTGACCGCTTCTTGACTCAATTCTCTTAATCAATTCATTAGGGCTGTATCTAGAAGCATATTCTTCACTATTGAATTCCATATTTCTTAATCCGGATTTTCCATAGTTTCCGGATACAATATTTGTCAAAGTTGTTAAAAATCCCATATATGCGCCATCTAAGAATATATTCAGTTATTGCTCTAAAGTTTGTTGAATTCCAATACCAACAAAACATATTCCGTTGCATCAGTTTATTTATCAGATTTATTCTTATTATTAAACTTATTCCTATTCTGAACGGAATGATGCTTATATTGAGTTCAATTACTTATTTTTTTTCTTTTTAAATTCATTAATCCATAGTAATAATCGGCCTGACGGCTTGAAGTTCCGTTGACCAAAACGTCAGTATTCCGGTTTAAAAGAGTAAAAATGCGCTGAATTAGAATCAGTGCATTCTGTCATCTCATATAAGCCATCAGCCATTAAATGTTGTTATTTTAGTTATAAAAACGTTTTTATTGTTAAATAATTAATAAATTGTTTAACAATATCACACAAATGTTAAATAATTGAATATTTTTTGTTTAAAATATCACATTTAAACTGCAAAAAATAATTATCCGTAATAAAGAATGAAGTTGTTTTTTGTGCGGTTTTTGTACAAAAAATAATTATAGTGAAAATATATCGATACTTTTCCGGGTAAGGTTCTGCTGCTTTCTAAGGATATTATCCTGCGGAATGGTCTTTTGGATTCAGAGTGCTCTTCTTTCGTGCTGTATTCATCGCAATCTCGGCAGCCGGTGTTTAATGTTTTTTGACGGAGGCAGAAACTGTCAGTACTCAGGAATATCCTTTTCAGGTTATTTTGACATCAGCCGCACATTAGAATGAGGATGCTGTGAACTTATGAATATGGAATTGAATCAAAATTATGCAGGGATGTTATTAACCTGACGGGTAATTTACAGGAAGGATTTTATACTGACGTCAGACTGCCGGCATCTGTCGTTTTTTTTTACTAATACCGGATTAAACAGATACGGCATGCGTCAGAGTAGGCGTAGTCCTGACTGAAAAACTCCGGAATAGAGGGTAATGGTTAATTATTTGAGCTATCCCTAAGATATTAACTCTAAAAATGATATAAAGAATACTATTGTGGTTATTAGTTATATTTTATGAGGTAGGGGATGCTATTGTAATTGCAGCTCTGGATCTGTGGCTGACGGCGGATAATTGTTATGAATATATTTAAAACTCCTAATCTTGAATTGCTGTTGTGTGATTACGGTCTGCGCAAAAAACGCTACCGTTCAGCCTGTGTCTGCGCCTTTTTTTCTTTAAAAGACGGTAAAACCGTGGCTGCGACGGATGCCATGGCTTCTATCTATAAACTGTATCCTGAACTGGTTCTGGATGACGGTCTGCCTAAAATTCACGGTGAATGGGCGCTGTACGGGAAGGCCTACCGGATGGGGGATAAGGATTATAATCTGCTTTCAGTACAGCTTGACGACCGTGTGAAGGAGGTTCTGGCTGATTTCCGGGATATTGAGGAAGAAAAATGTTTTTCTCTTGAAGATCCTCAGAACATAAAGCGTCTGCTGTTCCGTGATAAAACCAGTACTGCCGGTAGCGGTATTTGTACCTTTTTTCATGATCTTCCCCAGGATGACCCGGCAAGAATCAGATACCTGGGAAAGTTCAGTGACAAAATGCTTCCGGGATTCTATCCTGATGATTTCGGCTATGAATACAGCAACTGCGCTCCGGCTGATCAGCGTATATCCGGAGTCTGGACAGACGGATCCTCCTACTGTCTTGCCGGTTTTTTTGCTGACGGCGAGGTTTATCAGGGGAAACTGCCGGTTATTGATGTCCGTCTTATTTCCATGACAGGTGATCTTGATAAGCATGAGCTTTTTGATAATCCGCTGAATCTTGATACGGTGAAGTTTTTTCCGGAGGCAGGACTCGGGGTGATGATGTGGCACGGTATGATGGAGGTGGACATAAAGAATGACTACACTGTCTGTCTGGCTGTCGATGCTGGGCTTTATGCCTCTAAGGACGGTGAGGGAAATATTAAAGTACCGCATTCCAGCGAATTCATTGATCTGGCTCTTGATCAGTTGAGGAGAAATCAGCCACCGGAGAAGCCGGAGCATCGCATTGCTGAAAAAGTTAAAGAGGTGGTCAGGGAATCCAGGGAGGTTCGCAGAAGCCGCTACTGCAATATATATATGGAATACTTCAATTTTATGACTGTGTTCCAGAAGCTGCCTCTTGTTATAGGTTATGCCTATGAAAATGCCGGTCTTGAAGGAATAATGCAGCATAATGACTGGGATGCGGCGGTTCTGGAGAAAATAAAAAATCTGTCACCGGATGATCCGTACTACCGGCTGGTAAACAATATTCCCCTGAAAGAGGAGGAGGGGTTCAGCAGGGCGATGTCCTCGCTTCTTGATAAACATCCGGCATCACTTGAGGATCAGGATTTTCTAGAAATGCCCGGTCATGACAAACTGGAGCAGTTTGTCCTCAGTCAGTTCTTCCTCGGTCATATTAAAAAGCCGGTGCGGCTGAAATACCGGAATTTCGGAGTTGATTGCGACGGTGATTTTGAACTGCCTGCAGGTATAATTCTGCCTCAGTTTGTTGAAAAGGAATTTGTCGGAGGACTGGTAAGACCAAAAGGTCTGTTCTGTGCGGAAGGAGAGGTGGTTATACCGGGTTCCCGTCTCGGAGCCACTCCTTCATGGCACGGATCCATAAATGTTCAGAATATCCCCCGCATGGCTGTGGATGATATCGGAGCAGGCATTCTGCTTGCAGAGGAGTCATTTCATCAGCTGGACGTGATTTATATGCCGCGACCTGATTATCCTGTTATTGATGAGATTAAGCAGACTGCCATGGAATCTTTTGAGATACTGGTGCCGGCTCCGGATGACAGAATCAGGGAGACGGAGGAGTTATGGAAGAACTCGGAATACAGTGCGAAGGTCCGGGTGGTTCCTCTTGGCAGAAACAAGGACGGTGAGCTTTACAAGTCACTCCTTGAACGTATGCAGGACGATGTTCCCGTAAGCTTCTGGCTTGATGAGGTGGTGGTAGGTGGAGCTATTGAGCCGATTCATCTTCCCGGAGAGCTTTACGATGTTGCCCTCGATGACATGCTGGCAGAGAAAATGGATCTTGACCGCAATACCATGGATTTTGTTGAAGGGGCTCTCAAGCGTCTTGATAAAGAAAAGCAGAATGTTCTTTCCAAAGTCGGCGATAAAAAGGCCAGAGCCATGATTGAACAGCAGTTTGCCGGTGCAGCAGCGGAGATTAAGGCAAATGCCAAAAAGTCTGATGTGGAGATTATGAAAAAAAGCATGCAGGCTCATCTCAGTAATTTTGCCAAAGCCCGAGAAACCGCTAAAAGTCCGGAGGTGGTCAAGCAGATTGACGACCTGGAGAAGCAGAGCAAGGAAGAGTTCGGCAGAGTATTTGCCATGATGGATCTTTTTAAAACCACCCGTCAGAATGCCGAGGAGGCCAGAAAAGCTTTGGAAAAGTCTATTGACAGCAATGTTGAGGAGGCTATAACCCGCAATAATCTCGGAGATGCGGATTTTGATTATCTGAGAAGCACCGGAGTGCGGAATTTTCCGGATGTATACATCGAAAACCGGGAGTTTCAAGAAGCTGATCTGTCGGAATTAAGCTTTAAGGATTCCACATTCGACAGAGTGACGTTTAAGGGAGTGAATTTCAGTTTTACTTCTTTCGAGGGATGTACCTTTAACGGTTGTGTCTTTGATGCCTGTACAATGCGAAGTCTTAGGTTTTCCCAGTGTTCGTTTCTTGAATGCCGTGTACAGAATGCTGTGTGGGACAGTGCAGTACTGGAGGACTGCAGCCTGCTTAACTGCATGCTGATCGATCTGAATTTCTATGAAGGAGTCATCCGCAGGCTTACCTTTGAGACTGGCGTGTGGAAGGGAGGTTCTCTTACCGGGACGAAGCTGGATATCCTCAATATGAGCTTTGTTGAAGTCAGTGATATCCGGATGGAATCATGTACCTTTGATTACGTGAGGTTTGAAAGCTGTCAGCTGTCAGGACAGGACTGGCGCGGTTCAGCGGGAGAGTCAGTGACTTTCAATAACGGTACGGTCACGGAGACCTGTTTGAATAATACGGTTTTCAATCAGATTAATATTCACGGTGATATAGTTGTGGAGAAGCTTGAAGCCAGGGAATGCCACTGGCATGTGGTGGTAATTATGGAGAATACCGTGATGACCGGCGGTGATTTTACTCACAGTGTATGGGAGGATGCCTGTATCAGAGGAGCTGATCTGTCACAGGGCTGTTTCAGATTCCTTGTGGCAAAGGATATAAGCCTTACCGAAAGTACAGTGCAGAAGGCGGATTTTTTCCATGCCAATCTGTTAAGAGCCAATATGTCCGGAACCAGACTCGGAGGAACTGTTTTTGATGAGGCTAATCTCTTTGCTGCTGATTTCACAGGAAGTTTTCTTGAGGATAACAGCTTCAGGGGAACTAATCTGAAGAGGACTCTTATCAGTCTCTTCAGGGATTTTTGATATTATTGATCGAGATATCAGAGAGGTTCTGTTATGGAAAGTTTATTTAATTTATACATTGGTGCCGCAGGCACGGAGACTGAGAATGAGAATGATCTGGGACCGTATTTCAGAGTCATAAGCTTTGAGGGACGGGAGAAAATATCCCAGATGTACAGTCTGAAAGTTGTCGTCGAGGTAACAGAATTCGGTGAATTGAAGGAATTGATTAACCGGCTTCTCAAGGAAAGAGTATTTCTCGAAGTTAACTATGGAACCGCGTACAGAACATTTCCCGGGGTTGTCAGAAAGGTATCGATAATCGGCAGATTTCAGAATTCCCTGCATTTGGAGCTAACAATTGTTCCGCGAATCTGGTTCCTGAAGGAGATAATCCGTTCAGAGATATTCATGAATATGACTATTCCGGAAATTATTACCCAGGTGCTGTCCAAGGATACGGTAATATACGGTGATATCAGTATTGATGTTTCCGGCATTAATCCGGAGAACTATGACAAGAAGGAATATGTCACCCGCTATAACGAATCAACTCTGGATTTTATCAGCAGACTGATGGAGGAAGCCGGAATATACTGTTATTTCAAAGGTGTAGCCAGAGATGACACCGGCGGGGCGATGGTAAAGGACTCATCTGTGGAATGTCTACTTTTTAGTGACCGGAAGAGTGTGGAAAAGAAGCTTCTGCCGGAGATATTCCGTCGCGGTGAAGGAGGCAAGGATGATTTATACGGATTGAAGAGCCTGAGCTTTGATTTCAGTCAGGTGCATAAGTCTGTTTCCGTTCACAGCTTTGATATGGACACGTCCAGAACCAAGAAGATTATGCCGAAGGCTGAAAGCCTTGTGGCAAGTTCGGATATTTTTGAAGGTGTAAATGTCGCTACCGTCACCAGATATGCCAGCGGGCTGACATCAGACAATGTCAGCAAGGTAAGTGATCTTAATGCCGAGATTTCCGCAATAAATGCCGAAACGGTGACCGGTACCGGCAGACATCCGGAGGTGCGTGCAGGCAGTATAGTGTCTATAAGCACGGATTATGAGGATGTCAAGGATTTTCTGCTTACCGAGGTGGTACACCGCGGCAGACAGTCAGGCTCTTCTTTTACTTATACTGATAATCCCGGCAGACAGGCGGAGCTGAATTTCTATGAATGTGATATCACCGGAATACCGGCGGAAACACAGTATAGAAATCCGGTAACCGTTTCAAAGCCTAAATTCTACGGATTCCTTCCGGCAATTATTGAAGGGCAGGATGGAGGCACTAATGCACCGTTCATGGATGACCTTGGCAGATACAAGGTGAAGCTCTGCTTTGATATTGAAGAGAAAACACTAGGACACTCATCAATATGGCTGAAGCTGATGACACCTTACGGCGGTCATGATCCGGCATTCGGTATGCATTTTCCTCTTTTAAAGGGAACTCAGGTGCTGATAGGCTTTATCGGCGGCGATATTGATGAGCCGTTTATTGCCGGAGCAATTCAGGACGGAGGCGGAAGTGTGGTCAATAATGCCAATGTCAACCTGAATGTCATTCGCAGTGCCACCGGTAATGTGCTGATATTAGGTGACGGCACTTCTCCTGGTGAAGAGTTTATTTTTATGAAGAACACCAACGGCTATACTACACTCGGCCATGTTCCGGATGATCTTATCAATAAGTTTTAGGCATTGAATTATGGCAGTAAATATAGTTGATGCGATGCGTGACTATTTTAGAAAGGCATCCGTAATTGAAAATTTGGCAATAACAGCTTCCGAGGTCCTGCCGGAGAGTGACAGTGCTGAGGTAAATGCTCTTACCGGGGATGTGCGCGGAGCCGGGAAAATGGCTCTTTTTTGGGAAGACGGCCATAATGCAGAAGGAAAGACTTTCAGCAAATGTGTTTTTGAAGGTCTGGATCTGTCGAAGTGGTGCTTTGACAGAGCCTCTTTCTTCGACTGTATTTTCCGGGACTGTATTCTGCCTGTTGATATTACCTCCCCTATGCTCGGCAATGTGCTGTTTGAACGGGTGCAGTTTACCGGCCGGGGGGATCCTGCTGATGCTGAAAAAATAAGCGCGTATGCGGGATGCTGGCATATGGCGAATATTTCTACGGTCGATTTTATAAACTGCAATCTTACCTGCTTTAAGGCCGAACGCTGCAGTTTTTCTGCTGTTGCGTTCAGGGAATGCTGCTGTATCGGGGCAGATTTTTCCTGCTGTTCGTTTGATAAATACCATTTCCTGGCGTCTGATTTTACCGGGGCGAAATTTGTCAGAGCCAAGATGCATGAAGGGGTGGCTCTTACAGGGAGTACTTTCCGGAAGACTGATTTTACCAGTGCGATAATTGAAGGACTGCATTTGTCTTCAGAGGACGGACTTGTTCTGGAAGGAACGGTATTCTGCTGCGCCAATATCTGTGAGGCTGAAATTAAAAATATTAAGTTTATCGGGCTGAATTTTGACAGAACCATATTCAGCGGTTCGTCATTCAACGGTGTTTCGTTTGTCAGAGGTATACTGAAGCAGGCTTGGTTTGATGGATGTTTGATAAAGGATGCCGTATTCGACGGTGTTAAAATGAGTGGGGCGAAGTTTCCAGGAGCAGAGCTCAGTAATGTCTATTTTCTGCGTAGCGATATAACCCAGTCGGTGATGGAAAAAACCGTCCTGCTGGAGGTCAGCTTCTCGGAATGTGTCGCCCAGTACTGCTACTGGACATACTGTACTTTTAAAGACTGCAGGATGGTAAAGGTTGATTTTACCGGAAGCTACTGGCACGGTACGGATGACTCTGGTATCAGCAGAAGCTCATGTAATGAGACTGCTGTGAGAAAAACAGATGATGATTTGTATCAGGCTGAACATTTTTACTGATAAAGTTGCGGTTTTTCTGATATATAATTCCTGAAACGGCAGAGCTCCGGGAGAAATCCCCAGGATGGTATAAGCCGGTTATCTGAAATTTAGTCAGTGCTGACAGATCTTGGTGTCAGCTAAGGAATGAAATATGTTTGCATGTACTTCTATGGCGGGAATGGCCATCGGCACTCCTATGACGGACGTCTGTAAAACTCCGACACCGGCAGGTCCGCAGCCGATGCCTTATCCTAATCTGGCTCAGATTCCCATGACAAATCCCGGCACTACCGAAAAAACAGTGACTGTGCTTGGACAGCCTGTGCTTAACAATAAAAGTGTTATCAATATGAGTAACGGGGATGAACCCGGGGTGGCCGGAGGCGTTACGTCAAACGTGGTAATGGGGCCTTGCACTTTTAAGAGTTCCAGCAGGAAGGTTTCATACAAGGGAAAACCGGCAGTATTTTTTACCTGCCAGACCGGTCATAACGGTCAGAGCAGTTCCAATACGGTAGGACAGGTTCTGGTTCCTTCCCAGACGATGCTTGATGTAAGCTGATGAAGATAACTGTACCGCCGGTTGATTTTTGGGAATAAAACATGAAACAGAAAGATATAGAGACAGCCAGCAGACCGCTTTCACTGAATACCTGCGGTGATACTGAAACAGGTGATAAAAGTGTTCCGGCGGTAGCCAGTAGTGAAGTGCCGGTAGCTGCCGTGTCCGGTGAATATGTCAGATTCAGTGCCGCGGTCACGTCTGTCTGTGAGAACGGTGCCGTTTTTGAGGTTAAAAGCGGATACGGTACGCATAGAGCGGAAAAAATGCTGTCCCTGCTTCTGGTTCCTCAGGAGGGGGATCAGGTGCTGGTGGAAAAGATCGGCGGAGATTTTTTTATTTCGGCTGTTTTAAGAGCAGGAAACAGTGAGCAGCTGAGAAAAATAGCCCTGCCTCAGAGGGTTGTTATGGCCGGCGGTGAAAGTCTTGAGCTTATGGCCAGAGAAGTGGTGACCATGGCTGTCAGCCTGCGTCAGAATGCGGAAAACATCTCCAGAACAAGCAGGCATGAGACAGTGAGAAGCGACAGGCATACAGAGACATCACGACTCTGGGAGGGACACTACCACATCTCTACCGAAACCTCGGATCTTCTGAAACAGAGAGTTACCAGACTGGCTGATCTAAACCATAAGATGACGGTGCTTAATGCAGATGAAGGTTACACCGTGAATACAAAGAAGGTACAGATGCGGGCAGATGAAAGGGTAGAGATTAATGGAGAAAAGATTAATCTCGGATAATCCCTGAACGGTTATTTCCGCATGGTGCGGCAGGTGGAAATATAAATAATATAAATTAACATGGCAGCGAGAAATACATTATGAGTTTGGAAGAGATTGTTTCACTGGGCGAGGAGGCTCCTAAAACCGGTCTCGGGAACATGGATCTTGATGATACCAATGAAATGCAGAAGCTTACAGCCGAGATGGATAAGCTTAATGACGTCAATATGTCATCGCCGGTAAACTGGAAGCTTGTGGAACAGTGCTCGAGAATTATTCTCCGTGACTATGTAAAACACTTTCAGGTGGCGGCCTATTACGGTATCAGTCTTATCCGTACGGGAATGAGCCTGACTGATGTCACCATGGGTGCGGGGGTGTTTCTTGGTATATTCAAGAAACACTGGGAGGATGCCGAGCCGGCTAAAAAGCGCAAGAAAGGGCGCTTTAATGCAGTTGAATACTGGCTGGAGAATGTCTGCAAATTCTTTGATGAATACAATCCTGAGCCTCTAGAACCTGAGGTTGTTGAAGATTGCACGGGTATTATCAAAGAACTGGATGCCGTCATGGCCGGCATCGATGAGGATCTGGCACCTAATCTGCGCCGGATACTGACTGCTGTCGGCAGACTGCCTGTCAAAGCTCCTCATGAGGAAAAAGCCGAGGAGCCAGCCGTGACTGCGGATACTGAAAAAAACAGTGCGTCCGGAGGAACGTCTGATACCCCAGTACGGGCAGCACAGCCCGTTGCTGATTCAACCCCATCCGCGTCAAGAGCGCCGCTCGTTGTACCGCATGCAGAAGGCAGTGAAGAAAAATGCAAGGTGGCGTTTAATTTCCTGCTGGAAGCTTCTGATGAAATTTTTGCCGCAGACATTTTCGATCCGCTGTCTTATATGTACCGGCGTATGGCCACCTGGGGCAAAATTAAGAAAATGGTGTATTCCGAGAACGGGCTGACCAGACTTCCGGCTCCTCCGGATGAGATATTCGAGTCACTGGAAAAACTGGTTCTTAACAATGAATATCCCGGTTTGATTCGAACCTGTGAGGGAAGGGTAAGTAAATATATCTACTGGCTTGATCTTTCATATTATTCCGCCTTTGCCCTGAAAAAGCTCGGGAAGGATGATGCGGCTAAAATGGTGGAGATTCAGGTGCAGCAGTTTGTAAAACGTTTCGACGGTCTTGCGGATCTGCATTTTGAAAACGGCAAGCCGATGTGCAGTACTGATACTAAAAACTGGATTAATTCCCTGGCGGGCAGTGCCGGCGGCGGAACTGGTGTAAAGGATACCGTTAAGACAAGAATGACGGAGTGTCTGAATCTATCGAGAAATGAGTTTGCTAAAGCTGTAAAAAACATTGAGGATTACATCCGCGGTTCAGAAGGTCTGGACAGACTGCGTTATCAGGCGACCCTTGCCAGGATTATGTCCCTTAACAACCGCTCTGATCTGGCGGTTGGTCTTATTGAGATTGTGCTGAAAACGGTGAGGGATCATAATTTAAAGATCTGGAACCGAACAGTTACGGCAGAGCTGCTTTCGATATCATTTGACATTTATGTGGCAAACCAGCAGCTGGACCGGGCTTCGGAGGTCCTTATTGAACTTGTTTCCATTGATCCGGAGCTTGCCATCACCAAGAAATATACTGATTGAGAACCGTATTCTTAAACGGTGTGCCGGTCCGTCCCTTGATAAGTTCCGTGGAGCCCGACCGGTACTATCTGATAAAAGCCTGTTTTTCAGAAAGCAGGTTTTTTTCTTTTGGGGTTTGAAAGAATTTTTTCCGTCTGTTTAATCTTACCGCAGGCTTTATATCCCTAAAAGTGAGGCTTATGATGTGCCGTTTCCAGCAAAATTGCTAATTTCTTGTTAAAAATTTCAATAGTGCTACGGGGGTATCTTTTTTTTATGCTCTTTATTCTATAGGATATAAGGCGTAATGCGTATTTAAATATAAAATACCGGCTTTGCGTCGGCCGTTCAGGCAGGTGGTGAAAGACGGTATGGTCAATAATGGAGATGAATTTATGGCTCAAGAAGGTTCCATTGCTCCTAAAGAGAGAGTGAACATAGTATACCGTCCGAGTACCGGCGATGCCAAGGAAGAGGTTGAATTACCGCTTAAACTTCTGGTAATGGGTGATTTTACCCATGTTGCGGATGAGAGAAGCGTAGAGGACAGAGATCCTATAAGCGTAGACAAGGATAATTTCAATGATGTTCTGAAGGCCCAGGGTATCAGCATGAGTTTTAATGTGGCCAACAAGCTTGCCAATGCCGAGGAGAATTCCGAAATCGGAGTTAAGCTGGATATTGAAAGCATAAAGGATTTCGAGCCTGATCAGATAATCAGAAAGGTTCCTGAGCTTGCCAAGATTTTAGAATTAAGAGAGGCATTGAAGGCATTGAAGAGTCCGTTAAGTAATATTTCAGATTTCCGTAAGAAGGTACAGGCTCTGGTGGCAAATGATGAAGCCCGTGCCAACCTTCTGAAGGAGCTGGGAATATCTGAAGAGAACAAGGAATAATACAGGAGCTGCAGATGGCGGAAGAATTAGAAAAACAGGCCGGAGCTGAAGCTACGGTAAACTTTCTGGATGATATAGTTGAGTCAACTAGATTAAAGCCTACTGATGAGGCTTATGAAGTAACCAAGACAGGTTTACAGACATTTCTGGCAGAACTGGTAAAACCGAAATATGACGGAGCCAAGATCAGCGGAGATTTGGTGGATATGATGATAGCCGAGCTTGACAGTCAGCTGTCAGCTCAGGTTAATGAAATAATACATAACAAGACCTTTAAGGAACTGGAAAGCTCATGGAGAGGTCTGAAGTTTCTGATAGACAGAACAGATTTCCGTGAAAATATCAAGGTTCAGATAGTTAATCTGTCCAAGCAGGATCTGATTGATGATTTTGAGGATGCACCGGAAATAACCAAGAGCGGTCTGTACCGTACGGTATATACCTCTGAATACGGTCAGTTCGGCGGACAGCCGTATGGCGCAATGATTGCGGATTACGATTTCGGCTGCGGTGCGGTGGACATGAAGCTCTTAAAGAATGTAGCCAGTGTAGCTGCAATGAGTCATGCACCGTTTGTCAGTGCGGCAGGGACAGAATTTTTCGGAATAGACAGCTGGGATGAGCTTACCAAACTTAAGGATCTGCACAGTGTGTTTGAAGGAGCGCAGTACGCCAAGTGGAATTCCTTCAGAGAATCAGAGGATTCACGTTATGTAGCCCTGACTCTGCCGCGATTCCTTTTAAGACTGCCATACGGGCAGGATACCCAGCCGTGCAAGCTGTTTAATTTCAAAGAAAGTACCGGGAACGGCGATGCCGATTTCTGCTGGGGTAATACCGCATTTGCCTTTGCCAGCCGTCTGACGGACAGTTTTGCCAAATACCGCTGGTGCGCCAATATAATCGGACCGCAGAGCGGCGGTGCGGTAGAGGATTTACCTTTGTACCAGTATGAGGAGAACGGTGAGGTTAAGAATAAGATTCCGACACAGGTTCTGATTTCCGAAAGACGTGAATATGAACTTGCAGAGGAGGGATTCATAGCTCTGACCATGAGAAAGGGGGCGGATAATGCTACTTTCTTCAGTGCCAACAGTGTACAGAAACCGAAGAGCTTCGGTATCAGTCCTGAAGGAAAGGAGATGGAGCTTAACTACCGTTTGTCAACTCAGATGCCGTATATGATGATAGTAGATCGTCTGGCGCACTACATAAAGGTTCTGCAGAGAGAAAACATCGGTTCATGGAAAAACCGCGGGGAACTGGAGTCAGAGCTTAACAAATGGGCCAGCCAGTACGTTACCGAAATGGATAATCCTGAACCTAGCGTAAGAAGCCGCAGACCGCTGAGAGCGTGTGAAATCAAGGTGTCTGATGTACCAGGGGATCCTGGCTGGTATCAGGTATCAATGAAGGTAAGACCTCATTTCAAGTATATGGGGGCTTCATTCACACTTTCTCTGGTTGGTAAACTGGATAAGAGTTAATATAGGCGGGTTGCGTTTTATATCTCTTTGAACTTTATGTTTATTTGAAGAAGCCGGTGAGTGATTCACCGGTTTTTTTTATATTATGACAGGTTAATAACTGCTTAACTAAATCTATAAATAGTTTATAATATATAATAAATATTTATAAGTCTATTTTTAATGAATAAAATTATTTCTATTGGTCAGTCCGCAAAAATGCTTGGTGTTCATGTCCAGACATTACGTAACTGGGAAAAATCCGGCAAATTAAAGCCGGACAGTAATTTCTCCAGGCGTGACAAGAAGGATAAACTGTAGTAACCAAAAAATATAGAGAATTTAGGTTTTATGAAGCGGCAGAAAACTTAAAGGAAGTATCTCTAAGGTACCGGCTGTACAGATTGCTTTAAAGAATCGGCAGAGCTTTTGTAAAACAGCGAGTTTCCCGACAGTAATCTAAGAAAAGATGTTAAATAATTTTATAGCGCTTATGCGTGTTAAGACCTGTTGCATGGTGGAAAGTTCATTATTTAAGCTTGGTATCAAGCCGAAACGTGACCGGATTTTAACTTTAAAACCTCGAAAAATAATTGTTTTTTGAGAGTGATAAATATCACATAAAACAAGCATTTTTGAGCTTATAATTCAAATTAAGGTTGATGCAGAAAACAAAAAAGCTGATACCGGGAATTTATCTTTTTAACTACATTTAAGGAGCAGTAACATGGCTTTAACAATGTATATGAAGGTCACCGGTAAGAATCAGGGCGAAATCAAAGGCTCCTGTGACCAGGGTGGCGACAAGAAGGACAAGATCCTCGTTTACGGTACTGATCATCAGGTTGAAATTCCACGTGATACCCACACTGGGTTGCCAACCGGTCAGCGTATTCACCTGCCTATCTCCATCACCAAGGCAAAAGATGTGGCATCTCCAAAGCTTTTTGCAGCATGCTGTAAGGGCGAACAGGTTTCTGTTGAACTAGACTTCTACCGTATCAGTCCTACCGGTGAGGAAGAGCTGTATTTCAAGATTACTCTTGAGGATGCAATCATCGTTAATATCAAGGAGTACACTCCGTTAACGTTCCTGCCTGACAACAAGCCTTATCATGACATGGAGGATGTATCTTTCACCTATTCAAAGATCACCTGGTCATATGTTGACGGCAACGTTGAATTTACCGATGACTGGAAGGCATAATTTACCACACGAGTAAGGTTGACTTAAGAGAAGGGAGACTTGGTCTCCCTTTTTTGATGTCCGTTGCCGTCGGCATCATAACAGGTTTGCCGGCTGATGCTTCCTGTTAAACGGCGGTGAATATTCTGAGTTCTCATTTATAAATTCGTAACTTTCATGGTGTTTTATATTTTTTTATAACTCTTAGCAGGTGGATGATAAAATATACTGAAGAGTTGGTTATCCTTATTGTATGACTGCGGTTCCATAGCTGCAGCCTTGACCTTTTCCGGAAAACTTTTTCCGGCGTTTGCAGAAATTTTTGGGTGAGAATTAAAATATGACTCAGCAGTATATTCCGGCAGTTGCAGAAAAAGAATCACAAAAGCCTCAGAACAGAAAGGAAAAGAGATCTCCTCTGGATATATTTAAAAATGCAGATATCAGTCATCTGAAAGTTTCCAGAGAACTGGCCAGAAGCTGGAAGAAAGAGGCTTTTAAGGCCGGAGGAACCATGAGATTCTGGGGACTTGCCTTAATCTCGCCGGTTCTTGTATTTCTGGCACTCTTTAATCTTACTGTTCTTCCTTTCTGGTTGGTTATAATAGCCTTTGAATTTCTTTCAGTACTATTCAGTGTCTATTTTCTGGTGGTAAGATGCAGAGTAGCCGCGAATATCGGGGATATTCTGCTTAAAGTTTCCGGTAAGACCGTACAGTTAGGACTCTTTGCCGTTATAGATATTCTCCTTCTGTTGCTGGTAGTGGGGCTTTTAACCATAAGCAGTCTGGGATACGGAATGGTGCAGATTGTCTCCGGCGGTGCCGTCCTCGCTGTAAGTTCAGAAAGTGATGTGGTAGCTAACATAAAATCTGTAAATCAGACCATTCATATACTTTCTTTTATAACCGGCTGGGTTATCTGTTCCGGATACTGCTTCTTTAAGCTTTTTACGGCTCCCCTGATTGTTCTTACTGATATGCATGTTTTTCAGGCGGTAAAGATTAACTGCATGGCGGCGGCAGCAAATTTCAGGTATGTACTTCCGGTGATGCTGGCGTACGGATTCATTGTCAGTACAGTTATTAAATTTGTCGAGATGACGGCAAATCTGATTTTTACACTCTTCAAGATTGTAATTACCAATATGGATTTGCTGTTTGACGGCGGGGATGGGTTTTACAGAATTCTCTATATTCTGCTGTTTATTTTTATATCCTTTATTGTGCTTGTTTTGGCTGCTGTTTTCTGGCCGGGATTGTATTACAGTGGTCAGAGCGCGGCACTAAGAGATATTTTCTGGCATGATCTGCCGCAGAGTAATAATAATCAGATCGTTCATGATGCTGATATGAGTAAGGAAAACCCGAATGTCCGGTAAAAACGCTATGTCGCCGCAGTATCCTCTGTCTTTACACATAGGATAAAAGAACAGAACTACGGCTGATGACCTTGTAGAGCAGTTTAATGGTTGAATTGTTACACAAATTCAAGTCTCGGTTATAAGAATATCATGGCTAAAGGATGCTCTATCAAATATCATTGAATAGATGATGGATTGTCTGCCGGTTATTGCTTATGTGATAATAAAAGGAGCTAATAATGAAAAGTCAGTATGATTACATAACCCCGGGCGAGGTTGAGCCGGAGTCTCTCAAAAACTTTGAACCGGGTGAATATGAAATTGTTGCAAATTTTCCAAGTAGAATTGCCACAGTATCTGAAGGCGTTCAATGGTTGGTCAGTTTTTTTTCCAAAAGAAATATGCTGACATTTGCCAAAATACTGCCGATAGCCCTCATTATGAATGTTATTACCTCTGACTTTTTTATCGGTACTCCGCTGAGAGCATTTTTGGAGGGAAGGTACGGGAGCTGTGTCCTCTCAGTGCTGGCTGATTTATTATTGTGTTTATTATTTCAGATAATGATCTGGCTCTACATCGTAAGGTCGGAAATAATAGTTAAAATTCCTGTCAGGGATTATCTCACTCACGCACTCAGATTACTTAAGGAGAAAGCCTCTTCTGTTGCCGTCCTGTTTTCTGCACATGTCGTGATTTATGCACTGATAGTTTTCAGTACGTGTCTGCTGATTTATCTGCTTGTTCCACATAATGAAATAGATATTTTTATGGACAGCGGGGAATACTATCTGCTTAAATTTGATGAGTTGACCTCAATTGATTTCAGCGACCGCCGGGATGCCCAAAGGATCCTGACACTCTGGTTTCGTGAAATTGATGCGGTAAAGATTGCACCTTTATTCAAGGTATCTTTAATCGGCAGTTTTACTGTCATAATCGGCGGGTTCCTTTATTGTATGCTGACGATTTATGCTCTGCCTCTGGTATTATTCAGCAGAGTGGGAGTGATGAGAGCTCTGGTTGAATCATTTAAGGGGTTTTCTAAAAATGTTTTATCACTGACAGTTGCCGGATTATTGGTTTTAGTCATTGATACCTGTGTGTCCGCCTGTTTTTCTGCGATGCCTTTCTCCGACATCATTATCTCAACTCTGACAATCCCATTTAATATTTTTATTTTTTATCTGTCAGCTAAAACCATATTCTGGCACGGGAATTTAGAGAGTTTCAGTTCGCGGCAGAAGATAAATCATGAGACTATGTCCGGCAATCAGAATTCGCTTTGATGGGAAATGTTGTGTGTATTAGACAGTCAGTTTTCTGATTTATGTTTATAGTGAAAAAAGTTAAGGCCTGTATCCTAAGAATAACTGGAAACAGGCCTTTATTTTTTAGAAAAACTGCCAGAGGAATAACTGACCGGAGTCAGTGTATTTATGATGGCTTTAACGGTTCTAAGATTGACAGTTCGCTGACTTCATCCTGAGGGCTTTTTTGTGCTTAAAGTATTTGACTGTTTCCTCGAAAACTACCTTTCTCAGCATAAACAGGGCAATAAGATTCGGGAAGGCCATTAAACCGTTGGCAATGTCAGCTATGGTCCATATGGCAAAGATGGCTTTGTTGCCGGCTACGTTTTTAACGTCAATGAAGGTAACAACCAGAATATATGAAGCGACAATACATATGTAGAGAGGACGGTAGAATCTGATGGATCCGGTGCCGAACAGGTAGATTACGCATCTTTCGGCATAGAAATTCCATCCTATGATGGAGGAAAAGCCGAACAGAATAAGGCTTATGTTAACAATAAGCCTGCCGGGAGTATCCCCGAGCACGGACTGAAAGGCCAGAGTGGTCATATCAACGCCGGTAAACTGGGATGTCCAGGCATTGGTGATAATCAGAGTTATGCCGGTGAGCATACAGATAATCATGGTATCGATAAAGGTAGCTGTCATGGAAATCAGCCCCTGCTCCACTGCAGAGTCGGTTTTAGCGGAAGCCGATGCAAGCGGGGCTGAACCGAGACCGGCTTCATTGGAGAAGATACCTCTGGCTACGCCTTTCTGTATAGCCATGAGTACTGTTGCTCCGGCAAAACCTCCTATAGCCTGTGCCGGGTGAAAGGCATCTCTTACGATTGTCATCAGTGCACCGGGAACATTCTTAATGTTGGCAACTATAATGATCATACATCCGATAATATACAGAAAAGCCATCGCCGGTACAATAAACTTGGAGGTGCTGGAAATAGTCCGGATACCGCCGCAGGTAATGATGGCAACCAGAACGGTCACGACAACAGAGGCATGAACAGGATTGCAGTTGAACTGCATTGCGGATTTTACGATGGAGTCAATCTGTGTGTAGGTTCCTATGCCGAAACAGGCGGCCAGAATACCGGATACTGCGAACATGGTTGCCAGTATTCCGGCGGTCCTGCGGTATTTTGATCCAAGTCCTTTCTGAATATACAGCATGGGACCTCCGATGAAGTGTCCTGAGGCATCCTTTTCACGATATCTCACTGCCAGCATGCATTCGGCGTATTTGGTGGCCATTCCCAGAAAGGCGGCCACAAACATCCAGAAGAGAGCTCCGGGACCTCCCATACTCACGGCTGTAGCTACACCGGCAATATTTGCAGTGCCGACAGTTGCAGCAAGGGCTGTACAGAGTGCGGCAAAACTTGTTACATCCCCCTGTTTTTCAGGATTGCGGTCGTAAGGAGAACATGCCAATCTGAGAGCCAGCGACAGCTTTCTAAGTTGCAGAAGCCTCAAGTTTATGGTTAGAAGAAGACCAAGTCCAAGCAGAAGGACAATCATGGGCGGTCCCCAGATAAAATTCTGAATGGATGTCAGGTAGTTTGTCAGAGTAGAGATCAGTTCGTTCATTTTTCTGCCTGCCAAAATAATTGTAATTATATATACCGGCTAGAGTTCCAGTATCACACTTTACAGGAGGCAGAAAAGGAAAAACGGTATATCCAGTCATCCCATATGCTCCCCGTAGAACGTGTGTGCAAGAGCTTTTTTACTTAGTTGCGGTACTGTGTTTTATTGCTTGTTGTATAGGGGCTGTTTCTAAAAAGATGGTGATACGGTCAGGTATGTATTCATATCCTTTATTCTATCAGTTTCGGTTTTTATTGAATAAATAATTGTATTGATTTTATGAACTGTTTCCTAAATCCGGGTGTTTCTATTGAGTGTTATTAAAATAATTTATAATACATTATAATAATAAAGAAATTGTTTATAACAAAAAATCTTTTTATAATGCACAGCGTTCCAGGGGGAAAATTTTAAAGAATTGTTATGGAGAAAAATCACTATCTTTCTGAATATGCTGATAGATAAGGTGTTTAGAGAAGTAGTGGTTATAGTTAAAAATTATTGATAAGCTCAAAATAATAAAAATTCTATAAGAAAAATTCTCCTTTTGTAATTCATTTTATGAGAGCCTTGCAGGATTAAACATAATAAGCCGGTATTTGGCAGTGTTTTCCGGGCTTTCAATGTTTTTTAGGCTATGGAGTAGATATAATGTTAAATACAGCCATCGGTTATCCTCGTATCGGTAAAAACCGTGAATTGAAGTTTGCACTGGAAAAGTATTTTAAGCATGAGATTACCGAACAGGAACTTCAGTCAACTGCAGCCGCTATCCGTAAGGAACATTACGGTTTCTTTACTGAAGAAAAGATTGATCTCATCCCTTGCGGTGATTTCTCCTTCTACGATAATCTTCTTGATACCGCTCTCCAGTTCGGCATTGTTCCACAGCGTTATCTTAAGGCTGGTTTATCAGATCTGGACACATATTTCGCCATGGCCCGCGGTGTACAGGAAAACGGTGTTGACCTCAAGGCTCTGCCTATGAAGAAGTGGTTTAATACCAACTATCACTACATTGAACCTGAATACGACGGTAAGAATGCTGTTGCCTTCAGACCGGTTTTTCTTGAAGGTCTTATTGACGAAGCCAATGCTTTAAATCTTAACTACAAGGTTGCCCAGATCGGTCCATTCACTCTGTTAAAGCTTATCAGATTCGTTGATAACACTTCTGTTTGCCAGATTAAGGATGCTCTGGTAAAGGCTTATGCAGATTTAATCAAGTTCTGTGCCGCCAAGGGGGCCAAGTGGCTGTCTCTTGCTGAACCTTCTCTTGTAAGAGATCTTACTGCTGAAGACAAGGCTCTTTTTGTAGAAATATATCAGAAGTTAATCAGTGCAGATAACGGCATCAAGCTTGCTCTTGATACCTATTTCGGTGATATCAGAGACATCTACAACGAAGTAACCGGTCTCGGTTTTGATGCTATTTCTCTTGATTTCAAGGAAGGCAGAAAGACACTTGAACTTGTTAAGGCTAACGGTTTCCCTAAGAATACCATTCTCGTTGCCGGTCTTATTAATGGTAAGAACATCTGGCGAAGTAACTACGAATCAGTTATCAGCGTACTTAACACTCTTAAGGAACAGAACATCAACTGTGCTCTCGGTTGCAGCTGTTCACTGCTCCATGTACCTGAATCAACAGAAACAGAAACCAGACTTTCTGCAGACGTTCTTGCATATTTTGCCTTTGCCCGTCAGAAGCTTCAGGAATTAAGGGAAATCAAGGCTATTGTTAACGGTGAGGCAGACGCTGACAAGTATCTTGCCGCCAACAAGGCTCTCTTCAGCAAGCAGCGTGTAAGTGAAAATGAAGAACTCAACAAGAGAATCGCTTCACTGACTGATGATGATTTCAACAGAAGCGTAAACAGAGTTGAACGTCAGAAGCTGCAGCACAAGATCCTCGGTCTGCCACTGTTCCCAACTACAACTATCGGCTCATTCCCTCAGACCACCGCTATCAGATCATTAAGACGCAATTTCAAGAATGGCGTGATCACCCGTGAACAGTATGAGGCTGACATTGCCAAGTTCACTGAAGAATGTATCAGACTTCAGGAGAAGTTAGGTCTTGACGTGCTGGTTCATGGTGAATTTGAACGTAATGACATGGTTGAATACTTCGGTGAAAAGTTAAGCGGCTACATCTTCACTCAGAACGGCTGGGTACAGTCATACGGCAGCCGTTGCGTTAAGCCTCCTGTAATCTGGGGCAACATTGTTCGTAACGAACCAATGACTGTAAAGATGAGTTCATATGCCAACAGCCTTACAGACAAGGATGTTAAGGGTATGCTTACCGGTCCGGTTACCATTTTTAACTGGTCATTCCCAAGAGAAGACGTTCCAATGAAGACTTCCGTTCTCCAGCTTGCTCTGGCATTAAAGGATGAAGTTCTTGATCTGGAAAAGGCCGGTGTAAGAATCATTCAGATTGATGAAGCTGCTCTAAAGGAAAAACTTCCATTACGCAGAAGTGACTGGGAAAGTGAATACCTTGATTTCGCAATTCCTTCATTCAGACTTGTAAACAGTGACGTTAAACCTGAAACTCAGATTCACACTCACATGTGCTACAGTGAATTCAACGAAATCATTCCATGGATTGATGCAATGGATGCAGACGTAATCACCTTTGAAGCATCTCGTTCAGATTTCGCTGTACTTGATGCCCTTAAGGCTAATAACTTTGAAACTGAAGTAGGTCCTGGTGTTTATGATATTCACTCACCAAGAGTACCTTCAGTTGATGAAATTGTTAATGCTGTTAAGCTTATCGTTTCAAAGGAAGACGTAAGCAAGGTGTGGGTAAATCCTGACTGCGGTTTAAAGACCAGAGGTGAAAAGGAAACTGAAGCAAGTCTTGCAAATCTAGTTAAGGCTGCTGAAATTCTTCGTTCAGAATACCGCTAAGGTTTCTCCGGTGCACTCGAAACATTGCTGCAGACGAAGCTGTCTGGTGCACCGGTTTGCGACGGCTTCGCTACAATGTTAGTGTTTAAGGATAAGCCTGCAGGCAATCCTTTGCTCTCTATGTTAAAGGCCTGGACAGGCCTTTATTTTTTTTGTGTGCTGTGAATGCACTTTTTCTCCATGTTTTCTACTGATAGTTTTACTTTTCTCCTGTTTCCACCTTTTTAATGTCTTCACTCTGGTCTATAGTGAGATCAAAGGAGTTAAACATTTCATTATCCGGAAGAATCATGAAGAAATTGTCAGTACGATCCATGGTGACTGTCAGATTTTTAGCATTAACTTCAAATACATGCCCTCCGGCCTTTTTGTCGGCGGTAATGAAGTGAAAGTGCCAGCCGACGGCATTCAGGTCTCCCATATACTCCGGACAGTAGAGTCCCACAACAGTACCTTTGACATTCTTATTTTCAAAAAATGTCTGATCGGTTTCCAGTACTTTGGCCAGCGGTTTGTACGGCTTTTTCTGGGCATATTCACTTCTGTATCCAATTTTGTCAAAAGTACCGTCAATTCTTACTACATAGAAACGGTTGTCCCCGGATTCTTTAACCTTTTTGTTAAGTTCGGTTTTAAGATCCCCGATATTATTTAGAGAATTTAATTCGAAGTTTTTATCAGCATCCATAAAAGTTACATTGGCAAAAGGTACTGTTTCCTCATTATCGACAACTTCGATTGCCCCGTCATAACGGGCTCTGTACACCACGCCGTCAAGCATAATCAGTTCGCCGTTCAGTCTGTCAAAGGTACCGATGCCGGTATCTCCTAACTGTTTCAGTCTGCCTACCTTTACGCTTCCGTTGTAATCACCGAATGTAAGTCCCTGTAAGAGGGATACCTGATTTATAACCTCACGGTTTGCAGAATCTGCCGGCTGAATATTCTGTGAGCTGCACCCGGTGGTGAAACCGCAAACGACTAATGCCACCGCTGTAGCCAGTGACAGGGCATTAGTATTAAGCTTCTTCAGATATGTAACATGTTTCATACTTATTCCTCCGAATAAAAAAAAGAGAACTGTTGATTAAATTGTAACCTGTGCAACAGAAGGTGTTTAGAAAAAAAGAGTTTTTTACTGTTTTTATGTGACCTTTATTTCCTGTTTGTTTTCTTAAGTCTCTGCTCAGTGTAATAAGGTTTTTCTAATGGATTGGTATAATAGAAGCTTTATTCAGAATATTGATGGAAACAGCTTTAACTCTTTGAAAAATTGGAATTATTGAAATTATTGAAATATAAATAATCCGTATTATATAAACAAAATAACAGTTTCCAGGAATCACCGGTACCTGCCTAGGTGCAGCATTAAAAAAATGTATCCGCGTGTGGTGATAAACAATTAATCGAATATTTAGTTAAATTTAATAATATAGTATGTATATTATCAGTGCTTATATGGTATATAATATATTGCTGTATAATTTTTAAGATGGTATATATTACTTATTTAAGGTTTTTTATAAAGATGACTAATGAATATATAGAAATGGATAATCTATTTATGTTTTTGGTTGATTTAAGAAGAGATAAATGCATGTGGAATGAGGAACTTTACAGATACCCTTTTGATGAAAAGATACATAATAATTTTCAGAATATCCTGGATTTGGTAAAGCCTTTAAAAAAGATAAGGCCATGTTCTGATGATGAAATAGAAAAATATAAGTTTTATTTTGATAAAGATATTGAGAATACTTTAGATTACGAGAAATGCTATACGGTTTTACTGGAGCAGGTTAAAGATAAGACTACTGATGAAAAGATTGCTTTTTTAGCTCCGTATATTCCTTACCTGCTGGCAGTACTTAATAATTTTACAGCTGTTGATGATGTATCTGCCTATGCAAGATTTAAAGATAATGAAACTATAGCTTTTTTACTTGTGTACAGATATGAACATAATATATCCATTATGAAGGATCTTCGTATGGATGTGAGCGAAGAAAGAGTTTGCGGTTATCATTCAAAGGTATGTAAAAGATTAGCAGAAGAAAAATACTGGAAATTGGCAGAGTTAAAGAATAATAAACCGGAAGAATATCAGAAATATGAGAAAAAACAGAAAGACTGGCAAAATATTCTGTTAAACAGAATTAATGAACTGAAGGAGTATGGAGAGAAATCGAAATGGCCGGTGAATATATTGAATTAGATAGAGTCTTTATGAATCATATTGCATGCTGTGGGGACATTTATCAGGAAAGAGACAGTTTTTTGAATGAGGAAATAATAAATAATTTTCAAAAGGTTTTAGATAAGGTAAAACCGGTGAAAATTTTTTAGACCCTGTTCTGATGAAGAAGTAAAAAAATATGATTGAGATATGCATAGAGATATTTGTAATGCACTTGATTATGAAAAATGTTACAGAGTACTGTTAGATCAGGTAAAACCAAAAAGTACTGAAGAAAAGATTGATTTTTTGCTTCCTTATGTTCCATACCTACGAGGAATTTTACAAGCAGACAGTGCTGTTCTTGATAATGAGGATGTTTTTGAAACCTATCGCAAGAATGGTACTGTAGCCTTTCTGTTGGTATATCGATATGAGCACAATATATCTATATTGAGTGATTTACGAATGGAATTTTCTGGTGAAGCTGTGGATGATTATAATGTTCTTTTGTCTAAAAAATTGTCCAATGAAATGATTATGAAAGAGCTCGATTTCCAAAAAAATCATCCCGAGGAGTTTCAGAAACAGATAGAAAGTAGAAGAAAAAATTTTGATGAAGATATGGAAAGATTGATTCAGCTTGCAGAAGCTAATGGATTTGTGATAAACATGAAGGAATAGGTATATGAAAAATCTATCTTTATTCTGTGAAAAGAAATCCGTTTTTCCTGATGGTAACAGTAACCGGAAACAACAAACTTTTTGTCATTTCTGAAATACAGTTCCATTTTTGTTTCATACAGTATTCTGAAGAATGATAAAAAAAACCGCCGGAAATCTTACGAATTCTCAGGCGGTTTCTGATTTAACTGTAGCTAACCGTTAGTAGAGCAGGTTAGACAGTATTCTTATGGCATCCTCGTTATTGTTATCACCCATACCTCTGGCATACATGGCGCTGATGTACGGAGCAGCCATTTCATTGCCTTTCAGCGCAGCTGATTTCATATTACTGAATGCCTTCATCTTGTTACCCGGACCACCGATGCCGTTCATCTGCAGGGCGGCTAGATTGAAGGTTGCCTTGTAGTCACCGGCAGAGTCGGCATAGTTGAGATTTCTGTATGCCTGACTGTCATTGGTCTGAGTTCCGATACCCATGAGATAGAATATACCAACGTTATTGTTAGCCTTGAAATACTTTTGTTCAGCAGACTTGTTCATCCATTCGAATGCTTCGTCATACTTGCCTTCATAGAAGTAGTTCATAGCCAGATTGTACTGGGCGGCAGCATCAGTAGGATTATTGTTGCTCGGCTTCTTTATTCTGTTGTTGGCATCATGGAGAATGTAGATGTTAGGGTTAGCTCCGCAAATTCGCTTTGCCTTGCTGTATACGTCATTAAAGTTAACGACACCTAGAGATCTTACATCAGCATAGTAGAACAGGTTAACCAGAGCGGCAGCACTCAGAAGGGTGGTGTTGCGGGTGCTCTTGCCGGTTTCCCCCATAAGAACATGGTGACCGCAGGTCTGAGTCTGTTCGTGCAGCAGTATTGACTTGACCATTTTGGCCTTTGGTGAGGAAATATTGGCAAGAATACGTCTGGCGTGAGCCTCGTTCTTTTCAATACCTACACCGTAGTAGTACAAGGAGGCCAGAATCACCTTGCTACCATCACTGAGCTTGTCCGGAGAAACTCTGTTGAGAATAGCAAAGATCTCCTTGAAGTTACGGGTCTTGTTACTTGCAAGATTGGTGCGCACGTATGATTCTATACATTTGCTTGAACCGGCTCTGATACCCATATCGTAGAGCTGGGAAGCTTTATCCAGATTGCGCATGCCTGAGGAATCCGTAGAGTACAGGTCACCGGCATGACAGAAGGCATCCGGAATATTGCGGTTCATACCGATGGTGTAGAATTCCAGTGCTTTCTTGAAGTCTCTCTTGACACCATTGCCTGAGGCATAAAGCAACCCCATTTCCACAGGGTACTGTTCCTGGATTTCTTTCGGAGCACTCAGAATCATCTTGGATATCTCGGCAGTGTTATTGGTCTTGAGATAGTAGTTCATGAGAGCTTCGTTAACTTCCTTATCATTCTTATTCATGTAGTCGGCAAGGTACTTGAGAGCCTCCTTGCTGGTGGACATGTTGCTGATAAGGGCAATACCGGCCTTGCGGTACGCATCCTTGATATTCTTTCTGGCGGCAAAGACGTACAGATCCTTGATGGTCTGTTCATCGATATTGGCATCCTTAACCTGCTTGGTATCATAGATATTGGCAAGCTCGTAGGCAGCCTTGCCATTCTTCTTTGATGCGCTGGTCAGGAAGGTGACAGCCTTGCGGTGATCCTCTTTGACACCTGTGCCGTTAAGGTACATCATACCGAGCTTGTACTGGGCATCAGTATTGTTCTTTTCGGCAGCCAGACTCAGGAACTGAGCGGCCTTTTCCATATTGGCAGGAACGTAGGTGCCGTCGAGATATAATGAACCGGCGAGATACATGGCGTCCTGCATACCGTTTTCGGCAACATCGATTATATATTTGGCACCGTCAATCTTCTGCTGCTTTGAGTATTTACCCTGCAGGTAGATGGAACCGAGCATATATTTGGCTTCAGGATAGTCAGCTTCGGCAGCCTTGGTAAGGAGATTATTACCCTCCTTAATGTTTCTCCTGACGCCTTTCTTACCGCTGATGTAACGGGAAGCAAGTTCAAACATGGCAGCAGCATTGTTATGTTCAATCTGCTGCTTGATGGTCTTGATGTCAGCCTTGACCAGTTCCTCCTTGGTAAGAAGTTTAACTTCAGACTCTTTCTCGGCAAGAGCAGCAGCCTCCTCTTCAGCCTTTCTGGCTGCTTCGGCAGCAGCAAGGGCATCAGCCTCATTCTTAGCAAGGGCTTCTGCTTCCTCTTTAGCCTTCTTCTCGGCATCGGCTCTGGCAATAACGGCGGCTTCGGTCTGAGCATTCTTTTCCTCTTCAAGACGGGTAAGTGCTTCAGCTTCTTCTTCTGCTCTCTTGTCAGCTTCGGCAAGAGCCTGTTTTTCGGCCTCTTCTCTTTCCTTCTTTTCGGCTTCAGCTTTGGCAATGGCCTCGGCTTCCTGTTGAGCCTTCAGCTCAGCCTGCTTTTTAGCTTCTTCCTTTGCCTTGTTTTCAGCTTCGGTACGGGCAAGGTCTTCGGCCTCCTTCTGTGCTTTCGCTTCTTCAAGCTTGGCTATTTCTTCACTGTTGTCGGTTTCATTAGTATCTATGTTGGTAGAGTCAAGTTCAATGAAATCCTCATTACTTGCAATAGCGATAAGGTTTTCGGTTGAGTTTTCCTCATAGGCGAAGTTTTCACCGATATCATCCGTAGGTGCAGTGTTAACAATACTCTGGATTTCCGGAGATGAACTGCTTAAGGATTCCAGCTGCTTGAAGGTGGATTTTTCACGGGTAAGCAGATATTCATAAGGGGACTGCAGCAGTGAATCAAAGTCAAGCAGAATCATGCTTTCTTCAATTGCTCTGAATGAATTTACGATCTTAAGCTTTTCCTGAGCCTGACGCTTCTTGGCGGCTAGAATAGGGCTTGGATTGAAGATAAGATCGGCATTACCGCGGATACCCAGAGTGTGCAGCAGGGTATATGAAGGCAGGTGGAGATTTGCCAGTTTGCCGATCATGTTGGTACCGTGGTAGAAACCTCGTTCGGCGTAGAATTTAATCTTGCTTTCTACAGCAGCCAGATCACTGCTCAGGAGATTAAGCTCGAGAACCTCGTTGGAACCGCTGTTCAGCTTTTCAAGGAGCTTAATGTCACGGGAGTAGAGCTCAATGTCTGCATCTGACATTTTGGTCATGGCTGTCTTAATGGTGTTGCGGTATTCATTGATGTTTGGTGAAGCCACGAAAATCACATCGGTGTCACAGCCGGGAATAGGTTCGGTGAGAACAATCTTATGAATAGTCAACGGGATCTTGTCTGATATCAGGTTATCGGCGGTTACCTTCTGGGCTACACGGCCTTTAACTTTGAATTCAGAGGCTGTGCTGATCTGACATTCATAGAATTTTTCAGCAATACTTGCAAAATCGGCAGCACTGCGCACTGACTTATCGTATACGCTGATAATTTTTTCATATTCGATTCTGCTGTTGTCCGGATTGATATCCACATCAGTCTTCACAAGAGCAGGGAAGGTGATAACCGCTGGCAGGGTATGGTTCAGGTTAACCAGATCCTGCAGGGTGGATGAGTTCAGTTCGGTGAAGTCATCATTGGTGTAGAATTCTCTGTTTTCAGTGCTGGTTACCGGTATTTTCTTCAGAAGGATGTTAATTTCACGGGTAATGAATTTCTGCATTTCATATGAAGATATACGGCTGTAGTCATCTGAGCCTATGAGGTAACGGCATACTTTGAGGGCATCGACTGGGCCATACAGGGAACGGATATCCTCAATGGTGTAGTAGGCGTTCTTGGAGAAGGCTCTGTACGCCTTGATTGAACGCATCAGCTCGATTTCATCCGGAGCTGTAGGTTTGTAGAAGGTGAAAACATTCTGCGCAACATCAAGGTAATATTTGTAGTTTTCCGGGGTAGGCTTGGAGGCAATCTGTTCTGCTACGGTTTTCAGTTTGTTTTTGATGTTGTCAATGGCAGCCTGAGACAGGTAAGGGGTAATATCGATCTCAAGGATCTCACTCTCGTTCTTCTTGTTAAGCTTAATAAGTTCTGCTTCGATATTATTGAGCTCCTGCAGATCATATTCATCAAGCTTTTCAGTCTTCTGCTTTTTGACGTGCATGGCCTCCTCAAGCTCGGCAATCTTGATTGCTTTCAGTCTGGCAGTAAGAATGTCAACGTTACTGAAATCGTCGGATAGTACGGAATTATATAAAGCGGCTGCAACTGCCACAGGATTATCCTGCTGATCCTCTTCAATTATCGGGGTTTTATCATTGTTATTCAGCGTGCTGCCTGACTGCTCTTTGTTATGCAGGTAGCTCCAGGTTGCTACACCAATAACTCCTGCGGCTACTGCTATACCGATTACAGCGTTGGTAGTTGTATTTCCCTGTTGTCTTGTAGTTTTCATTTTAGTATGCTCTTTCGTTAGTGTTTAAAGACGGCTATTAGTCACTTTTTTATTTTTATTATCGAGACACTATAATTACTTTATGCATGATATACAGTGTACAATCATGACATATACATTTATTTTAGAATAATAATGGCATTTATAACCATTAAATATTAACTGCAGTGTTCATTGCTGTAATTCATTTCACAACTTTTTACAACAATTACTCAACATATAATCATAATTCCTGAAACAACCGGACTGCCGGTGACAGAAATTCGGTGAACTAACTTCCATATTAATAACCTGAGAGATTTTATAAGACTTTATTATCTGCAGTGAGTTTTGGCTGAAATATTTCCGGCCTGCTGTCTGCATCCTTTGGTTGCCCGTACCTTTCCGTTACTCCCGGAAAAGAACGAGTAAAACGACTGTAAAATTTGTCCAAGTAAAAAGTCATTTTACTGCGTTTAAGACAAAACAAAAGGGATAAAAAGTTTTATTCAACACTCATTTATGATTACACATTTACATTAATGAATAATATCACCGGGGGGATTCATCTTGAATCCCGTACCGGGTCATTTAAAGTGAATGTTTTAAAAAATCATAATCATGGCAACTGCCATAAAGTCTTTTCGGGTTCAGACCGGAGCCGGAGCCCCGGTCTGCTTTACATCGTTCTTAGCGGCAGTTTAAACCGAAGAATGTGCCTGACAGTGCCGGAGCTTTGATTACTCCGGTAGAGACATCACCCTGTCCGACGAGTTTGGTTAAGTTGCAGCTTCCAAGGCCGAGCTTCTGCCATACTCCTGAGGCAATGGTGATTTCTCTTGTACTGTCACCGTAATTGAGAACGTACAGAACTCTGTCATTCTGATACTGCTTTAAGTCAATATAGACGCTTTCATCACTGTAGATGTGATGGCGGCTGCCTGATGATAATGATTTGTGGGTGTCACGCATATTCAGGTACTCAGCCACATCCTTTCTTAAAGCCTGTTCCTGAGAGGTGAAACCGCTGGTTCTCGCCTGCGTTCTTGATACGTGGTCGTCACACTGGTTGATTTCATAACACTTGGTGGCAGGCTGCTTTGAGAAGTTCGGCATATCTTCACCGAATTCATCCCCGTAGAACAGAATCATCGGACCGGACATTGCAGTCATGTAGCTGATTACTGCGCGGTGTGCATTGTAGTATGAATCCCCTTTGTTGCCGTCCTGTTCATAGCCGGCACGCTGCAGCAGGTCACCAAAACGGACCAGCTCGTGATTGGAGATATAGCTTACCATAGAAGCATGCTGTTCGAGAGTATTGAGCTTCATGGTGTCTTCATTAAGCATTGAAGCAGGTTTGGAGCAGTCGCCGTTGCTGAATGATTCCTTGGTGGCGAATACTCTGATCATGCTGTTTCTGACCGGAAGACCAATGGCACTTTCCAGACTGTTGTTGACAAAGGCAACGTTCTGGTAGTCCTTAAGATTGTATGAGAACATCTGAGCCATCATGAAGGCAGCCGGCTGAACTGTCTGATTGCCGAGCTTGTAGGCATTTGCAGGCTTGGCTGATTCCTGTTCCATAGCCTTGCGGATTTCCTTCCACTGTTCAGGCTTGATCTGGAAAGTCTGGTCGAGTCTCCATCCGTCGATCTTGGCTTCCTTAACCCAGTAGGTGGCTATTTCTTTGAGGAAGTCTATGGACTGGGCTGTGTTGAAACAGGTACCGTAGGTGAATATCATGTGGTCAGGATTACCGGTGATATCACGGCACTGCTTGTCAAGTACCAGGCGGTGACCGCTTGGACTTATCGGATTTACATTAATCTTTGAGTGACCGAATGCGGCGTCGAAGATAACTCTCATACCGAGAGCGTGAGCCTTGTTAACCAGATCCTTAAGCTCCTCCATGGTGCCGAACTTCGGATCAACCTGGAAATAGTTGGAGGTAAAGTAGCCTGTACCGTCCAGCTTATATAATTCGTTATCCTGATTCTGAGCGATTTCAGTCTTGAAAATAGGGGTGAGTAAAATAGCGTTGGCACCTGTTGATTTAATGTAGTTCAGGTTTTCAATAATGCCTTTGAGGTTACCGTCGTGCTGGCTAGGTCCCCATGCATAACCGTAGCCCATGGCACCGCCTTCACCGTGGATGTAGCTTTCCACCATGATCTGGTACATTCTGATGTTACAGTTTTTATTAGGACCATTGAAGCAGCCTTTGCCGTTGTTGACACTGCTGCTCATGTTTTCGGTTGTGATATTGATAGGTGTGGCTACGGTACTGCGTTTACAGACCACATCCTTCTGCCAGGCAAATTTCCCTGCGGCTTCAGCTGTCTGCATACATGAAAGAGCAGTCAGAACCAATGCAGCAGTTCCGGTAAGACTTGCTATTTTTTTCAACATTATTTTTCCCTCTTGAAATGCTTTTTCCTTTCTATTTATGTATTGAGTCAGACTCATAGTCTCATTGTTGCAGTCTGATTTGACTGTGCAGTCTGTAGTTGTTGAGAGTCTTGAATCAGTACACAACCGCTGCCTTATATTTTGTCCTTTTTTATGCGGCGGTTTTTTTATGGTTATTTTTATGCGTATCACTATACTTATCAGCGTACTTTCATGGTGCTGTCACTCATTAACCATACGTGTCACGCAGAAAAACGGCTTCAATGCCGGATACCGGCAGGAATGGCTGATATTTCTTTTTATGGCAGAATGTTCTTTTGTGACGGTTGTCATGGACAAAATGCTATAAAGTACAGCTTTACAACAATCATTATATCATTATAAGGTAGAAAAATATAAATTATTTGCAAAAAACATAATGTTATTGTTGAGAGTATTAACAAATTAACAAACTGTATAAAGATGTTAATGAAGATACCGGACTGTACAATGGAGATACCGGTCTGTATTTTGCATGAGCTTAAAAGAATTAGAAAACTTTATAAATATTAAATAACACTGTACGGAGCCGGTATAAAAAAGCCGCCGGGGCTCAGCCGGCGGACTTTACAGGTCTTAGCGACCTTTATGATGTTTCTTGCTTATTCAGCATATCCGCCAATCAAAACATAGATATTCTTGTTAAGGGTATCCACGTCAATACTGCATTTACTTCTGAATTTGACTGTAAATTTATCAGTCGGAGTGAAAGTTTCAGTAAAGTATGATGAATTATGAACCAAGAAATCAAAGCCATAATCAGGAGAATGAACAACTAAATCCTTCATTATATCGGCATTGTAGTCCCATAAAGTGTATATAGGCTTAATCAGGGTTCTGGTGTTGTCAGGAGAGGTCATATCTATCTGAAGATTGAAACTTGAGAAAATAAGACCTTCCGGAGTAATTTTATCAAGATCCTCACCTGATGCATGGACGCATAATTCCGGATCCTCACTGTTTCTCTGGTGGCGGAATGAACTTAGATTGATACTGGTCTCTTCAATTTCAATTCTGTTTCCGGTTTTCTCAGGATCGTCTGCATTGACAAAACCGGTGAATACGCAGGTTACGTTTCTGCCGCCGTCTTCACTGGTACACGGATTTTCGTTGGTGCTTACGAAGTCTTCAGGCAGGGCGCTTCTCTTGGCACAAAGAACGTCATCGTTACAGGTCAGGGCTTTTTTAACTGCCTCTGCTGCATTGACTACACCGAAACCGAAATGGTTAGAGAATCTGAGACCGGCGCCGTTTTCATACCAGCCTAAATCTGCAGTAAATTTCTCGCCAGCGTATTCCGGAGGTATAACCACCTGCGGTTCGTAAGCCAGAGTGCTCCATCCTGAGGTCAGGTCATTATTTGATGTGGTGGCAAAAATATATCTCAGCTGCGGTACGGTGAGATCCGGCTTGGCCTGTTTAACAAGAGAGGCAACGCCTGTTACAGAAGGGGTTGCGGCGGAGGTTCCGTTCATCCTGTGAGTATAGAATTTTCTGATATTGTAGAATTCCTTATTTCTTCTCCAAGGACTACCGACATCCCAGTCATCATACTTTTTCGGAGAAAATCTTGAAAGTGTACTTACATTGGCAGCTGATGAATCAGATGAATCAGCATATCCGTATTCACCTGCAGCACCTGCTACCCACACAAAGGAACCTGATGATGCGTAGCTGGCCTTCTTACCGAGAGAATTAATGCCGGTGACTGTAATGTTGTACCTGCCGCGGTTTAAAGATGAAAGTTCGTTGTACTGGCATTCAACCTCGTCTACTTGACAATCATTAGGGTACTGAGGTTTGTCCTTGTCCCCATAGATGTTGTTATCGTCATCATCATCGTCGTCAAAGAGGTCTGGATCGGAAAATTCATTACCTGAGGCCTTGATAAACGGAATATTGTTTTCAAATAAGATCTGGAAGGTGGTGTCATAACTCTGATCGTAGGAGTAACTGCTGTCCAGACCGATACTTCCATTGAACAGATGAGGTCCTTTGACAGAGGTCATGCTCAGTGCTGATGATATTCTGATCAGATCATATGATAGTATATCCGCATCAAATGCTATGCCTCTTACCCCTTTACCGTTATTGGCCTCGGCGGCTATAATTCCGGTGACTGCCGTTCCGTGGAGAACGTCCTCATCCTCTAAAACATCTTCAAGGGTTATTCCCGGATTTATGAAGGCTGGTGCGTCAGTTAAATGATGAACTTTATTAATGAGATCCTCATGTTCAATGTCCACAGCTGTGTCGGCTACGCCTACTAAAACGCCTTTACCTGAAATAAGATTGTTTTCAGAGTCGGTAAGATGCCAGGCGGGTATTACGTTAAGGTCAATTCCCTTAAGCGGAGAATGTGCGACCTCAAAAGGATTCTGACCGATATTTTTAATATTCCAGGCATCAGCGAAAATAGGGTCTCCGCCTTTGTATTTTGTTCCGAAATTTAATTCACGTACTGATGATTTCTGGGCTTTGTTGGTAATGGTTATTTCTTCGTTGATGTTATAGAAATCATCTGTCTGGCCCAGAACATTTTCAGGAACATAGTAGTAGAGAGTTCCGTCAGGAGCCTCCTTACCTGTCTGCGGATGGGTTTTAGTTATTTCACCGTATTTGGCGGTTAAGGTCAGTCCGTCTATCTCGGTATTTGCATCAGAAGCGGCATCCGATGCACTGCTTTCTTCAGTAATGGAAACTACATATGGTTTTCCGGTAAAAATATCCCCCTGTTCAACCAGAGTGATTTTTACCTTTTCCGGATCAGGATCCGGGGTAGGTCCCGGCTGAGGTGATGAAGAACTGCCGCCACATGCGGTGAAAGCAATGGAGGAAAGAATCAGTGAACTGATTAATGTTAGATTAAAATTTTTTTCTGGTTTTTTCATAAAAATCCACCTAAAACCAATGAATCCTGAAATAAAAATGCTGTTTCTGATACAGGGTTCATTATGAAATTCTTTTATCTTTTATACTGTTTGTTTCGGGATGTTGTCTGTTCAGCCGGTGCTGTCGTGTTTTTTTGAGACAGATGGAACCTGCTGTCATGAACCCGGGTTACTTCAGCTTAGGCTTTTTGCCGTAATAGAAGATCGGGGTTACCTTTCTTACGTCCGGAGTGTTTTTGAGCTCCTGCTGCAGAGATTTCCAGTTATCGTAGTCAGCAGCGGTGACCTGATAGATATTCTGTCCCATTTTTTTCGAGGTTATTCCGTCAGGGATACAGTTCACGCCTTTTTTGCACTGAACTATGATACTGCTTTCGATAATGTAGTTGCGTCCGTGTGCTGATTTGACGAAGGCAATATGATCCGGTGATTTTTCACCGATAATTACGGCTTTCTTTTTCCCGAGAGTGCCCAGGGTATTTTCAGGAGTCATCCTTAAAAGGTCTTTTCCGCCGTTTTTCTTTGATGAATCGACAACAGTGAAGTTGTCTGTGATGATAATGTCTTCAGAAGGAGATATTTCCTGAGCATGAACATTGATTCCCATGGATGTTATAAGCAATGACAGGACAGTAACTGCTGTTTTTTTCATACCTTATCCTTAATTATTCTACATTTTAAGCTGTAACCATTTAAGGTCCGAATTACTCCATATTAATCTGTTATGGAATATGATAAAGTATAGTCAAATTACTTACCTGGAGGCGTAGATCTTGCAATTTTTGGGATTTAAGCCACAGCTGATTCTGATAATGCGTGTTTTTCTGAAACTAAACAAGGTTGTATGTGCATCCTGTACTTCAGGAAAAGTATGTTATTGCGGATGGCCGGTTAAGTCGGACGAAAAGTGTCTGTTAAACATGTTAAAGATGTTTAACTGTGGATTACAGCGAAAAAAAATAGTAATATATGCGGTGGAAAATAATTTAATTCGATATGCGAAGCTTTATTTGCTGCGCCGAGTATTCTTATATGCCTGTCGGAGTGCCTTTGTGGCTGAGATTCGTGTTCTGTCTCAAAAGACGAAAAGCATGAAAATCCGTAAAACCTGCTCAGGGTAATGCCTGCGAAGGGAACAGTTCAAGTTCTTTGGCTATTGTCATTATGGCAGGACGGGTGTTTGTTATTATGGAAATAGTCTTATGTCTGATTCACCAAATTCAATCAAAGAACTCAATGAAATTCGTGAGGGTGAAGCCCTGTCCCGTCTGAAGAATCTTCAGGGTTTTACCTATCCTTCATCTGTCCGCCGTTATATTGAAGTTGACGGGACTGACTATTCGGTTCCATGCAGGACTGTTAATCTCAGTAACGGGGAAAAGGTGGATCTCTATGATACAGCAGGCATATATGGTGATCCGGAAGCCTCAATTGATATAACCGCCGGTGCCCCCCTTATCCGTGAAAACTGGCTGAGTTCAAGATCTGATCTTGCTGAAGCCGATCTTGAAAGTCTCGGTGTATCTCTCCCAAAATGCGGTATTACCTCCTCCAAGGTTACGAGAGAAAGCCGTAAAGGACTCACCCAGCTGGCACTTGCCCGTATGGGAGTCATTACCGAGGAGATGCGTTACATCGCCGCTCGTGAAAATATCGGAGCGGAAACATCTTATTTCACTCCGGAAATGGTTCGTGAAGAGGTGGCTGCGGGAAGAGCGGTTATCCCAGCTAATATCAACCACCCGGAAGTTGAGCCGATGATTATCGGCCGCCGTTTCAAGGTGAAAATCAATTCCAATATAGGTAACAGCGCCGTCAGTTCATCCATTGCCGAAGAGGTGGAAAAGATGGTGTTCAGCACCATTTACGGTGCGGACACAGTTATGGATCTGAGTACCGGCAGGGATATACACGTAACCAGAGAGAGAATCATCCGTAACTCCCCGGTGCCTATCGGAACCGTACCTCTCTATCAGGCGTTGGAAAAGGTTAACGGTATTGCTGAAAACCTGAGTTTTGAAGTATTCAGGGAGACTCTAATCGAACAGGCTCTGCAGGGGGTTGACTACTTCACCATTCATGCCGGTCTTCTGAAAGACTTTATTCCTATGGCGGCGAGACGTCTCACCGGTGTGGTATCCCGCGGTGGTTCCATTATGGCTAAATGGTGTATGACTCACGGCAGGGAGAATTTCCTTTATGAGCATTTTGACGAGATCTGCGATATCTGTGCCAGATACGATGTTGCTATTTCTCTCGGGGACGGCCTGCGTCCGGGGTCGGTTCATGATGCCAATGATGAGGCCCAGATTTCTGAGTTGAAGGTGCTTGGAGAACTCGCCGAGAGAGCCTGGGCGAAGAATGTTCAGGTATTGATTGAAGGGCCTGGTCATGTTCCGATGAACCGTATCAGAGAGAATATGGATCTGGAACTCAAGTACTGCCATGAAGCTCCGTTCTATACCCTTGGACCGGTGGTAACGGATATCGCTCCGGGATATGATCATTTCACTTCAGGTATCGGTGCCGCCATGATCGGCTGGTTCGGTACCTCCATGCTGTGCTACGTAACTCCGAAGGAGCATCTTGGTCTCCCTAAAAAGGATGATGTCCGTGAGGGACTTATGGCCTACCGTATTGCCGCACACGCCGCCGATCTGGCCAAGGGGCATCCAGGCAGCATAGCCTGGGATAATGCTATGAGTAAAGCCCGTTTTGAGTTCAGATGGAATGATCAGTTTGCTCTTTCGATTAATCCGGAGCTTGCCAGACGTTTCCATGATGAGGATCTGCCGCAGCAGTGCCACAGATCATCAGAGTTCTGTTCAATGTGCGGTCCGAAATTCTGTTCAATGCGTATCAGTAAGGAAATAAAGGCTCTCGCCGGGGATTCAGATAAAAAATAAAAGTAAAAAGTAGAAAGTAAAAAAATAAAAAGTGAAAAGTGAAAAGTGAAAAATAATAATTAAAAAACTTTCAGCAACAGACCTTACTGCAAAAAGGAGAAAAATATATATGAATATGTTAGAACTCAACGGCAGACCTGTTTCTGTTCTGACTATAGCCGCTACTGACAGCTCTAACGGAGCCGGAGTAACTGCAGACCTTACAACCATGAACTTTTTCGGGGTTATGGGGGTGGCGGCGATAACTGCAGTTACCGCACAGAATTTTGATGAGGTTTTAAAGGTAAAGGCAGTAAAAAACAAGCTTTTTGTAAGGGAGCTTGCTGCGGTTTCCTCCCGTTCCATGCCGGAAATCAAGGTAATAAAACTGGGATTGATTCCATCTGAAAAAATTCTGCGAACAGTGGTTACATTCATCAGAGGAATGAAGGAAAAGAATCCGGATCTTAAGGTGGTGTGGGATCCTGTAGCCGTTTCCGGCACAGGTTCTAAAATGTCCGAGATTAACTACAATCTGTGGCTTGATGCCATAATGCCTCTGGTTGACGTGTTTACACCGAATCTGAATGAGGCTATGGTCCTTTCCGGAATTAAAAATCTGGATGTCTCATCCTTTGAATCCGTAGTGCGTGATTTTACCGCTCTGGCTGCATATTTTAAGAAAAAGGGCTGTGCCGCGGTTTATCTAAAGGGCGGACATCTTCCTCACTATATCAGTGAGAAACTGGCTAAGGATAAATCAGCCTGCGCCGGTATCAAGGATCATCCGCTGGTATCCAGTATCCTGGACGTGGTGATATCCGGCAGTAATGATGATGTCTACTACTTCGGCTGTCCGAGAACCGGTAAATATTTGAGAAGTTCCGGTGTTCACGGTACCGGTTGTATTATGGCGAGTGCCGTTGCAGCCATGCTGGCACGTGATTATGACTGTGTTGATGCCATTGCCTATGCCAAGGCCTACATGACCAGAGGAATTGAGAATTCGATAGATATCGGGGCTAAAAGCAGAATGTTCAGTCACGGATATTTTACCTCCTCTGAACTCCTGAAGTACTTCCCGGTAATGGGAAGAACCATGGATGAACTGCGAATGATGACCGGATTAGAGGAAAATTCAGGTTTTGTGCAGTGTGCTCATAATCTGGGGCTTTATCCTGTAGTAGACAGCAGTAACTGGATTAGAAAGCTTTGTGAAAACGGCGTAAAAACCATGCAGCTGAGAATAAAGAATCCGGAAAGTCAGGAGCTGCTGGAAAAGGAAATCAGTGTAAGTGCGGAATTATGCCGTAAGTACGGCGTACGTCTCTTTATTGATGACTACTATGATCTGGCCGTTAAATACCATGCCTACGGGGTGCATCTCGGACAGGAGGATCTCCTGGAGGCTAAACTTAAGCTGGTAAGAGATGCCGGACTCCGTCTCGGTGTGTCAACACACGGCTACGCTGAAATTGCCAGAGCCCTGCTTTTAAAGCCGAGTTATATAGCTTTAGGACATATCTATCCTACAGGCTCCAAGGTGATGGCATCAAAACCGCAGGGACCGGAGAGACTCAAGGATTATGTTGAACTTGTTGATAAGCTTTACCCAACCGTGGCTATAGGCGGCATAAAGCTTCATAACCTTGATGAAGTAATGGCGTCAGGTACCGGGTCTGTTGCCGTGATAACAGCAATCACCGGAGCGGAGGATCCTGAACAGGCTATAGCCGAATGGCTGGACAGGGTCGGTCTCGGTGATGCGGAAACTATAGAAAAAAATCCGGCCGGAAAGAAAGCTGCTCCGGAAGCTAAGACTGCTAAACGCGCGTCTACCCGTAAAAAAACGGCTAAGGCAGGTTAAAGGCCCGGAGCTTAAACGATAACTGAAACAGGAGTCAGGAGCAGGATTATGCGGATATATGTTAATGAAAAACCGGTAGACGTTGCTGTAAATACGGTGGCGGAACTCCTGGCTGTTCTTAATGAGCTGCCTGAGTACTTTTCACTAGCGGTTAATGATGAACTGGTGGAGAAAAAGGACTATGCCGGAACCAGACTTCAGGAAAATGACCGGGTAACCATATTTTCATTTATGGCCGGAGGCTGATGAAGTTTTTACCTTTTAAGTAAGAGAAATAATCACCTTCAGGTGAAGAGGCCGGAACCTTCCGGTTTCCGGTTGAACGGTTCCCTGCGTATGGCTGTCTCTTAAGGTTTAAAACCTCATAGACAGATCCTTAACAGGATTTTTTAGCGGACTTTTACCTCTTACGACGTTTTTCGGACGTCAAACAGGAATGATAAAAAATGAGTGATGAGTTGATAATTGGAGGAAAGGTATTTTCCTCAAGACTTTTTACCGGTACCGGTAAATTCGCTTCAGCGGATCTGCTTAGCCGCGCAGTCAGTGCCAGTGGTTCAGAGCTGGTGACCATGGCTATAAAGAGATGTGATTTTCAGAAAGGTTCAGATGCCATTCTGCCTGCTCTTAAGGCTCTGCCCGGGGTAAACCTTCTTCCTAATACTTCAGGAGCCCGTAATGCTAAAGAGGCTGTCTTTGCGGCCAAGCTTGCAAGAGATGCTCTGGGAACTGATTTTATCAAGGTGGAGGTGCATCCTGATCAGCGCTATCTTCTTCCTGATCCTGTGGAAACACTTGAGGCGACCAGGCAGCTGGTAAAGGACGGTTTCAAGGTTATGCCATACTGCAGTGCCGACCCTGTTCTCTGTCTGAGACTTGCTGAAGCCGGAGCTGCCGCAGTAATGCCGTTAGGCTCACTTATCGGCAGCAATCAGGGGCTTACCACAATGTCCATGTTGAAGATTATTATTGCTCAGAAAACTGTTCCTGTCGTTATCGATGCCGGTATCGGCCGTCCTTCAGATGCGGCTCTTGCAATGGAAATCGGAGCTGATGCGGTGCTGGTTAACACTGCTATCAGTGTAGCCAGAGATCCGGTGAATATGGCAAGAGCCTTTGCGGATGCTGTGAGAGCAGGAAGAACCGCCTATCTCTCCGGTCTCGGACCTGTTTCTGAACAGGCAAGCGCCACCAGTCCGCTGGATGCCTTTTTAAAGGAACTTGACTGAGAGTCAACTGAGCCAAAGGACTTTGGAAGAAAGCCGGACCTTTAGTTGAAAGAGACTGCAGGTTTGAATGTTTCTCTTCCGGAGATTGTTACCATATCGAGCGGAGCCGTTTATAAAATGAGCTTTTATGATGAAATTACGAGATATAAGTTGAGTGACCTTTCCCGGGAGGTAATGAGCAAAACCGAAGGGGAGGTGGCGACTGCTCTTGCGCGGAGCAGAAATGATGAGCAGCTGGATTTAGGGGATTTTATGGCTCTGATATCTCCTAAGGCAGCTCCTTTTATATCTGAAATGGCGGCGCTTGCGGAGAAATATACCCGCAGGCGTTTCGGTAACATCGTGAACATGTATGTACCGCTTTATCTTTCCAATATCTGCACCAATCAGTGCCGTTACTGCGGTTTTGCTGTCAACAACAAGTTTAAACGCCGGATACTGAATGCTGAAGAAACCCGGAAGGAATGCGAGGCAATCAGAAAAATGGGGTATGAGAATATTCTGATTGTCACCGGCGAAAATGACCGACGCGGCGGTATGGACTACTTCAGGGAGATGGTTCCTATTGTCGGGGAATATGCCTCGTACATGATGATGGAGGTGCAGCCTCTTGATACTGCTGACTATGCCGAGCTCAGAACTTTAGGTCTGGATGCGGTAATGGTTTATCAGGAAACCTACGATCCTGAATGCTATAAGGAGAATCATCTCCGCGGTAAAAAGATGGATATGCGCTACCGTATGGAGACTCCGGAAAGGCTCGGTGACGCCGGTATGGACAAGGTGGGAATAGGGGCTCTTCTCGGTCTTTATGACTGGAGGGCAGATACTGTTGCTCTGGCCATGCATCTCCTTTACATGAGAAAGAACTACTGGCAGGTGCGTATGAATCTCTCCTTCCCGAGACTGAGACCTGCTGCCGGCGGTTTCCAGCCTACAAGTCCGATAAGTGACAGGGAAATGATTCAGACCATCTGTGCCTGGCGTCTTTTAGACCACATGCTGGAAATCTCCATTTCTACGAGAGAGAACAGCCGTTTCAGAGATGTGGTGACCCCTATTGCCATTACCTCCATAAGTGCGGCTTCCAGCACTCAGCCGGGAGGATATGCTGAGGATCATCATGATCTGCCGCAGTTCATCATCAGTGACGACCGCTCCGTAAAGGAGGTTACCGAGGCTATGAGACTTCGCGGACTGGAGCCGGTGTTCAGGGATGCAAGAAGCTCACTGGTTCAGACGGTATAAGCTGGTTCAGGATATCCCGTTTATCAGGTGACGGTTAAGTAATAAAAAAGGTAAAAAAACACGGTTAAAAATAGAAACCGTGTTTTTTTGTTTTTGAACATTCCGGTTAAATATTGATGTAACAACCTGCCGGATACAGTTTGTCATCCTTTTGAAAACTTAAGTAATGTATTAAGTAGCTTTCTGACAGCTTTCAGTGGCGGAATTTTCTGAAAGAGGTGATCACCACTCCGGTGATTTCACACTCCATATCTCCGGTGATGATTATCGGACTGTAGTTCCTGTTGGCAGGAACCAGCTGCGGTACCGGATAGGTATGATAGAACTTGGCAGTGAATTCACCGTGAATTGCCGCAATTACCAGATCTCCGTTTTTCGGGAGACAGGATCTGTCGACAATAAGGTAGTCATCAGGCAGAATTCCCGCTTCAATAAGTGAATCTCCTGTTACCTGAAAAATATAGCTTGTCGCCGGATGAATAATACAGAATTCATTGAGGTCAAGAGAACTTTCAACATTTCCGCCGTTAGGCAGGGGAAAACCTGCCGGCACCTTTTCTTCTGAAAGCGGCAGACAGGCTGAAGCAGTGTAGTTTTCACTGTTCTGATAATCGACTGTTCTGGCCACCTGACGTAAACCGTTCTGTTCTTCGGTGTAGTCTGTGTTATTCATATAATGACTTCCTTTCCGATGTGTTTCTCCGGTTACCACTATTCAGCTGTATGAGAACTGCTGTTGTCTGCTGCCTCAAGAGCTTTTTTGGCTCTGATGGCATCAATATCAGGAACAAAGTAGGCTATAACAGCGGCGATACAGGCGGTTGCGGTTACTGCGAGCATTGTTGCCTGAGCGCCGTAGTGGTCGAAAATATAACCATAGAACGGGGTGGTGATACCGCCGAAGGAGATACCTAGACCGATGGTGATGCCGGAGGCGAAACCTACATGACGGCAGAGAAATTTCTGACCGAGAACCATGGAGACACTGAGGGTGCCGTAAACACTCAGGGCTACGGCCACCATGGCCAGAACAGCTATAATTCCGTTAGGTGCCATGGTGAAGAGCAGCATGCACGGAGCTACGCCCACTGCACTGTAGAACAGTACCTTCTTGAAGCCGATGCGGTCTGCCAGAATACCGCCGGCAAGACTTGCTACAGCCGAGCATACGGCTACTATACTCAGATTAAGATTGGCTGTCTGGGCGTTCTGTCCGTATACATCCATAAAGTAGCTCGGTATGTAGGTGGTAAGGGCAAAGAGAACGGCTGAGCGAAAGAAGATCATTAATGTGAGAATGGCAAATCCAGAATAGCTTTCCTGTTCCACGGAGCTGTTCTTTTTCAATTTAATCTGTTCAATTCTGGTATATTCAACATACTGTCTGTTCTTAGCCAGCAGAATAAAGGACATGATAAAGGCCGGAATACCGATGGCCATGATGCCGGGAAGACCGAACCAGTAGGTGGCTGCTGAAATTACAATCGGACCGGCGCTGAAGCCAAGGTTGCCGCCGACAGAGAAGATGCTGACACCGAGACCCTTACGGTGAACTGAGACGCAGTTCGCCATTTTACCGCCCTGAGGGTGAAATACCGCCACGCCGATTCCTGAAGTGGTCAGCAGAATAAAGAGCAGATAGAAGTTCTCCAGAAAACCTATAAACATGAGTCCGAGAGCGGCGGTGAGAATACCGATGCTCATGAGATAAGGCTTGGGTGATTTGTCGCTGAAATAACCGATTACAGGCTGAATAAGAGATGACACCAGTGTAGAGGCGAGTACAAGGTAGGACATTTCCACCTTGCTGTGGAGTACACCCTGAGCAAGCATTACCGTGAGTGCAGAACTCACAGAACCCTGACAGATGTCGGCAGAAAAATGTCCCATCATGAGAATCAGGTTTTCTTTATAGTTCTTAATAAATTCTTTCATTTTTTGTTTCCTGTCGTCCGGCCGTAAAATTTCGTCTTCGCCGGTTCTGCCTGTTCATGTATCTCGATGTCTGCCGGCTGCAGAAATAGGTGACAGTCCGCAGAACACTATTAATGTGACTATTATATCATTTTTTACTTATGGACAATTGAGAAAAATATTTTAAAACCCAGACAATAAATAAAAGCACATGTTGGTATAGTATTTGTTAAATGATAATATTATTTGTAATCGTATTATAATTATTGTTATAATTGTAACAGCTTATTAAGTACCTCACGGCTGGAATACCTGGTACCATCAGGTTCAGCCGGCGATGTTATGTAGGACTGAAGTCTTACGGCAGCGCATTTGATGTTGAAGAGGAATTCTGACAGGCTTTTGCCGGCAGGAGTATCAATCGGGATGTTGTTTTATGAAAAGAACCATAGAAGTTGAATATATATTAAAGGATGCGGAAGGAAAGGAAGTGGCCAGATTTCAGGATATAGAGGAAGCACGCAAGTATGACCGTATGCTGGATGCGGCTGACGGAATCTTTAATCTTTTCAGCGGTATTAAGGAACTTGACGGTGTAAAAGAGAATGTTAAGGATGAAATCTCTTTTCAGATTGCCCGTCACAGTGAGGAGGTTATGGAGATCCTCAGCAGAATAGGTTGCCGTAAAAAGGCGGCCAAAAAGAAATCTGAAGCAGAAGCTGACACCGGCAGTAAGGAAAATGGCGAATAGCTTTAATGAAGCCTTGTAGAGAGAGGTGTTATTTTGCTTAGAACTACACATAATGTTGTTTTTTGGGGAATGATATAATAAAAATATATGATAAACAGATCAAATTACCAGAACAAACTAAATACTATACTAAAATATTTTGTTTATAATACAAAATAAATGTTATTTGAATTTAAAAAGGACTAATGTGATGGCAAATATCGATGTTTTTACCAATAAGTATAGAACTACGCTTACAGTAAAAAATGAATTAAAACCAATTGGTGCGACTCTAGATTATATTAAAAAACAGGGTTTTATTGTTGAGGATGAAAAACGTAATGATGATTATAAAAAAGCTAAGGTTCTAATTGACGCTTTTCATCAAAAATTCATCAATTATGTTTTAAATGATGTTAAAGAACTTTCATGGCAGGAATTACAGGATACAACCATTGCTTTACAGAAGGCTCAAAAAAATAAAATGGGTGTAAATGAAAAAGATTTTGCTTCCTGTAAAAAAGCCTATAATGACGTATGTAAAAAAACTCGAAAGAGTATACATAATCTTTTTAATAAGACTGATAGTGTTTTTTCATTGAAAAAAATTTTTGAAGGTAACACTGATGAGAGATTTATTTCACCTGATTCAGATGTGGAATTCAACTATAAAGATCTTTTTGGTAAAGATTTGATTACCTCAATATTGCCAGCTGTTCTTTCTGGTGAAAATTTAGATGTAATTAATAATTTTTCCTCCTTTACAAGTTATTTCAGTGGATTTTACGATAATAGAAAGAATGTATACTCTCCAGATGAAATACCAACATCAATTTCATATAGAATTGTCCATGATAATTTTCCGAAATTCCTGACCAATATCAGAGTGTTTAATAAGATAAAAGAATTGAGGCCAGAAATAATTAAACACTGTCAGGAAAGCATACTTAAATACTTGCAGAAAGAAAAAATTAATTGCGATTTATGTGTAAGTAATTTTGATTTATCTAAAGTTTTTAACATTGATTATTTTAATAAAACATTATCTCAGACTGGTATTGATCTATATAACTTAATTATTGGTGGCATTCCCGTGGATACAGGAATTGAAAAGATTCGTGGTTTGAATGAAGAGATTAACTTAGCAACACAAAAAGATAAGTCACTAAAGGATATCTTAAGAAATGCCAATGCTTTAAAGTTTATACCATTATTCAAGCAAATACTTTCTGATAGAGAAAAATCTTTTAAAATTGAAGCTTATCAAGATGAAAAAGAGCTGATTTCTGACCTTAAAGAATTTTTTAATAACATATATTCTCAATCCATATTAAGCAATCTTGAAGAAACTTTTGGTGGTATATCAGATAATAATCTTTTGAATATATATGTTCATGGAAAAAATTTGAGCATGTTGTCAATTCAGTGTACAAATAATGGGAACTGGAATTTCTTTCAGGATGCAATAGAGACTAGTAATAATAGCGAAAATAAGAAAAAAAAGAGAAAGAATGCTGATAGTACAAGTGAAGTATCTTCATCGATATATTCATTGGGTTATTTACATGAATTATCTTCAAGAATAGATAACAGTGAAGATTTAATTCTAGGAATAAATAACGCTTTAAAAGTAATGATAAAGGAAGCTTCTGCATATAAAAATGTAGACTACCCTAAAGGTATGACTTCAAAAAATGATAAGGAACGGATTAAGAATCAGTTGGATGCATTTCTTAAGTTATATAATTTTGCAAGGATTTTTGACATAAATGAATCATCTTTAGACAAAGATGTAGATTTTTACAGTAAATATGAAACGGTTATGTCTGCTCTTGGTGAAATACCTTCTATTTATAATAAAGTAAGAAATTTTGCTACTAAAAAACCTTATAGTTTGGATAAATTTAAACTGAATTTTAAAAATCCTAAACTCGCTACTGGTTGGAGTTTATCTAAGGAGTCTGATTACCAAACAGTAATATTTATAAAAGATGACAGGTACTATTTGGGGATTCTAATTGATAAGAAAATACCATTTACAGAAAATGAATCATCATCAACTGTAAATGTATATAAAAAAATGAATTATGTTTTACTTCCTGGTGCTGAAAAACAACTTCCTCGTCAATGTTTTACAAAAGCGGTAAAAACTCACTTTATGACAAGTAATGAGCCGTTTGTGCTTTCAAATAAGATTTTCAGTAAAGATCTGATAATTACTAAAGATATTTTTGATATCTACAATAATGAATCTTATAAGCAAAATGCGGATAAAAGTGACTTAAAGAAATATATAGATTTTTACTTAGAATTTCTTCAAATAAATAATACTACATCTCGTTTTGATTTTAGTTCGCTTAAAAACAGGGATTATGACAATTTCGCTTCGTTTACTAATGATGTCAATGAAATTGCTTACATGATTGAATTCAGTAATTTTGATGTTAGTTTTATTGATAAATTAGTTTCTGAGGGCAGATTGTATCTGTTCCAGATTTATAATAAAGATTTCGCAAAAGGAACATCTGGCAAGAAAAATCTGCATACTCTTTATTTTGAATCTGTTTTTGATCCGGATAATCTAAAAAACGTCATTTTTAAGTTGAATGGTGAAGCAGAGCTATTTTACAGAAGAGCTAGTATAAAAAAGGATGATGTAACTGTTCATGCAACAAATTCAATTCTTGTTAATAGGGTTGATAAAGACGGAAGGACTATACCTGAAGATATTTATCTTAAATTACTTAGATGGGTCAATGGTAGTGCCAATGAGACATGGTCGAATGAGGAGTTGGAGTACAGATCAAAAATAGTAACTAAAACAGCAACTCACGATATCACTAAGGATAGAAGATTTACTGAGGATAAATTCTTTTTCCATTGTCCGATAACTATTAATTTTAAAGCTCCAAAAGAATTTTATTATTTCAATGATAGGACATTGGATTTTCTTAGAAATAATCCTGATGTAAATATCATTGGTATTGATAGGGGGGAACGCAATTTAATATACGTAACAGTAATAGACCAGAGGGGGAATATATTATTCAGCAAATCTTTTAATGAAATTAGTAATGTTGTTTCGAGCTCTGAAAAGAAACACAGTGTTAATTATCAGCAGAAATTGCAACAGCGAGAAAAAGAAAGAATTGCAGAAAAAAAATCATGGGAATCAATTACTAAAATAGCAAATCTTAAAGATGGTTACATGTCTTTTGTTATTCACGAAATAGTGGAACTAATGGTTAAATATAATGCTATTTTGGTGCTTGAAAATTTGAATACAGGTTTTAAACGTATCCGTCAAGGAATAGCAGAAAAATCTGTTTACCAAAAATTTGAAATGGCATTGGTATCTAAATTGAATTACCTTGTGTTTAAAAATAAGGATAAATATGAACCGGGTGGAATTTTAAATGGGTTACAACTCTGTAATAAATTTACTAGCTATAAGGATATAGGATCTCAGAATGGTTTTGTATTCTATGTTCCAGCACAGTACACCTCAAAAATTGATCCTTTAACAGGGTTCTGTGATGTAATTAAGTGGGGAGGAATAAAAAATAAAGCAGATAAAAAGAATTTATTTAATTCTTTTACTGAAATTTCCTATGTTAAACAGGAGGATATGTTCAGGTTCTCAATTGACTTGAATAATGTATCCAAAGTAGTTCGTTTGCAAGGTTCATGTTATAGAAATATATGGGACATATATACATATGGAGAGCGTATTATTAAGAAAAAAGTTTCAAATCATGCAAATCCTAGGGGTTTTATTGAAATTAAAAATTATTCTCCTACCGAGGAAATGAAGAATTTATTACGAAATAATAATATTGATTTCAGTGATGAAAGCAACCTAAAGGACATTTTGGTTAACGGCAATTTCGATAAATGGAATGAATTATTTGATATCTTTAAGAATACTTTGCAAATGAGAAACAGTATTTCTAATGAGATGGAAGATTATTTGCTCTCACCTGTAAAAGATTCTAATGGGGACTTTTTTGATAGTAGAAAACATATTCCTGGTCAGCCTGCTGATGCTGATGCAAATGGTGCATACCACATCGCATTGAAAGGTCTAATGATTCTCCAAAAAAATAATAAGCTTTCTACCAACACCAAGTTCAACAAAACAGTTTCCAATCAAGAGTGGTTTGAGTTTGTTCAAAAAGAAGACAGGTTTAAGGTGTAATACATTTTATGTATGATTCGTTAATTTTTTCGAATATTAATGACTTCATATTTTGTCCTGTGTCCATATACTTTCACAATTTGTATGGATATCAGGACACCACTACGTACCAGTGTAAAGATCAGATTTTAGGTACACAGGTTCACAGTACAATAGATGAAAAAAAATACAGTTCTAAGTTAAGCGTTCTTCAAGGAATGATGTGTTATTGTGAAAAATATAATTTAATCGGAAAAATTGATCTTTTTGATACTGAAACTAAGATTCTTACTGAGCGAAAACGAACAATAAAAACAATATATGACGGGTATGTTTTTCAATTGTATGCCCAATATTTTTCACTAATAGAAATGGGATATTCTGTCGAAAAAATTAGATTATACAGTTATACAGACAATAAAATTTACGAGCAGAAACTACCAGATGATAATCCTGAAATGTTCAATAAGTTTGAAAAGGTTTTGTACGATATAAGACATTTTGATATGAGTAATTTCGTTCAAGATAATGAAAAAAAATGTATCAATTGCATATATAGTGATGCCTGTGATCGTTCGTTGGTATAAGTCATGATGTCATTGCCTGATTTTATAAAAAAGCAAATAGTTTTTGTGTTTACTATCGAAGGGGAAAAACTGTCATTTAAAAATGATAATTTAATTTTAACCGGTAAAGACAATAAAATTAAGTTACAGCTTACTTGTTATCGTGTTTTTATTTTATTTATCATTGGTGAGTTTTCTTTAACCTCGGGATTGATTCAGAAATCTCATAAATTTGCATTTCCTATATATCTTATGTCCAGAACGTTTAAAGTGTATGACAAGCTAGGGAGTAAGATGGAGGGAAATGTTTTATTACGAAGAAAACAATATAATTATCAAGGTTTAGAATTAGCTCGATTCGTTATTAAGAATAAAATAAGAAATCAATGTATATTATTAGAACGAATAAGAGTAAAGACTGATGAAATTAGAGAAACTATTGTAAAACTTAAAGATATTATTTGTCGCATAAACTTGTTTAATGGTGAACTTCATGATTTATTGGGGCTGGAAGGCAATGCTGCAAAACTGTATTTTAAACAACATTTTAGAGAGCTTCAATGGAATGGGCGAAAACCGAGAGTAAAATCGGATTACATTAACGCAATACTAGATATTGGCTACACGATTTTATTTAACGTTGTTGATTCGCTATTAGATGTGTATGGATTTGATGTTTATTGTGGGGTTTTGCATAAAGAGTTTTATATGAGAAAATCACTTACCTGTGATTTAGTAGAACCTTTTAGAGTGCTAATAGATAATCAGACAAGGAAATCAATTAATCTAGGACAATTCAAAGAAGAAGACTTTGTAAAGGTAAATGGTTGTTACCAATTGGATTGGAATCAAAATAAGAAGTATGTTCTGATTTTTTCGCAAGCAATCATGGAATATAAAGAGGAAATATTCATTTATTTTCAGTCATACTACAGAGCATTTATGAAACAAAAAACAGCAGAAGAATATAGTGAGTTTGTTTACGGGGAGTTTTTGACAGATGATACTACTTAGTTATGACATATCTGATAATAAATTAAGAACTCATTTTTCTAAGTTTCTAGAAAAATACGGGCATAGAATCCAATATTCTGTTTTTGAAATAGATAATAGTCCAAAAATACTGGATAACGTGATACTAAAAATCAGAAATAGATTTGAAAAAAGATTTAGTGAATCGGACTCTATATATATTTTTAATTTATCCGCTTCATGTAAGATATATAGATTTGGTTACGCAAAACGAGAAGAAGATGATATAATAATAGTATAAGCTTTAGTCTGAATTTATTGTTAGTATTTAAGCTTTGCAAACCTATAGTCTTAATTTGTTATTATGCTTAAACAATGTTATATCTATATATTAAAATATGTTTTTTTATTACGTTGTTTTTTCGTTTTGATACAATTTTTAGGAAAAACGGGGCTAAAGCTTAAGAATAATTTCTACTGTTGTAGATGTATAATGTATTCATACATTAAAACACGGCTAAAGCTTAAGAATAATTTCTACTGTTGTAGATTGTCAGAATGACATAAACAACCCTGACGGCTAAAGCTTAAGAATAATTTCTACTGTTGTAGATTTGTTATAGTCAGTAGTATTCAACTTGGGCTAAAGCTTAAGAATAATTTCTACTGTTGTAGATGAGAGGCTGATGTACTTGATAGAGTCGGGGCTAAAGCTTAAGAATAATTTCTACTGTTGTAGATAAGACCTGTCTCAGTCTGATAAGGACGGCTAAAGCTTAAGAATAATTTCTACTGTTGTAGATTAATCTGACTCAAGGTCTTAATGAGGGCTAAAGCTTAAGAATAATTTCTACTGTTGTAGATAGCGTATGCTTGATGATTTCCTTGAGAGGGCTAAAGCTTAAGAATAATTTCTACTGTTGTAGATCTAAATCAGACGCGCCGTGAGCTTCCTGGCTAAAGCTTAAGAATAATTTCTACTGTTGTAGATTCCATGCTTAAATTATGAACAATATCGGCTAAAGCTTAAGAATAATTTCTACTGTTGTAGATTGAGACCACTATTCTCCCTATGTGCATGGCTAAAGCTTAAGAATAATTTCTACTGTTGTAGATAACAACCATGACGATGAATGGGGCAGGGCTAAAGCTTAAGAATAATTTCTACTGTTGTAGATAGCTGTCCATTGCACTAACGAGGTTTCGGCTCAAGCTTAAGAATAATTTCTACTGTTGTAGATTGTATTTGATTTGCGACTGCTTAAAGTGGCTAAAGCTTAAGAATAATTTCTACTGTTGTAGATAAAGCCAACCTCGACGAATCTGAGCGTGGGCTAAAGCTTAAGAATAATTTCTACTGTTGTAGATAATCCTCGTTTTATATTTACATCATAGGCTAAAGCTTAAGAATAATTTCTACTGTTGTAGATGAGACGCGTCTCTCCCGTTCTCGACGGGCTAAAGCTTAAGAATAATTTCTACTGTTGTAGATACGTCTTCAGTAGTAATCCTAAAGAACGGCTAAAGCTTAAGAATAATTTCTACTGTTGTAGATCAATATGTCGATCCAATATAACAATGATGGCTAAAGCTTAAGAATAATTTCTACTGTTGTAGATCCTAAGATAATTACAGGCCTGACCGGGGCTAAAGCTTAAGAATAATTTCTACTGTTGTAGATAGGAGTACAAAAATATGCTTATACAGAGGGCTAAAGCTTAAGAATAATTTCTACTGTTGTAGATAAGCGGCCGATGAGTACTGTCACCCCGGCTAAAGCTTAAGAATAATTTCTACTGTTGTAGATAAATGCGTTATATTCGTTTGTATTCGTTGGCTAAAGCTTAAGAATAATTTCTACTGTTGTAGATGTATACAGTACCTTAGCTAACTATGATGGCTAAAGCTTAAGAATAATTTCTACTGTTGTAGATGATCTTTTGATGGCTTGGAACACAGGGGCTAAAGCTTAAGAATAATTTCTACTGTTGTAGATGGACTGTTATATGCAGTATTCAGTTTGGCTAAAGCTTAAGAATAATTTCTACTGTTGTAGATTCATGCCCTTGTTGGCCACTGAGGGCGGCTAAAGCTTAAGAATAATTTCTACTGTTGTAGATTGTCACCCTCGTTGCCGTTAATCTCGGCTAAAGCTTAAGAATAATTTCTACTGTTGTAGATAATTCTTCTAAATAGATAGAGCAGAACGGCTAAAGCTTAAGAATAATTTCTACTGTTGTAGATAAATACACCCCGACAGCCGACAGCGTGGCTAAAGCTTAAGAATAATTTCTACTGTTGTAGATATGATGAGTCTCTGGTGTCTGAGGAGGGCTAAAGCTTAAGAATAATTTCTACTGTTGTAGATACTAAGTGACCGGATTAAAGCAATGCAAGGCTAAAGCTTAAGAATAATTTCTACTGTTGTAGATTGCTACATTCACTTTTGGTTTTACCTCGGCTAAAGCTTAAGAATAATTTCTACTGTTGTAGATAAGCGTTGGCACTATTCCACTTGATACGGCTAAAGCTTAAGAATAATTTCTACTGTTGTAGATTTACGTTCAAGGTCTTTCAGCTGTCGTGGCTAAAGCTTAAGAATAATTTCTACTGTTGTAGATAATTGATTGCTTTAGGTATTTTTATTTGGCTAAAGCTTAAGAATAATTTCTACTGTTGTAGATTTAAACGTGAGACAAGTGATCTGACTGGCTAAAGCTTAAGAATAATTTCTACTGTTGTAGATTCATCAGCATCTCGCTGTTTCTCTGTGGCTAAAGCTTAAGAATAATTTCTACTGTTGTAGATCTAAGAGTGCGTCAACTTCCGCTTTAGGGCTAAAGCTTAAGAATAATTTCTACTGTTGTAGATTGATTTTTTGCTTGACTCTTTTTCCAGGCTAAAGCTTAAGAATAATTTCTACTGTTGTAGATAGGGAAGATTCCTCACAGATGGTAAAGGCTAAAGCTTAAGAATAATTTCTACTGTTGTAGATAGTTGCAGGTGACAGTCCCCTAGCCGTAGGCTAAAGCTTAAGAATAATTTCTACTGTTGTAGATTGAATTTAACCGACTATACCTTACCAGGGCTAAAGCTTAAGAATAATTTCTACTGTTGTAGATTGAGCCTCAAGCCCCTGCTTCTCCTCTGGCTAAAGCTTAAGAATAATTTCTACTGTTGTAGATGGGTTGCTGTCCTTCAGCTTCGGCAAGGCTAAAGCTTAAGAATAATTTCTACTGTTGTAGATCGCAGAATACTATCATACCTGAGGAGGGCTAAAGCTTAAGAATATGTTCTATTGATGCCGCTCATTTGTAAATTATACAAATGTTTTGCTAAAGATGAATGGGAAAGTTATTTTGGATAATTTACTAAATTTTCTTTATATTGAAAAATTTTCTAGAAAAAGGAGGCCTTTCCAATACCTCCTTCGTTCATAATCAGTTCTGATTCTTAAGTTCGGCAATATGCTCAGCCATCTGACGGATGATCTCTGAACGGGCATAATAGGATCCCCAGGCAATATGAGGGGTAACAATAAGGTTATCAAGACCGGAAAGCAGAATATTGTCCTTCGGAGGTTCTTCTGAGAGAACGTCGGTGGCAGCCCCCGCGATAAGGTGTTCCTTCAGGGCTTTGTATAGAGCCTGTTCATCCACAACTCCTCCTCGGGCAACGTTTATGAGATAGGAGTTCTTTTTCATCATCGATAATTCTCTTTCAGATATGAGATTTTCTGTCTCCGGGGTAAGAGGGCAGTGCAGACTGATGACATCACTGTTTCTGATGACGTCATCAAAGGCAGTGCGTCCCTCACGTACAGTTCCGGCACCTCGACGTTCTGCCAAAAGTACCTTCATTCCAAGAGCTGCTGCAGCTTTGGCTACACCTCTGCCGATAGCTCCGCCCCCGATGATACCAATGGTAGAATGAGCGAGTTCCAATTGAAAAAAGTATCTGCAGATACAGAAATTGGCGGAGCGGCTCCAGTCACCGTTTCGTACGTGTCTGTCGGCCACAGTAATGTTATTGATAAGTGACAGCATCAGACCGATGGTGTGCTGTACAACCGAGTTGACACCATAGGCCACACTGTTCTGTACTCTGATGCCGAGAGCTTCGGTATCGGTGAAGTTAATGTTGTTTGTTCCGGTGGCGGCTACGAGAATCAGTTTGATTCCGGCATTAAGATTAGATTTGTTAAGCTTTACCTTGTTGGTTATCACTATGTCAGCGTCGGCAATGGCCACAGCTACCTTTTTGGAAATATTCTCTTCAGTGCCGCAGTGGTTAAGATCCAGATTCCGGCAGCAGATAAGCTCGTCATCCGGTCCGCAGAGTTTTTTTATTTCCTGTTCATTTACCTGAAGGCAGTTTTCATCATCTGCCTCCGGAAAGAGAGTATGTAAGTCTAAAGCTACAATTTTCATAATTTTTACCACTCCGGCCACTTCATCCCGCTTAGAAGGTGGCTTATCAGTTGAATAACACTATGATTCATTCTAGCATGATGCTATTTTCTGGGGAACGGGTTTTTTTCTGAGTGTTTCATCGCTGTGTTAACAGCAGAAGAAACCGGTAAAAGGAAAAAATAAAAGAGAAAGAGAAAGTGATAGTGATTGTGATAGGTGTATATTCAACATTAAGTCCTGAAAGAGCAGCCTGGATGCATGCTTATGGTCCGGACAGTTAACAAATAAATCTTTTATGTAACATTTTGATAATGCGTTTTTCCGGCAAACTGTGACTGAATAAAAATTTTTATAAAAATGTTTATTTTTTGTATATTTTTCAATATCAAATATGAAACATCTCGCAATAAGAAAAATAAGGCTATTCTATAATGGAAAGAGGTTTTAACAGGCATTTTTTTCAGTCGTGCCGCCTTCATTCCGGGATTATTTTTAGTGATTCATTCCGGATACATGCATGGTGGTGTGGAATATAAATATCAGGAATATCTGATACAAAATGAAATACGGCATGCCGGATAACGAGCTTTTTCTGCACTGATAACTGATAAGTGGACCGGCGGTTTTCCTCGACTGTAAAAAGTCTCCGGCAGGGTATACCGTCAGCCGGTTAAGTGCTTGAATTTACCGGGAAATAAAACGGATATTAGGGGGAAGTATTATGAAAAATAATAGTTCGAAGATATCATCTCTGGCTATTTCTATCGTCTGCGCCACCATGTTAGGCGCATGCGGTGAGTCTAATATTGAAAAGTGTACCCAGGCGTTTAATGAAGGTGAATATGAGCTGGCTGTCGAAAAGTGCGAGAAGGAGGATGCGGTAACCGAGCCTGATGCTTTGTATATCCTCGGCAGAATCAAAAAGGACGACCTAGGCGGACTGGGCCGGGAGACGGATGCCGGTAATGAGTACCTGTACCGCTTTATTTTTGTCCCTAATCTTGATTTATCGATCTATCCTCATGCTGTTGATGTCATGAAAGAGCTGGCAAGTGATGAGGAGTACTTCAAAAACAATAAGCCGAAAGCCACACAGGTTTTAAAACTTTTCGAGAAGGTGGCTAAAGATCCGCAGCATAAATCCAGTGCCAACTTCCGCGCAATTGCCAATGCCTATATCAATTTACTCAGCGACAACCCTGATTATGAAAAGGCCTGGGAGTATCTGGATATGGCAAGTCAGATGAAAGACCTTGACGCCATGTACTATCAGGCCAAGATTTATATGCTGGACCTGGTGGAAAAGACCCCGGAAAAGACTAAAGCGTTCCAGAATATTCTGGAACAGCGATCAAGGGCAGGTGTGTCATCTGTAGATGAGCTTAGGGAATACGCCAAATCGGTTCTTGAGGACAGCAAGTCTGATGCCGAGACCATTGAGTACGGCAAAACCATTCTCAAGGAACTGGCAGTCAATGATGATCCTGAGTCCGCCCTCATTATCGGCTGTATCAGCCTGAAAAACGGCGATGAAAAGGAGGCGAAGAAATGGCTCATTAAAGCTCATAAAGCAGGGAGCAGTCTGGCTGCTCTGCAGCTTTCCGATATTTATTTTGATGAAGGCAGAAATGATGATGCCATAGAGATTCTGAAAGAACTGGCCTCAAAGGATAATCAGGCGGCCAGATTCAAGCTGGCTCTGGTTGATCTCGGACATCACAGAAATGATCCTCCGTCAGAAGAGGAGATAGCCCGCGGTATTGCTTTTATTGAAGGTCTTGCCTCCAGAGATCTTGCCGAGGTTTCTGAAAAGAATCAGGATTATCAGGCAATAATTGCCGCCCGCAGAATTCTGGCATCTATTTATATCTACGGTGGATTCGGCAGGGAGAAGAATATCAAAAAGGCTGAGGAGCTTCTGCTTTCGCTTATTGACAAGAGTGCTGAGTCAGAGGATGAACTTGCTCATATCTATTCCATGAATGACAGTGAACTTTTTGATAATGCCAAGGCACTGGCGATGTTTGAAAAGTCAATAACCCATGGCATGGAGGAGAATAACCTTACCGTAGGTTCAATGTATCTGCACGGTATAGGTACTGATAAGAACTACGAAAAGGCCATGCGTATATTCACCAAGGCTGTTGACAGCGGAGTGGTTGATGCCTACAACGATCTCGGTAATATCTACCTGAACGGTCTCGGTGTGGATAAGGATCCGGTAAAGGCTGAGGAACTATACAGAAAGTCAGCTTCATCAGGTAATCATGTGGCTCTTTATAATCTGGCCATATTAAAGGCTTCGCAGGATAACTATGTTGATGCTTATGCATGGGGGGCGGCCTATGCCTCCTGCGGTTATACCGACGGCAGAATGAAGCTCAAATATTATTTGAAGATGGCAGGTAAAAAATCACGCCAGGAGGCGATCGAATCGTCCAGAAAGCTTATTGAGGAGTACGGCTGTAAACCGAAGGAAGGGGAAAAGCAGAAAAATGCCAGATGGTGGGAGAATCCTTAATCTCCTTGCTTTCTCTGGTGAAAAACGTGAAACGGCAACATCGTTTTACGCTGATAGCGTAGAAAGTATGATATTGTAGGAAAGATGGACAGTTTTGCCTGTTCCATCTTTTTTGGTGGCGGAGAAATAGAGACTGTCAGTATAAATAATGAGTTTTTTTCCTGAATGTTTTCTATTGTTTTTTTTCGATGATCCTTTAAAGTGTGGATAAGAATTAACTTTTTGTTCCGCCGATCTTTACGTTTATCGGGGTGTGAGTTTATAATAATCCGCGTCGGATACATGTAGAATTATCGGGAAAATGATGACAGGGCCGGTATCCGGAAAAGTCTGATATCCGTCTTTCAGATTGTCCGCTCCGCTCTGATGATACAGTTCGGCCGAAATAATTTTCTATGATACCGCTGTTCCGGCAGGTTTATCCGTTTCATTGTGTCATAGTTAGTAATAGTTCTTCTGCTGGCGTCATCTACCGGTTCAGAGAACACTATATGTATAAGTTTAAAAGTCATTTTTCTGCGGATGTGTCAGGTCGCTCTGCCGGCAGAACCCTTTTGAGCTTAAACATGTAGTGGTTTTGAGCAATATGGATAGTGCAATTGTTAGAGACTATTCGATAAACAACAAATAATATTAGATCCAGTTTATTTGCCATGTTGAGAAAAATTCCTAATGTACTTACTCTTTTAAGAGTTTTTTTAATTCCTGTTTACGTGATATTTTTTCTGCTGCCGTATGAATGGAGTAATCTGGCAGCCGCTCTGGTATTCGTTATTGCCTGTTTTACGGATCTTTTAGACGGATATCTTGCCCGCAAGCTGCAGGTGTGCTCTAAATTCGGGGCGTTTCTTGATCCGGTGGCGGACAAGATCATGGTCTGTGTTGCCCTGGTTATGCTGGTGTCATGGTTCGGCAGTCACAAGGCGGAGTTCTATAACGGCTTTTCAATTATTCTGACCATCTGCTCCGTAATCATTATTTCAAGAGAGATAGTTATCAGTGCACTGAGAGAATGGATGGCGGAGATCGGTAAGCGCGGTTCTGTTGCCGTAAGCTGGGTCGGTAAATGGAAGACTACCGTTCAGATGATAGCCATAGCCGGTCTTATCTGGAGGGATAAGGAGTTTATATTCAGAGATAACTGGATGGCTAATATATCACTGGTACTCATGGTAATAGCCACAGCTCTCACCATATGGTCGATGATTAAATACCTGAGTGTCGGTATCAAGTACATGGATGATTAAGATTATCCGGAAGTTTTAATGAGAGACGCCGTAAAATAACGTATGGAATACGAAATTTTACGGCGTTTAAGTTACTGTGAATGCCTGTACGGCTGATAAATAGTTCTTTCCGTAATATCCGGAAAACGGAAGTCCCTCAGGCATAAAAGTATGGCAGGTGCATAAATGTTTTATATAAGCCCCCGAGATCAGGGGATATATTCATATCCTGAGGAAGGAATTAATTACGGAATCAGTCATTTTCAGGAAAACGGCAGAGAGCCGGTTGCCGGATTCAGAATTGTTGAGCATCCGGTAAGAAAGTCAGCTTTTACCGGGAAAAAACCGCGTTTCATGGATGAGGCCAATACCTCCAGATCGCCAAGAGAGAATTATACCTTTAATACCGCAGACTATGACAGAAAGTGTCTGTTTCAGGAGCTTTTTGAACATCTTAAAGAAAAAAACTGCGCGAAGCGTGCAGGTCTGCTAATCGATTATCTCGGGTTTAGGGACAGCGGTATTGATGTCGGCGGGGATATGCTGCTGATTTACGATTTCTTTCACCGGCCTTGCAAGTTTGAAATATATCTTGATAAAGATTCCGGAAGTGTAACGGAAATTAATCTGTTTAATTTCAATAACAGCAAAGAGTATAAATATCCTGTAACCTCCCAGGGTTTTACAATGATGTATACCGGGGTGCTGGAGGATCTTTTTGAATGCTATCTGCCGAAGGGAATTGACGTGTCTGAAAGTGCCTCCGGCGCCGGAACGGGGCTGGCGGAAATCACTGCAAAGTGGCCGTTTACCGACGGGATGCCTGAAGATACTGCCGGTGTTGTCAGTGCTTACGGAACGGATACCGGATCTCATAGTACCGGTGCACGGGATGCGGATTTTGCGGGAGCTCCCGGCAGAACGGCGGAAAACGACGGGAGAAAAACTGCCGGTTACTTTGATTTCCGGAATATTGATAAACCGGTAGACGGAGTTAAGAATCCCCGTGGCGTGCTGGATATAATGGAAAAGGTGGTTATACTGCTGATTATTATCGCAGTTATGTTTCTGTTTTTTACAAAATTCTAGTTCAGGCGGAAGTGAAGGCGTAAAAGTTTTTCCGGAGGAAGCCGGATGGTTTAAGCAGAGTTTAAGACTGGATGACAGATAGTTTCAATCTGAAAGTGATACCGGAGTGATGCAGATGGTTAATGGTGGATTTCAAATGAGGAAAAAGGCGGCAAGAATCTTTTTCAGAAAAAGATTCGGCCGTCATGTGAAATTATCTTTAAAAATGCTTCTCGGAACCATCGCCGTGGGCTGCATTACAGGCAGTGTATGCGCCTTCTTCGAGCTTATTCCCGTTAAGCTCGGGGGAATGAGACATGCTTATCTGGACATGCTTGCCGGGAGGGGAATTCCCCTCTGGATGGTGCTTGCTGCCGCTTTTCTTATCAGCATGATTATTGCCGGCATAGCCGTCTATATCACCAAAAAATATGCTCCGGAGGCTGGTGGTTCGGGAATTCCTGAAATAGAAGGAGCCATGGTGGATCTCCGGCCGGTCCGTTATAAAAGGGTACTGCCGGTAAAGTTTTTCGGCGGGGTTCTTTCGCTGAGCTCAGGGATGGTTCTCGGCCGGGAGGGGCCGTCTATTCAGATTGGCGGTAATCTCGGCGCCATGGTCGCCGATATTTTTAAAATCAGCAAGGCTGACTTTTATGTTCTGCTGGCGGCTGGAGCCGCCTCAGGACTTGCCAGCGCATTTAACGCTCCTCTTGCCGGGATACTCTTTGTTCTTGAGGAACTGCGTCCGCAGTTTAATTACCGTTTTTCCTCCATTCAGGCTGTAGCCATAGCGGTAATCTGTTCCACTGTCGTCAGATCTGCCATTGTGGGCAGCAGTATGCCGGTCTTCAGTCTTCCGGTATTTGACTGGGTTAATATGCGTGATCTTACGGATTTCATATTTCTGGGGTTGACCGTCGGTGTATGTGGCGTGCTGTTTAACAAATCAGTGGAAATTTTTCAGAATCTCTATGCCCGGGTATGCCGCGGCAGAATTCTCATTACCACACTGATAGTTGCTGTGGTAGGCGGTATATACGGTATGGTCTCCTACCTCCTTCCCGAGGCATCCGGTTCCGGGATGCAGCATATAGCAGGATGGGTGCTTTCCTCAGAATCATTAGGCTTTCTGGGGATGCTTCTTTTTTTACGCTTTCTCGGGATCATGCTCTGCTTCTGTTCGGGTATTCCCGGGGGGATTTTTGCCCCGTCACTTTCCTTAGGGGCTCTTATCGGGGCTATTTTCGGGCTCGGAATGCTGCATCTCGGCGTAATGCATTATGATCCCGGAATCATGGCCATTGTGGGCATGGGGGCTTTCTTTGCAGCCTCGGTCAGGGCTCCGGTCACCGGTATTATACTCATTTGCGAAATGACCAATAATTTTCAGTTCCTTCTGCCGATGATGGTTGCCGTGCTGGCGGCGGTTCAGACAGCCTCATTGCTCAAGGGGAGACCTATCTATACCCAGATTCTAGAAAGAACTCTGAGACTTGCCGGGGATATGGAGGTGATTTCCGAGTACCGCAGGTTTAAAAAGGAACGGAATGTGGAATAATCAGTAATAACCTGAAATGATTATTTCTCATTGAATCAGAGGCTAACGTGGTATTAGAGGTAAAGACCTGTTCTGCACTGTTTTTCCTATACTCTGACCTCGGGATGCCCGCTTTTCGGGAAATTTAATAAAATACCTAGGTTTAATTTAATAAAAACTGTTATCAATAGCACAAAAAAAGTGTATAATGAACTCAGTTTTAAATGGCACAGAGAAATATTAAGAATGAGTTATCAGATTATTAACAGATTACATCATCACCATCATCGTCCTAAATAGTCTTTCAGGAGGTGTGGTTTATATTTCTGGAAGACAGATTCTTCCGGGAGTGCCGACATGATTTAATAGAGACCCTTGGAAGAATACAACGGATACTTCCAAGGGTTTTTTAATTTTTAATACAGACATACAAGAGGGTTATTGACATGTCTACTAAAAAGTTTCGTATTGCTATGCAGAAAAAGGGTCGTCTTAGTGTTGAAACTACAGAGCTTTTAGAGAGCTGTGGTCTCAAGATTAACAAGCGCGAGGACAGACTTATTGCTCATGTAGAAAACATGGAGATTGACATTCTGCGCGTTCGTGATGATGATATTCCAGGACTTATCATGGATCACGTTGTAGACTGGGGTGTTGTTGGTGAAAATGTTCTCGAAGAAACCACTCTTGAACGTCAGCAGGAAGGTCTTCCTACCGGCTACAATCTGGTACGTAAACTTGATTTCGGCGGCTGCCGTCTTTCTCTTGCCATCCCTGTTGAACAGGAATGGAACGGTGTTAAGAGTCTCGAAGGCCTGAAGATTGCCACTACCTATCCTAATCTCACCAAGCGTTATCTTGATGAACAGGGCGTTAACTTCAAGAATGTTCTTTTAACCGGTTCTGTTGAAGTTGCACCTCGTGCAGGTCTCGCTGACGCCATCTGCGACCTGGTAAGCTCAGGTGCCACCCTCGAAGCCAATGGTCTTAAGGAAGTTCAGGTTGTTTACAAGTCCAAGGCTGTACTGATTCAGCGTGATCAGGAGCTTTATCCTGAAAAGCAGGCTATTGCCGATAAGTTAATCAGACGTATCGACGGTATGATTCAGGCTCACGGCAGTAAATATATCATGCTGCATGCTCCTAAGGATAAGGTTAAGGATATTACAGCTCTGCTTCCAGGCGCTGAAAATCCTACTCTGCTCGAACTCGCCGGTAATCCTTCACACGTAGCTATTCATGTTGTTTCAACTGAAACCCTCTTCTGGGAAACAATGGAAAAGATTAAGGCCCTCGGTGCCAGCTCAATACTTGTATTACCAATTGAAAAGATGCTGAAGTAATATTATGAGAATTGTTAATTGGAAAGATTTAAACGCCGGTGAGCGGGCTGATATTCTGACCCGTCCGGCTACTAGTGATGACGGCAGCAAGGCCAGACTTGTTGCTGATATTATCAGCAATATCCGTAACCGCGGTGATGAAGCCCTCTTTGAATACTCACGTAAATTCGACCGTCTTGAGGCTGACCATATTAAGCTTACCGAAGAGGAAATCTCTTCAGCCTGCGCCAGAGTTGATGAAGAATTAAAGACTGCACTGCAGAATGCCTATCAGAATCTGCACAAGTTCCATGAAGCGCAGGTTCCGGCCCCGATTGAAGTAACCACCCGTCCGGGGGTTACCTGCGAGCTGCATACTCATCCTATTGAAAGTGTCGGTCTTTACGTGCCGGGAGGCAGTGCTCCGCTTGTAAGTACCGTGCTGATGCTGGCTGTGCCGGCTCAGATTGCCGGCTGTTCAAAGGTTATTCTCTGTTCTCCTCCTCCGGTGTCTGATGCCATCGTTTATGCGGCATCACTCTGCGGTGTCACTGACATCTACACCGTCGGCGGAGCTCAGGCTATAGCCGCCATGGCCTATGGTACTGAAACCGTTCCTAAGGTATTCAAGATTTTCGGACCGGGCAATTCATTTGTTACCGAAGCCAAGAAGCAGGTAAGTGCTGATTTCCGCGGGGCTGCCATTGATATGCCTGCCGGACCTTCAGAAGTTCTGGTTATTGCCGATGATACTGCCAATCCGGCCTTTGCCGCTTCAGATCTTTTGTCTCAGGCGGAACACGGTCCTGATTCCCAGGTGGTTCTCCTTTCAACCAATCCTAACTACGGAAGTGAAGTTGTTGCCGAGGTGGAAAAACAGGTGCAGGAACTCTCCAGAAAGGATATCGCCACCAAGGCTCTCGATAAGAGTATCGCCATTGTCTGCGAGACTTTAGAGGAGGCCTGCGAGATTTCCAACATCTATGCTCCGGAGCACCTCATTGTGGAAACCGCTGAACCGAGAAAGCTGCTGCCTTATCTCCGCAACGCCGGTTCAATATTCATCGGTTCCTGGACTCCGGAATCAGTAGGTGATTATGCCAGCGGTACCAATCATACCCTGCCTACATACGGCTATGCCAAGACCTGTTCATCCCTCGGTCTTGCCGACTATCTCCGCCGCTACACCGTTCAGGAGGCTACAAGAGAGGGACTTACCAATCTCAGCCGTACTGTTGAACTGATGGCTGATGCTGAAGGTCTGACAGCACACAAGAGAGCCGTTACCATCCGTATGGATATCATTAATGGGAAGAAGTAATAATATGAGTATGATAGAAAATCTTGCTACAGAAAGAGTGAAAAAGCTTACCCCTTATATGTCTGCACGACGTATCGGCGGTAAGGGACACGTTTTTCTGAATGCCAATGAGGCACCGAAGAGTTCTATTTTTATCATGAACTCCACCAGCTTCAACCGTTATCCGGAATGTCAGCCTCCCCAGGTGCTTGAGGCATATGCCGATTACAGCGGTGTGCCTGAGGAGAATATTCTGGTATCCCGCGGCAGTGATGAATCAATCGGTCTTCTGGTCCGTACCTTCTGTGAACCGGGAAAGGATGCTATTCTTATCAGCTCTCCTACCTACGGTATGTACTCCATCAGTGCAGACACAGCCGGTGTCAGAACAGTTGATGTTCCTCCTAGAGATGATTTTCAGCCGGATCTTGAAGCTATCAAAAAGGCCTTTGCAGAGACCTCTGAGCAGATTAAGATTATCTTTATCTGTTCTCCTAACAATCCTACCGGCAATGTCGTTGACCGTGAACTGTTAAAGCAGATTCTCGATTTTGCCAAGGAGAGATGTCTTGTGGTTGTTGATGAGGCATATATTGAATTCTGTCCGGAATATTCCGTGACAGACATGCTTTCCGCCAATGAACATCTGGTGGTAACCCGTACACTCTCCAAAGCCTTCGGTCTAGCAGGCATCCGCTGCGGCTTCACTCTGGCCTGTGAAGAGATTATTAAACTGATGCTTAAGGTTATCGATCCTTATCCTATTTCCGATCCGGTAGCCCAGATTGCCGTTCAGGCATTGAGCACCAACGGCATTGCCATTATGAAGAGCCGTGTTGCCGAGCTTAATGAACGCCGTGACCGTTTTGTTGCTGAAGTTAAATCCTTAAGCTATGTGAAGGAAGTATTCTCCGTAAATACCAACTATGTGCTGGTTAAATTTGCTGACGGAGAGGAGCTTTTCAATGCCTGTGTTCAGAAGGGCATTATTTTAAGAGATTTCCACACCAAGCCAAGATTAAGCAACTGTGTCCGCATTACCATCGGCAGTGAGGAAGAAATGAACGAAGTACTCAGCGTATTCCGTTCAATTAAACAGTAAATTACTGCATTCACATAATCCCTCCAGGGGATTATGTGGCAGACAGCTTTGTGTTATTGTGTAGGAATGTTGCTGGGGCGGAACCGGCGGCTTAAGTGACCGCCCGGCTGAACCTTCAAGGCATTCCTATCTGTGTTTTAACGGAAGACCTATGGAAAAATATCTTTTCATCGATCGCGACGGCACCATTATTGAAGAACCGGTGACTGACAAGCAGGTTGATTCTTTTGCCAAGCTTAAATTTGAACCTCATGTAATTTCATCATTAAAAAAACTGAAGAACGCCGGCTATAAACTGGTAATGGTTTCCAACCAGGACGGTCTGGGAACTGATTCACTCCCTTATGAAAACTTTATCGGACCGCATCAGCTGATGCTGGATATTCTGGCATCTGAAGATGTTGTGTTTGATGAAGTTCTGATCTGTCCTCATTTTCCTCATGAAAACTGTGCCTGCCGTAAGCCTAAGACCGGTCTTATGGGCAGATATCTCGAACCAGGTGTGGTGGACAGAGAACACAGCTATGTTATCGGTGATCGCGAAACCGATATGCAGCTTGCTGAAAATATGGGTATCAGAGGTGAACGCTACAATCCAGAAAGCAATGACTGGAATGTCATTGCGGAAAAGCTCACAGCAGTACCGCGTACAGCCCATGTTGTACGTAATACCAATGAAACCAAAATTGATCTTTTTGTAGACCTTGACCACAGTGGCGGCAGTGAAATCTCCACCGGTATCGGTTTCTTTGACCACATGCTGGATCAGATTGCCACACATGGCGGCATTACCATGCGTCTCAAGGCTGTAGGCGACCTCGAGGTTGATGAGCATCATACCGTTGAAGATGTAGGTATTGCTTTGGGTACTGCTCTTAAACAGGCTTTAGGTGATAAAAGAGGCATCTGCCGTTTCGGCTTTGCCGTAGCCATGGATGAGGTTGAAGCCAAGCTTGACGGTCTCCCGGATGATTCATTAATGAACCATCCGCTTGCTACTACCATGGATATTTCCGGCAGACCTTACTGTGTATTCAGCTGTGATGCCGATTTCGTACGTCAGCAGGTTGGCGAGATGGCTACCGAAATGGTACCTCACTTCTTCCACAGTCTTGCTTATGCCATGGGCCTGACACTTCACATGAAGGTAACGACAGGCAACACCCATCATCAGGTTGAAGCCCTGTTCAAGGCGTTCGGCAGAGCCCTGCGCATGGCCGTAAGAAAGGAAGGTAATGAATTGCCGTCAAGCAAGGGGGTACTGTAATGAGCAAGCAGAAGATTACCATTATTGATACCGGTGTGGCCAATCTCTCATCTGTATATTTTGCTATGCAGAGACTTGATGCCGACTGTATCATCAGTGCTGAAGCAACTGACATCAGAAATGCCGACAAGCTTATTCTGCCGGGGGTGGGCTCAGCTGTTGCCGCTATGGCAGCCATCAGAGAAAGACACCTTGATGAGCTTATTAGAGAGGTAAAACAGCCGCTTCTCGGTATCTGTCTCGGCATGCAGATGCTCGCTGCCGAGTCTGAAGAAAGCATGAATGACGGTGCAGCCAAGGTTGACTGTCTCGGTCTTGTTGACGGTAGGGTAAGACTCATGCAGGTTCCTGGTCTTGTGCTGCCGCACATGGGCTGGGATCAGGTTGAACATGACGGCAGCTGTCCTCTCTTTAAGGATATTCCGAGCGGTGCTTATTTCTACTACGTGCATTCCTATGCTCTGGATGTTACCGCACATACTGCGGCTACAACCGAATACGGTGTGAAATTCACTGCGGTAGTGAACAGAGATAATTTCTTCGGTACCCAGTTCCATCCTGAAAAATCAGGACCTACCGGCCATAAACTGCTTAAGAACTTCCTTGACCTCTAGGAGAATATAAATGATTATTCCAGCAATTGATCTTATCGGCGGCAAGGTTGTCCGTCTTTATCAGGGTGACTATGCCCGCAAAACCGAATATGATGCCGACCCGCAGGAACGCTTTGATCTTTATGTTAACGAAGGCGCAAAGTTTCTGCATCTCGTTGACCTTGACGGAGCAAAGGATACCTCAAAAAGACAGCTTTCTGTTATTTCCGGCCTGATTAAGAATACCTCCGTACCGGTAGAAATCGGCGGCGGTATCCGAACTGCAAAGGATATTGAGGATCTTCTGAATGTCGGTGCTTCACGTGTAGTTGTAGGCTCAGCTGCCGTAAAGGATCCTGCTACCGCTAAGGAATGGTTCCGCAACTACGGAGCAGAACACATTGTTCTTGCTCTTGATATTAACATAGACCCGGTCAGCGGTAAACGTTTTATTGCCATTAAAGGATGGCAGGAAAACAGTGCTGTAACCATTGAGGAGCTGATCGGTGACTTCGCTGAAGTAGGTCTTAAATATGTTTTATGTACCGATATCTCCCGTGACGGTACCCTGAAGGGCTCTAATGTTGAGCTTTATCATGATTTGCATCAGCTTTTTCCGCACATCGATTTCCTGGCATCAGGCGGTATCGGCAGTCTGAGCGATGTTGAGGCAGTCAGAGACAGCGGGGCCGCCGGTATCATTATCGGACGTTCACTGCTTGAAGGTAAGTTTACAGTTAAGGAGGCTATTGCATGCTGGCCAAACGCATAATTCCCTGCCTTGATGTTAAGAACGGGGTGGTAGTTAAAGGGGTTCAGTTCCGTAATCACGAGGTTATGGGCGGAATCGTAGAATTAGCTAAAAGATATGCTGATGAAGGGGCTGACGAACTGGTTTTTTATGATATCACCGCTTCAAGTGACGCCCGTGTGGTTGACAAGAGCTGGGTTAGAAAAATCGCAGAAGTGATTAATATTCCGTTCTGTGTAGCCGGCGGTATCAGAAGTGTTGAGGACGCTGCCCGCATTCTGGAATACGGCGCTGACAAGATTTCCATAAACTCTCCTGCTCTGGCGGATCCTACTCTTATCACCAGACTCGCGAACCGTTTCGGGGTTCAGTGTGTGGTCTGCGGTATTGATTCATATTATGATGCCGCCACTGACCGTTATCTCGTAAAGCAGTATACCGGTGATGAATCCCGTACGCTGATTACTAAATGGACCACTCCTGAATGGGTGGAAAAGGTACAGGAATGCGGCTGCGGTGAAATCGTACTTAATATGATGAACCAGGACGGTATGCGTAAAGGCTACGACTTAAAGCAGCTGAAACTCATCAGAAGCATAGCAAAGGTTCCGCTGATTGCTTCAGGCGGTGCCGGTGAAATGTCTCATTTCAGAGACGGTTTCAAAGATGCAGACTGCGACGGCTGTCTTGCCGCTTCAGTATTCCATAAGGGACTTATTCATATTCCTGAATTAAAGGATTATCTCAGAAAAGAGGGAGTGACAGTTCGTGACTAATTATACTCTTAACTTTGATCCGGATAAGCTTGACTGGGCCAAGGTAAACGACCAGATACCGGTTATTGTGCAGAATTACCGCTCAGGTGTGGTTTTAATGCAGGGCTTTATGAACCGTGAGGCCTTAAGTAAAACTCTGGAGATCGGCAAGGTTACATTCTACAGCCGTACTAAAAAGAGACTGTGGACCAAGGGTGAGGAATCACGTCATTATCTGAATCTCAAGGCGATTACCGCCGACTGCGATAATGACTGTCTGCTGATTGCTGCCGATCCTATCGGGCCTACCTGTCACCGCGGTACTGAAAGCTGCTTTGACGGTCATCTGCCGCTTGAAGCTGCTCATATTGCGGTGTTTGAACCGCAGGATAGTGATGTATCTGCTGACGAACTCGGGACTCTTCTTAAAGCCTATGCCGGGGATGCAAATAAGGAAAATGCCGCTGCTCTTTTAAAAGGTGTGCTTACTTCATTCAGAAAAAACGGCATTTCACTCAGAGATATTGATGAACTGTTTGCCACAGGCAGTAAATAGTTAATAATCAGTAATCTGAACTAGTGAAGACCGTTATTGATCTCATTGATTGGTAACGGTCTTTTTTTATTACTTGTTTTAGGATTTGTCAGGTGTTTTCGAAGTGTAACCTAAACTGTACACTCTAAGTTCTTCCAGAGTTCTCTGACTTAATTTTTTTTCATTTTCTGCTTTGATTTGTTTGCTGATAATAGATGCCTTAAGTTCAGCTTCAGCAATTTCTTCGGGAGTGAATATTTCCTTTTCAATCTCTTCCCAATCTCTGCCAATAGCTTTATTCATATTCATCCTTCGTTCAATTTAAGTAATCCGGATACATTTTTGTCATCAGAAATTGATGAAACTAAGAGGCTCTCAGATGACGTGCCTCTGCTGACATAGTAAATATAAGGCACGTTTTATCGGAAATAGTGCGTCAGCAGTCCTATGAGGCTTCCTGAACCTCATTATCATTTTCTCTGTCAATAAGCTTTTTAAGTCTTTCAGTTTCTTTCTGGTGCTCGGCCTTGTTCGGATTTTTCAGGAGGCCCATGTAGCGGTTGATGTCTTCAGGCTTCAGTTTGATGCCGCCAAGGCCAAGATTGCCGTCTGACATGAGCATTTTTACGGCTGCTGATATTTCCTGTGATGAAACTGAGGAACTGTATCTTATCTCCCGAGGCAGAGGCATGTTGTTGTCATAGATGAGACTGTCGGTGCTTCTTCTGCGGACATTTACCGGGGAGTTATCGCAGTAGATAAAGTTTTCCTCATCAGTCTTACAGTGCAGCTGTTCAATTACATGTGTAAGCTCCTGCCGCAGCTTCATTTTCTGCTCCTGTCTGAAATGGGTACCGGTCTGTCTGCATATACCGGCAAAACGTTTGATGATCATATCCTTGCTGACCGGGGCCTCGGTAGTAATGAGACTCTTTACTGCACAGAATATTTCATCATCGCCGAGAGCCAGAAAATTAGGTTTGATGGTGAGTGCCTGAATAATTCCGTTGAGATAGGCACATCTGTAGCCGGTGAGCTGAGCCTTGGTGGCACTTTCGTCTTCGGACGAGTCTCCCTCATTGTTTCTGCTGTCTGCTTCATTATTGACTGAGCTGTATTCCATCAGGTCAATCAGTTCAAAACGATCGCCTTCACTCTCATTGTTTTCCGGAACTTGTGAAGGAGTATCGGTGGCGAAATAATTGTCGAAAAAGCCGTCCGGTAGAATATGGGATATGCCGATATCCCCGTTACTCGGTTCTTTTGTGGTAAAGCTTATATTGCTTAGATCAAGTGCGGATACCGCTGGGTCGACATTAACTTCTGTGGTACTCTCATTACTGAGTTCGTCCGGATTGTTAATCAGCGGGGAGTCGCCAAGATAGTTATCCAGATCGGTAATGCTCATATCGGTGACGGTATTGAATCTCTGGATTTGCGAGGTGGTATCTACAGGAGTATCAGTATAGATGCTGCCGATATTTACTTCAGGATCATCGTTGGCCGCTCTGTTTTTGATATTTATGGCAAGTATTTCACCACTATTCATGCCCGGGATGGCAGTTCCTGTTGCATCCGGTGAAACCGGAGCTGTAGTCTCGGAGCATGTTTTAACGGTATCCACCGGAAGATCATTTATAAGCTGGGATGAGAGCACAGTATCTTCGCTACCGGATCTGTTTCCGTTATCACCTGATAAGACTTCAGGACGGTGTGGCAGGAATGATTTAATCGGGTTGTCAGTGTCATCTGCATTCTCGTTTAAATCACCGGTATAGTCCGGATCCTTCATGATACACAAATCCATGGAGGCGTACAGTCTGCTACTTATTCTGGAGTATCCCAGACAGCATCCGAGCCATGAGGCGAGGAGCTCACGTTCGTCGGTATCCTTGCACATGGTGGCGAAACCGGCGATAACCGAACGGCTCATTTTAGCAGTGTCGATAAGCTTTTTGGCCTTGAGGTAGATGAATATCAGATCTATTCTTCCTCCTGAAAGCACGCTGACGGTATGCAGAAATTTTTCTGCAACCGGCATGCTTTTCAGCTTGAAGAGGATTTCCTCGAGCACCATATCCGGCTTTTCCTCGTATATCCTGATAAGGGAACTGTAGATTGGATGCTTCAGCCAGGAACTACCTGCGGAAGGGGGGTTTCTGTCAGAACGGTCGATGACATAGTGAAATATTTCCAGCATGTCAAATACGTATCCCATATCCTCCTTAGGATAGTTCATGGTCCGGTTGTACATGGTGACCAGAGTGAGCATTGTTCTGTAGGTAAGTCCGGTCTGATAGTAGGAAATACGCTGGTTTATAAGGTGTTTCGCCACTAAAAGTTCTCTGTCCGGCTGAGTGCTGAGGTCGAGAAGATTATAGGAATTCAGGGTTACCGGCAGTTCTGTCAGTCCGAAGAGAATGCGCATGACCGCGATCCCTGATGAACAGTCTCTTCTGATTACAAAGTTGATGAAATTCTTCAGAATGCCGTATTTTTTATTAAGATAGTTGAATTTCAGGATCGGGTATTTTGACTGCAGAAGATCGGCGGCATGATGATTCAGGGCAATGATATATTCGATTTCGGAAATGCAGACGTCCATGCCGGTGTCGGTTTCTCTCTCTTCTTTCTGGGATATCAGCAGAAAAATCTTGTCGGTGATTTTTTTAAAATTGAAGTTGTCTTCAAGGAGATTCTGATAGTCTGCGGTATACGGATCTGCGGAGTATATTTCCACCAGTTCCCTGGGGGAGAGATAAAGCTCCCCGCATGCTAAAAGACTTCTTATTTTTGAACTGTCTGTAATAGCCAAAAAGCGTGACATAGTATTCCTATCTTCGGTTGAATTGCACTGAAGACTCTTAAACAACCGTCTTTACGTGTGCTACTGTTTGTTTTATAAAAACAGAGGGAGGCGGAGTATTGCCTCAGCAGTAACCCGATAATATTCGTATCGGATGACTGATTAAAGTCTGCTGCCTTCGTTATCATCCCCGGACTCATTTTCAGGATTATCGTAACGTGATTCCTTTATAGCCTCTTTGACGTTTTTCAGATTGGCAATGAACTGCGGTCCCTTGCGCAGGAAGAGTCCGGTGGACAGCACATCCACAAGAGCCAGCTGAACCAGTCTGGAGGTCATTGGAATGTACATATCGGTATCTTCAGGTATCTTGGCGGACAGCACCAGTGAGCATTCTTCAGCAAGTGGAGAACCCTCGGTGGTTATACCTATAACCGTAGCCCGGCGGTTTCTGGCGTATCTTGCCACCTCAACGAGATCCTTGGTTCTCCCTGTATGGGAGATAAGAACAAACACATCCTCGAGACTGCAATTGGATGCACTCATCAGCATCATTACCGGATCCTCGAAGTAGTTGCATGGAATATTGAATCTGAAGAATTTATTCAGCATGTCATGTGCTACAGTGGCACTGGCTCCGAGACCGCAGAAGGTGATTCTTCTGGCACAGCTCAGTACGTCAACACACCTCTGAATGACTCTGATATCCACGTTTTTGCGTGCCTCATTAAGGACGGAAATGGATGAATCAAAGATCTTTTTGGTATAGTTTTCGGTAGAGTCATTTACGTCTACATGATTGTTTACGTAGGGAATGCCCTTGGCGAGAGACTGGGCCAGCTTAAGCTTGAAGTCCGGAAAACCGTCAGTATTGATTTTCTGACAGAATCTGTGTACTGTCGGCTCTGACACTGCGGCATTTTTTGCGACCTGGGCAATGCTGGCGGCGATCACCTTCTGCGGCTCTTTAAGAACTACATCAGCGATCTTCTTTTCCTTCGGGCTAAACGAATCATATTTCGCTTTAATAAAATCTAAAAAATTCAGCATAAATTATTCTTACTTCAGTTAACTCTCAAATCTTTGTAATACATTTACTGAATTATCCGGCTCCGTACCCGGGGTTATTCAGTATGATCCGGTTATTAATGTATATTTCTATAAAGCAGTTTTACCCAATATAAAAGACAAAGCTGTTACCGGAGAAAAGCTGCATTTAAAAATAAATGTAGTACTTAACAGGACAGAATTTAACAATTTTGTATTTTAATTTATTGTGTTTTTATAGTTTTTATTTATAAAATATTTATACAAATCTGTATATTTGTATATTCTAAAATTTTACGGCGGATATTACATAATTCCGGCCGATAGCCGCATGTATTTATTATTTATATTCTGTATAAAGTTAACAGTGACTGTTTTCACTGTATGTGCCGTTATGCGGAGAAAATATTGCAAAATCTACAGTCGATCACAGATTGTGCCGGGTAAATAAATATTTCATCTGCTGAAGAAAATCATTTTCCGGAATCTTTAAAAAAATTCCTGGAGAAATTTTCAGACTTATGCAACAAATCATAAGGCTATGTAAATTAATTACATTGTAATAAAATATGATAACGCTTTCAATTAAGATTGATTAATATTGAGATTAACTGTTCAATTATTATTAAAAATATAACCGGTATCATGTTCTTATTCTTATTCGGAAAAAACGGAGCTGCAGCAGAAAATATACCGGAACTCATAATGTGTTAACTAAATACATAAAAATTAGTTGTGAATGAATTTTCGGACAATGATGAATGAAAATTAATTAGATGTGTCTTTGGTTTACCTCTAAAAAATGACAGAAAAAGATCAGAAATCGGGATACTTTTTCCGGTAAAGGATCCATTTCCTGAGAAAAAACGTACGACGTAGAGATTCTATTTATGGATATTATAGACAGACTGCTGAATATTATTGTCATAACCTGTTATAAATTATATAATATCGGGCAGTTTTCTTAGGTATGACGGATGTCCGGTTATCCCGTTCCAAAGGTGAATCCGGTGCTTAGGCATAAAACGTCATGACAGACTGCCTGAACGGTAGCGGTAATTATTTCGGCAGGACTTTTCAGTTCCTGCCGGTCATTTTATAAAAATAAAAAATTCATTAGGAGTTTTCTGTATGTCTGGATTTGCTTTAGTAGGTGATGTCGGCGGTACCAATGCCCGTATTGCGTTATGTAATCTTGAAACCGGTGAGGTTCAGGATACCGTCGTATACTCTGCTGTTGAGAACGAAAGTCTTGAGGGAGTACTGAAGGCTTACATGAGTGATCATGCCGATCATGAAGTTAAGCAGGCATGTATCGCCATTGCCTGTCCTATTACCGGTGATCATGTATCCATGACCAACAACCCATGGGAATTCTCAATTTCTGAAATGAAGGCAAATCTCGGTCTGGAAAAATTATCAGTAATTAACGATTTTACTGCTCAGTCAATGGCTATTCCTGTACTCGGCAGTGATGACATGGTTAAACTCGGTGGCGGTGAACCTGATAGAGAAAAGCCGGTTGCCGTATACGGTGCCGGTACCGGTCTCGGTGTTGCCCACCTGTTCCATTTTAATGATACCTGGTACAGCGTTCCAGGTGAAGGCGGTCATGTTGATTTCGGACCTAACAGCCCTGAAGAAGACATTCTGTTATCTGTTCTCCGTGAAGAAGTCGGTCATGTTTCCTGTGAAAGACTGTTATCAGGTATGGGTCTTGTAAACATCTACAGAGCAATCGTTCTCTCTGACAACAGAATTCCTGAGAATCTCGAACCTAAGGATGTAACCGGCAGAGCTCTTCAGGATGAACCTGATACCGACTGTCACCGTGCTCTTAACCTCTTCTGTGTAATGATGGGCAGCTTCGGCGGTAACCTTGCTCTTAACATCGGTGCTTTCGGCGGTGTATATATTTCCGGCGGTATCGTTCCACGCTTCCTCCAGTTTTTCAAGAACTCAGGTTTCCGTGTAGCTTTTGAAGACAAGGGCAGATTCAAGAACTATCTGTCAGCTATCCCTGTATATGTAATCACCAATCAGTATACAGGTTTAATCGGTGCGGGTGCTTACTTAAGACAGGAATTAGGCTACAAGCTCTAATTTCAAGGTATCTTGATTAATTCAGCAGGATATACGGGGGACTGATATGATGGATAAAATGTCTTTTCTCCGTTGAGACTGTTATACAGGCCGGAAGTACACTTCCGGTTTGTTGTATTAATACCGTGCTCCGTTACCTGAGGTCATGATATATATTTCCTCCGGTGTTTGAGTGCGGATGACTATAGGAATACTTGTCAAAATGGCCAGAGATAATTCAGCTAAAAATAAAAACATTTCTCACAGAGCTTTGTTTACTAGAGTTGTCCTGCTGCTCCTTTTTATCTCCTCCCTGTTTGTTGCTCTTCTTGTAAGTGAAAAAGGTAGTGTTGTCGTAGTACTGTTTGTCTGCGTGGGGCTTCTGGCCAACTACGTTGTTACCGGTATGAGATCATATCTGTGCTATAAAGGACAGACAGCGGATGACAGACAGCAGGAGCCTGATACCGATCCTTACGCTGATCTTGAAGATGAGGATGAAGAAGGTGATGAGGAAGATGATGACAATGTGGTTAAGACACCGGTGGAGAAACAGCAGTAAAGGAATGGTATGAATATAAATAACGACAGCAGAACTGATGCCGGAAGAAGCGGTGATTCCGCAACTGACAGTATGAGAGGACTTTCTCAAAGAAGGAATGAGACTGCCGGCGGACTCTTTATAAGAATAATGATATTTGTGGTGCTCGGCAGTGTTTCCATCTATTTCGGACTGACACATGAGCCTGAGCTTATTGAGTCGCAGATCCGTCTGTGGAAGTATGTCAATCTTTATCCGGGACTTGCCGTGGGATTCGGTTGTGTTTTGCTGATACTTGCCGTCCGCATGTTTTTTGCTTATAGAAAAAACAAACGTTAGAAAGTGTACTGTTTTTCAACTTTGATGGTGTTCTATTAAGAAACGGCGGAGGAATAAATCCGGTTTTCTGTAAAAAAAATGAGTTGTTTTTTTTCTGAGCCGGAGATAAAGAAAAAACAGATGATGGCTATAATAGTAAAAAGATATTAATTATAATAGTAATCAGATTGTGTTATTATTTATACTCGGGCGTTTGTTTATTTTATAGATTTTATTGATGACAAACGCCATTTTTTTCACCGGTTGTTAACCGGCAGCTTTTTTCAGTCAGAGATATTTTTGGTGAGAATTTAGTTATGAGCAGTAATGAAGATAATGATAAGAATGCTATGCCCGCACCGGATTCTTTTCTGAAAAAGGTTACCAGTTTATTCGGGGAGAAGGCTTCATCGGAAAATAAATCCGGCAAAGGAGAAAAAAAGAATAAAGAGCATAAACAGCATAAAAAGTCCGTATCCCCTGAAAAGTCCGATGATGATATAAAGCTCTGGGAACAGGAATCCTCAGAGCCTGACGACTCTACGTTTGATTATTATTTCGATGATGAGGATGATGATTCAGAGGAGCATTTCGTTACAGCAGAGGATGTAGAGAAGTGCTTCAGCCATGAGGGACCTCTGGCTAAAAGGCCATCTTATAAAATCCGTCAGGGACAGGTAAATATGGCAAGATATGTTCTTGACGCCATGGATAATCATCGCAATCTTGTTGTTGAAGCAGGTACCGGTGTAGGTAAGACCTTTGGTTATCTGGTGCCGATACTCCTTTCCGGTAAAAAGGCGGTGATTGCCACTTATTCCAAGGCTCTGCAGGATCAGCTTTACAAAAAGGATTTTGAATATCTCACTGAGGCGCTTGATGTTAAGACCAGGGTATTCATGCTGAAGGGCGCATCAAATTATGTATGCGTTAAACGTTTATACACAACCTTCGGTATTGAAATGTCTGACGAGGATGCATCACTCGGCGAACAGATAGATATGTTTGATAATAACGCCGGAGCCGGTGATCAATACACCGAACTGTATAAGAAACAGCAGAAGGAAATGGAAAAGCTTCAGGATCTTGTCAGTCGGTTTGTCAATACCAGTGAAATGGGAGAGATAGCCGATTTTCGCAGATTCATGACCAAAAATGATCAGAATGTCTCTCTTTATCCTGATGCCAAACTGGTGGTTAATCCTCTGTACTGCCAGAAAAAGAATTGCAAGCACTATGAAAACTGTTTCTTTGTAAAAGCCCGCAAGGCGGCCAAAGCCTCTAAAATTGTGGTGCTTAATCAGGCACTGCTCTGTCACGGCGTGAAAACTGATGATATTCTTTTCGGGAAGCCTGAGGTAGTGGTTATAGATGAGGCTCATAAATTTGAAGGGGTGATGCGTGATGCCTTTTCAGAGGTGCTCAGTGCAGAGAATATTCATGAAGACATTACCCTCCTGAAACAGTCTGATGCATATAAAAAGATTGATAGAGCGATAAAACAGCATAAACCTAAAAACAGTAAAAATCAGTCAGAACAGCCCGAGACTGATTCTGACAATGAAGAAGAAAAAAGGCTGTTCGGCATAAGAAAAAACTGTTTTACCCGCTTCAATAAAGTCACCACTGATCTCGCTAATTTTGTCGGTAATAAGCAGGAGAACTGCTTTGGCAGGTACATTAAAAATAAATATACAGATGATGACGGTTATATTCTGCCGGAATATAAAAATAATTATGATATCAGTACAACGGCTACCGAAAGAAGAAATCAGGTGCCGGGTAAAACAAAACTGCTTGAAGAACCTAAAAAAGAGGAGGGGCTGATAACAGACCTGGATATAACCAGGTTTGATAAAGGCCTGAGAATGCTTGCCATGTTTATTTCTGAAGTGTACGCGGGTATAGATTCTCTCCGGAACTGTCTGGCAGAAACCGGTCTGCTTTCAGGGGAAATAGGCAGTGATAATCTTTCCGCTGCGGACAAGGGAATGCTGGATCAGCTAGATAAGGTAAAGCAGCTATTCAGTGATTTGTACGGTTTTATAAATGATATCATTAAATATCTTAACGGATTCTTCAGTAATAATGCCCTGACCATTTCCCACAGCGGTAGCGATGAGGAGAACAGTTCCCGCTCGTCAGAATACTATTACTGGTATGCCAGAGAGAATGATAAATTTCATATCACCCGTTCACCGGCAAGACCCGGTGCCGAGTTCAGAAGATACTTTCTGAACAAGGAAGGATGTTTCAACAGTTTTATTTTTACAAGTGCCACCATTGACACCAGAAAAAGCCGGGATTCATTCGGTAACGGTTCCTATGACGGGGAACCTGAGGTTGATTTTACAGATTTCAGGGAAGGCATCGGTTTAAGCAGAAAGGATACGGTATGCAGACAGGTGTCCAGTCCGTTTGATTTCGCACATAATGCACTTCTCTGTATTCCGTCAGAACTCGATAATTATGCCGACTACCGGGATAAAAGCGGCAGCACTAAAGTACTTGATTCATATGAAACACTCCGTATGCTGGCTCCGGTGATTAATGCTACGGAAGGAGGGATCTTTATTCTGGTGACATCATATGACAGCTGCCGTCGCTATTCGGATATGCTGAACGGTAATCAGATAAGTAAATTCGGTTTCAGTCAGAGAAGAAAATGCTTTGTTCAGGGGGAAAACTCCAATAATAAACTAATCGAGGATTTTAAAAAGGATGGTAACGCCATTCTGGTTGGCACAAAGTCATTCTGGGAGGGGGTAGATATCCCCGGGGATGCTCTGTCACTTGTCATTATTGAAAAAATACCTTTCCCTCAGCGCAATGTTCATCATTATATGGCTAAGTATCAGGCGGAATCCACCGGTAGTGGCAGGGGATTTGAAAAAGTGGACATACCGTCAGCGATTATAGATTTAAAACAGGGGGCCGGTCGTCTTATCCGATCTGAAAAGGATAAGGGTGCGGTTATTATCTGTGCCAAGGCACTGCTTCCTAACAGCCGGAAGAGCTACCGTACCAGAATCCTTGACAGTCTTTCCTATTTCACCATTACCAACAGTATGGATGATGTTATAGAACTGCTCAGGAAAAAATAGAAGTTTTAAAGTGGCATAAATAGTCATTGGTTAGCACTAAGTCAATTTGCCTTACTTTTATAACAGTGCAGAAGCCCAGAAAACGATTCTGGGCTTTTTCATTTTTTTGCACAAATTCTCAATTTTAAGTTTAAGAGAGAAACTGCTTTAATTTGTTATTATCCGATAGAGTCTGTTCCAGTATAGTACTGAGGATGGATGTATATCCTTTTCCTAATGATTTTGCTTTTTTAAGGGCAGAAGGAGAGAGGCGTAAAGAGATGGTTTGTTTACGATTTTGCTCTTTTCTGCATCTAATCATTTCATGAAGTTCCTCATCAGTAAGTTCTGGGTTTTCCTCATCAGGGGTTACTTCTCTAGATTTTAAAGCCTCTAACATTTCAAGTTGTTCTTTAGTCAGAGGGGCTGACAGGTCTATTTCTTTATAAATTTCCATAATATGCTAACTCCTCTTTTTTGGTCGCTCTTCTGGCAGAAATAATTCTGCATAACTCATTTCTTTGTGTATAGATAACACATACTATGATTAATGTATGATTCAACATTCCTATGGTTTTGTATCGATCTTTATCAATCGAGTGATTTGAGTCGTGTTGCTCCAATCTTTGGTAATCATTAAACACGTATGAAGCTGTACTAAAGTCAATTCCATGTTTTTTTATGTTGATTGCTTCCTTGTTAGGATCCCATACAAATTTCATGATATCTCCTATCTATTATTTATAATTGTAATACATTTTGTGTTACAATTCAAGTTGCTTTTTGTGGGCGTTTGTTTTTAGCTTTAGCTTTAACTTTAACTTTAACTCGTTTGCTGATAATAGATGCTTTATGTTCTGCTTTAGCAATTTCTTCAGTGGGAAAAATATCTTTTTCGATTATTGGATGTTAACCTAGATCGCTACCACTTTTAATATTTTTCTTTGACCGATTTTCACCAAATTGTTTTACCTTTTATTTTTTTCTTAAAATTCTGATTTTTTTTTAATTTTTTTCAGTGTTCCCCAGCGAAATTTTTTTCATCTATACAAAATTATCCCTATCAAATTTTTCTTAATGCCAAATTCATTACCTTGAGTGTAGTTTTATGAAACTGTCGTTGGT
>JAEEGK010000417.1_pt1 | contig 106575 bp, 87 predicted proteins | sample 8958771 | NCBI WGS metagenome assembly JAEEGK01 (sample SAMN16246547, study PRJNA631951) | gut metagenome | biome: gut microbiome; feature: rumen; material: SC-attached | host: Bos | place: Iran: Karaj | collected 2018-10 | reverse complement strand
CGTCTTCCGCCTACGGAAGACGGCCAGATCTCGCAGAAAACGGAAGAGCAGGTGGGACCTTACGAGCTCCACGATTTCTTCCTGTATTATTTCGTCAGATGCGGTTTTGCTCCTTCAAAGATCTACCGCCTTGCGCAGATCGCATTTGATGGCGCATACGATGACAATACCATCTACAAGTGGGAGGAGACCTTCATCAAGAGGTTCTTTGCCCAGCAGTTCAAGCGTTCCTGCCTGCCTGACGGTCCCAAGGTCGGTACCGTCACGCTCTCGCCGAGAGGCGACTGGAGGATGCCTTCTGACGCTTCAAGGAACATCTGGCTCGAAGATCTGCAGACTGTAAAGGAATAAAACATGAAATCAGTAGTTTGTTTTGGCGACTCAAATACTTACGGACACGATCCCGCGACGGGCGACAGGCTTCCTGACGACGTCAGGTGGACATGCCTTCTGCAAAAGCTCCTTGGCGACGGCTACAAGGTAATAGAAGAAGGCCTTAACGGCAGGACTACCGTCTTTGACGATCCCAATGACGACTGGAAGAACGGCGTCGATTACATTAAGGGAATACTGTGTACGCACAGGCCCGTTGATTATCTTGTCATCATGCTCGGGACCAATGACATGAAGACCGTGTATAATGCTTCCCTTGATGCGATATCTTCAGGACTTAATGAGATCGTCAACAAGGCTGAAAGCGTTATGAATATCAAGCAGGGATATGTCCCGAAGATCCTTGTCGTATCACCTCCGGAGATCTCTCCGGATGTTCTGAAAGGACCTTTTTGCGATTCTTTCGATGAAGTATCCATAGATAAATCCAAGCGTCTCGCAGAATACTATAAGAAAGTCGCAGACAAACACGGATGCATGTTCCTGGATGCTAAGCTTTATATCAAGCCTTCAGTCGAGGACGGCCTGCATCTTGATCCTGCGGGACACAAGGGTCTTGCCGAGGCAGTTTATAACGCGCTTAAGGGTTTGTAATTTGTCTTATTGCGCTTTTAGTATATAATTATTAAGTTCGAGAAGGAGTGTAGTGTGTAGATTGACTGCCCGAACATCGAGCTTTGTTTTGCTCGGACCGTGAATCTACGAACTACCTCCTTTAAATAAATTCTATATTTCATAAAGGAGATTCAGATGGAAAAGATTTTCAGAACTGAAATCGCCGGCAGACCGTTGGTAGTCGAGACCGGTAAGATCGCGCAGTTTGCTAATGGTTCCGCACTCGTAAGATACGGTGAGACAACCGTGCTTTCCACAGCAACTGCAAGTGCCACACCTCGTGAGGGAATTGATTTCTTCCCGCTTTCAGTAGATTACGAGGAGAAGATGTATGCGGTAGGTAAGATGCCGGGCGGCTTCCTTAAGAGAGAGGGAAGACCGGGCGAGAAGGCTATTCTCGTTTCCCGTGTTATCGACCGTCCTATCAGACCTTTGTTCCCTAAGGACTTAAGAAATGATGTCTGTGTCAACAACCTCGTTATGTCCGTTGACCCTGACTGTTCTCCCGAGATCACGGCCATGCTCGGTACATCCATTGCTATCGCTATTTCCGATATCCCGTGGAAGGGACCTGTCGGAGGCGTCGTTTTAGGACTTATCGACGGCAAGACTATCATCAATCCTACGCTCGAGCAGCGTGAAGTATCACAGATGTACGTTACTCTTGCAGGTACCCTGAGCAAGATCTGCATGGTAGAGGCAGGAGCTAACGAAGTACCTGATGACGTAATGCTGAATGCTATTGCTGAAGGTCACGAAGTCATTAAGCAGATCTGCGAATTCATTAACAGCATCGTAGCTGAGATCGGTAAGGAGAAGTTCACTTACGAATCTGCTGACGTACCGGAAGAGATCTTCGAAGCAGTTAAGGAATATGGCTGGGATAAGATGCGTGCAGCAGTCCTTTCCAAGGAAAAGGAAGTAAGGGACGCTAACGTTGCAGCACTCCAGGAAGAGGTTGCTGCTCTCCTCGAAGAGAAGGAAGAGGGCCTTTCCAAGTGGGCTCCTGATGCCATCTATAAGCTCGAAAAGAAGGTCGTAAGAGATTACCTCTTCCGTGAGCATGTCAGAGTAGACGGCAGAGCTTTGGATGAGATCAGACCTTTATCCTGCGCAGTAGGCGTTCTCCCGAGAGTTCATGGTTCGTCATTCTTCCAGAGAGGCCAGACACAGGTAATGAATATCTGTACATTGGCTCCTCTTGATGACGCACAGAAGCTCGAAGGTCTTGATGAGCAGACATATAAGAGATATATGCATCATTACAACTTCCCGGGTTATTCCACAGGTGAGGCTAAGCCTTCCAAGTCACCCGGAAGAAGAGAGATCGGTCACGGCGCTCTTGCCGAGAGATCACTCATTCCTGTACTTCCTTCTGAGGAAGAGTTCCCTTACTCGATCAGAACAGTATCCGAGATCACGATGAGTAACGGTTCCACATCACAGGGTTCAGTCTGCGCTTCAACGCTCTCACTTATGGACGCAGGCGTTCCGATCAAGAGACCTGTTGCAGGTATATCTTCAGGACTTATCACGGATCCCGACAATGACGACAACTTCCTCGTATTCATGGATATCCAGGGCATCGAGGACTTCTTCGGCGATATGGACTTCAAGGTTGCCGGTACTACAGAAGGTATCACATCCATCCAGGTCGATATCAAGGTAGAAGGTCTTACGTTAGACATCATCAAGGCTGCTTTCGAGATGACACACAAGGGAAGACTCCATATCATCAATGACATAATTCTTCCCTGCATTCCTGCACCCCGTGCAGAGCTCAACAAGTGGGCTCCCAGAATCATCTCCATGCAGGTTCCCGTTGACAAGATCAGAGAAGTCATCGGTTCCGGCGGAAAGGTCATCAACAAGATCATTGCCGATACCGGCGCTGAGATCAACATCAACGATGACGGTATGGTCTATATCTCCACACCTGATCTCGAAAAGGCCGAGAAGGCAAAGATGATCATCAACGGCATCATATCTGATCCTGAGGTAGGCACAGAGTACGACGGCGTTGTTACAAGACTCATGGACTTCGGTGCTTTTGTAGAGTTCCTCCCGGGTAAGGAAGGTCTCGTTCACATCTCCAAGATGGCTTGGAACAGAGTAGAGAAGGTTGAAGATGTACTTCATGAGGGTGATAAGGTTCACGTTAAGCTCATTGAGATCGATTCACAGGGAAGACTTAACCTCTCCATCCGCGACTGCTTACCTAAGCCGGACGATTTCGTAGAGGAAGAGCCCAGAAGAAGAGAGGGCAGACCCAATCGTGAGAGAAGAGGCGGATTTGCCGGCAGAAACGGTGGCAGAAAGAACTTTGGCGACAACGACGGCGAGCAGGCTCCCGAGAATCCCAAGGGCAGAAGAAGAGAATTCTGATAAATACTTTATAAAGGGGTGACACTATGGCAGAGAACATGGGAAACACAGAAGAACAGATGGAAGTCGTTACTGCGGCTCAAACCGAGGACGTAACTGACAAGAAGTGTCCGAATTGCGGCGCTACGGTAGTTTACGATCCTGACACTCTGTCCATGACTTGCCCGTTCTGCGGCTACTCAAGGACACTTCCCAAGCCTGAAGACAACGGACAGGACGTAGAGGAACTGGATTTTGCTTCTGCCAAGAACCGTGAGAGCCTCGACTGGGGTAAAGAAAAGAAATCTCTGGTCTGCAAGAACTGCGGCGCTGAGACGATCATGGATTCCGCTGACACGGCGCAGTGCTGCCCTTACTGCGGTTCCACCCAGGTAATGCCTGTTGACAACGATGATGACGTCGTTGCACCGGGCGGTGTCGTTCCTTTCGAGATCACGAAGGAAAAGGCTGCACAGCTTTTCAAGAGCTGGATGAAGGGTAAGCTTTTTGCACCCAAGGAAGCCAAGCAGAGCTGTGAAGCAAAGAACTTCAACGGTGTATATCTTCCTTACTGGACATACGATTCACAGACAACGTCTCCTTATGAGATCAAGCTCGGTTTCAACAGCAAGGATAAGGACGGCAACACAGTCACAACGTACAGAACATACCGCGGTATCTATGAGCGTTTCATCGATGACGAGACCGTCTATGCCAGCAAAAAGACTACGAACCGCTTTATCAAGCAGGCGTCGGTCTTCGATTTCTCCAAGCTTCGCAAGTATTCACCTGAGTTCATCGCAGGTTTCCTTGCAGAGCGCTACACCGTAGGTCTTGATGAAGGCTGGGATATTGCCAAGGATCAGATCAAGGATAAGCTCAAGAATGAGATCTCCAGCATGGAAAGAAAGAAGAGAAAGGCTGACAGCGTTTCAAAGCTCACTTTCAATACGGCTTATTCGAAAGTTACCTATAAATACGTTCTTGCTCCTATCTGGATCGCAAACTTCAAGTTCAAGGATAAGCTCTACAATATCGTAGTTAATGGTCAGACAGGTCAGATCAAGGGCGAGGCTCCGGTATCTCCTATCAAGGTTGCAATTGCAATCGCTATTGCTATCGCAATTCTTATCATCCTGTACCTGCTTTTCAATAATTAACATATTTTAAGTAAGGCTGATAAAAGGCTGTCTCATGGTGTTTTCGCTTGAGACAGCCTTTTTTGATGACAAATTTGTGGTAATTTGTTCAAATTCATTTGAATCTCTTGAAATTTTTACAATTTGTTCATAGAATTACGCTGATAAAATATTTTTATTTTTTAGGAGTTTCTATGTTCAATATCGCGAAAAGAGCAACTTCGGCAATCGTGGCATTTGCAGTAGTACTTGGAACATTGGCCTTGGAACCTGTCTTCACAGGCAAAAAGAACCAGGTAAATGCTGCAACAATATATGATTCAGCGAGTGCCATCAACTACGCAACGATCCTTGGAGGCGCGGTCGACTACGGTATCGTAGCTGAAACGGTAGTACAGCGTAACCATACAGAGACTAATTTCGCGACCAATCACTATATTCATGAAAAAGATAATATTGACGTAGATTTCATAGATTCGACTGCTCTTTTCCTGGTAGGTAAATATACTCCCGGTCAAGGAGATAATGCTTATATCAGATTTGGCAAAACGACTGCCAGCGCGATTTATTTTGAAGCTCCGAGTGATGTGTTTGGCGGATATGATCCGACTATAGCCGCTAAGTTTAATACAACAAACGGAAATATTAAGTTCGAAGGCGGATATACCGATAAGCCTTTTGTCCAGGCTATCAATCCTAATGCCAGCGTAAACGTTAACCGTCTTCTTAACAGAATCTGTTCAGATAAAGCTGTAGAAGATGCGGAAATGGGCTGGTCATATTTCCTTCAGGCAAGAGCTGAATCTGCTGATTATTGCTTAGAAGCTTCTAAAATAACCAATTCTAATGGATTTGTTACTATCGATGCTACGGATTCCAAGTACGACGGAAAAGTAGTTTACGTTAATGTCACTCCCGAAATGCTTCCTGCTCTTGCTTCATCCGAGCAGTTCAGGATAAGGAAGAATCCTTCTTCTGTTGTAGTACTTAACATTAATGGCGGTACAAATAAAGGTTCGGCATTGCGTCTGTCACAACCGAGAGTAGAGGTTAATGGAGTAGGTAATTTCAAGGGTCATACTTCTTCAAACGGTTCAGATTTAGATAAGGCCAGAGCAATTCAGGAGAACTATAACCAGACTGTCATCTGGAATATCATGGGAACCGCAGATGTTGAGCTTCAGTGTACCGGTGGTGCCGTGCTTGCTCCTAATACTAAAAACGTAACTCTTGTTGACGGTAACTCATGCGGTTGGGTAGTTACAAGAGGTACATTTAACATGAATCAGGAATTCCATTTCCTGTATTCCGGTTCAAGCAGAGACAGTTACGGCCAGATGCATTTCGCGCTTACAAAAGCATTTACAAAGAACTATGCTCCTCACGGTTCCGTTAAGCAGGATACAACAGTAGATATCCTTAATGACAGCACATACAGCTTTAATTTTGTCGAATATGACCGTCCTGCTTCGGGCGGCGCAGAATTCCAGACTATTCGAAGCGGCGGGATCAACAAAGTTGTTTATGCCAAGAAGGACGGTACAGTTACGTTCCCGATCGTGAATTTTACATGTTCCGGTAACGGGGATTATTATGATGTTCCCAAGGGTCAGGAGAAAATGTACTATTTCAGGGTAACTGAAAACAATGCATTAGCTACTCATCAGATTTCTGCTTCTGACCAGCGTTATATTGAAAATTCAAACGGTTACATCGACATGAGACTTAAGGTCGCCGTTGATTCCAAGGGTAACTTTACATATTTCGTAGATTATAAATCCGTAACGGGTGACGGCGTGGTCTTCAGAAAATATCAGGAAGACTACAAGGACTTCATTAAGATGTCAGGCGTCCAGTTTGACCTTGGCGCATTCTATAATAAGGTAAGAGATACAGAACCTTTGTATATAGATATAACCAAGACATTTGGCGGCGGTGTAACGGAAGATGACCTTAAGTATCTTACATTTGAGATCTATGAGGTTGATAAGAGCGGTTCTTCAGCTCCGAAGGTTGTTGCCACATATAATTTCGGAACTGATTTCGAAAAAACAACAGATGCTGCAGGCAAAGAAATATATAAGCTTAAGCATATGTTTGCGGCAGATGCCTCAAAGACATACTATGTTAAAGAAAGCAATTATAATATAGCTACAGCCGAGATAGTAGTTGTTACTTATACGCTTCCTGACGGAAAAACAGGAAATGTTACCAATACAGGAATGACAGCTGATTTCCAGGTCGATACAACCAACAATAGTAATAATCCTTATGTAGTTGCATTCGATAACCAGTATACCCTTTATCAGGGAAAGATCGTCTTAACTAAGACGATCGAAGGTCCTGTAACCGATAAGGATATCGAAGGATTAACGTTCGAAGTTTACGAAGAAGGCACAAACAAACTTGTATGGTCCGGATCACTCAAGGATACAAAGGGTTCGGCTCCTAAGTTTACGGTCGATTCGAATGGTGTGTATACATCTGAAGAGATAGGTGTTCCGCGTGGTACTTATTATGTTGTGGAAAAGCTTACAACAGATGCAGGAACCGTTACGGTAACATATAAGATCGACAATACCGACGGAAAGCCGGTTGCTGATTATGACAATAAGAAAGTACAGACTTCTACATTTGTTGTCGATAACAATCAAAAAGTACAGCTTGATTTTAAGAACATCTATACCGGCGGAAGCATCAAGCTTCTTAAGACATATGAAGGTGAGATCAAATCAGGTGTTACTTCATTCCCTGCAGCCATCAAAGGCAATGATGGTAAGTATTATGATGCTAAGGGCAATGCTTATGATTCAGAGAAGCTGATCATGGTTCCTGTTGATACGACAGGTATCACGGTTGATAATCTTCCCGTACAGACTTATACGGTTTATGAGGTAGATCCTGAATCCTATGCGGGAGAAGGTTACAGGCTCAGTGCCAATTCAGTAAAGAGTGCGTCAGTTACCGTAACTGCCGGAAATGTGGCAGAGCTGACATTTAACAATATTTATGAAGTTGCTCCCGGCTCGCTTACCATCTCAAAGACGATCAGCGGAGCACCGTTGAATGATCTTGAGACCATAAGCTTTGTTGTAACTGATGAAAACGGAAAGACTCTTTCAGTACCTGATCTTACATTCGCCAATGTTGAAGCAGGTATATGGAAAGATGACGGAAAAGGAACATATACCTACACAATTCCTGATCTTGTTGCCGGAACAACTTATACTGTAACTGAGAAATACAACGGAACGGAGAATAGTACGAAGTATACTCTCAGCGCTTCAAGTACGACTGACGGCAGCGGAACGATCAAGGCAGGCGGTGAAGTAATCGTTGAACTTACGAATGTCTATGAGGCAAAGACAACAGGCAGTCTGAAGGTAACAAAGACCATCAGCGGAGCAGAGCTTAAGGACTTCGAGAAGATCACGTTCACGGCAACGGGAGATAAGGGTACGACACTTACCATCCCTGATCTCACGCTTGAAAACGTAAATAAGGGAATCTGGAAGGACGAAGGCAACGGTACTTATTCTTATACTGCTGATAAGCTCCCTGCAGGAGAAACGTTCACAGTAACCGAGACGCTTGACAGCTTCCTCGGAACTGCAACGACACAGTATGAGAAGGATACCTCGAACTCTTCTGATACCGCCAAGGCAACGATAGAGGCTGATAAGACAGTTACTGCAGCTCTTACGGATACTTACAAGACAAAGACAACACCTGTAACAACAGGCAGTCTGAAAGTAACAAAGACCATCAGCGGAGCAGAGCTTAAGGACTTCGAGAAGATCACGTTCACGGCAACGGGAGATAAGGGAACAACGATTAACATTCCTGATCTCACGCTTGAAAACGTAAATAAGGGAATCTGGAAGGACGAAGGCAATGGTACTTATTCTTATACTGCAGACAAGCTCCCTGCGGGAGAAACGTTCACAGTAACAGAGACGCTTGACAGCTTCCTCGGAACTGCAACGACACAGTATGAGAAGGATACCTCTAACTCTACTGATACCGCCAAGGCAACGATAGAGGCTGATAAGACAGTTACTGCAGCCCTTACGGATACTTACAAGACAGTAACGACTACCAGTACACCTGCACCTCAGCCGAAATACGGTTACATTGATATCACGAAGACATTCGGCGGTTATGTAACTGACGAAGATTTTGATAACCTTACTTTCGAGATCTATGAGGTAGGTAATCCGACACCAGTTGCCACATATAAATTCGGAACAGACTTTATGGAGAGTTCAGAAAATGTGTACTCTCTTAAGACAAAGTTCGAAGCTGATCTGACAAAGGAGTATTACGTCGTAGAGAAGAACTATGATGTTAATGCCCAGAAGGAAGTAAGTGTTTCTTACTCACTTGACGGAGGTTCAAAGGCGGATGGTGCCACGACGGATACGTTCAAAGTAGATTCGACCTGCACTGAAGCATATCCTTTTGTTGTCGCTTTTACCGATGAATATACGCCTGCTTCAATGCTGAAAACGACCGGTGATCTGACAATTGCCAAGGCAATCGGTCCGAATGCTCCTGATGAAGCTTATTCAAAGAGTTACACATTCAAAGTAACCGGTCCTAACGGATTCAGCGATACTGTTACCATTACCGGTGAGAACTCCGTAACTCTGACGGATCTTGAACCCGGTAAATACATAGTTACTGAGGATCCGACTTCAGCAATGATCTCCGGTAGTGATCTCATCGTATCCGGAGATAACGGAGTTGAGGTGGAAGTAGTTGCCGGAGGAGATACTACTTGTGCTGTTACTAATACGTATATTGACAGTTCATTGGTATCACCGATATCTTTGTCAGGTTCTCTTACGATCTCCAAATCTTTGGGTTCAGGATCTCCTGACGAAGCATTTGGCAAGATCTATAAATTCACGGTAACCAGCACTGACGGTTATAAGAATACGGTAACAATAACCGGAGCGGATTCTGTTACTCTGAGTGATCTTGTACCCGGAACATATACGGTTACAGAGGATGAGACAGGTGCAGCCATAGCTGACTATGATCTCACCGTATCCGGTGATAATGGAGTTGCTGTAAGCGTAAAGGCAGGAGAGGCCTCCACATGCTCTATTATGAATAATTATGAGTATGACGAGGAGTACACTACTCCGGTCGAGCCTACACCTACGACAAAGCCGACACCTACAGACACACCTACAGACACACCTACGCCGGTGCCTACAAACAACCCGACGGATACACCTACTCCGGTGCCTACGACAGAACCAGTTAACACTCCTACACCGACACCTGATTCCGGTCTTGAGCTGACGTTTGAGAAAAAGGACGAGTTAGGTTCACTGATTGCCAACGCGGTACTTACGTTAACGAGTGAAGACGGTTATGACATGTCCGGCGTCACTGTAACCCAGAATGGTGTTGCAATAGAGGTTACGCTTTCTGATGATAAGACAGCTATCTCATTTACTACGGCAGATACTGCTCCTTCGATCGTCAGCGGCCTTAAGCCCGGAAGTTATGAGCTGAAAGAAACTGTAACACCTGAAGGATATCTGACAGCTGACAGTATTCATTTCGTTCTGTATGATGACGGATCGTTCAGCGAGGACGGAGCATCGGTAACTGTTGCCGGTTCGCCCGTAGTAATGGTAGATAAGGCAGATCCGACTTATGATCGTGACGGCAAGATAAGACCGACGGATACGGATACGGATATTGACATAACGCTTCCGAAACCGAAACCGAATACAGACACGAATACTAACACGGATACAAATACGAATACTGATACCAATACAGACCTGGATGACAGAAATCCGCCTGTAAAGAAAAACAAGCCGTCCGTTCCGGCTACCGGCGAAAAGAAGAGCTATTACGCTCTTGCAGGCATTTCGCTTATGGGTTTGTGTGCCGCGATCGTAGCAGGTTTGGGAATTTATCGTAAAAAGAAGTCAGAAGACTGATTCCGGAAGATTAATTGATTTAACAAAGGGCTGTGTAAGATTTGATTTCAAATTGTTACACAGCCCTTAGTATTATTCTGATTTATGCACGAAATTTGCCCGGATGATTTCGGCACAAAAAAAGCTGTCCCAAACAATGTCTGAGACAGCTATTTATTGGTGCGGCCGACGAGACTTGAACTCGTATGGAGTTACCCACACGCCCCTCAAACGTGCGCGTCTGCCAGTTCCGCCACGGCCGCATATACCGCTTTAAAAGCAAGCCTTGTAATTATAAGGTTTGAGTTTTTTTGTGTCAAGTGCCTAACGCAATTTAATGTTATATGATTTCAGAGTCTTTTCTTCGCTCGTAATAGAACATGAACTGTTGCATGATCCCTGCCGTGCCCGGATAGGGTGTACAGTCGAAGTGACCGCCGTAGTATTTGTCCTCGATCCTTTGGATCCAGACATCTACCGGGAACCTGCCGGTTCTTGCAAAGGCGAAAAGCATTATGCAGTTTGCGACCTTGGTACCGACTCCGTACATGCTTATCAGGGCTTTATAAAGGTCTTCGTCCGAAAGGCTATCTAAAGCGGCAGGATCGAGTTTGCCGTTTGCGAATTCCTCTGCAGCTCTTGAAATGTAAGGCGCGCGGTATCCGACTCCGGTATCTTCAAGCATTTTAAAAGAAAGGCTGTTCAGGTCTTCCGGCGTGGGAAAGGCATAATATTCATCGCATAGAGGTTTTACAAACGGTTTTCCGAGTTTTGGCGCATCGATCTTCTTTCCGCACAGTCTTGAGATGCGTTCGACGGAAGTCGTGATGGAAGGGATGGATCGCCTTTGTGAAATGATATAGCTTATCGTGGTCTCGAAGATCTCCTGCTTAAGGATCCTTATTCCGCAGCCGAATCGGGCTGCTTCCATAAGATAATCATCATTTTCATCGATTGAACGGACTATGGCTTCGTAATCACGATCGAGATCGAGATAGTTCTTCCATATTTTTCCGAATTCTTTTTCGGTGCATGAGAAGGCATAAGTGTCTTTGCCGGCACTCGCGATCTGAAGGTACCTGTCGTATGCGACAAGCTCTACGTGGCTGTCATCTATAACCTTTATCCTGAAGGCCTGACCGGAATCGGCGATCTTTGCCGGATCGAAAAAAGGGATCTTAACGGTTACCATGGTTCTTTTCACCCAGTTTGAAATAATTGCTCAATGTACATACGATGGCACCGTTATAGAGCTTGACTCGCTTATCGGGCTTATATCCCGTTGCATCTTCGAAAGCGTTCTCGGGAGTGATGACGGAGAGTCTCAGCCCCTTTTTGCAGAAACCTTCTCTTGTAAGGTAATTATGTCCTATAAGCCTGTAGATCTTATCTGCATCTTCCGGTGTCATGAGACGTCCGCCGTAGGGAGGATTGGTGATTACAAGCTGTCGGGGCAGGGAAGTGAGCTTTTCGAGATATTCGGGAGTCATCTTGGCTGCGTCAGCCAGTCTGAACTTCACAAGGCTTCCTACGCCTGCCGCCTCTGCATTCCGCTTTGCCGATTCGATGGCTTTGGGATCGATATCCGAGCCGTAGAAATAACAATCGTCCATTGGTTCCGTATCTTCGTTATCAAGTGCTTCCCGGAGTGCTCTCTGATACGGAGCCTTTCCTATGTAGGGAAGATCTTCATAAGCATAGTGACGGTCCCTTCCCGGAGCGATTCCGCATGCTGTCCTTGCTGCTTCTATAACGATCGTTCCTGAGCCGCAGAAAGGGTCTACGAGGGCTTCGTTGCCGTAAGGGCGGTATTTAGCGTATGTGAGCATTCCGGAAGCCAAAGTCTCTCTTATAGGGGCTTCATGCGTCAGAGGCCTGTAGCCGCGTTTATGGAGTCCTGCGCCTGTTGTATCTATCATGAAGCGGCAGGTATCGTTTACGATGCCGAACTGGATCTTTACGGTCCCCAAATCCTCGTTTTCGTTGATAACGGTATCTGCGGAAAGTCCTCTTGATACTGCAAGGCTTTCGGCGATGGCTTTCTTGGCCAGTTTCTGAAGGGCGGGGATGCCGTAGAGTTTGGACTTTCTGGAGAACCCGTTTACGACAAAAGCCCAGTTCGCGGGAATGTAGTCAGCCCATTTGATCGCCCTCGCACCTTCGAAAAAGGCATTGAAATTCGTATCCGCGTCATCAGAAACCCCGCAGTCGAATTCGCCGGTCTCGAAAAAGACACGCTCGGCGTGCTTTGTCCACATATTTACGCGGGCAACGTCATAGAAATCTCCTTCGAGGGTAACAACTCCGTCACTGACAAGGATCCTGTCCTTATCGTAGCCCCTGTCCAGAAGGTCGCCTTTCGTGGGTGATTCGAGCCCGAATAGTGTTGTAATGATTATTTTCATAGGAAAAATTATAACAAAGAAATGGAGCAATTTGATGGGGTCTGACCCCATCAAATATTATGCAAGAATTGCTATTTTGCTTTCCTTGTCAAAAACTCTTGTCAAGTGGCAATTTCATTTTTTTACTGTATTTCTCTCGTGGACACCTATTTCAGAACAAAGGTTCAATATGCCCTGAAACGCCTTAATTCATTGACTTTCAGATTTTATCTAACATTTTGTAATTGTTTTGTCAACAAACGGTAACAAAATGGAAAATTCAGTATTTATCGGGGCTTTCGGCATTTTTAAAAATGAAGTGTTTGTTTTTATAGTTATCAACAAAGTTTTGAACATTATGAACATTTTTGTAGATTACGAGTTTGCGTTCGGAGGGCATTTTCGGGACGGAAATTAACCTATTTTTGCTAAGTTTTGTTATAATTTGCACGACAAAAAGAAATTATAAGGAGGATCTTATGTCCGAACTCCATGATATCGCGAAAGCTGCACGTGAGGCTTCTTATGTCATGGCTTCTCTGGGAAGCGACGTGAAGAATAAGGCTCTCGCCAATGTCGCTGCCAGCCTTAAGGATTCCAGGGACGAGATCTTTGCAGCCAATAAGACTGATCTTGAAGAAGCTGAGAAGAATAATCTGGAGGCACCGCTCCTTAAGAGACTTAAGTTCAATGAAGCAAAACTCGATGATGTTGTTTCGGGTATCGGGAGCCTTATCGGTCTGAATGATCCTGTCGGCAAGGTAACATTAAGGACAACGCTCGATGACGGTCTTGAACTTACACGTGTTACATGCCCGATTGGAGTTATCGGAGTTATTTTCGAGAGCAGACCGGACGCTTTGGTCCAGATCGCATCTCTTTGCATCAAGAGCGGTAATGCAGTATTCCTCAAGGGTGGCTCTGAAGCCATAAATACCAATAAGGCTTTGGCTTCCGTTATAAGCAGGGCAGGTATCGAGGCAGGACTTCCAGAAGGGTGGCTTAATCTTCTTACGCTCCGTTCGGAGATCGCCGACATGCTGAAGCTCGATGAATATATCGATCTGATAATCCCGAGAGGATCTAATTCCTTTGTACAGTACATAATGCAGAATACGAATATCGCTGTCCTTGGACATGCTGACGGTGTCTGCCATACATATATAGATGCGGATGCCGATCCCGCAAAGGCTCTCAAGGTAGCTGTCGATGCCAAGACCCAGTATGTGTCCGTATGCAATGCCACCGAGACATTCCTCGTAAATGAGTCTTTGAAGGAGTCATTCCTGCCTGAGTTCATCAGGACTCTTCAGGAGGCAGGCGTTGAAGTCTTCGGCGACGATTACGTTTCTGATAAGTTCGGCACGGGAAAAGCAGAAGAATGGCACCATGAATATCTTGCCATGAAATGTTCCGTAAAGATCGTAAAGGATGCAGATGAGGCCATAGCACATATCAACCGCTACGGTTCAGGCCATACGGATGCCATTATCACTGAGAACAAGGAGACGGCTGAGCGTTTCATGATCATGGTGGATTCAGGAAGCGTTCTCGTTAACTGTTCCACGAGATTTGCCGACGGATTCCGTTACGGATTCGGCGCAGAGGTAGGTATTGCCACGTCAAAGATCCACGCCAGAGGTCCGGTCGGGCTTGAAGGGCTTGTATCCTATAAGTACCGTCTTGTCGGTAACGGCGATATCGTAGGTCCTTATTGCGACGGCTCAAAGAAGTTCAAACATATTCATCATGAGATCTAATAAAGGAAAGAGGCAAAGAAGATGATAGTATCAATCGCATCAGATCATGCAGGTTATGAGTTAAGACAGAAGGTAATAAAGCACCTTGAAGAAAAGGGCTTTGAAGTTCTTGACGGCGGTGCGCCGAACGGTACGGATTCATTTTCGTATGTTGATGCCGGCATCAAGGTCGCTGAGGACGTAAAGAGCGGCAGGGCCGAAAGAGGCATTGCCATCTGCGGAACCGGAATCGGCATTTCCCTTGTCTGCAATAAGTATAAGGGCATCAGATGCGCTCTTTGCAGCAATGAGTTTATGGCCAAGATGTGCAGACAGCACAACGATGCCAATATCCTGGCGTTCGGTGAGCGTGTTGTCGGTCTCGGCGTTGCTCTCGGCATGGTAGATGCCTTCTTTGAAGAAGAATTCCAGGGCGGAAGACATGCCGACCGCGTTAACGGCATCAGGGCAGTCGAGGACCGTAATTTCAAACAAGACTGATTTTTTATATATTTTTCGAAATATAGGCGTAAAATGTCTTTATAAATATGAAGGGAGCTTGAGGATAAACTATGATGACTGCATCAGTTTTTCTGGTATGCTCGTGGTTCTCTGAGTTCTCGGCGGCATTTGCCGAGAAATTTGCCGAGAGGTTCGATGTCGCTCATAAGAATATCGGTGAAGAGATAAGCGAAGCCATAATGCAGGTGCAGATGTACTTTAATGCAGGAGATTATAAACTCCTCATTACTGATGCCGTTCTGGTCACATGGATAGCCGCGGCGATCATGGTCATCATTGTAAGCATCCTTGCAGGAAAACCTTCTCCCGATCTTAAGCTCACCAAGGGACAGGCATTGCTCGTATCTTTGACTGAACTTGTTATTACTACTGCCATGAGCTTCGGAATGAACCGCAAACAGGCAGAAGAAGTTGCTCCAATGATCATGACATTCGGTCTTGTAATTACCGCATGTAATTCGATCTCATATTTCCATCTTCCCCCGCCGGCCAAGAATGTCGCATTCCCGGTAGGATGTGCCATTACCGCGATCATCTACGTTATCGTGATGTCGATCAAGTTCGTCGGCTTTAAGGGTTTTTGGATAACGCTTACCACTCCTATAAGCATAATGCTTCCGTTTAAGCTCCTCGATTACGTCGTTAAGCCTTTGTCGCTTTCGTTAAGGCTTTTCGGTAACGTTTTCGCAGCTTATGTATTCATGGAATTCCTCTCGATAACCGTGCCTTTGATCCTGCCGGGTGTTGCAGGTCTCTGGTTCGACATCATAGACGGAATCATTCAGGCCATAGTCTTCTCTTATCTCACGATGTCTTATATAGGCGAAAATGTTGAATCAGTTCACGAATATCTTGCACATCCGGAAGATCATGAGAAGAAAAAGAAGAAGTCAAAGAAGTCTGAAGCTGTAGCAGCCTGATCAGATAAAAGCAGATACTTATTTTAGGAGGAATATATATGAACGGCATTCTTATAGCAGCAATACCCCTTATAGCTGCATTGGAGACAAGAGGAATTGCAGCGATCGCAGCTGCAGTTGCCATTTCCTGTGGCGCTTTCGCATCAACATTTGCGATGGGCAAGGCCGCAAGTACTGCGCTTGAAGCAGGTGCCAGACAGCCGGAGGTCATAAGCAAGCTCCAGACAATGCTCCTTCTCTCCATAGTCTTCATCGAGTCAATCGGTATCTATTCACTCGTTGTTGCATTCCTTTTGATCTTTACAGTCAGCTGATTATCAGGAACCGACTTAATTAAGGGAGCATAATTGTATGTCAGATATACCGATGCTGCTGTTGCAGGCAGAGACAGAGTCAAATCTCTTCTCACCGGATCAGTTCGCAGGTTATGCCGTAACTGCGGTCATAACGATATTCAACATTTTGCTGGTATTCGTTATTTTCAGGCTGTTCGCTTATAAGAAGATACTCAAGCTGATCCATTCGCGTCAGGAAGCTCTTGACGCCGAGCTTGATGCGGCAAAGAAATCAAGGGAAGAAGCCCAGGCTATAGTTGATTCTTCCAAGCAGACCGTTGATGATGCAAAGCGGAAAGCTGCAGAGATCATGGAAGAAGCCAAGAATAACGCTGAAAAGCAGAGTCAGGCTGTGATCGGGCAGGCTAATGAAGAGGCCAAGCAGATCATTGCCAGAGCTGAAGAAGATGCTGCCAGAATGAAGAGAAATGCTTTCGAGACCATGAAAGATGACATCGCGGACCTTTCCGTTCAGATCGCAGGTCACGTCATCGGCGAAGCAATATCAAAGGAACAGCTTAGCAAATCTGCTGCTCAATACACAGAAGAGATCCTCAATAAAGAGGTAGCCAAGAGTGAGTAATAACGCAGCTGACAATAAAGAAAACAAAGCTCCGGGCAGGGGAAAAGGTCCCAGCATCCGGATACAGACTGCAGGTGATATCCCTGAAGAAAAACTAGTCAGGGTTGCTTCCAAATTTGCCGAAGCAAATGAGATCGAAGATTACAGACTCTCTTTCGAACTTAAAGAAGATCTCATAGGCGGTTTTATAATTTATTACCAGGGAAGCCGTTACGACTATTCCGTAAAGGGACAGCTCGGAAGGATCAGTTCATTTATCAAGCAGACACGTTCGGTCAATACGTTCGGAGATGCCAAAGCTGCTCTTTCAAAGGAAGAATTCCCGTCAACAAAGATCAAGGAAGACCTTGAGGAAGCACTGGAACAGTTCCCGGAATCTTCAAATCTAAGTATCGATAATGTCGAGCTCACAAACCTTAAAGATGACGAACTCGATAAGCGAATGACGAATATCTTTTTCTCGCCTGAGCTTAAGGATGAGATAGGTAAAGTATCCGCAGTATCAGACGGAGTCGCTTCTGTTACGGGCCTCCGGAACTGCATGCTCAACGAGCTTATAGAATTTGCTTCAGGTGCTACAGGCATCGCAATGAACCTTGAAAAATCCAAGGTAGGCGTTGTCCTTCTTACCGGAGAGGATACCGTTGTTGAGAATATGAGTTGTAAGCGTACTATGCGCACATGTTCTGTTCCGGTAGGCATGGGCCTTCTGGGACGTGTTGTAGACGCTTTGGGTCATCCGATAGACGGCAAGGGCGTTATAAGGTATACGGAAGAAAGACCTATCGAATCCAATGCTCCTACGATCATTGAGAGAGCACCGGTAAATACTCCGTTATTCACGGGTATTACGGCTATCGATGCGCTTACTCCCATAGGAAGGGGTCAGAGAGAGCTCATCATCGGCGACCGTCAGACGGGAAAGACATCCATAGCATTGGATGCGATCATCAATCAGAAGAATGAGAACGTAATATGTGTTTATGTTCCCATCGGTCAGAAAATGGCCAATATCGTTGCCATCTCGGGTCTTCTGGAAAAAAACGGTGCCATGGATTACACGGTAGTCGTTGCCTCTTCGGCTTCAGAGTCAGCCGCAATGCAGTATATTGCTCCTTTCTCCGCCTGTGCCATAGCGGAAAAATTCATGTACGACTATCACAAGGATGTTCTGATCGTTTACGATGATCTCTCAAAGCATGCCCAGGCATACAGAGCGATCTCATTGCTGTTAAGAAGACCTCCGGGACGAGAAGCTTACCCGGGTGATGTTTTCTATCTGCATTCAAGACTTCTGGAAAGATCCGCAAAGCTTTCAGATGAATTGGGCGGAGGTTCCATTACCGCGCTTCCGATCGTTGAGACGCAGGGTAATGACATCTCGGCATATATTCCTACAAACGTAATCTCGATTACGGACGGACAGATATATCTTTCGCCCGAATTGTTTTTCTCAGGTCAGAGACCTGCAGTAAACGTCGGTCTGTCTGTATCGCGTGTAGGTGGTGCCGCCCAGACAAAAGCGGTTAAAAAAGTAGCCGGACCTTTGAGGATTTCACTGGCTCAGGCCAGGGAGATGGCTGCTTTTTCACAGTTCGGCTCTGATCTTGATGAGAATACGCAGCTTCAGATCAGGAGAGGTACCGTTCTTAATGAAGTTCTGAAGCAGGAGAGATTCTCTCCTCTTACGATGGCTGCAGAGGTAATCCTTCTTTACTGTGCTACTTCTGATAAGTTCAACTTCCTTGCTACGGAAGACATCAGCGAATTTTATACGGATCTTTTTGCCGACATCAGACTCCGCCATCCGAATATCTTTGAAGAGATTACGGACGGACAGGTATTTACTGACGAGATAAAGTCCGAGATCGATTCAGCTTATGAGGAATTCAAGGAAGCATTCCTCGCAGAGCATGAGGAGTACGTCGAGGACTACTGATCTTATGGAAAGCTTCAGCACGATCAAGAAAAGAATGAAGAGTGTCAATGACATCAGTCAGATGACTAATGCCATGCAGCTTGTCTCGAGCGCGAAAATGCGCCGATCACAGCTTCTTCATGATTCAATGTATCCGTTCTTCCTTTTTTGCGTCGAGAGCATGCAGGAGATGATCCGTAACAACGAGCATCTTGATAATCCGTTCTTTGTCCTGGATCAGAAACAGGAAGGCGAGACCTGGAAGATCGGTTATTACGTATTGTCCGGTGATCAGGGCCTTGCAGGTGCTTACAATAACAACATGGTTAAGATCACCGAAGAACACATAAGACAGAAGATCATGGAGAATTCCCGGAAAAACATTTCCACGTCATTTGAGCTGAATGTTTTCGGACGTCTGGCCAGAGAAAAGCTCGTAAAACAGGGATATAACGTAAATACAAACTTCTCATTTCCGATCTCTGAACCTACATATGTCGATGCGAGACAGGTTAGTGCCATAATGAGGAACCGTTTTCTCAAGGACGATTATGATCTCGTGTATCTGCTTTATACGCGAATGGAATCTCCCATAAAGATGGAACCTGTTGCATTAAGACTTCTGCCGGTTGACATAAAGTCCATATCAAGGCTTCTGCCCAAGGATCTGGATGACGCCGGAATGGCCATGCAGAAAGGCAATGAGCTTGAATATTTCCCGAATTCTGATGCGGTATTCAGTTACCTCATCGATTCATATACAAACGCGATGGTTTACGGTGCAATGGTGGATGCTTACGCCAGTGAGCAGACTGCAAGACTCACCGCGATGGAGAATGCGACGGACAACGCAGAAGAAATGATGAAAAAGCTTGAATTAATGAGCAACCGTGCACGTCAGGCGAAGATCACTACGGAACTGACGGAGATCGTAAACGGAGCCCAGCAGGCAGACAAGATGTGAGGATAAAGATATGGCTTTAGGAAAGGTAATACAGATAATAGGACCTGTAGTCGATTGCGAGTTCTCGAAAGATGAGATTCCTAAGATCAATGAAGCGATCAGGATCATCAGAAAACCTTTGAGCCTTTCTGCTGACAGCAATCTGGAACAGGAACTTGCAAAACATGATGACGACGTTTATGTTGAAGTACTCCAGCAAAGAGGCAGCGGTGTCGTAAGATGCGTTTCCTTCAATGCCACTGAAGGTCTTACAAGAGGTCTTATATGTGAGTCTCTTGGCTCTTCCATCAAGGTCCCCGTCGGCGAAAAGATCACCGGAAGACTTTTCGATGCTATAGGGCATCCCATCGATAACAAAGGTGAAGTCGAAAGCGATGCTTTCTGGCCTATTCACAGGCGTGCTCCTTCATTTACGGAACAATATCCTGCAGAAACGATGCTTGAGACCGGCATTAAGGTAATCGACCTCCTCGTACCGTTTTCAAGAGGCGGTAAGATCGGTCTTTTCGGAGGTGCCGGAGTCGGCAAGACAGTCCTTATCCTTGAACTTATCAGGAATATTGCAAGTGAGCACGGCGGTTATTCTGTATTCACCGGCGTCGGCGAGCGTTCCCGTGAAGGAAACGATCTCTGGAACGAGATGAAGGCTTCCGGCGTACTTGATAAGACGATAATGGTATTCGGTCAGATGAACGAGACATCTGGCGCTAGAATGAGAGCTCCGCTCACGGGTCTTACGATGGCTGAATACTTAAGAGATGAGAAGCACAGGGACGTGCTCCTTTTCATCGATAATATCTATAGATTTGTACAGGCAGGTTCAGAAGTATCAGCTCTCCTGGGCCGTATTCCTTCGGCCGTCGGTTACCAGCCGACGCTGACTGGAGAAGTCGGTGAACTTCAGGAGAGGATCACTTCAACGAAGAACGGTTCGATTACTTCCATTCAGGCCGTTTACGTTCCTGCTGACGATATCACGGACCCTGCTCCCGCAACAACGTTTGCACACCTCGATGCAAATATCGTTCTTTCACGTGCCGTTGTGGAACTCGGTATCTATCCTGCGGTAGATCCTCTTGAATCTTCTTCAAGGGTCCTTACTGAAGACGTTGTAGGAGTCGAGCATTACCATGTTGCCCGTAAGGTGCAGGAAATGCTTCAGCGCTATAAGGAACTTCAGGACATCATTGCCATTCTCGGTATGGAGGAGCTTTCCGAAAAAGACAGGCTTATGGTATCCCGTGCCCGTAAAGTCCAGAGATATCTGTCACAGCCTTTCTTTGTCACAGCAGATTCCACCGGTTTTGCGCCGAGATACGTACCTGTCAAAGAAACGGTCAAAGCTTTCGGAGAGTTGATCTCAGGTTCATTGGATCATATCCCCGAACAGTGCTTCTTCATGAAAGGCGGTCTCGACGACATCATCCAGGCTTATAAAGAGACTTCTCCCTGATAACGCATATGGCTGAAAACGAGAAACACAAGATAAATCTGCTTATCGTTACCCCTTATGAGGATTTCTTTGAGGGGCTGGTTGACAGCGTAAGGATCCCCACAAGCGACGGTGAATTCGGATTCATGGCGGGGCATACTCCTTTTGTAGCTGCCTTGGAGCCCGGTGCCTGTGCGCTTACCGTTGACGGTAAGACAAAATACTGCATGCTCTCGGAAGGTTATTGCGAGATCAACGGCATGCTCGCACTCATTGTATGTAATTCAGCAGAGTGGCCTGAAAACATGAGATTGAGAAGAATAATCAGTGCATATAATTCTGCAATAGAAGAGATAAAGACCCACCAGGACAAGAACGGCAGACCGGTTTTTACCGAAGACAGCATTGCCAAGGGAAAGCGTGCTCTTGCCAGGATGCGTTTTATCGAGCGTTACGGAACAGACCAGCAGAGGGAAAGGCTTGCGGGATATAAGAAAAGCGATTTTCCTGGCGGTGTTGTTCCGAGACTGCAGTAGATTTATTATATTCGTCAGTACATGTTCCTTACCAGTTTTTCCGTGCTGAACCGGAAATCTATGTCACCGAAAGTAATCTTCTGACCTGTCTTGATCTCATATGATCTTCCGTTTTCAACGGGTGAATCTTCCAGATATGTTTTTCCGGATCCTTTCGCAGGTTCCAGATAGAAGGAGCCGTTTGACTGCTTTATGACAGCATGAAGAGGCGCTATCTCCGGATCATCTAGGACTATGTCTGACAGAAAGCAGTCCGAACCGATATTTGTCTCATCCAGATATACAGAATAGTTCGGATTGATTCCTTTGCTGTCTGAAATAAGCGTAAGTTGTCCTGAAAAAAGCGGTTGGAACTGCGGCTTGTTAACTGACTGATCATTTGTATGGGATGTGTCAATATCTTCTTCAGTCAATGCAGATTCAGAGAAGAGAATGGAGCTTCTTTGTCTGGACTTTTCCTGTGACTCTTCCTTCCGGATATGAGCCTGTTTCTTCTTCCGGTTCAATAAAGAAACAGTCAGTATCACGACAGACAGAAAGAAGAAAAGAAAGCAGGGAAGAAGCATTCTTCCGGCCAACAATACAAATGAAAAAAAGGCGGATAAACAAGCGATAAGAAGATCCTTTTCTTCCTTGGAATATGAGTTGAGACCTGCAGGCTTTTTGATCCTTGTTCCAGTTTTCTCTGCATAGAACACAGGCAGCGATTCAGGTTCTTCTTCATTGGTTCCCCTGATCATTTCAGCCGTTTTTAAAAACCTTTCTTCATTGTTCTCTCTTACGCTGTATACCAGGGCATTGATCTCGTCACCGGTCAGGATGCTCTTAAAGAAATCACAGTTCAGGAGTTTTTCGAGTCTTGCCGCATTAAGCGAGGAAAGACACAATTCTTCGGGAGTGATCTTTAAAGGAAGACAACAAAGCTTTAAGGTGATCCCTTCAGGATCAGTAAAGACCATGTCAGGATCAAGTACGATGCAGGATGGTGATACAAGGTTATCAAGTAGTTTCACAAAAGTATAAAAAAGGTCCCCGACAGATCTCCGCCTCAGGCTCAGATTCTTTAATTCTTTTTTGTGAGAGGCGTTTCTTTTACCCGGAGAAAATACGGAAAACTCCGGATCTGTAATCTGCATAAAACCTGAGAACTCAAAACAACACATAACGCCTGAACCGATGTATTCCGTGCTCGGCTTAAGATAGAAGTCTGATCTGTTTCCGGCAATTACCTCTTCGGCATAAGTGCATAATCTTTCCGGACTGTCAAACTTTTCCAAAGCGTAGTATCCGTAAGGTCCCTTTTTTATCTGCATTTTATTGTTCCTTTATTCAGATAACTCAAAAACTAATTCATGTTAAAGAAAGATCAGAATGCGTCTGCTATCTTAGAATCGTCAAAACAGAAATCCATGACTTTCTGTCCGTATTCCATAAGTCCCGCTCTGAAGAGAAGGGCCAGTGCGACGAGGACCGCGATGATGATTACTATCTCTACGGTTCCCATGCCTTTCCTGTTGTGCCGTTTTGCTTTTTTTCTCATAGTCGTTTCCTCCTTTATATGCCGAGTGAGATAATTGCGGGTGTCATAGCGACCATCAGGACACTTACGAAATCAAGTGTCATTGGTATGATCATTCCGAGTGCTTCGCGTTCCTGCCTTTTTCGCGATGCGTTTCTGCAGAGATTCCAGCAGGCCTGTGCCTGAAGGTTAAGCATGTTCAATACTTCCGCCGTTCCGAGCCTTCCGTATCTTGCGATGAGCAGAAGTGCTGCCTGGGCTTCGGGGATCTGAATCCTTAATGAAAACTTTTCCACTGCATCAGAAGCCGGGATTCCGCTCAAGATCATGGCTCTTAAGTTTTTGATCTCAAGTGACAGGCTCCTGTTTTCTTCGAAAGCCTTCGAACAAACGGAAATGGCTTTCGGAAGCTGCATACCTGACTCAAGGAGTGTTGATATGAGGCACATGAACAACGGTATGTCGCTCATAAGATCCTCTCTCTTGCGCTCGACATCTGATCTGATCTCACATCCGCCAAGAATGAATACCGCGGCCGTTATCACGAGCGCAAAGAGAGGGTTTTTATTAAGGGTGACAAGTATCGCAGTGCCGAGGATGAACGATGCTGCTCCGCTTATCAGCTGTTTCTTAAGGTACTGTTCATAAGTGTAATCCGGGTTTATAGAAAGCTCGTTGAACAGCTCATGCCTGGCCGTAATGAAACTTGCAGGGAATAGTTTTTTCACGAGTCTTGTAAGTGGCATTTTTGGTATCTTGTTTCCCGAAGACATGTTGACCGCAAGTTCTGATTTATATGCTTTTCTTCCTTGTTCATGTGACATGAACTTAAGGAGCATCGCGCATGCGACGGTGCAGATCCCGAATGCTGCCGCAAGGAGAACTGAACCTGTTCTTGTGTTTCTTGCCATGTCAAGATACTCACGGCTCATGTAATTAAGCGCGAAAGTTACACCGAAGGGCATCGCGCACAGGATCGCAGCTTCAGCATTCTTTCCTGCATTGGAAGCGGCGATCTCGCCCTGGACAGCATTCAGTTCTGCGAGCATCTGACATGAGCTTCTCAGTATCGACAGCGTGTTGTTCCCGATCTCGCCGGATATTGCCAACGCATGAAATACGGGGATCGTCTCAGGGAATCCGATCTGCTGGGCGAATATATCAAGAGACTCTTCTAGACTTACGTGAAGCTTCAGATTATTCTCCAGATTGATAAGCGGCTTTAAGAGCATTGATCGTTTACCGAACGTCTTCTCGATGACAGGCCTTATGAGGAGCAGTGATTTCTCAATGGAATATCCGCCGGACACACTCGTGCAGAGCACCTGCAGAAGGACAAGCAGCTGGGTTCTCAAATGCCTGTAATTATTCGAGTAGATCTTCTTCATGGATTCTTTCCACGGGAAGATACTGAGAATGACGGCAAGAATGAGCCTGATGACTTCAGAACCTATAAACATGCCTGAAGCAAAATAAACTGCCGCCACGAATATCGGATAGATCCACACTGTTTTTGCCAGGAATACGGGGAAGGAGTGCAGTCTTTTACGCCCTGTATGCCATTGCGCTTTGGATCTCTTCAGTGCTTGCGATACGCTCAAGTCCGTCACCTCCTTTGTTCCTGTATAGAGTTTTCAGTCTGTATTCGTGATCTGACGGAGGCATTACCTCGCAGATCTCATCGATGTATCTTTTGCCCTCGCGGCTCCTCATGATGTGAATCACGATGTTGATCCCCATAGATACCTGTGTAAGGATCGCATCATAAGGAAGGCTTGAACCCGAAAGTATCATTGCTGTCAGTCTTTCCATCATTTCAAGACATGAATTGCTGTGTCCTGTGCTCATTGATCCGGGGTGTCCGCTTGTAAGACATGACAGAAGATCTGCGCTTTCTTTTCCTCTGACCTCGCCGACGATGATCCGGTCCGGTCTCATTCGTAGTGATGCTCTTATCATCATTCCGATGTTTACTTCACCGGTTCCGTCAGGCCCGGGGAGCCTTGCCTCCATCCTGACGAGGTTTTCGATGCCCTGAAGATTAAGCTCGGCTGAATCTTCGATCGTAACGATCCTTTCGGTCTTCGGAATGAAACTGCTCAAACTGTTCAAAAACGTTGTCTTGCCCGAACCCGTACCACCGCAGATGAATATGGTCCTTTTATTCCGGACGCATTCTGCCAGAAACCTGGCGGCTTCTTCGCTTATGAATTCCTGTCTGATGAGCGAGACGATGTCATGTGTTATGCCCGTGAACTTTCTGATCGTGACGGTGGTCTCCCGTGATATCGGAGGGAGGACTGCATTGGCTCTCGAACCGTCCGGGAGTCTGAGATCGGCTATCGGATTTGCTTCATTGAGAGGTCTGTTCTGATTTGCGAAAAAACATGAGATGCATGTCTTAAGTGATTCTTCATCCCTAAAGGCAAGATCAGACCTGTAAAGTTTTCCGCCCCTCTCATAGAATATCTTGTATGGTCCGTTTACCATGATCTCGGTAACGGAAGGATCTTCCATCAAAGGCTCTATGACATCAAGACGGCGAAGGGAATTGAATACTGACTGGGCCATCTCGCGTTTCTGATCAAGGTTCATCTTATAAGACGTATTCTCTGAAATGACATCCGAGATTATCTCGCGAAGTTTCTCGTCCGAAGGATCTGTTTCTCCCGATATAGAGTTAAGGACGCAGTAAGTTATCTGTTCCTTGATGTCTTCAGTTCCGGTCTTGGTAGGTGTCATACTGCCAGTCTCCTTCGGATGAGGCTGTCCTCATAATTCTCTTCAGGTGTATGATCATCCGGGTAATATACTTCCAGCCTTTCACGTCCGAGAACCTTCGTGAGCATTTCTATAAGGTCTTTGGAACCGAGATCCTCGACCGCATTCTTTGCAGGTAAAAGGATATATACTTTATCGCATTCTGTAAGAAGGTCGGGAAGATCCTTTGTCCGGAATCCTTCCAGGACGGCAAGAATGTTTACTGATCTTTTGTCTGAATGGGCCAGTCCCGCTGCATGATGCATCAGGGTGACCGAACGGGATATTCCGAGATCGTTTATGTCATCGTAGTCGGCAGTGCTCCCGGGAGTAAGAAAGCCGGATCCGTCCATGTTGCAGTATTTGAGTATGTCATCCGGTTCGAATTTTCTGGATCTGCAGGCTTCAAGAAGCGATGTCATATTACATCCGGATCTTGAATGCCAGGATGATCTTAACTTGCTTGTAAAATCCAGTCTGATATTGAAATCCGTCTCTGAAAGACCTGATGAAAGCTCTCTTATGAAACTGTCTCTTACATCCGAATAGACAAACGGAATGACGGCGGTGAGGCAGCCGCTGACGGTTTTGGAAATAATGGACGGTTTTTCTGCGGGTCTCAACATAGAGATCAATCTGGCACAGTCTATAATGCCGCCGTCTTCCGTAAGTCTGATTGGTGAGGAGAGATTCGGAGAAATGTCTTCTTCGTTTATGTCTTCAGGATCGAATAAGACACGCGTGAAATCGCTGAATCTGTCTTCGTAATCCTGTTCATCGAAAAAGGGGTCTACTATGTAAGCATCAGGATAGAAGCAGCTGAGTCTCTTTTTGAGAAGCGAGTAAATGTATTCGTTCTTCTCATAGATCTTTATGGTGAATGCCATGCCTTAAATCCTCCTTTGCGAAGTGTTGTTCTTAAGGCGGATTGTAAGGCCCTGAGAGCTTTGATTAAAGCGACAAAATCCGACAAAAACCGACAAGAAAAAAGCCCGGAAACACCATTTCGGTCAGGGTAATAATTAATTTATATTATTAACAAATTGCGCTTTTGGATCATTTTTCTGAAAATCTTTTTGGCAAAAACGGGTATCGCATACTGGTGATTGACAAAGAGGTAACGTATAAGTACAATCAAACCACTACAATTTAAGTTCATTGCTTATCAAGAGTGACTCGAGGGACCGGCCCGTTATCAGAGTCCGGCAACCGCGGAAAGCAGCGGTGCCAATTCCGGCAGGGAAACCTGAAAGATGAGGATCGTATATATATGACGTCGGCCTTCTCCTTTCGGGGGAAGGTTTTTCTTTTAATCAAAGCATTGAACGGAAAGGAAAGACAATGAGAAATAAAAAAGGAAATTGGCTGTTCACTTCTGAATCCGTTACGGAGGGACATCCCGACAAGATCTGCGATCAGATCTCAGATGCTGTGCTCGATGCTATCTTAGAGCAGGATAAGACCGCGCGTGTCGCATGCGAGACATGCACCACGACCGGAATGGTGCTCGTTATGGGCGAGATCACTACATCTGCTTATGTAGATATCCCTTCGATCGTAAGAAATAAGATCAGGGAGATCGGTTACAACTCCAGCGAGATGGGTTTTGACAGCCATTCGTGTGCAGTTCTTACTTCGATCGACGAACAGTCTCCCGATATCGCTATGGGCGTTAACGAGTCTTATGAGGCACGTCACGGCGGCGAGAAGGAACTCGATACCGGTGCAGGCGATCAGGGAATGATGTTCGGATATGCAAACGATGACACGCCGGAGCTTATGCCTATGCCTATCTCACTTGCACATAAGCTCACTATCCGTCTTACTGAAGTACGTAAGAACGGTGCTGATTTCTTAAGACCTGATGGCAAGTCACAGGTTACTGTAGAGTATGAGAATGACAAGGTAAAGAGGATCGATGCAGTCGTTATCTCTACACAGCACAGCGCTGATGTTACTCTCGAGTACCTTGAGGAATACATCAAGGAGAACGTTATCAAGGCTGTTATTCCGGCTGGTCTTATGGATGAGAATACTAAGATCTACATCAACCCTACAGGCAGATTCGTTGTAGGCGGTCCCCAGGGTGACTCAGGACTTACGGGAAGAAAGATCATCGTAGATACTTACGGCGGTTTTGCACGCCACGGCGGCGGATGCTTCTCGGGTAAGGATCCGACGAAGGTAGACCGTTCAGCATGCTACATGATGCGTTATATCGCTAAGAATATCGTCGCAGCAGGACTTGCTTCCGAGTGCGAAGTCCAGGTCGCTTATGCGATCGGAGTTGCAAAGCCCGTATCTGTAATGGTGGATACTTTCGGAACGGGTAAGATCGACGAAGAAAAGATCACAGAGATCGTAAATAAGGTCTTTGACTTAAGACCTGCCGCCATCATCAGGGATCTCGATCTCAGAAGACCCATCTATTCCAAGACCGCAAGCTACGGTCACTTCGGAAGAACGGATATCGATCTTCCCTGGGAGAAGACGGATAAAGCCGAAGAGATCAGAAAGCTCGCCGGGATCTGATATCCCGTTATTAGGACAAAAAAGTCTCAAATGCCCGGTTAAAGTCTCATCTTTGGCCGGGCTTATTGTTTTGTCCTTTTATGTTTGTTAGCATCTTGAAAAGCCTGGAAACAAAAAAAGTAGATCATGAAAAAAGAGCCTAAAGACAATAAGGATTTCTCGTTGTCGGTATCAGATATCGGAAGCGAGATCGAAGATGCGAAAGTCACCTGCATAAAGGTGTTCTGCCCGAGAAAGGCGAATAATTTCGTGTCTTTTCTTTGCAGCGGAAGATTTACCGTTGCAGGCAGATCCAAAGTGGATATCGTCGAGGGCGGAACGTACATTATCTCCGGCAAGGTGACCGAGTGGAACAACAGACCCCAGGTCACGTTAAAGAAGATCCGTGTTGACGAAAGTGCAGGTGATACTCTTCTCATAGCTTCTTTTCTGGCAGATAACATAAGCGGTCTTGGAAAGACCACTTCAGAAGCCCTGGCGGAAAAATACGGCAGGGATGTGCTTAAGATATTGACTGAGACACCGGAGCTGGCGTCATCAGAAGTAAGCGGATTGTCGTCATCAAGAGCCTTGGCGATTTGTGACCAGCTTACGCAGGAATCGGAATATTTCAGACAGGGTCTTGAAGCCAAGTTGATGGGTTTTTCGCAGGCGCAGATAAAGATCTTAAAGAATCTGGACCGCCTGAAATGCGAGGAGATCAGAAAGAGTCCCTTCGATCTTATGGGACACGGAATCGCGGGGTTCGAACTTCTGGACAGGATAGCCCTGGGGGAAGGAGTATCTCCTGCAGCGCCCGAAAGGATCGCTGCCGCGCTTTATCAGTCCTGCATGTATCTGCATGAAGATACGAAGTCCACGTCGCTGATGCCGCAGGATGTCAGGCGCAGGGCATTGGAATACGTAAATACGCATGAATCGAAGCTTACGTCCGAACAGTTTTCGGAGGTGTTCAGGGCAGGAGTAACACTTGCGATAGAAGAGAAGAAGATCGCGGTGTATAAATACGATTCCGGAAAGTGCGCTGCGTGTGACGCAGAAGATCCGGAAGCAAGATTTGCCACGATGAGCTATTTTGCTTCGGAACTTGCTATAGAGAGACGCATCAATGAGATGCTCAAGACAAAGATAAAACCTCCTGCAAGAGATGAGAGCGACAGGATAATGAAGGAGGTCGCATCTGATCTCGGCATCATTCCTGATAAGTCGCAGCTTGAGGCGCTTTATCTTTGCATGTACAGCCCGATCAGCATTATCACGGGCGGTCCCGGAACCGGAAAGACCACGATAATGGGTATCCTTGGCGAATACTTCAAAAGAAATAAGATAAGCTGCGTCTTTGCTGCTCCGACGGGAAGAGCTGCGAAAAAGCTTTCGGAGGCATGCGGAAGCGAAGCTTCGACCATTCACAGGCTCCTGGGAGTCAGAAGGACCATTAATTCAGATGATGAAGATCTGCTGCCGGATGACAGGGCCGGACAGTATAACAGTCTTCTTTTCGTGCACGGCAAGGATAATCCTATCGTGTGCAGGGTAATAGTGATCGATGAGATGTCCATGGTCGATACCATGCTCTTCAGACACCTTCTGGATGCAGCTGATAAAGGAACTTCGATAATACTTGTTGGTGATCCCGACCAGCTTCCGTCAGTAGGGTGCGGAGACATCTTAAGGGATCTCCTGTCCTGCAAAGCGATACCTGCTATAAGACTTGATGCTCTTCACAGGCAGGCTGACGACGGTTCCATTGCCGAAAACGCGAGACTCATTCTTGAAGGTAATGAACCTAAGAAATCCGGAAATGATTTCGAGATAATAAGCTGCAAGAGTGAGGATGAAGCACAGGAGACGATCGCCAGGCTTGTTCTCGAGCACAAGGATGAAGACCTAATCTGCCTAACTCCGACCAAGAATGAGAATGTCGCTCTTGGTACTGTGCAACTCAATAAACTTATCCAGGCACTTGAAGTAAAAGATGATCTGAAGGTGCTTAAGAGAGGGCAGAGTCTGGTCCTTCACATAGGCGATAAGGTGATGCAGAACAAGAATGATTATTCCACGGAATGGATAGACCCCGTGACAGGTGAAGTCCTTCAGGGAATATTTAATGGAGAGCTCGGGGTAATAACGGATATCGATCCTTTAAAATCCAGTGTTACCATAACTTTCGATGAAGGCAAGACTGCAGAATACAAGGGGAAACTTTTGGAGAATATTGACCTGGCATATGCGGTGACCGTGCATAAGTCACAGGGCTGTGAATTTGACAGGGTCATTATTGCTCTGGGAAAGATGAATGCTCTTTTGTATAAGCGCAGTCTGCTCTACACGGCTGTTACGAGAGGTAAGATAAACGTCACGATAGTCGAATGCGAAGGAACGCTCGGAAAGTTTTTAAGAGCTCCAAAAGGCGACATAAGAGAAACGTGCTTAAGAGATCTCCTTAAGACAGTTGATCATCGAAGGTTAAAATGATGGGAGCGTCTGTAAGGAACACAGATGTATCAACATTTCAAAAAGGGATAAGGGAAGCTTTTAAAGATGCTTTTGATCTCATCCTTCCATACAGATGCGCAATATGCGGAAATGCATCTGATACCGAAGACCGATTCACAGGTTACAACAGGCTTTATAAAGATATTTACGGTGTGGATCCGGAGCTTCATATATGCGGTAAGTGCCTGTCTTCATTTAACATTCTGGAGGAGGATAAAAGATGGTCATTATGCCTTTCTGATCCCCGCGAAAATGATGCTTGTCCGGGGCTTGCTTTGTATATGCCTTTTACTTATCAGGGAATAGCCGGACGTGCCGTTCCAAGGATCAAGTTCGGGAAAAAGAAAGAACTTGCGAGATTTCTGGGATGCCTTTTGGGTTCCTGCATATATGGTGAAGACATTAGGGCCGACCTGATGGTTCCTGTTCCGCTGTCACCCGAAAGGCTTGCCGAACGCGGATTTAATCAGGCGGAAGAGATAGCGTATCCTGCTTCAAGACTGAATGACATTCCGTTTGCTGATGACCTGCTTACAAGAATCAAGGATACGAAGAGACAATCTGAACTCAGAGACAATACTGTACGTTCAAAAAATGTCGCAGGTGCTTTTGGGGTAAGCGGACTTTGGGATGTTACAGGAATGACGATCGTAATCGTAGATGATGTCGTTACGACCGGCGCGACTTTGCATGAGGCGGCGGAAGCCTTATATAAAGCCGGAGCATCCAAAGTGTTGTGCATCGCTTTCGCGGGAAACAGATATATCAAGAATGCGGAGCCGTTCTGATCAAATTCTCATTTGCAGATTGCACAAATCAGTTTTTATAAAATTTAGCCGGTTAAAGATTCTTATTTCTGTTTTGAATAGTAAAATGCAATTGGGATAATAAGAATATTTAGTGGGGACATTTTTATGAAAATAATCAAACCTCTTGCTGTTACCATGGCTGTCATTATGCTGATGCCTATGCTCATGTCTTGTTCGTCTGCAAAGAAAAGTTCCAATGTGGTCAAAGAAGATGATCCGTGGTACGAATCGAACAGGTTCGAACTGAAAAAAGATATGCCGGAACATCCGAGTCTGGGAGCCGTTTCTGTCGTATGTGCAAGCAATGACAGGTTCTTTTCGCTCTATTGCTATTCCACTGACATGTGGGCTTCAGCGAGAAGCGTAATTGATACGTATGATTATGACGGCAATCTGGTTAACCGTAAAAATATAACCTGCAATGATGATTACTATGTTTCCGATATCTATTCTGTCAGTCCCGATCCTGAAGGAAAAACCATAGATGCGATCGTTTACGTCAATTCCAGGTCTAAGCCGGGCTGTCAGGCATTTGCCTCCATTGATACGGAAACCGGAACGGTATCGGATATAAAAGAAGTGTTCGGCGGTGAAGCCAAAAAGCTTAAGAAAGCAGAGTACGGTGTTTATTCGCTTTCCGGCATAGGAGATTATACTGTAGCATTGCTGCAAAATGATGAGTTGTTTTTCAGTACCATGATCAGTGATTGGAAATTGGCATTGTTTAAGAACACTGAGTTTGTCACTGAATTGGATCTGTCATCATTAAATATCAGATACTTTGAAGGGTTTACACTTAATTTACCTGAAGATTCCCTTTATGCAATCGGTCTTGAAAAAGAAGATTACATTGTCATGGAATTTGACATTAATAACGGGAGACTGAAGAGTAAAAACTCTTTTCAGGATCTCTCTGAAAGGGAAGTGAATTTTGCTGAATACAAGGCTACGGATAACGGTGAGATGTGCAAGATCGATTCGTTTGGAAACGTCATGAAGCTTGATGTTAACACGATGACTTCTCAAACCGTGATCGACACCAACTGGTATACCCCTTATTTTTCCCCGGAGTATTCGGATGGTAATTATTCCGGTTCGTCGGTAATGAGTTATACCGAAGACAGAACGGTTTTCCTGGATTATGAGACAAAATCATATGGGTGTGATGAATACGTCTATACCGAGTATGTCAGGGTACTCAAAAAAGCCGATAAGAATCCTAATGCCGGCAAGAAGATCATCGAACTTGCATTACCACCTAATTCGGGTGTTACGGATTATCTGGCAAGAGCTATTTATGAATTCAACAGAACAGACAATGAATATCTCATAAGGGTATGGGACAAATACAAGACCGGTTTTCTAGTCGGAAGAGCCTTTGGAAACGTTGATGAGGACGATCAGAAGGTCTTTAAGATGATACAGGACCTTAAAGGCGACGACGCGCCGGACATTGCTGTCGGCATCCAGAAGAATTATGCGATGCGGGATGAGATCTTTATGGATCTTTCGGAGTTTCTTGATCCGGAGGTTATGAATAAACAGTACAGTAATATCATCGAGGCAGGAAGAATAAACGGGAAGTTGTACTTCCTTCCGGTAACACTTGAAATAGAAGGTCTGGTTACTAACTCAGAACTGTTGAAAGACGGTGCCGTGGGCATTACCTTTGAAGAATACGGCGAGCTTGTAAACGAAGCGATGCACGGCTTCTCACCATATGATTATCCCGGTTCACGGTTCTATAACAAACAGGATTTTTTATTATCCTGTATAGATACGAAGAGCGCCATTGATGGCGAGACGGTAGAATTCGGAACAGAACAGTTCCGTGCCGCAGTAAAATACACAGGAGAAAACTTCGAATATGATGATGAAAACAGTATACCTGATGAATACATATACGATCTGAACAGGTACAGGGGTGAGTGTTATTACGCACAGATCGATGATTATCTTGATTATGTACATGCCTGCTTCAGGGTTAAGGGACGTTATAATATTATCGGGACACCTTCGGCAGATGCATCCGGTCCGAGATTCAAAGCAATTGAGACTATATCTGTATCAGTAACTACGGATGTGGAAGACGGCTGTAAAAAATTCCTGAATTATCTGTTTTCCGGTGCAGCTTTCGATTCTACAGAATGTGAATTCAGGCAGATAGTAACAAACAAGGAGATCATGAGTAAAAACATTGAGACCCTTACCGTGATAAACAACGATACATTTGCCCGGTACAGGAATTCGGTTGAATCAGGGGCTTTAATACCTGCTCCCGGCATAGATAAGTTATATGGAGATAAGAACGCAACGGATGATATGCGTGACAGCTTCCTGAACAGTCTTACTACGATCTCCACCTATTATTATGAGGATTACACGATCGTACAGTTCACGCTCGAAGAGCTTGCACCATATTATGCCGGTGACCGTTCGCTTGACGATGCCATAAAGTACCTTAATGACAGGACAACCAAATATGTAAGGGAGATGTAGGGGATTCCGGTCAGATCAAGCAGATTCAGACAACGCCTGTAACCCTCAAAAGAACAGAGGCAAAGATATAGACCAGATCGATGATCAGGGCTGCGAGGACAAGTGTCAGCCATACTTTCTTGACGCTGAACTTTCTGTTCTTGCGCAGTTCGTCATGGAGAGGCGTCGTTATGCTCCTGAAAAGGATGATCTTTCTTTTTGTCAGTCTTCCGACAGTGATCTTTAATATCGAGATGCCTCCGTCACAGAGGAAAGGAAGACCGACTATGAAATAAAGGAAAGGGATCCTGCATAAGATGAGGAAGAAAGCGATGAAAAATCCCAGAGATCTTGATCCGGCATCGCCCATCATCATTTTCGACGGATTGAAATTAAATATAAGATAAGCGGCAAGGGCAGGGACGAATGCGGCCGTAAGAAGTGCCGGATTGCTGTCAAAACAGGTGCCTGCCAAAGAAGCCATAACCAATGTCGCGACTATGGAGATTACGGAAAGAGATCCGGAAAGTCCGTCGATACCGTCCGTGGCATTCGTGGCATTGATGGATACGACCAAAAGCAATACCGCAAGGAAATAGTAGAGCACGGGATTGATGTCGAAATATGTTCCGGTAATGGCCAGGTAGACCCTTGTCCCGAAAAAGTGTACGCAGATGAATGCTCCGACAAGAGAAACTGCGACATCCAAGGCACCCTTAACATACTCGTTCCATGGGTTTTTAGATCTGTCATCGAGCCAGCCTGTTACCATCTCGGCCAGTACGGCAAGGAGCCCGAAGCCGAGTCCTGACACCACGTTTCCGCTCTCGAAGATGCCTTTGTCAGAAACGACGGGATTTATAAGGAAGCAGAGAACGCATGATACCGCCAGAAATACCAGGATGAAGTAAAATCCTACTCCTGTGGGCTTTCCGATGTTAACTTCGGAGCCCTGCGCAAACTTGCGGCCGCGGTCATGGCCCAATAAGACCTTCTCGCCGGGCAGTAATCTGAGAAGTATATATGTAATGACAAAGGCTGCTATGCAGCCGACAGCCATCTTAAAGACAAAATCCATTAAAAACCCTCGCTCATAAGGTTTTATATAACAGAAGCATTATACCTTAACGGTATATAGAAAAAAATCATTAAATCGTTCAATAAATCAACCTGATTTGCTCGTCAGTATTGGCCAAATATGTTAACATATTCACTTGTAATAAGGAGACGAAGATATGGATTACAAAGATTTGATCGCTTCTAATTTGAGCAGTTGTACGGGCCTTGATAAAGAGCAGGTGGCAGGTTTCATAGAGATTCCGCCGAAGCTCGAACTGGGTGATTATGCTTTTCCCTGTTTTGTGCTCGCAAAGACACTTCACAAGGCTCCGCCGGTGATAGCAAACGAGCTTAAGGATTCTCCCGAACTCGTCAAAGGCTTTGACGGGGCGGTAACCGTAGATACAGCAGGCCCTTACATTAATTTCAGGATAGACAAGGGCGTGCTCGCGAAGACCGTGCTCTCCGAGATAATCTCAGAGGGAGACCAGTACGGCAACAGAAATATCGGAGAGGGAAAGAACGTAATAGTCGAGTTCTCTTCGCCTAATATCGCAAAGCCTTTCCATGTCGGTCATGCTTTTACGACCATCCTCGGCAATTCGCTTTCGAACATCTATTCAAGACTCGGATATAACGTTATCAGATTCAATCATCTGGGCGACTACGGCACCCAGTTCGGCAAGCTCATCACCGCTTACAGGCTTTGGGGTGACGAAAAGGCCATGCAGGATAATCCGATCGACGAGCTTACCAGGATCTACGTCAAGTTCCACGATGAGTGCAAGGTAAGCCCCGAACGCGAGAAGGATCTTGAGGATACTGCAAGGGATAACTTCAGAAAGCTCGAGGAGGGTGAGGAAGAAGAGGTCGCTCTCTGGAAGCGCTTCAGAGACTTAAGCCTCGAAGTTTTCGAGAAGACATATAAGAGAATGGGCATTAAGTTCGACAACTACAACGGTGAATCTTTCTATTCATCAAGGATTCCCGCTGTTGTTGAGATGCTCGAAGATAAAGGGCTTTTGGAAGAGAGTGAGGGCGCTAAGGTAGTAAAGCTTGAAGATGAAGGTCTCCCTCCGTGTCTTGTAGTAAAGAGCGACGGAACGACCATCTATGCTTCAAGGGATCTTGCAGCAGTCCTTTACAGGCACGAAGAGTTCAATTTCTACAAGAATATCTATGTTGTGGGTCTTCCGCAGCAGCTTCACTTCAGACAGGTCTTTGCCGTTCTTAAGAAGGCCGGTTATGACTTTGCCGATGACTGCGTACATGTCGGATTTGGCCTTCTGAAGTTTAAGGATAACACTGCTTTCTCCACCCGTTCAGGCAACATCATCAAGCTTGACGAATTCCTTGATAAGGCTACGGAGAAGACTGCCGAGATCATCAGAAAGAACAGCGAGCTCAGGGGCGGTGACATGACAGACGAGCAGATCGCGGAAGTATCCGAGACAGTCGGTCTCGGAGCCGTCACATACACGTATCTCAAGGCCGGCAGGGAGAAGGACATCTTTTTTGACTGGGACGACATGCTCGATTTTGAAGGCGATACCGCGCCTTACCTTATCTACACTTATGCGAGGATCAAGTCGATCTTAAGAAAGGCTGCAGACCAGGGCTTTTCCGGAGATATCGGGGCAGCAGATAAGCTTGTTGCCGAAGATGAATATGCGGTAATAAGAAGCCTTGCTGATTTCAAGGATGCCGTCGTTAAGGCTGCCGAGAGCTATGAGCCTTTCATGATCTCGCGCCAGATCGCTCTTATCGCAAGGAATTTCAACCGTTTCTACAATAACTCGAGGATACTTAATGCCGACAGTGAAGATTTAAGGGACGCCAGATTAACGCTTTGCGAGGCTGTTTCTGACTGCCTTAAGTCAGGACTTGATATGCTCGGCATCGGCGTAGTCGAGAAGATGTGAGTTTGGAAAGGCAAAGGCTATGGATAATACGGCGAACAGCTCAGTACCGGATTTCAAGGATCTGAACTACACAAGACCGGATCTTGACAGGTTTACCGAGATAATCAAGAACGTAAGGCTAAGACTCATGACCGCCAAGACGATCGAGGCGGCAGACGAAGCCTTGGGCGAATATGAGATCGCCATCAGTTCTTTTGATACGCAGTATGCTCTCTGCCAGATACTCCATGACCTTGATACGTCCAATGAGTTCTATAACGAAGAAATAGAGTTTTTCGATGAGGCCGGCGCCAGGGTCCAGGAGCTTTCTTCGGCAGTTCTTTCAGGCCTTCTGACATCGCCCTGTGCCGAAAGTCTTAAGGAAAAATACGGTCCCATGATCTTCCGTAAGGCGAAGAACCAGAAAGAGATCATTTCGAGCGAGATAATAGATGATCTGACTGAGGAATCCAGGCTCGAAAACGAGTATTCGCAGAAGCAGTCCGAAGCCGAGATCCCGCTTGGAAAGAAGACTCTGAACTTAAGCCTCATCCAGCCTTATCTCCAGTCGACTGACAGGAATGTCAGAAGAGACAGTCATATCGCACTGGACCGCTATTACATGTCCCGCAAGGAAACATACGACAGGATCTATGACGACCTGGTCAAGGTAAGGACCACGGCTGCGCAGAAGCTCGGATACAACAACTTTACCGAGCTCGGATATAAGCGCATGGAGCGCTACGATTATACGAGGGAAGACGTTGCCGCATTCAGGGACAACATCAAGAAATACATCGTTCCGCTTACAACTCAGATAAGAAAACTCCAGCAGAACAGACTTAAAGTGGACCAGCTGATGTTCCACGATCTTCCGTGCCTTTTTGCCGAAGGCAATCCTACGCCGGTAGTAAGCAAAGAGACGTATGAGGAAGCTGCAGGAAAGTTCTTCAGGACCATGTTCGGCGCGACGCCGAGCTTCTTCGATGTCCTGTCCGATCACGGATATACTGACCTGTTGTCACGCCCCGTAAAGTCCACGGGCGGCTACTGCATGTATCTCGAGGATTACTGCATTCCGTTTATCTTCATGAACGGCAACGGCACATTTGACGATGTCGCTACGGTAGTACACGAGGGAGGCCATGCTTATGCAGCATTGCAGGGCGCAGAATCCTCGCCATTTGTAGAATGTCTTTCTCCTACTCTCGAGACATGCGAGATACATTCAACTTCAATGGAATACATGTCATATCCTTTCATGGATATCTTCTACGGCAAGCAGGCTGAACAGTACTGCGAACTTCACATGACTGACGGATTGTTGTTCCTTCCTTACGGATGCATGGTTGATGAGTTCCAGCATATCATTTACGACAATCCCCGCATGACGCCTGATGAGCGTCATGAGATATGGAAGATGCTCGAACAGACATATCAGCCTTACATTAACTATGATGAGAATGATACGCCTTTCCATGCCATGGGCGGTGCCTGGATGAAGAAGGACCACATCTTTACGACGCCGTTCTATTACATTGACTATTGCCTTTCACAGATATGCGCGCTCGAGCTGTGGGATGAATCAAGGGCTGATCTCAAGGAAGCCCTCGAAAAGTACAACACGCTCTGCCAGCTCGGAGGAAGCGATACTTTCCTTAATCTCATCAAGCATTCCGGACTGGAATCTCCTTTTGATGTTAACGTGATAAAGAGACTGGCATTCAAGTGCGCAGACTTCCTTAATCTTTGAGGTCGACATGAATCTTCCCGGAGATTTTATCAATGAGATGAATGATTTCTTCTCGCGTCAGACTGACGTGCCTTCAGAAGGGTTCTACGAAAGTTTTGATAAAGAGCCTCTTAAAGGCATCAGGTTTTCGCGCTCGAAGATAAAAAACGAGGATGAAGAACACCGCCTTCTGGAGGATCTGGGCGAAGATCCCGTCCGCGTCCCGTGGTGTTCCGGCGGCTACTATACGAAGAACGAATCCAGCGGAAAAGAAGCGCTCTATCACGCAGGGGTCTACTATCCGCAGGAACCTTCTGCCATGCTGCCTGCGCAGATCATGGCCGCCAGACCGGGCGAGATAGTCTTAGATCTGTGTGCCGCTCCGGGAGGCAAGGCCTGCAGGCTGGGCGAAGACATGCACGGTGAAGGAATCCTTGTTGCCAACGAGATAAGTTTCGAGCGATCGAAAGCATTGCTCCGTAATATCGAACGTTCAGGCATAAGCGGTCTCGTTATACTTAATGAGACACCGGAAAACATCGCGGATAAACTGCTACTGTTCTTTGATAAGATCCTGATAGATGCGCCATGCTCAGGTGAAGGAATGTTCAGAAGGGACAGCGGTGCTGTAAAGAGTTATATGAATTATGGCCCTAAGGTCTGTGTCCCTCTTCAGGAATCCATCCTCGAAGCAGCTCATAAGTGCCTGAAAGACGGCGGTTCAATAGTTTATTCCACCTGTACTTTCTGTATCGGTGAAGATGAAGGACAGATCGCATCTTTCATATCGCGTCACCCCGAATATCATGTTAAGGCACATCCTGAGATCTCAGGCGTGACACATGCCGGAGAAGGTTCCGTTCTGCCCGGTTCGATGAGGATCTGGCCGCATCTGTCAGACGGCGACGGCCATTTCTGCGTTCACCTGATCAAGGGTGAGGAAAAAGAACTCAGATCGGCTGAAGATATGATTTTCAGGGATGAAGACAGGCGAAGGGATAAGAACACGGAAGCGGCTTTAAGCGTATTAGGTGAAGTCTTATCTGACAAGGGAAGGGAAGGACTCCTTAAGGGAAGATTCGTATCACACGGAACGGGTCTTTTTAAGATGACTTTTGACGAGAAGATCTTCAGAGGGCTCAAGGTCGTAAAGACCGGTCTATATGTAGGTGACATCAAGCCTTTGAAGTCTGGAAAGACCGTTTTCGAGCCGTCAAACAGCATTGCTCTGGCGCTTGACAGGGAAGCTGTAAAGGATGATTCTTATCTGGCGCTTTCAAGAGGCGACGAAAGATTACTGAAGTATCTGAGGGGCGAGACCATTTCGATCACTTCAGATGACGGACTAAAATCTTCAGGCATGATCCTGACCGGAATCGGCGACTACCCGCTTGGCTTCGCCAAGATAAACGGTAATACCGCTAAAAATATGTATCCGAAAGCATGGAGGCTCATATGACAGAAGAATTCAAGCTCATTCTCGCAACGTCCAACAAGGATAAGGTAAGAGAAATAGGTGAGATATTGAAGGACACGCCTTTTAAGGCAGTGTCGATGCATGACGAGGGCCTGGATCCCGACATCGTAGAGGACGGCACGTCTTTTGAAGAGAATGCTTTGATAAAGGCACGGGCAGTACACGGGCTCGCAGAAGGCGCATACGTAATGGCTGATGATTCGGGGCTCTGCATAGATGCTCTGGACGGCGTTCCGGGAATATATTCCGCCAGGTTCTGCGGTGAAGATTCCACATATCCCGAGAAGTTCGCGAAGATCTTCGAGATGCTTAAGGATGTCCCTGAAGAAAAGCGCACTGCAAAGTTCGTCTGCAGCATTGCAGTCGTAAGGCCTGACGGCAGTGAATTTACCGTTAGGGGAGAGGTTTGCGGAGTTCTTCATGAGAAACCCATGGGTGACGGCGGATTCGGATACGATCCTATCTTCTACGTTCCCGAATTCGGCATGACCACTGCGCAGATGACAAAGGAACAGAAGAATTCGATCAGTCACCGCGGGAAAGCATTGAGAGCAATGGCTGAGAGGCTTAAAGAAGAGATTAATTAAACTATGATGAGTTTTCCCATTGTTTCAGTGGCACAATTTCGCGCAAAAAAACACGCTGGTTTTCACGCACTGCGCGATTTTTGACGTGAAATTTACTTTATGTGAAGGAAAATCACGCTAAATTTCACGTCGCGCGTGAAAAACAGCGTGAAATTTCAGGCTGATATCATAAGAATCAACCTGAACTTTGAATGATATACAACACTTCGAATAAATCAGCATAAGTATTTCTTATTTACATTGAAAACCCCTTTTAATCGTGATAATATTTTCAGGCGCGTACAAATGTCCGCCACAGGAAGTATAGTGGCGGCGCGAAAATTCACAGAAAGGCCTTAAACTTATGCATCAGGATAACCCCGAATATTTCCTCGTTGATAAAAGAGTTTTGCCTGAAGTCTTCATTAAGGTGATGGAGGTTAAGCAGCGGCTTAACACCGGAGAATCCACTTCGGTAAATGAAGCCGTAAGGAAGACCGGCCTTTCGAGAAGCGCTTATTACAAGTACAAGGATTCTGTGCTGCCGTTCTATGAGGCGGCAAGCGGCAAGAAGGTAACCTTGCTGCTCTCTGTCGAGAATTTCCAGGGAATCCTGTCTGAGATCATCAGGACGATAGCAGAATCACGCGCAAATATTCTGACCATCAATCAGAATATTCCGATCAACGGCCTTGCTGACATTTCGATCTCAATAGAGACCGTGTCAATGTACGGTACAGTTGACGATATAATCAATGATATCTCCAAGCTCGCGGGCGTGCGCAAATGCATGATCCTGAGCAGGGAATAATGAAAGGTAAGGAAAAGCAGAAATGGCAATCAATGTTGCAATAATGGGTTTCGGCACTGTAGGTTCAGGCGTAGCCGAAACGTTGGATATAAACAAGGATCTTATCACCAAGCGTGTCGGTGAAGAGATCAATTTAAAGTACATACTCGATATCAGGGATTTCCCTGAGAGCAGATTTGCAGGACTGGTAACTCACAACGCTGATGAGGTTTTCGACAGCGACATACTAATTGCTGTCGAGACGATAGGCGGAGCTAGGATCGCTTACGAATACACGAAGCGTGCCCTGTCCCTGGGTATCAGCGTCGTAACTTCAAATAAAGAGCTCGTATCCACGAAGGGTCCAGAACTCCTGAAGATCGCGGCCGAGAACAATTGCTGCTATCTTTTCGAGGCTGCAGTAGGCGGCGGCATCCCGATCATTAGACCGCTTTATAAATGCCTTGCAGCCAACAAGATCACAAGGATCGCAGGCATCGTCAATGGTACGACGAACTATATCCTCTCTCAGATGAAGGATGAGGGGATCGACTTTGATACTGCCCTCAAGCAGGCCAAGGATAACGGTTTTGCAGAAGCTGATCCTTCTGCAGACATCAACGGTATCGATGCGCAGAGAAAGATCTCTATCCTTTCGACGATCGCAAATGACGGCGATTACATCTCTCCTGACCAGATCTCAGCCGAAGGTATTTCGGCAATTACGACTGACGATATGGAATTTGCGGCTTCCATCGGCTGTGATGTTAAGCTCATTGCACTCTATGAATCAGGCGAAGATCTGCCGGTGGTTTATGTCGCGCCTTACCTGGTAGATAAGAGCAATCTGCTGTATAACGTCGGCGGCGTGTTCAATGCGGTCATGGTCGACGGCAACAGTTTAGGACAGGCAATGTTCTACGGTCAGGGAGCCGGTACTCTTCCCACGGCATCCGCCGTATGCGGTGATGTCATTGAGGCAGCTCTCGGCAATCCCGCTGAAGCAAGGGCATGGACTGAAAAGAGCGTTAATATCACGCCTTACGATGAGATCGCAGCTGATATCGTCATAAGAGCCGATGTTCCCGCTAAGGTCATTGATGCTGCTGAAGGATATGCATGCGAAGTGTTGTCTGATGAAGCAATCCTCGTAAAGTCCATAAAGCATAAGGACATCGATTCACTGGTCAGCAAGGCTGAAGCCAAGTCCTGGATGCACTATCTCAAATAAGCAAAAACGAAATAATAACTTCGGAGGAATAGTTAAATGAAGGTACTCGTAGTAGGCGGCGGCGGAAGAGAGCATGTTATCTGCTGGAAACTCAAGCAGGATCCCAGGGTAACGGATCTTTACTGCGCTCCCGGTAACGGCGGTATCGCTTCCATCGCTACATGTGTCAATATTAAGGCCACGGATATAGAAGGCATGGTCGAGTATGCGAAGAAAGAACAGTTTGATCTCGTCTTCGTTGCTCCCGACGATCCGCTCGCAATGGGCATGGTAGATAAGATGGAAGAAGCGGGCCTCAGGAGCTTCGGTCCCAAGGCTAATGCTGCGATCATCGAAGGCTCAAAGGCTTTTTCCAAGCAGCTCATGAAGAAATATTCGATCCCAACTGCAAAGTATGAGATCTTCGAAGATGAAAAGGCTGCTCTCGATTATCTTGAGACACAGCCTATGCCTATTGTTATCAAGTGCGACGGTCTTGCATTAGGAAAGGGTGTAATCATTGCCCAGAACCTCGATGAGGCTAAGCAGGCTGTAAAGGACATGATGGAAGATAAGAAGTTCGGCAGTGCCGGATCTACGATCGTCATCGAAGAATGCATGACAGGTCCCGAGCTCACAGTCCTTGCTTTTTCTGACGGCAACACCTGTGTCCCGATGGTATCTTCAAGAGACCACAAAAGAGCATATGACCACGATGAAGGTCTAAACACAGGCGGTATGGGCGCTGTTACACCCGGAGCCGACATGACGGATGAGCTTAAGGCACGCATTCAGAACGAGATAATCACGCCTACAGTCGAAGCGCTCAAGAAAGAGGGAAGACCGTTTAAGGGTGTCATATATTTCGGACTAATGCTTACACCTGAAGGCCCGAAGGTGGTAGAGTATAACGCTCGTTTCGGAGATCCTGAGGCTCAGGCTGTACTGCCCCTCCTCGAAAACAGTCTCCTCGATATAGTCGATGCTGTCATCGACGGCAAGCTCGACCAGGTCGACTTCAAGTGGAAGAATAAGTGTTCCTGCGTTGTTGTAATGGCTTCCGGCGGATATCCGCAGAGCTATGAAAAGGGCTATGAGATTACAGGTATTGATACCTGCGGCAAACTCGTGTTCCAGGCAGGCACCGCGCTTAAGGACGGTAAGCTTGTTACGAGCGGCGGACGCGTTCTCTGCGTATACGATGAGGCAGATACACTTGACGAGGCTATCGACGGCGCATACGAAGGCGTCGCGAAGATCTCCTTCAAGGACATGCATTTCCGTCACGATATCGGAAGGACACTCGGATAATAAATGAGGATCGGTATCTACGGAGGATCGTTCGATCCGGTTCACAACGGTCATATAGCAATGATAAGATCCGCTTTAAAAAGCGGATTTATCGATTGTGTGATCATAATCCCTTCGGTCCGCAATTCCTTTAAACTCTATGCCAACAAACTCCCGCCTCCGTACCGTCTTTACATGATGAAGGAGACGGTGGATGGTCTTGGACTAAAGAACTGCTATGTAAGTGATATCGAATACGATATTGAAGGTGTCAGCTATACTGCGGTCGTGCTTGCAAAGCTTACTTCAGATGAATACATCAGGGCTTTCCTTGCCGAGAACGGCGTTAAGCGCAAGAAAGCAGAAGAACACCATGAATTCTTCTGGATCATGGGTTCTGACACTTTAGGCACTTTCGAGACGTGGTATAAGCCGGGTGAGATCCTTAATTACGTGACTCTTCTTGCGGCAGTAAGGCCCGGTGATGATACAGACATTGATAAGGCCAAAGTTTCGATCGAAAAGAATCTCGGAGGCAGGGTAGAGATTTTCAGGCTTAACGGCGTTGAATGTTCATCTTCTGAGATAACAGACAGTGGTGATTTCTCGGAGGTTCCGGAACCTGCGGTTGAGTTTATAAAACGGCACGCTCTTTATACAGAAAACACAAGGCTTACGGGCGTTTCTGACGAAGCAAGGAAACAGTTTTTCGAATACTCTGTATGGATGCACCATTATCTTGGCGCTAAGAGGCTTCTTCATACGCTCAATGTTGGATATCTTTCTGCGCATCTTGCGGGTCTTTACGGCGCAGACAAGGATAAGGCCCTGATAGCAGGCGCTCTGCATGATTGTGCAAAGGAGCTTCCTCTTGATCAGCAGCTTGAGATGGCGAAAAGATATACTGGCGATCTGTTCACGGAAAAGAAGATAATCCATTCATCTGCCGGAGCGACTTTTGCAAAAGAGGAACTTGGAATCGATGACAGTGAGATCCTTGATGCGATCTGTTATCACACGACCGGAAGAGGCGGAATATCCGTTCTGGAGAAGATAGTCTATCTTGCCGATAAGATCGAGCCGGCAAGAAACTATATGGACCTGGCGCCTATCAGGGAAGCCGCAGAGAAGGACCTCGACAGTGCCGTGCGCATGACTGCCGTAGCCATAAAGGACAAATTCGTGTCGCAGGGAAGAGAGATCCATCCCGTTACGGCAAAGATGATGGAAGAGCTTGGAATATAGTACGCAAATATCTTCACTCTCGCTTTAAGGTATTTGTTTGTGTGATATACTAAAAACATTAGAAATCCAAAGGAGATACATGATGGACACAAAAGAATTAGCCGCTAAGATAACCGATATACTTGATTCCAAGAAGGGTATCGACATTGAGACGATAGATCTGACCGGGAAGACGGTTCTCGCAGATTATTTCGTTCTTGCAAGCGGTAATTCCACTACTCAGATCAAGTCTTTGGCAGATGAAGTCGAGTATGTTCTTAAGAAAGATTACAACATCGTTCCCGATCACATCGAAGGCCGTTCCGGAGATAAGTGGATCCTGTTGGATTACAAGGATGTTGTTGTTCATGTTATGGGCAGGGAAGAGCGCGAGAATTACAATATCGAAAAGTTCTGGGAGACCAAGCGCAGAGAAGGCGAAGCATAACGGGATAATTATTTAAAAGTAATGTTCAGGACCGGCAGGGATCATCCTTGTCGGTTTTGTCGTATTTTGTCGGAAAAAACCGACAAGGAGCGGTGATATGCTTTCTCTATGTTGAAGAAGAGCACGACCAGAAAAATCAAGAGCATGATCTATCCGTTGGCATTCATTCTGATCATTCTGCTGAGTGCCTTGTATAAACTTGTGTTCAGGGGTGACGGCTCGTTTTCGGTTCGTGCTTTTAAGAGCGGGAAGATTGCCTCGGTTACTGAGGTCTCTTCGTCTGAAAATGTTATGCCGCAGAATTCTTCGCCCGCTGATACTTATGTGCCGGAGCCTTCTGAGACCGTTCAGTTCATCAGCATTTACATCTGCGGGGAAGTTAAAAATCCGGGGATCTACGATGCTCCGAAAGGAGTAATGCTCAATGACATTATCGAAGACGCAGGCGGTCTTACCAAAGATGCCTCGGTAAACAACATTAATCTTGTTTACCAGATCACGAACAATATGTCGATCTATATTCCGTCACGGGAAGAGATATCACATGGCTTTACGGGCGGGGATATTATCCGTCAGGACGGTGTCTATGTCTGGGGCAGCTCTTCGGGAGGAACATCTGACACGGGAACCGGCACCATTATGGTCAATATCAACACTGCGTCGGAAGATGAACTGAAGAGCCTTCCGGGCATAGGCGACGTGACTGCCCGGGCAATCGTAGATTACAGGAAGGACACGCCTTTTGATTCGACTGAAGACATCAAGAATGTGACCGGTATCGGTGATGCGAAATATAACAGGATCAAGGATTACATCTGTGTCTGATCAGGTATAACCGTAAAGGCCTCTGACGCTTACTTCACCGCTTTTCAGATCTTCGACGGAACCGTCAGCGAATTCCACTTTCAGGGAGAAGTCATCATTGATCGAAATGGCAGTGCCTGTGCGTCCCTGACCGTTTTCGGCCATGCGCGGGTATGCCGTGATCATGCTTCCCGTTGTGATATTCAGATCACGGTACCGGTCAAGATAATAAGATGATCCCGGCCAGTCAGAGGCAAGCTTATCCATTGATCTTATTATCTCTGAAGCGAGTTTTGCCCGGATAAACTTCATGCCGCCGTTCTCGATAGAGATCGAAGTGGCGATTTCTGATATCTCTGGCGGAAATTCTGATTCATTGACGTTAACGCCGATGCCTATGATGCAGGTATCGATAAAGCCGCTCTCGCCCTCGACGGACACTTCCGTAAGGATCCCGCATATCTTTTTCCTGTTCATGAGAAGGTCATTGACCCATTTGATCTGCGTATCAAAGCCATAGGCGTTCTTGATCGCATCAGCTACAGCCACGGCGGTCCAGCTGGTAAGATCGGAAATCTTATCAAAGCCTGACTCCGGCTTAAACAGGTAAGACAGATAGACTCCTGCTCCGGACGGCGAGGCAAAGCTTCTTCCGCGCCTGCCTTTGCCGCCGGTCTGATGGTCGGCTATCACTACGGTGCCTGACACGGCACCCTCGGAGGCAAGGCTCTTCAGGACATTGTTTGTCGAGTCGACGGAATCAAAATATAAGAGGTTTTCAGCTCTTGTATCGGGAAGAAGGGCTGATATTGAGCCTTTTGAAAGAAGATCAGGGCTGTTTTTTAGGAGATAACCCTTGTTCGTGGAGGACGTTATCTCGTAGCCGTCCTCTCTGAGGGCTTTGACGGCAGTGTTGACGGCGGCACGTGAGACACCGAGCTTATGACTTATCGTCTCCCCGGAAATGTAATCGTTTTCTCTTAAAATAAGCTTCAGCACGTCGTCTTTAAGCATTTTCGGGCTGTTCTCCTTCTGTTTGCATAAAAATAACACTTTCGATTTCTCTTTTTTAAAAAATAATAACACTTTGATTTGATTGTGCGGTAAAATACTATTGGTAAGGTGCATAATTTAATAAACAAGGGTGACCATGGGTATCTATTCGACTATTCTGGCTTCAGTAATGATTCTCAGTATGCTTTCCACGTTCGCGCTCGTACTCTTTTCGAGACGGGGCTCGAACACTCTTGAGATACTCATTTCCGTTTGCGTCATGTTAAGCAATATCGGCTACTTTATCCTTTCATGCTCCAGGAATCTTCAGGAGGCCGTCCTTGCTAATTCATTATCCTATCTCGGTGGAGTATTCCTTCCGCTCCTCATCGTTTATGTGCTTATTGACTGTTCTGATTCGAAGATCCCGACATGGTTCTCGATCACCATTCTTCTTATCAATATAGTTATCTTCCTGTCGACAATGGTTACCGACAGATTGCCGTTCTTTTATTCATCAATAAAATTCATTCAGGGTGATCCGTCCCAGCTTATCAAAGAACCCGGTACGATATATTACATAAGGTATATCGTGTTGGCGGTTGAGGTAGGTCTGGCGGCGTTCTTTACCATCCTGACTTATCTCGGCAAGAGAAATGCTTCCTTCAGGATCATGATGATCTATGCCGGTTCGTTGTTAGGTGTTATGCTCGTATATCTTGCAAGGCGCATCTTCAATATGAAGTACGATCTTGTCCCGTTCTTCTATCTTGTCTGCACTTTGATCCTTGACTATGTTGTCGCCAGATCGACGATATATAATGTTACATTGAGCGTCCAGGAGAAGATAGATGAGCTGAGTACATACGGTTATCTTGTTTTCGACAGGAAGTTCAGATATGTGGGAAGTAACCCTGCCAGCGAAAAGTATTTCCCCGAGATAAAGAATGTAAGAATCGATTCGAAGATCATTGCAAAAGACTATGCAATGAAGCAGCTCCTCAAGTGGGTCATCAAGAATGCTACCGAATCTGCAGAGGCAAAGAAGACCCAGGGTAAGTTCAAGACAGAGATCACAATTAACGATAAGAGCCCGAGCGAAAGAAGATATCTGGAGTGCGAGATGAGCTTTATCCATTTCGGATGGGATAATCACGTTTCCGGTTACCTTGTCGAGCTCAATGATGTTACAGAGCAGCATAACATGATCGAGACCATGAGCTGGAAGGGTGAGTCTTTGAGGCGTGAAGCCGAGAAGCAGGCAAAGAGGGCAAAATCGATGCAGATGTCCACCATTCTCGGAATGGCAGCCATGATCGAGTCCCGTGACAACTCCACCGGAGGTCACATCAACAGAACGTCCGAGTGTGTTGCTCTCTTTGTTAACCGCCTGCGCCAATTGAAAGACGACTATAACATGAGTGAGAGCTATTGGGATGCCGTTATCAACGCAGCTCCTCTCCACGATCTGGGTAAGATCACAGTTGATGATGCTATCTTACGAAAGCCTACCGGTCTTACCGATGACGAATATAACCAGATGAAAGAGCATGCCGCCAATGGTGCGAAGATCATGGAGAAGGTCCTTGAAGACGTTGATGACAAGGAGTTCGTCAGTGTTGCTACCAACGTTGCCCATTATCATCATGAGAAATATAACGGTACGGGTTATCCGGACAGGTTAAGAGGCGAGAACATTCCTTTCGAGGCCAGGATAATGGCCCTTGCCGATGTATTTGATGCTCTTGCAAGCCGCAGATATTATAAGGAACCGATGTCTTATGACGAGGCGTTTGAGATCATAAGACAGGAGTTGGGACACCATTTCGATCCTCATCTCGGACGCATTTTCATATCGCTTAAGAGTGAGATCATTCTTCTTTACGAGTCATTCGAATCTACTGACTACGCAAGATAAGATCATTCTTCGGGTTTGTCGTTGATTATGTTCCTGACCCACTTATACTTCCGGTAATGTATGAAGACAGCCGGAAGTTTTATTATCTCATCCAGATTTAAAAGGAAGTAAACGACCATTACAGGCCAGTTCAGTACGAAAGCCGAAATGAAGCCGACAGGTACTATGAAGGCCCACATCGTCAGGGTATCGCAGATGAATCCGAACTTGGTATCACCTCCGGCAGAGAAGATGCCGCCGATAAGGGTGGAGTTGATCGATCTTCCGAGAATGTAATAGCTGCACATCAGGAGCATGATGAACAGGTAATGCTCGGCCTGCTCCGTAAGATTAGTGAAGTTGGTGATCAGAGGCGCAGATGCCGCAACGATCAGTCCGAGGATAATGCCTGAGATTATGGTGATCTTAAAGAGCTTGTCTCCATACGACTTGGCAATGTCAAGATTGCCTGCGCCGAGTTCGTTTCCGATGACGATCACGCTTCCGCTGGCTATTGCATAACAGAGACATGATGCAAGGTCTTTTACTATTGCGGCAATACCGTTTGCAGATGCCGCGTCAGTACCGAGGTGTCCCATAATTATTGTTATCATGGCAAAGCCGAAGCCCCAGAGCAGCTGGTTCAGGAGGAAGGGAAGAGAATACTTCGAGAACCTCTTCCTGAATTCTTTATCCACATGGAAAACATTGCTGATCCTGAGCCTGAATGAAGTCAGCTTGAGGTTGAAGAACAGGCAGAGGAGAAAGCCCGTGAGATTTGAGATAGTGGTGGCGAGAGCTGCTCCGGAGATTCCCATTTCCGGTGCTCCGAAAAGACCGAAGATGAATACCGCATTCAGAAATATATTGAGGAAAACGATAACGATGCTGGCTACCGTGCACTGCTTGACGAAACCAACGTTCTTAAGGAGCGTCTCGTAGATCATGGTGAGCGTCATGAAGACATATGAGAAGGAAGCAAACCTTAAGTAAGGTACGCCGCCTTCGATTAATTCAGGCACGTCAGTGAAAACGTTCATCGTAGCAGCCGGTGCGAACATTGCGCAGCTGAAGAATACGATCATGACGGGGAGTGAGAGTGCGAACATGTAGCCGAAGAGCTTCTCTATCGATTTGGTGTCGCCTTTACCCCAATACTGTGCGGCGAAAATACCTCCTCCGGCTGTGATAGCGTAGGTGAAAAGAGACATTACAAAAGGAACCTGTGTAGCAAGTGATACAGAGGTCATGGCTTCCTGCGAGAGGAAGAGCAGCATTATTGCATCCGATACCGGGACGAGCGCAAATACAAAGTACTGCAATGTCATCGGCAGTATCAGAGAGATAAGCTTTTTTCTGAATGTCGTATCTTTTACCTGTTCCATATTTATATAAATAACAAAATCATCCTATTTAACCGGCAGACAGGCATTTTACTCCGAAAGGATAATAAAATCAATTGTTCCGTTATGGTTATAACTTGCATAAGTGTTATGTATAAGTGATAATTTTCCGTAATCTTTGATTGTTTTATGCGTTGTTTTCGAAAAAGGGGATAAAGATCGTGCAGCAATTGACAGGACAGAAGAGAATTAAGCCGTGGATGGGGTTCGTTCTCTTCTTGGTCGTCGTCGTACTGGTCATATTTGTGTTAGATCCGGTTCAGGAAGCCTGGAAAGTAAAAGGTCTGATCGCGACAGAGGCTTCGTTTCTCGTTCTTGCGATAGCTTATGCGCTCCTGTTCAGGATACCTTTTAAGGAAATGTTTCCGGTCAGAAGGTTCTCTGCCCGTGACCTTTTCGGCTCAATGCTTCTTGTTACTGGAGGAACTCTTTTCGGACTTGTCAGCGTTGCTGCCACAGGCATAATCTTTCCCAAAGCGCTTGAAGGGAGCGATCTGCAGGCGATCCAAAACTATGTCAGCGGTGGTACAGGATATCCTTTATTGATGTTCGCAATGGCATTCATGCCTGCTGTCTGTGAGGAGGCATTACATCGGGGTGCGATCATTTCGAACTTCAGAACGATAAAGAAAGACTGGGTTATCGTTCTGATTATGGGACTGTTATTCGGGATCAATCATCTGTCCGTATTAAGATTTGTCAACACGGCGGTCATGGGTGCCTGCCTGACATATATTGTCGTAAAGAAGAACAACCTGATCCTTTCCTCGCTCATGCATTTCATGATCAATTTTACTTCAGCATCAATAAGTTACTTCAGTGGGGCGTCATCAATTCAGCTGACGGCTGAGAGGATGAGGGGTGCTTTGATCGTATATCTGTTTTTGGGACTTGTGGCACCGTTTTTCATCGTCATAGGACTTATGCTCCTGAATCCTCAGGCTCATAAGAATATTAGATTTGTTTTTGCGGGAATCATAACGGCGGTCATGCTAATAAGCGCATTTGCTTTGATGTTCACTAATCCGGCGGCCAAAGTGATCGCTCAGACGAACATCAGCTATACGGTCGAATCAGAGAACATTGATTCACCGCCTGTAAGTTTTACTGTCGGGACTGAGGGTGAATATACAGTAGATGTAGTCATCATGAATGCTTCGGGCAGCTATTCCGTGAGGATAGAGAATGCTCAGGGAGATACCGTAGCAGGCGGATTAATTACTTCAAGTGCCTTTAAGGTTTATAACAGACAGATCGGGCTTGAACCCGGAGAATACAGGATCTATGTTGTGAACGGCATCGGAACAAAAGGCGAGAAACCGGTAATAAACGTGCAGGTTACATCGAACTGATCAGAGTTTGTTCTTTATTCGCAGACACGCTTCCGTATGCATTATCCAATGCCTGGAAAAAGGCATCTGAATAAGACCTTTTATGTCTTTTCCGCACCAGTAATCTATAAGCCATATAGCGCTCTCATCGCTGCTTACGACACCTGCTTTTGAGAGGCGTTCTTTTCGATCTTCCGTGATCTTGTTCTTCAGATCAGCGTAGGGAAGAGCTTTGAGCATTGATTCCGTAACTGCCTTAACATCGCTTATGTATGAATAAAGTTCATCAATGTCGAGCTGCTTCGTGAAATCGGATATCTGTTCCTTAACTAGTTCGTTTCCCGTGGTAATTATCGGCGAATGTGTCCGCTTCTGATAATCCTTTGCGAAAAAGATTTCTTCATCACCTTGTATTAGTTCGTGAGCGACGATGTCTTCTATCCTGAAGATGTGCCAGAGCGAGTATGCAATATTTTTGCTGTGGTAACCGTCCGCGTTTATATATGGGAGAGCATCGAAATCATCACGAGTCAGATCATTTCTAAATGAATTGACGGTCGTCATTATCTGATCACGAAGCTCAATGAGAGTATCGATACCATCGCTGTAAGAGTCTTTCTTCTTGATCTGAGTCTGGAGAGTCTTGTTAAGTTCTGACCATTCTTTATTCATGATGACACCTCCGCCTTTCCGAATATGATAGCAAGAGTTGTTGGTGCCAACAAGCGGTGATTTTGCTGCGGCTTTTGGGGACGGATACCGACTAAAATGCGATTTTTAGTATTTTAGTCGGTAAGGGGGAGGGGGTATATAGGCTGTTTTTCAGGCTGTAAGTGGGGTTGCGCCATTGAAAACGAAGGCTTTTTCGCGATAAAAGCCATTAGCAAGGCTTATTTTTCGCGGACCAGGGAATATATTCTCGAAAACATACCGACTGTTATGAAATGACCTTTTGTCAAGTAACAGTTTACCATTTATCTCATATCAATTCCTTTCTGCTTTTCTAACAACATTGGGAAAGAGCCAATATAACAGTCTCCGACATGTAGCCACTCTGTTATTCGTGGATTGGTTACCGACAGGCTAATGGTTCGTCGAGAGCCTTGCTATCTAAGGTCGTGGATCACCTGATCAGGTGCGCACATAGTCGGGTCGCAACTGGCTCAACCGTCATGTGTTTTTGGCTCCTTCCAAATGTCGTCAGCATTATCTCTCCTCATGCAATTCTTTCTTCAATGTTATCTGTCATCATTCCCCAAACAAAACAAGCGAGTTCTCTTGCTATGGCTGCTACAGCAACGTTTCTTTTCTTGCCATGTCGTATCAATCTGTAATACTTGCTTCTTAATCGAGTATTTGCCATGTCTGCATACGATATCACTTGAACACTGTTTCCTTGTTGACGTTTCTTTATTGCTTTTGATTTATAACCAATATTGCCTTTACAAATCCCACCTGCTGCTTCAATCAGAAGCATTCGCAGATGGCTGTTTCCTGCCTTTGTGATTCCGAGTCGATTTATCTTATCGGAGCTTGAATGTTCTCCCGGTGCTAGACCAAGATACGCCGCGTAAGCATTTCCTTTTGCAAATCTGCAGAAGTCTCCGGTTTCAACTATCAGAGATAATGCGATGTGTGTTTGAATACCTACAAAACAGCCAAGTTTTTTTACCTTGTCCGAATACTTTTCCTGAGCAGAGATCTCCCTTATACGTGTGTCGTATTTTTCCAACTTGTCAGTCATTTCAAAATATGTTGCCATATACTCATCAAGAGTTTCCTGATATAAAGGTGGCAGTTTTATTCTTCTTAACCAGTCCAAGTGCATTCGTGTCCATTTGCTTTGGGGATAGTGGTATCCGTGGCGAAGACAGAATGCGTTGATCTGCTGCTTGACCTTTTTCAGTGCAAGTTTATGGTCATCACGCATTCGAAGGTATTCCTTTACGGAATCATCAGCTTCTGTAGGTATGTATACAGGATGATATCCTCCATACGACAGACATTGTGCAATCATTAACGCATCTCTCGCATCCGTTTTAATCCGTTTACCTTGCTGAGTAAGCATTGTAGTCGGAGCCAGAATTACACATTTGACGCCTGCAGCTGTGAGTTGGTTGTATAAGGAATATCCCAGACATCCCGCTTCATACCCACATTCAATATCATATGTGTCGTATGGATCAAGCTTTTGTCTGACTTTCTCGATAAACATTAATATATTCTTATAATCCGGTGTTATCTGGACGGTAGCATAGATCCTGTCGTCAGCTCCGAACACAGGTTCCATTGCACATAGTGTGTAATTGGTGCTGTGGACATCCATTCCTATCTTTAGTATTCTTTTCATTGTGACCTCCTTTGTATGTGGTAAATCCCATAGCTTTTGTTTGCAACTTTAAGCATATAGGTAAATCCACGTTGCTACAAATGTGAGGTCATTTCATATTATCTAATGTTTCTCTTAGATAAAGCAATTATACCATCCGGGTGAAGAACTATAAGCAAAAAAAGAAGCTCCCGAATTATCAGGAGCTTCTTAGGTTTTAGCTCATTCGTGAGAGTAATATTGTTTGCGAGCGGTTTCCGCACAAGCGAGCTTCGCGAGCGCGGAGGACCTTAGCGAGCAAATAATATTATTCGTACTCTATGCAATACACCATGTTTACAACTCTATAAGGTAAAACTATGCTGGTTGCTGCCAACTAATATCCGGCTTAATGCCCTTTTTTACGCAATCATCCAAATACATATCTATCAGATTCTGGTAGGGAATACCGGTTTCCTCAGCCAACTTCTTGAAGTAATCAACAGTTGTAGATCTGAGATTAATCGTAACCTGGCGCTTAAGCTTCTCAGCATAAGGATTTTTCCTGGGATTCAGTTTTGCAATATCATAGTTATCTCTCATAATTCACCACCGCCTTGTACACAATAATCAGTATCATAAAATGTAGAACTAGCTTCGCTGAAATCAATTCCGTGTTTTGTGATATTGATCTTGTTTTTGTTTTCGTCCCATTCAAAGGTCATGATGCAAAACCTCCTTTGGCATAATTATATGATAATTATATTCCATTATCAATTATCTGTTAGATAACTATTTTAACTTATGCATTATTGCATGTAAAAGAAGTGCAGAGTACAGATTTTGTTTCTTGACAAAATATATTGTGCAAAATATAATTTCATAAAAGATAAACGATTACTTGAGGTGAACTATGGCACAGGAGTATGAACAGCTTTTATTAAAGAATCAGTTGTGTTTTCCGATGTATGCATGCAGCAGAAAGATCACAGGCAGTTATACGCCTTATCTGAAACCCTTGGGGCTGACATATACCCAGTATGTTGTCATGATGGTTCTCTGGGAGCATGAGAGTGTAAATGTCGGGCAGTTAGGAGATGTCTTAAAACTTGACGCCGGAACACTGACACCGCTTCTTAAGAGGCTTGAGAAGGCCGGATATGTTACAAGAGAGCGTTCCAAGGAAGATGAGCGTATCACTGTCATCTCCATAACCCAGGCAGGAGAAGATCTTAAGGAACAGTGTAAAGACATTCCGCTTAAGCTGGCATCAAAGAGTTCGGCCCTGAGCGAGAAAGAGGCAAAGGAACTATACAGGTTGTTATATCTGTTCCTGGACGGAGAGTGAAAGGAACAGACAAAGAATATACAAAAAGGAGGCAGCAAAATGATCTACGATTTTGAATTGACCACGAGAAAAGGCGAGAAGTTCAGTTTGTCGGATTATAAGGGTAAGGTGATCCTTATCGTCAACACAGCAACGGGTTGCGGCTTCACACCACAATATGAACCCATAGAGAAGATCTATGAGGATTATCACGACAAGGGACTCGAAGTTATTGATATCCCTTGCAATCAGTTTGGCGGACAGGCTCCGGGAAGTGATGAAGAGATCCATGAGTTTTGCACTCTGAACTATAAGACGACATTCCCTCAGATGAAGAAGTCAGATGTTAACGGAGAAAATGAACTGCCTCTTTATACATATTTGAAAGAGCAGAAGGGTTTTGAGGGCTTCGAGGAACATAAGTTAAAAGCAATACTCGAAAACATGTTCAACGCGGCTGATCCCGATTGGGCAACCAAGCCGGATATCAAATGGAACTTCACGAAATTCGTAGTTGACCGTGAAGGAAATGTTGTAGCCCGTTTTGAACCAACCGCAGATATGAGCAAGGTTGAGGAATGCATTAAGGCATTGCTGTAAGGAGAAAGCATCATGAAATATGCAGTAAGATACTACACAAAAACAGGTAATACGAAGAGACTTGCGGAGGCTATAGCAAAGGAGCTCGGTGTCGAAGCTATGCCTATCAGCGAACCTGTTAATGAAGCCGTTGATTATCTGTTTTTGGGAAATTCATATTATGCGTTTAATATTGATCCTGAAGTCAGGGATTTTGTGGCGTCGCTTGATAGGAAAAAGATCGGAAAGATCGTCAATTTCGGTTCTGCAGCAATGCTGAATTCAACATATAAGAAAGTTAAGGCTGTTGCCGATAAAGCCGGTGTTCCCATGGATGATAAAGAATTCCACTGTAAGGGTGAATTCAAGGGCATACATAAAGGCAGGCCTAATGAGAGTGATATTGCTGACGCTGTTAATTTTGTAAAGCAGTATAAGAAATGATGATCTTCCTATTTAATCTTTCAGAATAAAAAAGAAAGCTCCTGTATGACCAGGAGCTTTTTTAGTTATGTCTCATTCATGAGGGTGATATTATTTGCGAGCGACTTTCACAGACGCGTAGCGTCGAGGACATTAGCGAGCAAAAATATCACTCGTACTCTACCGTAGCAGTCGGTTTGGGTGTGTAGTCGTAAAGAACTCTGTTGATGCCGGGAACTTCATGTGTGATACGGTCCGTGATGCGGCACATGAGATCGTAGTCGATAGGTTCAACCGTACACTTAACAACATCCGTTGTATTGATAGCACGTACGATGCAGAGCCACTCGAATGCTCTTTTGCCGTCCTTGATTCCCGTTGACTTGAAGTCGGGAACAACGGTGAAGTACTGCCATACCTTGCCTGCAAGACCGGCCTTTTCGAATTCTTCTCTGAGGATCGCGTCAGATTCCCTTACTGCTTCGAGTCTGTCTCTTGTGATGGCACCGGGGCATCTTACACCGAGTCCGGGACCGGGGAAGGGCTGGCGGTAGACCATCTTGCCGGGGAGACCTAATGCGGATCCGACAACGCGGACTTCATCTTTATAGAGATACTTGACTGGTTCTACGAGCTCGAAATCGAGTTCCGGAGGAAGGCCGCCGACGTTGTGGTGAGCTTTGATGCCCTGTTCGCTCTCAAGGATATCGGGATAAATGGTTCCCTGTGCGAGGTAAGCGATACCGTCAAGCTTTGCAGCTTCTTCTGCGAAGACTTTGATGAATTCCTCACCGATGATATGACGCTTCTGCTCAGGATCTGTAACACCTGCGAGAAGATCTAAGAATCTGTCTACAGCGTCAACATAGATAAGATTTGCGCCGAGCTCGTCTCTGAAGACCTTGCATACCATCTCGGGTTCGCCCTTACGGAGAAGTCCGTGATTTACGTGAACACAAACGAGATTAGTTCCGATTGCTTTGATCAGCAGGGCTGCGACTACTGAAGAGTCAACACCGCCTGAAAGCGCGAGGAGAACCTTCTTGTCTCCTACCTGTTCTTTGATAGCTTTAATCTGTTCGTCGATGAATTGATCAGCCAGAGCTTTGGTCGTTATTCTTTTTAGGGATTCCGGTCTTACGTCTGCCATGGGCAAAGCCTCCTCTTGTATAAAAATTCCACTCAAACATTTTACAATATTGTGAAGAAGTTTGGGACTGTAAATGATACAATCAGGCATAACTTATTTAAGCCTCAAGGAGATTTTACATATATGCGTAAGACTAAGATCATTTGTACGATCGGACCTGCTTCCGATAATGAAGAGACATTATCAAAGATGTGTGAAGCGGGGATGAATGTCGCAAGATTGAATTTTTCGCACGGTACGCATGAGCAGCATCAGGAAAAGATCGATCTCATCAAGAGAGTAAGGACAAAGCTGAATCTTCCGATTGCCATAATGCTCGATACCAAGGGCCCGGAGTACAGGATCAGGACTTTCAAGGACCATAAGGTCGAGCTGAAGGACGGCGCAGTCTTTACGCTTACCACGGATGAGATAGAAGGCGACGAGACCCGCGTGTCCGTTACATACAAAATGCTTCCGGAGCAGCTTAATCCAGGTGACAGAGTCCTTATCAATAACGGTCTTGTCATCCTCGAAGTCAAAGAGATAAAAGGAAATGACGTTATCTGCAATGTTGTTGTCGGCGGCACGTTGTCCGATCAGAAATCAATGAACTTCCCGAACAAGGTCATGCAGGGTGATTTCCTGAGCGAACAGGACAAGAAGGACCTCCTGTTCGGTATTAAGAATGACATTGATTTTGTTGCCGCATCATTTGTTTCTCGAAAAGAAGATATGATCGAAATGCGTAATTTCCTGGATGCCAACGGCGGTGAGAATATCGAAGTAATCGCCAAGATAGAGAACCGTGCGGGAGTGGATAACATAGATGAGATCTCGGAATACTGCGCAGGCATCATGATCGCCAGAGGAGACCTGGGTGTCGAGATACCTTTCGTTGAAGTGCCCAGTGTCCAGAAGCGTCTTATCAAGCGCTGCAGGCTTTTAGGCAGAAGAGTCATTACCGCCACAGAGATGCTTGAATCCATGATAAACAATCCGAGACCTACGAGAGCTGAGATATCCGACGTCGCAAATGCCGTGTACGACGGTTCTTCCGCGATCATGCTCTCCGGTGAGTCCGCTGCGGGCAAATATCCCGTCGAGGCTGTACAGACCATGTCTCAGGTAGCCGAGTTTACCGAGAATCACATCAACTACAGAGAGCGTTTCTTCAAGCAGGAATTCAAGATCCGCAATAATCTCGATGCCATCTCCCATGCAACCTGTCAAATGGCTATTGATGTCGGTGCAAAGGCCATTGTCGTACATTCAAGAAGCGGAGTCACTGCCAGAATGGTATCGCGTTTCAGATGTCCGATCGACATCATCGGCATGACTACTTCGGAGCGGATCTGGAGAAGACTGAACTTAAGCTGGGGCGTTATTCCGATCCTTAACGAGGAATTCACTTCTACGGACGTTATGTATTACCACGGATTCAATGTTGCCAAGGAGATCCTTGAGCTTGAGCCGGGAGATAACGTCGTCATGACCGGAGGCCTCATAAACGGTAAGGCCGGCAATACAAATACCATCAAGGTCGAGACAGTCAGCTGACACTGTTGACGGAAAATCTTAACCAAATTGAAACCCTTTATCCTGACGAGGGAGTATATACTAATACCGGTAGGCGGAAAACCCTTTAAATGATGCCGTTTTGATGCCGGTTTGCCACAGTTTGCACCAAAAAACTGATTAGATATAATATGTCGCGATAGTATAATTTCCCTGAAGTGTGGGGACACTGTATTTTTGAATGGATAATAGGATGAACAAGGAACAATTGAATGACAAGGGTGAAGTTACCGGAATAAGGCCGGGATCTGAAGTTATTCAGCAAGCTAAGACTCAGGAGAAAAAGAAGGCAGTCGTCGTACGCTCCGAAGAGGAGCTTGATCTTGCCATGATCAACAGGCCCAAGCCCAAGAACGTTACTCCTCTTGCAAATCAGAAGCTTACCCCTAAGGACATTCCGGTCTTTGAGGATACTCCCGAGAGAAGGGAGAAACTCGAGGTCCGCAGGAAGAGACACATCAAAAGAAAGATCCGTGACTGGGGTATTTTCACTGGTTATCTTACGCCCAGCTTTGCAGGTGTTCTGGTATTCTTTTTCCTGCCGCTTCTCATGCTCCTTAAGACTTCATTCCAGAAGTCCCCGACCAATTCTGATTTCGTCGGATTCCGCAACTATGAGAGAGTCCTTACCAATGATGCCTTTATCGATGCATCGAGGAACACGCTTACTTTTGCTCTGATATCCGTTCCTCTGGCAGTCATCCTTGCTTTATTCGTGGCACTGCTCCTTAACACGGGTCTTCCCGGAAAGAGCCTGTTCCGCAGTTTTCTTCTTAATCCGATGATGGTTCCTGTCGCATCAGTAGTTCTAATCTGGCAGGTATTCTTCAGCTACAACGGCGTCATAAACGGAATTACGGCACAGATCTCAGATGCCGCCGAGAAGATCGACTGGCTCAAATCATCTTATGCGCAGATAGTAATCATGCTGTTGTTCCTATGGAAGAACCTAGGTTACAACATGGTGTTGTTCCTTGCTGCGCTTAACAGCATTCCGCACGAGATACTGGAATCTGCCGAGATGGATGGCGCAGGTCCCGTAAAGAGATTTTTTGCCATCAAGCTTCATTACCTTTCGCCGACGATCTTCTTTGTCGGAATAATGTCGCTCATCAACTCATTTAAGATATTCAGAGAGGTCTATCTGTTAACGGGTGACTATCCGTTTGACAACCTCTATATGCTGCAGCACTTCATGAACAACTCGTTTACGCATCTGGATTACAGCAAGCTTTCTGCAGGTGCGATAGTAATGTGTATTGTCATGATCATAATCGTCGGCGGTCTGTTCTTCGCAGAATCCAAGTTCGACTCGGATGTGGAGGAGTGACGATGGACGAGTTAAGGCGGATCGAGAGAAGAAAACAGGCGACCCTTGCGCGCCGTCATATCTATACGGAGACGAAAAAACCGGAGACGTTCATTACATCGCTTTCAGAAGAAGCAAGGGAAGCTTTTTTCGCGAGCGAGAAAAAAAGGATCGAACTCAATTTACGTAAGCGCAAGATCGTTAAAGGAATAATAACCGGTTTCGGTGTCTTTGCGGCAGTTCTCATCTCGGCATTGGCACTTGTGCCTATCTTTTTCACGTTCCTCAATTCGTTTATGTCTTCCGAGGAAATCGTAGCTAACTATCAGGTGGTATTCCAGAGCATGTCCGGACACGCGTCACAGGGCGCGACATACATGTCGAGGCCTCCCGTGCTAAAGCTCATTCCGGAAGAGGTTACGATCAACCAGTACACCACGCTCTTATTCATGAATCCGGAGTACCTGTTCAAGTATTGGAACTCGATCATCCTGACGCTTCCCATTGTCGGAGGACAGATGGTCGTGGCATGTCTTGCTTCATATTCTTTTGCCAGATACAGAAGGAAGAGAAGAGAGGTATTGTTCTTTTCTTATATCATCCTGATGCTCATGCCGTTCCAGGTAACGCTGGTTCCGAATTACATGATCGCGGACAGCTTAGGCATCCTCGATACGATCTGGGCGATCATTCTGCCCGGTATCTTCTCAACGTTCGCGATCTTCCTTCTCACGAAATACATGCGCCAGATCCCTTCGGGATACATCGAAGCTGCAACGCTTGATGGCGCTTCAGAATGGCAGATATTTACGAACATCGCTCTGCCTTTGTGCAAGAATGCGATCTTTGCATTGACGATACTGCTGTTTATTGACTATTGGAATATGGTGGAACAGCCTTTGGTGCTTTTGACCGATACGGCAAAACAACCATTATCGGTGTTCCTTTCACAGATAAATGAGCCTGAACTGGGAATAGCATTTGCGGCATCAAGCGTCTATATGATACCGCCGCTTCTGATATTCTTCTGGGGCGAGGATTATCTCGTTGAAGGAATATCAAGATCAGGAATAAAATAATTATCATGTGCTTCAAAGCACATGCGCAGGATACGGAGGAAAAGGAATATGGCAAAGGGAAGCGCTAGGAGAGCAAAGGTTATAAAAGCAATGGTTGCTTTTATAGTAATACTTGCATTGCTGACATTCTTCTCGAACACGATAATGAACCTTACGATACCTAAGGTAATGGGATCATATGCTTCAAGAGGAAATCTTTCGTATTCCAACAGCGCCAGGGGAACGATAACAGTCGAGAATCAGACTGAAGTTAAAGGCCTCGAGGGAAGGACTGTGGATCAGGTCCTCGTATCAAATTATGACAGCGTCGAGGTGGGTGATACCATACTGACTTTAAAGTCATTGGAAGAATCAGAAGATCTCCAGGCCAAGAAAGACCGTCTTAAGGAGCTGGAGCGTGAGGCGGATTATGATTCCAGGACACCATCTAACAACTCTGACTTTACAAATTATTACGATACGATCAACGCTGCCAAGGTAAATCTCTCGGAAGCCGAGGATACGCTTGATAAAGTCTATAACAAATCTTCGGAAGAGGCTGCTTACAAGAAGATCATTGATGATGAATCAGCTAAAGCCGTATCTCTTGAAGCTACCGTAAATGCAGCTGCAAAAACAGTTGAAGACATTAAGAAAGAAATCGATGAGATAGATGCGGCGATTGCCCCCTTACAGTGTGAAATAGACGTTTTTATTGCACTCGGGACACCGACTCCCACACCCGTTCAGGCACGCCCGGAAGAATCCGGATCGTCAACAGAATCGTCAACAGAGCCGTCATCCGATGCTGCATTGCCGGGTGGTTCGACAACTGATGCTGCTACCACGGATACCGACACAACGACTGCCACGACTACAGACACAACAGTTCAGACGCCTGCACCGGTACCGGTTCTTGATGGTGACGGACTGGATATCAATTCTCCTACTTATGAGATGGATAAACTAATTCTTAAGATCAATCAATATGAAGAACGGAAGGCCGCGCTGCAGTCACAGATCGAATCTGCCCAGCATCGCTTGGACGAAGCTTCAGCCAAGCTTGCCGAGTGTCAGGGCAAGATACAGGAGGCGAGGGATGAGATAGCAGCTCTACAGACGCTTCCGTCTGTTGCAGTTGCCGAGAATGCCGTAACCACGGCGAAAAATGCGGTCAATTCCGCGCAGAAAGCTCTAAATGATGCCTTGATCCAGGCCGGCATTTCAGAAGATAAAGCAAAAGATCTTGTTGAAGATCGTGATAAAGAGATCGAGAAGCTTAAAAAGCAGATCGATGACATGGAGAAACAAGCAAAGGTAACGGAGATAAAGGCGCCTGCTGCAGGATATATATATAACATTGCGGTTTCTTCCGGCGATGTCCTTACGGCAAAGACGATCGTTACCTATATTCTTCCTGTTACAGACAGGGTATGCTCGGTATCCTTTGAGTTTAAAGCACAGGCTGTACAGAATATCTGGGTCGGAATGCCTTTGGAAGTAACCAGCGGATTTATTGAAGGATGCACGGTAACCGGTATCAAGCCCGATCCGAATGATCCGAGAGGAACCAGGATAGTCAAGTGCATGGTTGACGGAAACGATGCATGGCCCGGAGAAGAGATCACGGTAAATGCCGGTAGAGGCAACGATAACTATAAATGCGTTGTTCCGAGCAGTGCCGTCAGTGAAGACAATAACGGACATTTCATATACGTAATAGTCGGTTCTTCTACGCCTTTGGGAGATAAGTACGTTGTTAAGAGAGTCGACGTAACTGTCGAAGCAACAGACGGCGCGGCATCTGCCATCAAGGGTGAAGGCCTTGATAAGAACGACGTGATGATAGTCGTAAGGGCCGAGAAACCTTTGGAAGACGGACAGCGTGTAAGGCTTGAAGACTATACTGCGAAATAACATACAGGAAAACGACGATGCAATTGTTCGATAAGACAAAAGAGATTTTTAATACGGAGAAGGAAAATGCCAGGAGAGGGCTCCTGAAATTCATCCTTGCCGTTCCGTTCTGGCTTATCCTCGCAGCTGTCTTCTGTGTTGCTTTCGGTATCGGCAGAGCATTTTATCTGATAGATACAAGACCTGACCAGCGCATTGCCGAGGTGTGGCAGAGCAGTTCAGACACTTCTTTCAGACACATGAGTGTTTATGCCAGCGGTATCAGAGCCCAGGGCGATAAGTCTCCGCTCACATATATGGAAGGCGGAAAGTCCATACATCTTGCCGACATAGCTTTGATGAGAAAAGATCTGCAGGCTTCAGCCGTTACCGGTTCGGCAGCTTCTTCAAAAAGCATATCCAATTCTGACAGCAAGCTCATAGGCTGGGAAGACTGTTATTCATCCACTGTGATCGCGGAATTGGAAGCGATCGAAGTCAGAGAAGGTCTGGAGGTGACTACCGGAAAGACAGATGCCCAGCTTGTTGCCGTCGGGGGCAATTACAGAGCCTTCCATCCTTTCAGATATCTTTCTGGAGGCTTTCTCCCCGAGACTCCGGTTGATGCTAACCAGATAGTCATAAACGATGTTCTGGCATGGAAATTCTACCGTTCTTACGATGTCACGGGAAACAGGATTATAATCAACGGCCAGATGTTTACCATCATCGGCGTCGTTGAAGAGAAAAATACGAAAGTCGCTGAACTTGCCGGCGAACAGGATTGCAGGGCATTTATATATTTCGGCGCTTTGGGAACGATTTATGACACAAAGCCGAATAACGGCGATGACGGGGACGATTATAATTTCAGCGGACCTGCCGATTATGCGATCCAGTGTTATGAAGCGCTTTTGCCTGAACTTGTAAAAGGAGTAGGCGTATCCGATTTTAAGAATGCCATGCCTTCTTATTCGTTTACGAATCCGCAGCTTTATGTCGCAGATAATACGGGAAGGTTTGGTTTATTCAGAGTCTTTGATACCGTATTCCCGTTAGGCGAGACCGACAGGGAACGCATGGGCTATGAATTCCCGTACTGGGAGAAAGCGGCCCAGCTCACGGAGGACAGGCTTTTCTACGATTATGTCATCATATTCCTGGGAATCGTTCTGCTTCTGATCGGTCTTGTCATGATAGGACTTAAGCTTCGTGCCCGTAAAGCAGTAGCTCCGGACGAACTGGAATATCAGGAACCGGATGAACCCGCTGAAGGCGCGGAAAAGGGCCTTATCTTAAAAGACTTACCCTGATATGTGATGGAATAATCGATGATTTTTCCTTATAATTCCCTATTAGGTATTACTTGAAGGGATCATTCATGCAAAAAAGACCGGTAAAAATCTTTTTGATCATAATGTCGTTTATTCTTGTCATTTCTTTGGCAGGATGCTTTGATTACACTTACTATTATCCTGATTCCGTAAGTTCTTCCGCGGAAACATCCGGATCAGCTGCTGCCACGACAAGTTATTATGCCGGCTCAGGTTTTGATATACACAGAAATCCCTATTATGCGATGCTCTCGGAGACGGAAAAAAGAGCATATTCGTTCGTATATGAAGAGCTTTCCGAAGGCAATGATAAATTCGAATGTCCGATTACTATAAATGCCGCTCAGTTGGCAAAAGCGGTGGATGCAGTCCTGAACGATCATCCGGAATTGTTCTGGATAGATAACAACTATGTATATTCCTACGATACTTTTGACTACAGCATAAAAGAGGTAAGCTTCAATTTCTTCGATTTTGCAGACACGCCCGAGAAACTTGAAAAAGCAAAATCCGAATTTGAGAGTGCTGCAAGAGTCATAGTTTCCAAAGCTAACAGATATACGTCAATTGCCGAACGCGAGCTGTACATTCACGATTATATTTGCGATAACACGGAATATGATGAGACGGCACCATACAATCAGAGTGCATATTCCGTTATTGTTCTCCATAAATCCGTGTGTGCCGGATATTCAAGGGGTTTTCAGTATCTTATGCAGAAGGCCGGATATACCTGCTACTATGTTATGGGGAAGACAGACACCAACAGAGGTCAGGCGGTCGAGAGCAGTGATCTTAACGGATCACATTCCTGGAATATCGTGCTTTTAGGCGGACAATACTATAACGTTGATTGTCTCTGGGATGATACGGCAAGTGAGATTTACGGCAGCTCCATCTATCCGTTTTTTAATGTTACCGATGAGGCGCTGATACACCACGAGAGGATCCAGATGGCCGTAGATCTTCCGCAGTGCAAAGGCATGGAATATAAGTATTCCAATCAGTTCGGACCTACCATCGAAGCTGACAGCATCGTTTTTTCCGATGCTGCTTAATATATTTATTATTCAAAGGCAAAGCTTTTTGTCGTATAATCTACAAATTGATTTATGTATAAACTCATATCCTAGGAGATGAAATCATGAAAGAACTAATGCTTGGAAACAAGGCTGTTGCCAGAGGTCTTTATGAGGCCGGAGTAGCAGTCGCAAGTTCGTACCCCGGCACTCCCAGTACAGAGACTACTGAAGAAGCCGCAAAGTTCGAAGAAATCTACTGTGAATGGGCACCTAACGAGAAGGTCGCTATGGAGACCGCTTTCGGTGCGAGCAGAGCAGGAAAGAGATCTTACTGTGCAATGAAGCACGTAGGACTTAACGTAGCAGCTGACCCGCTCTTTACGATGAGCTATACCGGTGTCAATGCAGGAATGGTCATTCTTGTTGCAGACGATCCGGGAATGCACTCTTCACAGAATGAGCAGGATTCCAGACACTATGCGATCGCCGCTAAGATGCCTATGCTCGAGCCCGCTGATTCCCAGGAGGCAAAGGACTTCGTAATCGAGGCATATGACATTTCCGAGCAGTTTGATACACCCGTACTTATCAAGATGTGTACGAGAGTAGCACATTCCCAGTCCGTCGTAGAGACAGGCGAGAGGATCGACGTTCCTGTTAAGCCTTACGAGAAGGATGCAGGCAAGTACGTAATGGTTCCCGCAAACGCCAAGAGACGTCACCCCATCGTTGAGGAGAGAACAAGAAAGCTCGTAGCATTTGCTGAGGAGTCTTCACTTAACCGTGTTGAAGAAGGTACAGATACATCAATGGGTATCATTACTTCTTCCACTTCATATCAGTACGTTAAGGAAGTGTTCGGAGATAAGTATCCGGTATTGAAGATCGGTCTTATCAATCCGCTTCCCGAGAAGAAGATCAGGGATTTCGCTTCTAAGGTAGATAAGCTTGTGGTAGTTGAAGAACTTGATCCCGTCATCGAGACACACTGCAAGACATTGGGTCTTGAAGTTACAGGCAAGGATATATTCCCTCTTATCGACGAATTCTCACAGGGTCTTATCGCTGCTAAGCTCGGGCTTCCCGAAAAGCCCGCATGTAAGCCCATCGAAGGACTTCCCGGAAGACCGCCGGCAATGTGTGCAGGCTGCCCTCACAGAGGAATGTTCTATGTCCTTTCAAAACTTAAGCTTACGGTCATGGGCGATATCGGATGCTACACGCTTGGCGCTACGCCTCCGCTCTGCGCTATTGATACGACAGAGTGTATGGGCGCTTCCATCAGTTCGCTCCATGGCTTCAATAAGGCTTTGGGCGCTGATGCCGAAAAGAAGACGGTTGCTGTCATCGGTGACTCCACCTTCATGCATTCAGGTATGACAGGACTTGCAAACATCGCTTATAACCAGACGAATTCAACTGTCATCATCCTTGATAACTCCATCACGGGCATGACAGGCCATCAGCAGAATCCTACGACAGGGTTCAATCTCCGCGGTGATCCTGCAGGAAAGATCGATTTGGAAGCTCTTGTCCGCGCTATGGGCATCAACAGAGTAAGAGTAGTAGATCCTTATAACCTCGCTGAGGCTGAGGCAGCAGTTAAGGAAGAACTCGCAGCTGAAGAGCCTTCGGTAATCATCTCCAGAAGACCCTGCGCACTTCTTAAGAAGGTTAAGCGCGGTGAGCCCATCCAGGTTAACCCCGACAAATGTAAGTCCTGCAAGGCATGCATGAAGCTTGGCTGCCCTGCGATCTCTTTCAAGGACGGACACGCACACGTTGACACTACACAGTGCTTCGGCTGCAAGGTATGCAGCGAGCTCTGCAAGTTCGGCGCATTTGAGACATTGGCAGGGGAGGCGATCACATGGTAACAAGCATAATGATAGTAGGCGTAGGCGGACAGGGTTCGCTCCTCGCAAGTAAGTTATTGGGCAGAGCCGCTATGGACAAGGGCTACGACGTAAAGGTCTCTGAGGTTCACGGAATGAGCCAGAGAGGCGGAAGCGTAGTTACTTACGTTAAGTTCGGCGACAAGGTAAATTCTCCCATCATCGACAAGGGCGAAGCTGACTACATCATCTCTTTCGAGCTTTTGGAAGCTGCAAGATATGTTGAATTCTTAAAACCCGGCGGACAGATCGTTACAAATTCACAGCAGATCGATCCTATGCCCGTAATCGCAGGAACGGCTGAGTATCCCACAGAACTCATCGCCAAGATGGAAGCTTCCGGTGCTAAGGTAGACGCTATCGACGCGCTTACGATCGCTGAGCAGGCAGGTTCATCCAAGGCAACGAATATCGTCCTCATGGGTGTCTTCTCCAAGTACATCTCAGAGATCAGTAAGGAAGAGTGGATCAAGGCTGTTGAAGCTTCTGTTCCTGCAAAGTTCCTTGAACTTAACATGAAGGCCTTCGAGATGGGGCTCGCTGCAGAATAATATGCCGGATTTAGAAGCAGTAAAGAAATTCTTTGAAGGCGACAAGTACGCCACAGAAGCAACAGGAATAGTTATCGAAAAGGCAGAAAAGGGCCACAGCGTTGTATCACTTATGCCTGACGGCAGACATCTTAATGCTGTCGGAGGTCTGATGGGCGCGGTCTATTACACTATGGCGGATTTTGCATTTGCCGTTGCGGAGAACTGCGAACTCGATTCCGGTACGATAACTGTTACACAGGCTACGCAGATGAACTTTTTGAGGTCATGGCATGGCGGTAAGATCACCTGCAATGCCGACATCGTCAAGGACGGAAGATTCATCTGTCTTTATGAGGTCAAAGCCTTTGATACCGAAGGTAAAGAACTCGCTTTAATAATCGTCAACGGTTTCAAGACCGCACGGAAATAAACACCCGCTTAAGGAGGGCGCAATTTATGATTTGGAATGAAGCAAAGGAGTGCATGTCGCGTGACGAGATCGAAGCACTGCAGAGCGCAAGACTCGTCAAGGTAGTTAACCGCGTTTATCACAATGTAGAGTACTACCGCAAAAAGATGCAGGAAGTAGGCCTAGAACCCGGTGACATCAAGGGTATAGAGGATCTGGATAAACTGCCCTATACGACTTATCAGGATCTTAGAGATACTTATCCGTTTGGACTTGCTGCCGTTCCAAGATCAGAACTGGTCCGTGTTCATGCATCCTCCGGTACAACAGGAAAGCCGAAGATCGCTGTTTATACCAGACGCGATATCGATATCTGGGCTGAGTGCGTTGCAAGATGTCTTTCCATGGCAGGAATCACAAGAGATGACATCATCCAGGTAGGCTATGGCTACGGCCTCTTCACAGGCGGCCTCGGTGCACATTACGGTGCTGAATATCTTGGCGCATTGGTTCTGCCTATGTCCACAGGTAATACACAGAAGCTTATCGACATGATGATCGACTGTGACGTTACTTCCATCGCTTGCACGCCTTCTTATCTCCTTCACGTTGCAGAAGACCTCGAGAAGGCAGGCCTCGTTGATAAGATCAAGCTCAAGTCAGCAATCTGCGGTGCTGAGCCCTGGACAAATGAGATGCGTGACCAGATGGAGTCAAGACTTAATATCAAGGCATATGATATCTATGGCCTTACGGAGATGATGGGTCCGGGCGTTGCCTGCGACTGCGAGCATCATAAGGGTCTCCATATCTGGGAAGATCACTTCCTCCCGGAGATCATCGATCCTGCTACATTGAAGCAGCTTCCTAAGGGTTCCGACGGTGAGCTCGTAATCACCAACCTTACAAAGGAAGGCATGCCGCTTATCCGTTACAGAACAAAAGACTTAACATCCATTGAGTACGACAAGTGCGAGTGCGGACGTACGATGGCAAGGATCCAGCGCTTCAGAGGCAGATCCGATGATATGCTCATCATCCGCGGCGTAAACGTATTCCCTTCACAGGTAGAGGCAGCTCTCCTTACTGTAGAGGGAACAACACCTCACTACATGCTCGTAGTTGACCGTGTTGACAACACGGATACACTCGAAGTACAGGTTGAAGTTGCCGAGAATTACTTCACGGACGAGATCCAGAGTTTGGAGAAGCTCTCCAAGACAGTTCACGATAAGCTCAAGATGGCTATCGGGCTTAACGCAAAAGTAAAGCTAGTTGAACCTAACGGACTCGAGCATTTCGACGGAAAGAGCAAGCATGTTACAGACAAGCGTAAGCTTTATCAATAATTAATAGGGAGGTACCACTATGTTCGTAAAGCAGATATCGGTTTTCTTGGAAAACACTGAAGGAAGACTTGATGAGGTCTTGAAGATCCTTGCTCAGGGCGGTATCGACCTTCTTTCTGCAAGTCTTGCAGATACAACGGAATTCGGAGTTCTCCGTCTTCTTTCAAAAGATCCTGAAAAGGCAAAGCAGATCCTTAAGGATGCAGGTTTTGCAGCGCGTATTGATGAAGTGATCGCAGTTGTGGTTCCTGATGCCGTAGGAAGCCTTGCAAAGGTAGTCGGCATGATCCATGCTGCAGGTATCAATATAAGTTATATCTATGGCCTTTCGATCGACGGCGAAGGTGCTCCCATCGCTATCAAGACAAATGACAACGCAAAAGCTGAAGCCATTCTTAATGCTGCCGGCGTTAAGACTATGGGAATGGAAGATCTGCAGTAATTTTTTAGATCGCGGGAAGAGACCAGGTGGATTTGTATAAAGTCTTATACATAGATCCCGGCACGGGATACATGCTGTTTGCTATTCTGATCGGACTTATCGGTGTAGCACGTTTTGTATTCAAAGGTCTGTGGGTGAAGCTCCGTTTTTTCTTATCAGGCGGAAAGCACAATGATTCTTCCGACAAGACCATTCCTCTGGCCGTATTCTCAGATGACAGACGCTATTGGCATATCTTTGAACCGGTTCTGCGCGAACTGGATTCGAGAGGCTTTGACTGCGTATACATGACCATGTCTGATGATGATCCCGGTCTTAAACAGACCGGGATGAAACATGTTAAGGCGGAATATATCGGTCCCGGAAACAAGGCGTTTGCAAAGCTTAATTTCCTTAATGCAACCATGGTGTTGTCGACTACTCCCGGTCTTGACGTGTATCAGTGGAAAAGAAGTAAGAATGTAGGTTATTATGTTCACATTCCGCATTCTCCGGCTGAGATGACGACATACCGCATGTTCGGGATCGATTACTACGATGCTCTTTTGTTATCCGGAAAATTCCAGATGGATGACATCAGGGATCTCGAGAAGATCCGTAATCTCCCGGCCAAAGAACTGGTCCTGACCGGAAGTCCGTTTATGGATGAGAAAAGGAAAAAGTTTAATGAGAGATCTGATGATTCAGCAAAGGCAGATTCAGATTCACGAACGGTCCTTCTTGCTCCATCCTGGGGAAAAAGCAGTATCCTGAACCGTTATGGCGCTGATTTTATCCGCGATCTTCTTAAAACCGGATACCACATTATCGTTAGGCCTCATCCGCAGTCCTTTACTTCTGAGACAGAACTGATGGACAGACTTATGGCGGAGTTCCCCGACAGTGAACAGCTGGAGTGGAACCGGGATACTGATAATTTTGATGTATTGAACCGTTCTGACATCATGATCTCCGATTTTTCCGGTGTCATCTTTGATTTTTCTTTTATATTCGACAAACCCGTTATCTGTGCTGAAACGGAGTTTGATGACTCACCGTATGATGTATGGTGGCTTAAAAGACTGCCCTGGGGTTTGAGTGTCATTCCGAGACTCGGCGCAAAACTTACCAATGAAAACAGGGATGACCTCAAGAACCTGATCGATTCATGTCTTGAAGATGATTCATATACAAAGAGCCGTCATGAGGTTCTGGCTGAAGCTTGGGCTTATCAGGGCGAAGGTGTCAGAAGAATGGCCGACTACATTACGGGAAAATACGCGGAACTGACAAAGGGGACGGAAGCATGATCATTGTCGAATTGTTATATCAATTGATTATCTCTCCGATTACTTTGATGCTTCAGGGTGTCTATTCGTTTTCTTTTTATTTCCTTCAGAGCTGCGGGGCATCCATATTCCCCTTAAGTCTGGTGGTAAACCTTCTGCTCCTTCCTTTTTACAGACGCGCCGATGCCATACAGAAGGAAGAGCGTGACAGACAAAAAGCAATGGAGCCTTTTGTCAGTCACATCAAGAAGACATTTAAGGGTGACGAGCGCTACATGATGCTTCAGACATACTACCGGCAGAATAATTACAAGCCGGTCTATGCGCTCAGAAGTTCGGTGGCGCTTCTTCTGGAGATCCCATTTTTCATAGCTGCGTTTTATTTTTTGAGCAATCTCCAGGACATGAAGTTTTCCGGCTTCGGGGTACTGAATAACCTTGCAAGTCCTGATGCTCTCATATCTGTCGGAAATATCCACATAAATGTCCTTCCGATTCTCATGACTCTTATAAACGTCCTTTCAAGTGAGATATATGCCAAAGGAATGAAATTTAAAGAAAAGCTCCAGCTCCACGGCATGGCGCTTATCTTCCTTGTACTGTTGTACAATTCACCCTCCGGACTTGTACTGTACTGGACCCTGAACAATGTTTTCTCACTGGTTAAAAACATTGTAAATAACAGTAGGGATAAGAAGAGAACGGCATCCGTTGCTTTTTCCGTACTTGGCGGTCTGATACTGATCTATTCTTTTTTCTTCGACGGGGACCCGCTCTCAAGACTGATGATAATTGCCGTCGGAATCCTTTTCCAGATCCCGTTGATATTTATGCGTTCGGAAAAACGAACGGTTAAGTCAGGTGAAATGAAGAAATCTGATAACGCGCTGTTCATTACCGGTGCCGTTTATCTGAGCGTCCTTCTCGGAATACTCATTCCTTCGGCGGTAATTTCGTCTTCTCCTGCAGAGTTCATATTAAGGACGACGGTTCATTCCCCGGTAAGATATATTGTTTTTTCTTTTCTGACGGCTCTTGGTGCTTTTGTTCTATGGGGAGGTCTTTTCTATTATCTGGCTGATCAGAAAAACCGCAAACGTTCTGCTGCGTTTATATGGATCCTGGCAGTAGCAGGGACGGTTGATTACTTTGCATTCGGCAAAAGCGACAGTCTTCTTTCATCCGACCTGAAGTTTGATACCGGATTGTTATTCTCTTCAGCTGCCAAGTATCTGAATCTGGGCATTGTTGTTCTTCTTGCGGGAATAGTGTGCTTCGTCGTAATAAAGCATGATAAGATCATCAGGTTTATGGCCCCTGTCCTCATAGCCGGAGTAACGCTTATCTCCGGGTACAACATTTACAGGATAAGTTCCCAGATGCCGGATATCCGGAGGCTGATCGAAAACAGTTCTTCGGAAACACCGGAGATTTCATTCAGCAAAGACGGGAAAAACATCGTGGTCTTCATGCTTGACCGTTCCATTAGTTCTTATATTCCGTATCTGTTCCAGGAAAGACCGGTCCTTGAAGAGCAGTTCTCGGGATTTACTTACTATCCGAATACGCTTTCATTTGGAACCAGGACCGTTGTTGCGGCACCTGCGCTTTTCGGAGGATATGATTATACGCCGGATAAGATCAACGAACGTTCAGATGAGATGCTCCGGACAAAGTATGATGAAGCGCTCCTTACAATGCCGGTCCTCTTTTCCGAAGCCGGTTATGACGTAACAGTTCTTGATCCTCCGTTTGCAGGTTTCAGCGAGATCCCTGACCTGTCCATATATGATCCTTATCCGGGAATTAAGGCATATAACACCGAAACAGGTTATTTCCGTGATTCGGATGAAACTGATCAGGCTCTTATGCAGACATGGAAAAGAAATTTCTTCTGTTTCAGCCTGATGAAGATCTCGCCTCTAATCCTTCAGCCGGTCATATATACCGACGGAACATATTTTGAACCAATATACAGCGATATCAATATGAATAATGCGAAGGACACCCCAGGAAAATTCACGGTGTCATCAGCTTACATGAACTATTTCAGGGACTCTTATCTGGCTATTAAGGCATTGCCGTCCATGACAGAAATTTCCGGCACGTCTGAAGAAGGTTCTTTCATTCTCATTCAGAACGGAACGGCTCATAATACTTTGCCGCTCAAGGAACCGGAGTATGAGCCTGCCTTTGAGTTTGACAATACCGAATACGATGAGACACATAAGGACAGGTTCACATGTGACGGCAAAACCATAAGAATGGATGATAATTATCAGCTTGCCCATTATCAGTGCAATATGGCTGCATTTATCCAGATCGGCAACTGGCTCGATTATCTGAAGGAGATCGGCGTCTATGACAATACAAGGATAATTATCGTTTCAGATCACGGCTGGCCTTTGGGACAGAGAGATGACATGATCTTATTTGACGGCGTAAGCGATACCATGTACAACGCTGAAGATGCCATGGCATATAACCCTGTACTCTTATATAAAGATTTCGGTTCAGATGAACCGTTTACTACGGATTATTCATTTATGACCAATGCCGATACTCCGTATCTGGCGATGGACGGTCTCCTGGATGATCCTGTTAATCCGTTTATTTCAAGACCGGTCTTCCAGCCCGATGCCAAATACGTTAAGAAACTATACATTATGTACACTGACAATTGGAGTCTTGAAGGAAATACAGATAATGTGTTTACTGATACGCTCTGGTATTCTCTTTCCGGTCAGAACGTTTTCGACAGGAATAACTGGCATGAAGAGACCGGACCGTAAGGCAGGCTTCCGGTATTGAGTATTATTTAGACCGGTTCACCGGGATAAAGACTCCAATTATTCTTGTTGCGGATATCGTCATGAACGGTAAGCCAAAATCCGTTCGGATCTACAAACCGTGTTCCGTTATTCGTATTGACATTTATCTCTTCAGAGGAGTAGATCAATACATTTCCTGATTTGCCGTCCTGATTGATGGGATTATTTGTGAAAGGATTAACGGGATTCTGAACGATGCCGTCAAGTGCAAGAGCAGGTGTGTCAGCATTTGTCATGAATTCCATGGAAGTGTTAAAGCCGGTTCCGTTAAAGTCCTTTACCATTAATATCGGATTCACTGCCTCGGCATCAAATCCAATATCATCCAGAAGAAGATCTTCAAACTGGTTCATGCCAAATCCATGGTCTGAAACAATTATTATTCTGGTATTGTCATACAGACCGTTCTCGCGGAGATAATCAAACCAGTCTCCCAAGGTGATAAATGCTTCCATACTGCACTCATATGCGGCATAACTGAACGCATTATCCATGTTCATTGTTACCCCGTTCACTGTAAATCGATCCTGGTGAGTCATATCATAATCAGTATTATCTACTGAGGGAGCAGGTATATATTCCGGTTCATGAAGAAGGCACATATCATGTGTTGAATTATTTGAAATAATAAACAGACAATTCTTTTCTTCTTGAATAATATCCGTAACATCAATTAATGCGCTTAAGGCAGCATGATACTGTAAATGATATTCATTTACTCCCTTTTGAGAATGCTTTCCTGTAGAATTTCCCAAGTAAACTGTATTATCAGAATCCAACAGGAAATACTCTCCGTTATCGTAAAAAAACGGCTGCAAAACATAGGGCAGGACTTTCATAAAACCATAGCAGAAACAATTCCGATAAAGACGCTTCTCCATTTTATTTCCTGAATCTGTCAAAACCGGTTCCTTATAATTAAATACGCCTTCCATGTGATAGGCATTAATTTCATCATATTTATCGTAAATGCTTAAGTCAGGTTTCCACTGATAATTGGCATAAGAGGGGTCTACTACGTTTACATTCCATCCGTTGTCTGAGAAAATAACCGGCATTGTAAGAAGTGCTTCATTATGTTTATCAACTAAAAGCACATCAGAGCGGGTATTTAACTTCTCGGGAGTATAATCATATCCACCAAATACAGCAGGAACACCGAAATTTGTATATTTGCCAAATGAGACAGTGTTCGGGTAATATGTAAACCCGTCAAATTGGGCAGCAACGTCCGGTCGCTCATTAAAAAGATATGGAACATATGAACCATTCATTTTATCCAACATTATTACTATTACATTCTTACCGGAAGTTGTCAGTTGTATGTTTACTTCATCAGCAGTATTACTATTACCTGAAGTGTAATCTGAAGTGAATAAACCTATTGCTGATACTTTAGATATTGATAAGGTAAAAACCGTAATAAATACTATGGTCATAAGAATACAGGTTATCTTCTCTTTTTTGAATGTGATGAAAGCTATTAAAGAAACGATTGCCAGATCTGTGATCAGATTAATTATTATTTCTTTGATTCCGTAGCTCATTTTGTATTCATAGATCAATTTGCCGGATAAAAAACCGAAATTCCTGTTGAAGACAATATAATTAATTACACTCGCAACTGCTATGCCGGGAACAACAAGTGAAATAAAACGTTTTGTTTTTTTAGTAAACAAATAAAAAACGGGAATCCATAAAAGAAATACCCCCAAAGCTGTAACAGCGCTTATCAGAAGATATAACAAAGGATTATGCGGATTTGGAATAAACACATTGACCATTTCAGCGGGATTTTGAATGATTACGTCTGCAGGGATCAGGATTCCTGTACTTACAGCGAGCACAGCACACGACAGCAAAATGGAAGTGCTTTTTATTTTATTAAATTTGAGAGATTGCTTTACGGCTTTTTTCTTAAGGCGTAAAGCGATCAGTTTACTGACAGCGTTCTTCACTAGTGAAAAAACATTATTTAAAAGCCAATAAAACACGAGTCCGGCAGGTGAACGGTACAATAGAACAAGAAATACTGCTGCCAGACCAAAAACCTGGATTTTTGCCTTTACAGGTTGCCCTTTGGTGTATATGATTCCTGATATTATGTTGATCAATGTCATCAATATAGGCAAGACATTTACAGGCAGATTTCCAATCATAAACAAAGCGTCTTCTCTGCCGAGGTCAGATATAAAACCAAAACTTGTTCCCTGAAGGGCAGTTACACCTGAAAGAAGATTATATGCCGCAATAAAAAAAGGAATCTGCAGGAAAAGGGAAACGGAGCTTTTAAGCGAATAGACAGGTTTATAATTGTTGATCCTGTAGTACTCCTGGATCATAAAGAAACGCTCATCACCTTTGAATGTTCTTTTGATGTGATTGAGCATAGGAGCCATCTTTTCCTGAACAGCCCGGGCTTCCGCCTGGATCTCATCTGCCCGGTTGTACAATGGCAGAATGAGCAGATTGACCGTGAGACTCAAGAATAAAATTGATAACCCGACGTTTCCAACCAGTCTGTTTGCAAGCTCAAATATTCCTTCAAAGAGAAGTTCAATAGGTGAGATTATTAATGCATATAAGATTGATAAAAACGTCACCCCGTTAATTGTTCCTTTCACCACATGATTATAGTTGAAACCTTTGCTTCGGGCGCAGATTTACTCTACTCCCATAACAGTTGATTTAAAAGGGCTATCTTACATAATGATAACTCAAAATGAAGATAGCCCAAATGATAAGTGTTGCTTTATAAATCTATATCAGGTTTCGTCTGCGGGAGCATTCTCGGGAAGTGAATATCTCTTCTCAATCGTGACTTTTTCATCGTAGCAGGAGAAGATGCCGTCGACCTTTTCCTGTGAGAGCTTAGGTGTGATGAGGCTGACGAGAGGCACGATAACGAGACCTGCAACCATGGTGACCGCACCTGCGTTAATGGGAGATGCGATGAACTTGAGGAACATGTTTGCTACCGTAAAGCCTACGCCGAAAATGAAGCATACCCATACGGAGAGCTTTGTTGTCTTCTTCCAGTAAAGTCCCCAGAGGAAAGGCGCGAGGAAAGCACCTGCGAGAGCGCCCCAGGAATAACCCATGAGCTGTGCGATAAACGTCGGAGGATTAAGTGAGAGGATAACGGAAACGAGAATGAAGAATACGAGCAAAAGACGCATTGTGATGAGCTGTGTCTTTTCTCTCTTTTTCTTGTCTTCGTTCTTCTTAGGCTTGATCTGCTCGATGAGGTCCAGTGTAACTGTCGAGCTCGATGTAAGAACGAGAGAAGACAGCGTGGACATTGAAGCGGAAAGAACGAGAACGATGACTACGCCTACGAGGATCGTAGGGAGATTGTCGAGCATCGTAGGGATGATGGAGTCATACATAACGGAACCGTCATCTTTGTAGATAGCAGGGTTGCCTTCGTAAAGTCTGGCGAAACCTCCAAGGAAGTAGCAGCCACCTGCAACGATGAATGCAAAGATCGTGGAGATGATCGTTCCTGCCTTAACGGACTTCTCGTCCTTGATGGCATAGAACTTACCGACCATCTGGGGAAGACCCCATGTACCAAGAGAAGTAAGGATGATTACGCCAAAGAGGTTTAAGGGGTCAGGTCCGAAGAAGGACGTGAAAGCGCCCTGCATACCTGCCGTAACGGGGAGATCGGACTCTGTCTGTGAAAGCGTTGTAAGAGCGCCTAAGAAGCCGCCGTTGTTGTTAAGAACGGTAGCGATTACAGCCGTGATACCGAAGAGCATGATGATGCCCTGTACAAGGTCGTTTACGACTGTAGCCATGTATCCGCCGAGGATGACATAGACGCAGGTGAGAGCAGCCATGACGATTATGCAGATTTTATAGTCGATGTTAAATGCCATGTTAAACAGTCTGGAAAGACCGTTATAGACTGAAGATGTATAAGGAATGAGGAAGATGAAGGAAATAAGAGCTGCCGCAATGCGGAGAGCCTTGCTGTCGAATCTCTTTCCGAAGAAGTCTGGCATTGTCTTGGAGCTTAAATGCTTTGTCATGACTCTTGTTCTTCTTCCCAGAACGATCCAGGCGAGAAGCGAACCGATTACAGCGTTACCGATACCGATCCAGGTGGATGCAACACCGTATTTCCATCCGAACTGACCTGCGTATCCGATGAATACTACTGCGGAGAAGTAGGATGTTCCGTAACCGAAAGCCGTGAGCCAGGGGCCTGCATTTCTGCCGCCCAATACGAAGCCCTCAACGCTGTTAGCCTTTTTCCTCGTAATAAGACCGATGCCGATCATTACAGCGAAAAAGACCACAAGAAAGATGATCTTGATTGCCAAATCCATGTGTAATTGCCCTCTCTTTTTGTTCCTTCCACCCTCTAAATGCAAGGAACGTTTTTATACAAAAATATAGCCTTATGCCTAAAACTTGGCACAAGGCTTACATTTTAAGACTGATTTTCCTGTTCGACAAGTCTTTCGGCACCATATCTCTTACGGAGAACGGGTTTTTCGATCTTTCCCGTGGCGTTTCTCGGAACGTCAGCTAAAATGATCTGCTTCGGTCTCTTATAACGGGGAAGCTGTGTGCAGAACTTCTCGAGCTCTTCTACGGTGCAGTTGCTTCCGGGTTCTATCTCTACGATGGCACCGGTGATCTCACCGAGTCTCTTATCGGGAAGACCGATAACCGCAACGTCTTTGACCTTCGGATATTCCTGGAGGAAGTTTTCGATCTCGACAGGGTAGATGTTCTCACCGCCGGATACAATAACGTCCTTTTTGCGGTCAACAAGGAAATAGAAACCGTCTTCATCCTGACGCGCCATGTCACCGGTGAAGAGCCAGCCGTCCTTTAATGTCTCAGCTGTAGCTTCAGGGTTCCTGTAGTATTCGAGCATTACGCCGGGACCCTTAACGCAGAGTTCTCCGACTTCTCCCTGAGGAACCGTTTTGCCTTCTTCGTCAACGATCTTACATTCCCAACGGTAACCGGGGACGCCGATGGCGCCAACCTTATGAGTATTTTCGAGTCCCAGATGAACGCAGCCTGGGCCGGTTGATTCAGAGAGACCGTAGTTTGTATCGTACTGATGTTTAGGGAAATAATCCTTCCAGTGACGGATCAGTGAAGGAGGTACAGGCTGTGCGCCGATATGCATCAGGCGCCACTGGTCGAGCTTATAATCTTCAAGCTTTAATTCACCGCGGTCCAATGCATCGAGGATATCCTGAGCCCACGGTACGAGGAGCCATACGATTGTACACTGCTCATCGGAAGCTGCCTTAAGAATAACATCAGGCTTTGTACCTTTGAGGAGAACAGCCTTGCTGCATGTCCACAGAGAACCCATCCAGTGGAATTTGGCACCGGTATGATAAAGCGGGGGGATGCAGAGGAAGCAATCGTTCTTACCTGTTTCATGGTGAATTGCTTCCATCTCGGCTGCCTGTGTAAGGCTTCTGTGAGGGTGAAGGATCGCCTTGGGGAATCCTGTCGTGCCTGAAGAGAAATAAATAGCTGCATAGTCTTCTTCAGCAAGTTCGATCATAGGATCCCTGCTAGAGTAATCAGCGACCTGCTGCCAGTAATTTTCTGCAAATTCCGGAGCCTGACCGTCACCGACATAAAGAAGGAGCCTGTCCTTTGTGAGTTCTTCAGCGTTGATATTAAGTCTGTCTACGAATTCGGGACCGAAGAACATAACCGAGATCTCGGCCAGATCCGCACAGTAAGAGATCTCGTTTGCCGTGTATCTGAAATTGAAAGGAACTGCGATGGCACCTGTCTTTAAGATACCGAAATAGATAGGAAGCCACTCAAGGCAGTTAAACATAAGAATGGCAACTTTATCGCCTTTCTTGATTCCTCTGCCCAGGAGCATGTTTGCTACTCTGTTGGACTTTTCATCAAAGATCTGCCACGTGATCTCATGACGGTAAGGCATGGGCTTTGTCTGCTGGACAAGATCGAACTCCTTAAAAGAGATCTTTCTGGTGTCTTCCATTGTGGGGTTAAGTTCTACGAGAGCTACTTCATCGCCGTGTTCACGTGCGTTGCGTCTCAATAAATCCATTACAGGCATGATTATTCCTCCCTTTATGCTTTACTTATTTAAATAAAGCCAAAGACAATATTAACATCACATATGCGGTTCTTCAATAAAAAACTGATTATTACATAATTTTTAAAGCTGTTTTATAATATAAAGGTTGCGAAAAAGGGGAGGATGTTCTCTTGTTTAGAAAACTGCTTAAATCTTTGCGTCAGTATAAGAAACAGTCTGTTCTGTCTCTTATCTTCATCATAGGCGAAGTTGTTCTTGAAGTAGTAATACCGTTTATTACTGCTCAGATGGTAAATAATTTCAGAGACGGTGCGCAGATGGATATGATCCTTCAGACCGGCGGTCTTATGGCCGGTGCTGCCATCCTGTCACTTGTTTGCGGTGCGCTCGCTGGCAAATTCTCAGCCGAGGCTTCCGCAGGGTTTGCGGGGAACTTAAGATCTGATATGTTCCAGAAAGTCCAGAAGTTCTCTTTCGGTAACATCGATAAGTTTTCGACTTCATCTCTTGTTACCAGAATGACGACTGACATTACAACCGTCCAGAATGCATTCATGATGATGATTCGTATCGCCGTAAGAGCGCCGATGATGTTTGTTTTTGCGATCGTCATGGCATATGTTCTCGGAGGGTCACTCGCAACCACTTTCGTTATTGTTGTCCCTATCTTAGGCATAGGACTGATAATCATAGGTAAGCTCGCCATGCCCGCTTTCCGTGCCGTATTCAAAAAATACGACAAGCTCAACGAATCGATCGAAGAGAATGTCCGCGGAATGCGCGTGGTTAAAGGGTTTGCCAGGGAAGCATACGAGCAGGAGAAGTTTGGCAATGCTTCAGATAACATCAGAAAAGACTTTACCAAGGCAGAAAGGATCGTAGGCCTTAACTCGCCTTTGATGGAACTCTGCCTGCATTTTAATGTTGTATTCGTTCTTTATATCGGTTCGAAAATGGCTATCTCCAGCCACGGCGTCGAGATCGATGTCGGACAGATCTCCGCACTGATGACTTACGGCTTCATGGTCCTCATGTCCCTTATGATGGTCTCCATGGTATATGTCATGCTTACGATGTCGATTGAGGCTGCAAAGCGTATCGTAGAGGTGCTTGAGGAAGAACCTTCCATCTCCAATCCGGAGAATCCGGTCATGGAAGTTAAGGACGGTTCCATTGACTTTCAGGATGTTGCTTTTAAGTATTCTGAAAAAGCAGCAAGAAATGCGCTCTTTGACATTGATCTTCATATCGACAGCGGCATGAATGTAGGTATCCTAGGCGGTACCGGTTCATCCAAGACCACGCTGATCCAGCTCATTCCGAGGCTCTATGATGCCACATCGGGTGAAGTCAGGGTCGGAGGAGTTCCCGTAAAGGATTATGACGTTAAGACGTTAAGAGATGCCGTCTCCGTAGTCCTTCAGAAAAATGAACTGTTCTCCGGTACGATTGCCGAGAACCTGAGATGGGGTAATGAAGGCGCCACGGACGAGGAACTTGTTGAAGCGTGTAAGATCGCCCAGGCTGACGAGTTCGTATCTTCGTTCCCTGAGGGCTATAACACATATATTGAGCAGGGCGGAACCAACGTTTCCGGCGGTCAGAAGCAGAGACTCTGCATCGCCAGGGCCCTGCTAAAGCGCCCGAAAATACTGATCCTCGATGACTCGACATCAGCTGTTGATACGAGGACCGACGCCCTTATCAGAAAGGGATTCAGGGAATATATCCCCGAGACTACCAAGATCATTATCGCCCAGAGAATTGCATCCGTTCAGGACTGCGACATGATCATAATCATGGAAGGCGGTAAGATCATGGGCACGGGTACTCACGATGAACTCCTCAAGTCGAGTGATATCTATCGTGAGATCTATGAAGAACAGACGAAGAAGGGAGGATCAGACGATGAGTGAAAAGACTAATGCTCCCAAGAAAAAGATAGAGGCAGCTCCCGCACCCGGCGGAAGAGGAAGAGGTGCCGCATCGATGTCCCAGGTCATGGGATCCATGGACAGCCTTAAGCGTGTATTCAGACTTTATGTAAAACAGTTCCCTGTGCTTACATGGGTAGTTGCTTTATGCATTGTCTACAATTCCATCGCGGCCGCTCTCCCCAGCGTATTCCTTCAGAAGGTTATAGACGTAATAAACCGCACGATCGAATCTGGTGACTGGGAATCTGCAAAGATAGAGATCATAGCACTGCTTATCCCGCTTATTGCCATCTATGCCGGAGCAGCCATCGTCAGCATCCTGCAGACGCAGCTTCTTGCATACATGACACAGAAGTTCCTGGACAAGCTCAGAACGGAGCTGTTCAACAAGATGCAGACATTGCCGCTCAGCTATTTCGATACGCATAAGCACGGCGATATCATGAGCCATTACACCAATGATATTGATGCTTTAAGACAGCTGGTATCAATGGCGCTTCCAAACATCTTAAGATGTGCGGTCGTAGTCATTGCAGTATTCTTCATCATGATCTACTACAGCTTGTGGATGACTCTGATCATGGTAGTGGGCATCATCGCCATGGTATTTGTCACAGGCAAGGTAGGCGCAGGGTCAGCTAAGTACTTTGTAAGACAGCAGAAGGCCGTAGCTGCTACTGAAGGTTTCGTTCAGGAGATAATGAACGGTCAGAAGGTTGTTAAGGTATTTAACCATGAGGGCAAGGTTACTGAAGAGTTCAACAGGCTCAATGACGGTCTTGCCGAAGACAGCGGCAAAGCAAACACATATGCAAATATCCTGGCGCCCATCATCGGAAACATCGGAAACATCGCTTATGTTCTCCTTGCCGTAGTCGGCGGTCTCCTTATCGCTTTCAATGCTCCGAATGTCGCCATCTCAGGAATGCCTTTCGGAATCGACATCATGGTTCCTTTCCTTAACATGAGCAAGCAGTTCATGGGTAATATCAACCAGCTTACGATGCAGATGAATGCCATCGTCATGGCAGGTGCAGGCGCCCAGAGAATATTCGATCTTCTGGATACGGAACCTGAGACAGACGACGGTTATGTAACTCTTGTTAATGCGAATATCGCGGAAGACGGAACGATTACCGAATCTGATCATAAGACGGGACGCTGGGCATGGAAGCATCCCCATAAGGCAGACGGCACCATCACATATACCGAACTTAAGGGTGACGTATTGCTCGATGATGTTGATTTCGAATATGTACCCGGAAAGCAGGTGCTTTTCGATGTATCTGTTTTCGCGAAGCCGGGCCAGAAGGTTGCTTTCGTTGGTGCTACCGGTGCAGGAAAGACCACCATTACAAACCTCATTAACCGTTTCTATGATATAGCTGACGGTAAGATCCGTTATGACGGGATCAATGTAAACAAGATCAAAAAGAAGGATCTGAGAAGGTCTTTGGGTCTTGTTCTGCAGGAAACAAATCTCTTTACCGGAACCGTAATGGAGAATATCCGCTACGGTAAGCTCGACGCTACGGATGAAGAGTGCAAAGAGGCTGCAAGACTTGCAGGCGCAGCAGACTTTATCGAGCGTCTTCCTGAAGGGTATAACACGATGCTCACAAACAACGGTGCCAACTTCTCGCAGGGTCAGAGACAGCTTCTTGCCATTGCCAGAGCCGCAGTCGCGGATCCTCCGGTAATGATCCTTGACGAAGCCACATCTTCCATCGATACACGTACTGAAGCGATCGTCCAGCGAGGCATGGATAAGCTTATGGAAGGCCGTACGGTATTTGTCATTGCTCACCGTTTGTCGACAGTTATGAATTCGGATGTCATAATGGTATTAGATCATGGAAAGATCATTGAACGTGGTTCCCATGAGCAGCTTATAGCAGAGAAGGGTACGTATTATCAGTTGTACACAGGCGCTTTTGAACTCGAATGATGGTAATCATATGAAAAAGTCTTTGGCAATAATCCTGATACTTTCTGTTTTTTCATTGTTGCTGTGTTCGTGTGATACGGGTAAAAAACCGGGCTTTGATGACGACGATGACTGGTCGGCAGAGACTACCGACGGGAGTGATCTTCCGGATTATTCGGTGAGAAGATCACCTTCCCACAATCTCTCGAGGGTTGACGCTACGGAAAATTTTGATCTGATGAATTTTGATTCTGATGATCCGTGGGGCGCTCATCAGAACCTGCGCATGGCGAACGGAAGCATCCATAATTACTTCACGTATTATTCACTGGATGCCTACAATAACAGGGTCAATGAGAATCTCAGCAATGTATCAATGATCAGCAGACCGATAGTAATGGAATATCCTGCAGATGAGGAAGGATACGTTATTTACGAGATTTCTTATTCCCAGATATTTCCCATCAGCGTTAAAGAGTATGGTGATGTTTATACTGCTTTCTTCTCTTATCACGGTGTAGGTTTTTTGGATTATTACACAGGAACGACTTATCCGACTATCAATCTTTCGACTCAGATAGACAGTTATAGTGTTCACGGAGACGTCATCTTTCAAGGCAACAAATATCGTATGAGCTGTTACGAATTCCGTGAACAGGAAGTGTTAAGCAGCAATGTTGAGCAGACAGCAGACGGTGCGGTCATCACGACTGAGACCATCAAGTTGATCTCCACGACCTATTTCATCGTGCCTGAAGGTTATGACGGAATCGTTATGTTTGTATATGTGGCAGATGATTCCAATAAACCTTTAGATGAAGTATTGGCAGAAGACAATCCGTATTTCACGGCTCCCGGAATCTTCGGAGATGACGAGGATCCGAATGATTATGTCTTTATCGGAATAAATGCTCCTCAATGATCAGGAATCACCCGGCCGTTCAAGACCGGAAGTGAGAAGCTTGACTGCTATGGCACACTCGATCCTCTTACGGAAAATGTCGCAGCCCATCTCATAAATGCCGTTGATGTCTCCGGAAGCATGATAGGAATTTGCAGCGCACCCGCCTGAACAGTACAGCTTTGCCCAGCAGTTTTTGCATTCCGGACGGCTGTAGGCGTTGCATGAAGCAAACTTATCACGGAGTTCAAGGTTCCTGACGCCCTCATAGATATCACCCATCTTATAAGCTTCATCACCGACGAACTGGTGGCAGGGATAGAGGTCACCCCAGGGAGTGACAGCCAGGTACTCCGTGCCTGATCCGCATCCTGCGATCCTCTTATAGATGCAGGGTCCGCATGTAAGATCCAGCATATAGTGGTAGAAGGTGAAAGGTCTGCCTTCGTTATAGCGCTTCACCATAAGTCTCGCGAGCTCTTCGTACTGTTCGAAAACAACAGGCAGATCTTCTTTTGTTATGGCTGAAGGGCTGGAAGGGTCGGTAACGACCGGCTCCATGGAGAGCTCGTTAAATCCCAGATCCAGCATTTGTTTAATGTCGTTTACGAAATCAATGTTGTAGTGTGTGAAGGTACCTCTCATGTAGTAGCTGAGGCTGCCTCTTTTTGCAACGAATTTCCGGAAATTGGGAACGATCCGGTCATAAGATCCGTTGCCGGCATAGTCAACGCGGAAACGGTCGTTTACTTCCTTGCGGCCGTCCAAAGACAAGACGACGTTATGCATTTCGCGGTTGGCAAATTCCGTTACCTCATCGTCTAAAAGGATACCGTTTGTAGTAAGGGTGAACCGGATGTTTTTATTGTGTATCTTTTCCTGTTCTCTTCCGTAAGCAACGAGCTTTTTGCAGACCTCCCAGTTCATGAGAGGTTCGCCGCCGAAAAAGTCTATATCGAGGTTCTTGTGGAATCCGGAATTCTCGATGAGAAAATCGATTGCGCGTTTGCCGACCTCATAGCTCATTATCGCGCGTTCACCGTGATACTTGCCCTGGCTCGCAAAGCAGTATGAGCAGTTAAGGTTGCATGTATGTGCGACATGAAGGCACAAAGCCTTGATCTTTATATTCTTTTTCCTGAAATCCTTTGCTAAATGTTCGTATTTATCGGGAGCATAGAGTTTGCCCGCAGTCTTTAAGTCATCTATATCCGCAAGGCACTCTTCGGCATCTTCTCTGGTAATGCCGTGTTTGGCAACTGCTTTTCCGATCACTCCCTCGCCGGGTTCGGTCTCATACCATTGGATCATGTCATAGGCGACAGGGTCAACCATATGAATGGAACCCGAATAGCAGTCGAGTACGATGTTAAGTCCGTCAAATTGGTAGCAGTGGATCATAGGAACTCCCGGTTTTCATAAAAAAAGGTCCCACGTAAAATGAGACCTTAAAGCTTTAGAATTAAACTTTCTTATTTGTTGGAAAGCTGCTCGCAGGGCTGGTTAGCAACACCGCAGGATGTCTTGCATGCAGACTGGCAGGAAGTCTGGCACTCGCCGCATCCGCCTTCCTTAGCTGACTTCTCGAGATCTCTTGTCTCAACTGTAACGATTCTTGTCATATTAAGTAATCTCCCTTGTTTATAATACGTGAATTATACTTTGAAGGTTTCCTGACGTCAAGGTAAAACGGGTATCAGTCCGTTGTAGGCGCGTCCTCCGCCCATCATCAGGCGGATGTCATTTCTTGACAAAACTTTAACGGTATCTTCGGTAATTACTTCACCCGGGATCAGAAGCGGAATGCCGGGAGGGAATCCGTAGATGAATTCGCTGCTTGGAAGTCCTATGGCAAATTCCGGTTCGAGATCTACAGAGCGGCTGCGTGAATTTGCAGCCTCCTGAAGGGTTATCGATAATTTAGGATATGGTCTGGATATAAAATCTGCGGGGACATACTGTCCGTCTATGGCATCATCAGTAGCGGTTACGGCATCGCAGAACCGTTTAAGTGTCTCTTCTGTATCACCGATCCCCGTCATGGCAATGAGGTGTGAAGGGAAGCCGGCCTCACATTCAATATTGAATGTCCCTCTCAAGTACTCTAAAAGCATGTTGCCGTTACCCATAAGTACGAATTTTGAACGTTCCCTTACAGGTGCTTTCCAGAGCCTGAAATTTCTTAATGAACCGAGAGCGTCCTCGGCATAAGCTATTGCGTCTTCCCACGGCTTTAAGATCTTAGGGCCTTTGGAATTAAGCTGCGCAAGACATTTCGAGATGCCCTGAAGGAGTATATATGACGGGCTTGAAGTCTCGAAGATATCGAGACCTCTTCTTATAACCGGTACATCTATGGGGCATCCTTCGTGACGCAGCATGACAGCCGTCTGTGTAGGTGATGAGAGAGTCTTGTGAAGGCTCTTGATCACCAGGTCACCCTTAGAATCGGGGCCGAAGAAATCATTATCAATGCCGAGATGCGCGCCATGAGCGCTGTCAGTGATAAGAACGGCATCATATTTTCGTGTTATACGGAATATCTCTTCCGTATCAGAGATGACACCCTCATAAGTGGGCGATGTAATGACCACGGTTTTTATGGAAGGATCCCTTGCGAGGTTTTTCTCGACATCTTTGGCAGATATGTGTCCTGCGAAAGGAAGTTCCGGATCAAGAGCAGGCATCAGGGGAACGATCTTCGAACCTGTGAGTTCGATTGCATTCCATACGGCAAGATGACAATTCATTGCCGTAAGGATCTTGGCGCCGGGGTTTTGTATTGAAGCACCGCGGATAGCTGCCAGCAGAAGAGCGGTGGAACCGTTTACGGACAGGAATGCATTCTCAGCTTTCCATATGGAAGCCGCGCAGTCTTCCATATCCTTTATAAGACCTTCAGGCGCATGAAGATTATCGAACCCGCCGATCTCGGTAATGTCGCGCATAAAAGCCTGAGATACAAAGTCGGGATTGCGTTTGCCACCCGGCATATGCATCGGAAGAGGATCAGTTCCCAGATAGAGCTTTAATGCTGCTCCAAGCCTGTCGTTATCATATCTCATGTTTTGCCCTTCCTTTTATTAAAGTTAACACAAAAGAAGAGTTTGTCCTAATCAAAAACAGGGGTTGTCATCTGACAGCCCCTGTAAATGTAATTCTGAACTAAGATCCTGATCAGCTTAAGGATTGATTACCGTAAAGCTGTAGCCTGATACAACGTCATTATCCTCATAGATCGTCTTCTGCATCTGGAGAGCAGTAGAGAGGAGAAGTGTATAAGGTGAGAGCTTACCGTTCAAAAGCTCAACGTCTGAACCGTAGCTGATAGCCTGAGCTTCATCGTCTGAAAGCAGCATATACTGTGAAACGAGGAAGAGCGATCTGACGCCTACATTCATGTGAACAAGCTTGTTGTTAATGGAATAAGTAGGAGTAGAGCTTGTAGATGTGCTTGAAAGTCTGCTGCTGAAGGACAGACCCAAAGTAGAAGTGGTTCCCAAAGAGCTGGTCTCTTCCTGAATGAAGAGAGGCTTTCCTTCGATACCTACCTTACCTACTTCGTGGAAGAGCGCGATGATAATAGCGGATTCTTCATCGAGCTGCGGCATGATGGTATCCTTGATCCTTAAGAGCTGCTTTGTAACGGAAACGCTTCTGATTAGCAATCCCTTCTCGCATGCGAGGGGGCCTTTGATCTCTGCAGGAGCTGTGAGCCAGGAAGTTCTGTTCTCGAGGAAATCAATAAAGTGATCGAATTCAGTCTTTCTCTTGACGATGGCAGCCTTGAGTTGATCATAAAGAGTATCGACGTTGTCCTTGTTTACTTCGATCATCGGCATAATGCCGGCAACCTTATCGGATTTGCCCGTAGCTGCTGCTGATACGGCTGCTGCCTGAGGTGTAACTACAGCAGTATCATTTCCGCCGCCTGCACCTTCATCAGCTGATGTGAATGTATACTTACACTTAGGGCATCTGATAGCCTGATTTGCTATGACCATTCCGCAATCGGGACATTTCTTCATATTTGTGACCTCCTGTATCACGGATGTACAAATGAATCCGCAAAGATAATTACAATTTATTTTACAACTTGATTTTTACATAATCAATAAGAAATGTGTTTTAAAAATATCGATTTATAGTTATTTTTACTATCAAGAAAATTTATGTTATCAAAAAAAGACACTGACGAGGGGGTGTCAGTGTCTTAAGGAGGGTGTTATGAAGTAAGGAACAATTACTTTGAACAACCATATCTTACCATGTCAATTGTTTACTTTAATATTCAAAAAAGGCAAAATAGTGGCAAAGATTGTGATTATGAGAGGATTTTGGTTTTGACGCTTGAAGGAAGGCTCTTTGTTGCCAACAGAATGACGGAGATAAAAGAGGTTACTACCGAGGATACGGATGCCTCATATTCCAAGCGCCTTGAGAAAGCTCTTATAGAGCTCTGTAGGCAGTTAGACGTTCCCGTACCGATGTGGATGAAGAAGAACACCAAAGAGTTTGCGGCTTTCGGCCAGACGATCTTCTTTCGTGAACAGTATACGGATAATGTCAGATTCGACAGGTTTCAGATAAGAGTAATAGAAGGCTGATCTAAGACACGGGGTGCTGGGGTGAAAAAACGCGTAGGTATCATCGGAGGCGGAGCCGCAGGCCTTTTCTCGGCTTGTCTGCTCAAGAAGTTTTCGGGCAATGAAGACATTGATGTAACGATCCTCGAAAAGAACTCCGTACTTGGCAAAAAACTCATGCTGACCGGCCACGGCCGCTGCAACATCACCAACCGTAAGAATGCTTCAGAACTGAAAAACGGTTATCACGAAGCCGGTAATTTTCTTTATCCCGCACTGAAGGAATTTGGACCTGATGATGTCATATCCTTTTTCGAAAAGGAATTAGGATTAAGGTTAAAGGAAGAAGACAATAACAGGATATTCCCCGTCTGCGACAGCGCCGTGGCGGTAAGGGATACGATCGCATCCTATATATCGGACAGAACGAAGATACTGTGTGATTCGAATGTTCTGGATATAAAGAAAACTTCCGGATTCGAGGTCAGCACTTCTCAGGGAAATTATTCATTCGATTACATAATCCTGGCTTGCGGAGGAAAGTCATTTCCAAAGACCGGTTCTACGGGAGATTCATATAGGTTTGCAGAGAGATTCGGCCATTCGGTAATACCTGTCAGCGCTGCGCTCGCATCCGTAAAATCCGATCCCGTGTCAGCAGTGATGACCGGGCGTCTTAGCGGAGTATCACTGACTGCCAATGCCGCGGTTTACTGTAACGAAAAGAAAAAAGCTTCCGTATGCGGCGAAATGATGTTCGCAGATTTCGGACTGACAGGTCCTGCCATCATGGAATTGTCCAGGGAGATACCGCCTGACATAACGGATATGAGCATTTGGATCGAACTTGATCTGATTCCGTCCATGAGTGATGAGCAGTTCGATCTTGAATTTCAGGAATTGATCCGGGATCATCCGGATTCCAAGATCGCTACGCTTTTATCAGGTTATGTTCCCGCTTCCGTTGCTCATGAGATCTGTTCGGCGAGCGGAGTATCGGATCTTTATGCCCAAAGCTTTACAAAAGAGAACAGAAAGAAGACGGTAAAGGAAATAAAACACCTGAAGATAGGCTTAGACCGCGCACCGTCTCTGGAAACCGCTTATGTAACGCGCGGAGGCGTATCCCTCAAAGAGATCGACCGGAAGACATTCTGTTCAAAGCTGGTACCGGGCCTTTATATTATCGGTGAAGCCGTTGATATTGACGGTGTGAGCGGAGGATATAATCTTCAGGCCTGTATGAGCGAAGCTTATCTGGCTACCTTGGATATACTTGGCATGTCATAAAAAGGGCGGCTTTAAAAGCCGCCCTTTATATGTGAATCTGTAATTCAGGATCAGTTGTATTTTTCTCCGGTAACTCTGAAGATCACTTCGCCCGGATAGACCATATCGAGCTGTGCTCTTGCAACACTCTCAACATAGGCATCATCTTTGCCGAATTCTTCCTGAGCTCTGATCTGCTTGAGTTTTTCAGATAATTCCTCAGATTGGGCGATAAGAGATGCGTTTTCTGCCTTGAGACGTTCTTTTTGTTTATGGATATTGGCATATCTGGTAATGCAGAGGATCCCGACAAAAACACAGCAGATGAAGATCATTGCCGTAAGGAAAGATATTCCGCCTGTTCTGCGTCTTACTTTTCGCAAGAAGATATGCCTCCTTATATGGATATACTGATTTATTATTGCTTAACCCCGGATGCAAAACAACAATCCGGGGTTAAACTTAAAGTACTTGTAATATTTCAAGCGATAACGTGGTTATTCGAGCAGTTCGTACATTGATGCTGCTTCTTCTTTTCTGACGGTTTCCGGAAGTGACGTAACTCTGAACCTGACTTCCCCGCTTCCGAAAAGAATGCTTACTTCATCTCCGATCTTAAGCTTCACAGACGGCTTAGCAGGCTTGCCGTTTACGGTAACTCTTCCTGCCTGGCAGACATCATTTGCAACCGTTCTCCGTTTGATCACTCTTGACAGCTTAAGAAATTTATCAAGTCTCATTCTTGTCTCCCGTAAGCATGACACGTCCCTTCAAAGCTGAAAGGAGAGTAAGATCGTCTGCGTATTCGATATCAGAGCCCATGGGCAATCCGGAAGCAAGACGTGAAACCTTAATGCCGGAAGGTCCCAGCATCCTTGAAAGATAAAGGGCAGTAGCATTTCCTTCCGCAGTCTGGTTGGTTGCAACGATCACTTCGGTAACTTCCGGATGATCCGCAAGACGTTTTATAAGATCCGGAATGGTGGTGTCGGATATGCTCATGGACTTCATCGGATTAAAAACCCCGTGCAGAACATGATAGAGCCCCTTATATTCATGAGCTCTCTCAAACGTTGACACATCTCTCGGAGACTCGACAACAAGTATCGTAGTATTGTCTCTTAACGGATCAGAGCAGATAGGGCAGGGATCCGAATCCGTGAAATTCATGCAGCAGGAACATCTTTTGGTGGACTTCCTTGCAGACATGATCGCCGTTGTCAGAGCTTCGGCATCCTTATCATCCATTGCCAGGATATGGAAAGCCAGACGCTGCGCGGACTTGCCTCCTATTCCGGGGAGGCTGCTAAGCTGCGCTATGAGATTCTGGATTGAAGGTGAATATCTTGCCATTATCAGAAGGGCATCTTCATCCCGCCGGTAATCGCATTTATACGCTCCTGGTTGGTCTCATCGATCTGCTTCAATGCCTGGTTAGCTGCTGCGATAATGAGATCCTGAAGACCTTCGATATCATCGGGGTCTACCACGTCCTTAGCTATCTGGACTTCATATAACTGGTGATCGCCGCCTACGACAACTTTAACGAGCTCGCCGCCGGCAGTTCCAGTAAAACGCATCTCACGGATCTCTGCCTGAGCCATCTCGATCTGTCTCTGCATCTTCTGTGCCTGGGCTACCACATGATTCATGTTGCCGCCCATACCCATTCCTCCACGGAATCCTTTTGCCATTTTCATTACCTCCGAATTATTTGGATAAAGTTTTTATTTCAGTCACCAAAATGCACATCAGTGGGAACACCCATATTTCTGGAGCGTTCATTCAGGTCATCAAGTTTCCTGTCAAGTTCGCTTGCATGGTTCTTTTCCATCTGCTTTGTGTATTGTGCCGTCGTACAAAGATAAAGATGTTCAGCCCCGAATTCATCCTTGATCCCTGAAGAGATCTGTCTGAATGTCTGGGACTTTTTGAGGTTGGACAGAAGCTTCGTATCCTTGTCTTCAAATACAATATAAGCCGAATTTCCGTCTTTCCTGAGATTTGTGTGTTCCAATATAAACGCTATGTTGTCATTGCTGTCTTTGAGCTTTGAAGTGACGTTGCTCCATCTTACGGCCAGGTCGGCATCTTCTCCGGTGAAGGAAGGCGTCCTGACTGAATCCCTGGATCTTCCGTCTACGATAAGACCGCTTTTATCTGCCTGCACTGCCAGCTGGGAACGCGGTTTGACGGGAACGTCTGTCTGTTCCTCATAAGTACCGGCATCCGTATCAGTCTCACTTTCAAGATCGTCAAGGAACGAGGAAGAAAGTCCGGAGAATATTCCCTGCGAAGGGGCAGCGTCTTCCTCACCATATGAGAAATATGATGAAGGTGCGGAGTCTTCCTGCTCATCAGTACCGAAACTGAGCTGCTTTTCGGGCTCCTCAGGCTTATATGAAAAGATCGTCGGTTCCGTATGTTCGTTATACGAATCATCGGCTGGGATGATGACATCATCGGGATCTGAGTCATTATCGTCTTCCTGTATTTCGGGTTCTTCCGGTTCATGACTTTCCGCTACGTTATTAACGAATGGGAAGAATGAGCTCTGTCCTGCCGGTTCATCGTTCTTTTCTTCAGTATCAGCCGGAGGAGGTACATCCTTTTCTTCTGATTTATCTTCAGAACTTCTTCCTGTTATCTGAGCAGCAAATAAAGATGCGGAAGAGGGCTTAGGCCTGTAGGGTTCAGATATGGAAGACGGCTTAGGTCTGTACGGCGCCGGCGCGGATGAAGGCTTAGGCCTGTAGGGCTCAGGTGCCGTAAATACAGGTTTTGCTTCCGGAGCGGGCTCTGAGGACTTAACAGGTTCTTCTTTTGGTTCTTCCTTAACCGGAGCAGGTTCTTCTGCTGATATGGAAGAAGCTTTCCCGGCCTGTTTTTTCTCGAAATCCGGAATTACGATCGGAGTAACGGGGAGAGAGGATTTTCTTCCGCAAAGACGCATCAGCATAAGTTCGAAACTCGTCGGGATATCGGGAGATTTACGAAGCTCTGCATATTCTTTGGAAAGATAACTGATATAACCGGTCAATGTATCGGCACTTACCTTGGCAGCCGTCTGATACATGTCCTTAATCGTCTCTTTCGGGTAAGGCAGATAAATGATCGGATCAGCCTTGACCCTTATTATGAGAAGGTCTCTGAAATAAGCGGCAAGATCAAGCGTGAAACGGGCCTGGTTCTTGCCTGAACTGTTCAGTATCGCGCATAGGTCTATGAGTTCGTCAAAGCGCGCATCAATAAGACAGTTAGCCATCTTGAAGAGGAACGAACTGTCAACTGTGCCGGTGATGCGCTCCACGTCCTGTGAACTGATCTCGTTGTCACTGCCTGATATGGCAGATATCTGATCCAGTAAAGACAAAGCATCACGGAGAGCTCCGTCGGATCTGGAAGCGATCAGACGAAGAGCATCATCGGATGCTTTTATCCCTGATTTTCCACATACTTCCCTTAGCCTTCCCGAAATGAGATCTATCGGGATCCTCTTGAAGTCATATCTCTGGCAGCGTGAGATTATCGTTGCCGGAATCTTATCTGATTCAGTGGTCGCGAAAAGGAAGATGACGTGCTTCGGAGGTTCCTCTATGGTCTTAAGAAGAGCATTGAATGCGCCCTTCGAGAGCATGTGGACCTCATCGATGATATATACCTTATATGTTGTTCTTGTAGGTGCGAAATTGACTTCCTGGAGAATGGGTCTGATATCATCCACACCGTTATTGGAAGCGGCATCCATCTCAGTTACATCAAGGATGGAACCGTCAAGGATACCCTTACAGGTCGGACACTCATTGCACGGATTGCCGTTGACAGGGTGTTCGCAGTTAACGCTGCGTGCGAAGATCTTGGCGATAGTAGTCTTTCCGGTACCGTGCTGGCCGCAGAAAAGATATGCATGGGCTAATTTTTTGGCAACGACAGATTGCCTCAGAGCAGTAACGGCGGCTTCCTGACCGACAACGTCGTCAAATGTAAGGGGCCTGTACTGTCTGTATAGAACGATATGATCTTCCATGAGTTAGTTCCTTAAAGCCGAATCGTAAAACCTGAATAAAATAGCCCGTCCCGCCCGAACTGCCGTCGGTAAGGCTTGACCCGCGGCGCACTCCGTAAACCGCTTACTGCTGCTTCCTTCCGGACCTGACAGGATTCACAGCCCGGAATCGCACGGGACCTTGGCCGGCGGCAGACCGCGCGGGACGAACTAATCAATTACAAAGGAGATTATATCATAAAAGAAAAACAGAACACTTCAATTATTAGGACAACTCATTTTATGAGTAACACATTTCGATGAATTTCTGAGTATAGCCTCCGAGGGTTGCTATGGCAGTGCCTGCGGACCCCGGCGAACTTGATTCGACATAGATGATGATGGCTATGGGCTCCTTGTAATCTACTATTGCGCATTCAAGATATGCTCCGCGGCCTGTGTTTCTTCCCAGCACATGGAGGATCCTTGTGTCTTCGGGAAAAGCGGCGCTTAAGGGTGACTCGAGTTCGCTGTGAGCCATATCATTGATGAGACGCTGGTTTATCTGGGGCGTGTTGATGAACTCGTGGTAAAGATAAGAGATATAATTGCCCATGTCATAACAGGATATCGTTCCCGGAGCACGGAATTCCAGACCGCGGTAATCTCTGTAAATGACCGAATCGTTGTATGAGATGTAATTGCTTATCTCATCTACTGATTTTATAGCTTCGTCAAGTCCTCCGAGTTCATCGATAATGTAATTGAGAGCTACGCTGTCGTTTTTTACTATCGCGTAATTTAAGAGCGTGCGCATATAGAATTCTTTGCCGTAGTTGTAAGTCTTGGCGATGTATGATGAATTGCGTGCGCCGCCGTAATCGCTGTCGAATGTTACCTTTTTTGACAAAGGTCCGGTGACACCTTCTATGCTGTCGTAGTATACGATCTCTATTGGGATCGCCATTGCTCCCGAAGGAACTACGGGATCGAGTTCATCTACTCCGAGCCGTTCACCGGTTGACAAGGAGATGAATTCATAGCAGATCCTCATTTCGGGATGTTTTTTCTGGTATGCTGCGACGTTTTCTTTAAGCTCATCCAGATATACTGCGCGCTCCTGATAGGTGGCGGTCTGGATGCCGGCGGGCTTGAAACTGAAGTCCCTGTCTTCCGTAAAAGGATCCGGAGAATCATTTTGCGATGTGTGGGCAGTCTCTTCAGGATTTGGCGTAGGCGTCGGTGTTGCGGCGAGAATGGCGTGCAGCACCGTGGTGGTAGCGGTCGTCGTCGCCTGGGTCGTTGTTTCCGTCGTGGTATGTACCGGTCTCTGATATGCCGAATATTCGGTCGTGGTACTTGTGGCGGCTCCGATAAGTCCGGGATACATAAGGCGGTAGGTATCCTGAGTGGATGCTATCGAACTTATGAATATGATGGCTGAAGTCAACGCAAGCAATACGAGAATGATAATAAGCGTACGTTTTTTACGGGACGTTTTTATCCCTTCAGCCTTTTTCAGAAATGTCGGATTGGGCCGCTTCATGATCCGTCAGAACAAACCTGTTATTACGCCGTTATTGTCGATGTCGATGTCCATAGCGGCAGGGTGGGGAGGAAGTCCCGGCATCGTGACTATCGTGCCCGTAAGAATGACGAGATATCCTGCTCCTGCTGATAAGAAACAGTCCCTGACGGTAAGCGTGAAGCCCTCGGGATTGCCGAGCTTTTTCGGATCGTCTGACAATGAATATTGTGTTTTGGCAATGCAGATCGGAAGATTTCCGTAGCCCTTGTCCACGAATTCCCTGATCTTTTCCGCAGCTTCGGGAAGAATGTCAACGCTGCCTGCGCCGTATACCTTCTTTGCTACTTTGTTGATCTTTTCCTCGACGGAATCGGTGAGCTCATATGTGTACTTGGGATTCTTGGGATTGTTCTGTCCGAGGATGGCGACTGCCTTATTGGCAAGGTCGATTCCGCCTTCGCCGCCCTTAGCGAAGATCTCGGCAGGTGCAAAATCAGCGCCGGTGGCCTTGCATGCTTCTTCAACGATGGCGAGTTCCTCTTCGGTATCAGTAAGGAACCTGTTTGATGCGACAAGAACGGGCACTCCGAAGTTCTGCATGTTTTCGATGTGCTTTATGACGTTGGCAAGACCGATCTTTACTGCTTCCGGATTAGGTTCGGAGAGGCGGTCTTTAGGAATACCTGCATTATACTTAAGTGATCTTACGGTAGTGACAATTACTACGAGATCAGGCCAGATTCCGAGATCCCTGCACTTGATGTCGAGGAACTTTTCAGCACCGAGATCAGCGCCGAAGCCTGCCTCGGTAACAACGATGTCTCCGAGTTTAAGCGCGGTCTTTGTTGCTATGCATGTGTTGCATCCGTGAGAGATGTTTGCGAAAGGTCCTCCGTGAACGAGTGCCGGAACACCTTCCAGTGATTGGACAAGGTTAGGACACATTGCGTCCTTGAGGCATGTGGCAAGGGCGCCTGTAGCTCCGAGCTTTCCTGCCGTAATGAGATTGCCGTCCGTGTCATATGCTATTGCGATCCTGTCAAGTCTTATCTTGAGGTCATCCATGTCTTTGGCAAGACAGAGGATGGCCATGATCTCGGATGCTGCGGTTATCTGGAAGATCTCGGGACGTGTAACGCCCTTTGTTCCGCCTCCGACTCCTACGGTGACGGCTCTTAGACACCTGTCGTTCATGTCGAGACATCTCTTCCATAAGATCCTGTCCTTATCGATCTTAAGTTCATTTCCCTGGAAAAGATGGTTGTCTATCATTGCTGCGAGCAGGTTGTTTGCCGTAGTGATCGCATGAATGTCACCTGTGAAATGGAGGTTGATGTCCTCCATGGGAACTACCTGTGAATATCCGCCTCCGCAAGCGCCGCCCTTAACGCCGAAGACGGGGCCTAATGAGGGTTCTCTTAAAGCAAGAACGGGCTTTTTGCCGATTAACTTTAAGCCTTGCGCCAGACCGATGCTTACCGTTGTCTTGCCCTCTCCTGCAGGAGTGGGATTCATGGCGGTTACAAGGATAAGTTTGACATCGGGGTTGGAAGGCAGACCTTCAACATAATCCAACGGGAGTTTTGCTTTGTATTTGCCATACAGTTCGAGTTTGTCGGTATCTATTCCCAACTCCTCTGCTACCTTTGTTACGGGGTTGATCTTTGCACTCTGGGCTATCTCAATGTCACTTAGCATATACGGTCACTCCTGTCTGATTTAGTAATATGGATACGATTGTATTGTAAAAAGACAGGCATTTCAATCACGGTGAAAAGCATATCTGTATGTTTTTTTATCTTAAAGAGACTCACCACTATATTTTGTAGGATATGTGGTGTTTTTTTACTAAATGTTGTGTTTTTTCGTTGACAATATGTCAAGGAAATGTTAGCATTGGTGCATGTTGGAAATATTTCCGTAATGTTCCTTTAAGGCCATTGAAATATTTTTCGACCAGTCTCCGGGTGGGGGTATTGAATATGATCATCAGTTCCGATTTGGAAATGTGCAAGGCTAAGTTCGAAGAACTCATCGGCAAGCGTATCGTTTGCAAGACCAATGGCGGCCGCAAGAGGATCATCACTTACATCGGCACAGTTGAGCACTGCTATCCCAATGTTTTTACGATGCTCTGCAACAATGATGCAGGCAAGCAGTCGATCGTATCCTTCTCATACATTGACGTCCTTACGAGGACCGTAAGAGTAGGCATCATGCCGGAGAAGTCTCAGGAAGAAGTTGCTGTCTGACCTGAATATAATATTGAGTTTGTATATGCACTGTCAGAACTGATCCGTTCAGTAACTGACAGTGCATTTTTGTTTCCCGGGGAAACCGGAACGAAACCTAAAAAGTCATTTTCTTTTAATTATTCAATTTATATTGTAAAATTAGGTTACAGACTTCAGCCCGTGAAAAGGGCGATGAATGGAGATCCTGATGGATTCTTACGAGATTACAGCTAATGCCAAGTTAAATCTTTTCTTGCGCGTGCGCGGGATCCTTTCGAACGGCTATCACAGTTTGTATTCGGTAATGCAGGAGATAGATCTTGCAGATACCATTACCATTAATATTTTCCCCGAGCGCGAGAACGGTTTTGATATCAAGTGCATCGGCAGAAATGACATTGATCCCAAGAAGAATCTCTGCAGAAAGGCCAGGGACAGGTTTTTCTCGTCACTGCGAAAAAAAGCTGCTACGGATCCTTCGGTCCCCAATGCCAGACTTTGGAAAAAGGGAAGGTTTCCTAATATCGAGATAGTCCTTACCAAGGTTATTCCCTCCGAATCCGGAATGGGCGGAGGAAGTTCTGATGCTGCGGCAACACTCATGGTGCTTCAGGAACATTTCGGAAATCCCTTTACTGATGAAGAACTTAACCAGCTTGCAGTAAATGTCGGTGCTGATGTTCCGTTTTTCCTTTATGGAGGAACCTGTCTCTGTGAGAGGGTGGGTGAAGACATTACTGATCTGAGTTCTCTCGCCGGAATACCTCTTCTTATCGTAAAGCCCTCTAAAGGAGTATCAACTCCGGAATGTTTTCGGGCTATCGACAGCAAGCCTTTGCCGGAGTTTGATGAAGGCCGCTATTCGGCATATGTTTCCGGTCTGAATGATGAAGATAAAGATCCGCTCACGAGATTCCTTGAAGGAGAAGATCTGCTTACGAACGATCTTGAGATCCCGTCGATCGAGAAGATCCCGGAGATCGGACTTGCGATAAAAGCCCTTCTTGATTCGGGTGCTGCATTCAGCCGTATGACGGGATCCGGAAGTGCTGTTTTCGCTATGTATGAGAATGAGGAAACAAGGGATGCTGCTTTCGATAAGATCAAGAACGATTCTGAGTTCTCCGGGTGTGAAGTATTCGTCTCAAAGACTATTTGACAAAGTTCGCGAACAGTCCTCTCGGGTAACCTCTTGAGTTTTCGGAATCGATCAGTTCAAAACCGCGTTTCCCATAGAATTCCACCATGTTTCTATTTGATGCCGCAGAGTGGAGCAGTACGCATTTCGAGCCCGCTCCGTGCGCGATATCAACCGCTCTGGTGATGAGGTCGATTCCGAGTCCCGTTTTCCTGAAACGTTGTGTTACCGCAAATCTCGATATGTAAAATGAGTGTCCGCATTCTTCAAGAAACCTGTATGTCTTTTCCGAGAAACTATACACCAGAGGGTTAGGGACGGATTTTATGCATATGGTTCCCACTATCTTTCCGCCTGATTCTGCCACAAGGCAGGTCTGCCTTGAGATCCTGTCGGAAACGCTCTCGATGCTCTCGGTCATGGCTTCGAGCATGGTTGAAGGTATTCCCGAATCCGTGCAATAAGTAAGCATCGCGCTCTTTAAAAGGCGCGATACTTCAGCCGCATCGGAGATGCCGGCGGTCCTTATTACGGGTTCGATCTTCATCAGTTAAGAAAACAGTTTACAAGGATTGCCTTATGAGCATGCAGTCTGTTCTCGGCTTCATCGAAAACGACACTCTGTGGTCCGTCTATTACGTCCCCGGTTACTTCATAACCGCGGTAAGCAGGGAGACAGTGCATGAATATTGCATCTGAATGAGCAACGCCCATGATCTTCGAATTGACCTGATATCCCTGGAAGATCTCCACTCTCTTTGCCTTCTCGGCTTCCTGTCCCATGGATGTCCAGGTGTCCGTGTAGATGACGTCGGCTCCTTCTGCAGCTTCGAAAGGATCTTCGGTCATGACGATCTTTGATCCCGTAACCTTAGCGTCTTCATTGGCTTCGATCACGTATTTTTCAGGACATGTGTAGTCCTTGGGGCTTGCGACTGAGATATCCATTCCGGCCTTTGCACAGGCGTGGAGAAGGGAATTGGCCATATTGTTGCCGTCACCTAAATAAGCAAGCTTTAATCCTTTAAGTTCACCTTTGTGTTCCTTGATGGTAAGAAGGTCAGCAAGAACCTGGGTAGGGTGCTGGTCATCGGTAAGACCGTTGATTACAGGGATCTTTCCGTAATTGGCAAGGTCTTCGACATCCTGGTGCTTGAAGGTTCTTATCATGATGCCGTCTACCATTCCCGACAGTACGTTAGCCGTATCGTAGATTGTCTCGCCCCTGCCGATCTGGATGTCGTTGTTGCTTAAGAAAAGAGCCTGGCCGCCAAGCTGGTACATGCCTACTTCAAAAGAGACTCTTGTTCTTGTGGAAGACTTTGTGAATATCATTGCAAGAGACTTGCCTTTAAGAAGGTGATGCTCTATGCCGGCTTTGGTCTTTGCCTTAAGATCGATGGCTGTATCAAGAAGATAGTCAAGGTCCTCAAAGCTTACGTCTCTGTGAAAATCTATATAATGCTTCATTGTTATTCTCCTTAATCTGTTAATCAGTCATCATCTTCATCGATTATGTCTATATCTTTTTTGTCAGTGAGTCCCGCTTCATCGAGCTTGTCGATCTTAGCCTTGTTCACTCCGGAAGCCGAATCCTTTATCTGTTTCTTTGAGGGAAGGGCTTCCTTGATCCTGCCGAAAACGCTCTTCGGTCCGGAGACGTTCTTTAATATCTTATCTAAAGCCTTAATAAACTGATTTGTCTGGGCCTTTGTGATGATGAGAGGAGGCGCGAGCCTTATCGTGGATTTGCCGATAGCGCTGACAAGTATGCCCATTGATAACAGCTGTTCACGCATTCCCTGTGCGGTAATCGTATCATCGAATTCGATACCGATAAGAAGGCCCTTGCCTCTTACCGAACGGATGCAGTTATACTTTGTCCTCATCTTGTTAAGCTTCTCGAAAAGATCATCACTTACATCCTTAACGTTATCTATGATGTTTTCTTCTTCGAAAGCTTCCATTACGGCATTTCCTGCAGCGCAAGCCAGGGGATTGCCGCCGAAAGTGGAACCGTGGTCTCCTGGCCTGAATCCTGTGGCAACCTCGTTTGTGGTAAGCATTGCTCCGATGGGAACACCGCCGCCCAGACCTTTCGCGAGTGTCATGATGTCAGGTGCTACGCCGTAGTTCTGGTAACAGAACATCTTTCCGGTACGTCCTACGCCTGTCTGTACTTCATCGAAGATCAGGAGGATCTTCTTTTCGACGCAGAGCTTCTTTACAGCCTGAATGTATTCCAGATCGGCCGGATGCACTCCGCTCTCTCCCTGGATGAGTTCGAGCATGATCGCAGCGGTATAAGGATTGACAGCCTTTATCATCGCATCGATATCGTTATATGGCACATGAACGAACCCCGGAACGTTAGGTTCGAACGGTCTTGAGAATTTTTCCTGGCCGGTGGCTGCGACCGTTCCCATGGTCCTTCCGTGGAAACTCATATCGGCAGTTATTATCTCGTATTTCTTTATATCCTTATAGTAATAATAGCTTCTTGCGAGTTTGATGGCAGCTTCGTTTGCCTCGGCGCCGGAATTACAGAAAAACACCTTGTCGGCAAAGCTTGCGCGGCAGAGCCTGTAAGCAAGTTCGGACTTCTGGGGAATGTAATAGTAATTGCAGGCATGGATAAGGTTCTTTGCCTGTGAAGTAACGGCAGAAGTGAGCTTGGGGTGATTATATCCGAGGCAGTTGACGGCGATGCCGCCGATCATGTCAAGATACTTCCTTCCCTCGGTATCATATAGATAGCAGCCGCGTCCTTTTACAAAAGCGACAGGCAGGAGATTAAATACCTGAAGGCAGTAATTATAATCGTAATCTCTTATAAGAGTGAAATCATTTTCTATACTCATAATGCTCTTTTTTCTCCTTTACTATCATTGTGCCGATGCCGTTCTTTGTGAATGTCTCAAGGATAATGGAATGAGGTATCCTTCCGTCTATTATGTGTGCTCTGTCGACGCCGCGCAATACCGTATCAAGGCATCCTTCGATCTTAGGTATCATTCCGCCCTTTATGATTCCTTCGTTGACGAGATCCTTTACGTCGTTCTCATCGAGAACGGGGATGATGTAGTCAGTGCCGTCTTCGAGTTTTCTCAAAACTCCGCCGACATCGGTAAGAGTGATGAGCTTCGAAGCTTTTAATGCTACAGCTACTTCCGCAGCGACGGTATCGGCGTTAATGTTGTAGCTCTCTCCGTTCTTGCCGACACCGATGGGCGCGATGACGGGGATGTATTCGTCGTTGGCAAGCATGGAGATCACTTTTGTATTGATCTTTTTGATCTTGCCTACGTAACCGATATCGATCGAATTGCCTTCGGCATCTTCTGTCATCTTCTCAGCTTCGATCAGATTGCCGTCGATGCCTGAGATACCGATGGCCTTGGCACCTTTGCCGCAGAGCGTGGAGACGATGTCCTTGTTAGTCTTTCCGATCAGTACCATCTGGGCATATCCCATGGTCTCCTCATCCGTATATCTTAATCCGTTGACGAAGTGGGATTCTTTATTGACTTTGTTCAGCATGTCGCTGATGTCGGGGCCGCCGCCGTGAACGATGACGGGATTTATTCCGATATATTTGAGCAGCGTGATGTCATCCATTACGGACTGCTTCAGTTCTTCATTGATCATGGCATTTCCGCCGTATTTGATGACGAAGGTCTGGCCTCTCATCTTCCTGATGTAGGGAAGTGATTCGATGAGGATCGAAGCCCTGTCAACGTTGTTTTTCATGTCACCCGTGATAACGGGATTTTCTTTCTGTCCTGCCATAATCAGATACCTCTTACGATATTCTTAAGTCCGGCCGTCTCTTCGAAACCGAACATTACGTTTGCAGACTGAATAGCCTGAAGCGCAGCGCCCTTGCCGAGATTATCCTGAGCGGTGAAGAGCTTGATCATATTTGTTTCCGGATCATATACGCCGTTTACGTCAATGTAGTTGGAGCAAGCGACTGCCTTGACATCAGGTAAAGTCTTTCCGGAAAGGACTCTTACGAATTGTTCGTCCTTATAGAAATCCTTATAGATCTCATTGATCTTTCCGCTTGAAACGTCGGTGAAAGCTGATGAAGGCTTAGCATAAACGCTGGCGAGCATTCCGCGCTTGAACGGAGCAAGGTGAGGAGTAAACGTTATTTTGATGTCACCCGGATTTTTTCCTGCGAGGAAGGAACACTGCTCGGCGATCTCCGTTGTGTGACGGTGTCCTACTGCTCCGTAGGGCTTAAATGACTCATCAAGCTCGCAGAACGCATAAGCAAGATCTGCCTTTCTTCCTGCACCGCTCACGCCCGAAGTCGCATCGATAATTATCGAATCTTCTTCTATAAGGTGTTCCTTAAGGAAAGGAGCAAGAGCGACGAGTGAGCATGTGGGATAGCAGCCGGGGTTTGCCACGAGAACTGCTGTCTTAAGCTGCTCCCTGTAGAACTCCGGAAGACCGTATACTGCATCCTTTAAAAGCTCAGGATTGGGGTGAGTAAGACCATATGACTTCTCATAAGTCGCAAGATCCTTATATCTGAAGTCGCCGCTGTGATCGATCACCTTTGCGCCTGCTTTGAGAAGATCGGGAACTATCTTTGCAGATACTCCGTGGGGAAGAGCAGTGATGACAAGATCTGAATCCGCAGCCACTTCCTCATATGGAAGATCTTCGCAGAGATTGTCCACGATGCCCCTGAATTCAGGATAGATGTCAGAATAAGGCTTGCCTGCGAAAGTCTGGCTTGTGAGATGGCGGAATCTGAAGAAAGGGTGGGCAGCAAAACCTCTTACGAGTTCTGCTCCGACATATCCCGTGGATCCTATTATAGATACATACTTTACTGATTCTTCGATCGCCATTTTCTTTGCCTCCGATTAGGGCGGATAATCCCCACCCTGATGTTTGATTTATGCAATATAATGCATAAATATTCAAAAGTCAACATAAATATTCATAATTAATTACATAATAATATTGTAAGGGCCTATCCCGCATAATATCGCAACGGACCGGAACAGGCTTTAAGAAACTGTTTTGGTAACCAAAAAGTAATATAAACGGAACGAATTTGGGATCGCGCAAGATATATTGCACAATGCCCAAAAAGCCGAAAAAAGCCTCATTTTATTTGATTTGCCGCTTTTTCTTGTACAACACACACAAAATAAATTAAGGGCTTTTGATATATTTACCAAGCAAAGCAAATTACTATGCCAAATTACCAAAACTATTTTTGGGAAATGTGTCATATAGTAAAGAAAATTGCGTTTTGTTACTATTCTCATAGTTATCAAGCCCTCTTTTCGGGTGGGCACATTTTTGGAGGTTAATAAGATATGGCAAGTTTATCTTTCCAGCACGTTTACAAAAAGTATGAGGGCGGCGTAGTTGCAGTTTCAGATTTTAATCTTGACGTAGCAGATAAGGAATTCGTTATCCTCGTAGGACCTTCAGGATGCGGTAAGTCTACAACTCTCCGTATGCTCGCTGGTCTCGAAGATATTTCAGAAGGTGAAATTTACATTGACGATCGTTGCGTAAACGACGTACTTCCTAAGGACAGAGACATCGCGATGGTTTTCCAGAACTACGCTCTCTATCCTCACATGTCAGTTCGTGACAACATGGCATTCGCATTGAAGCTCAGAAAGATGCCTAAGGACGAGATCAATCGTCGTGTTCAGGAAGCAGCTAAGATCCTTGAGATCGAGCACCTCTTAGACAGAAAGCCTAAGGCTCTCTCCGGTGGTCAGCGTCAGAGAGTTGCTCTCGGCCGTGCTATCGTACGTGACCCTAAGGTCT
>JAEEGK010000416.1_pt1 | contig 106919 bp, 100 predicted proteins | sample 8958771 | NCBI WGS metagenome assembly JAEEGK01 (sample SAMN16246547, study PRJNA631951) | gut metagenome | biome: gut microbiome; feature: rumen; material: SC-attached | host: Bos | place: Iran: Karaj | collected 2018-10 | reverse complement strand
TCAGGATTTTCGTCAGATTGTTCAAAAAACGCAGGTAATACTTTGTGTATTGCCGAGTATTTTTGGACGATATGACGGAATATTCTGCAAGTAAGATATGTGCCGGGAATTATGCGGTGTTGCCATAGATTTTATCTATATGTAATTATTCTATATCAATATTAATTTATTCTTTTACAGTGTTGCAGATATGGCCCAAAAGTGATATAAATAGTATATTAAGATAAAAAAGAACAAGAAAGGTCATTGTATGAAAGAAGAAAAAAATGAAGCGAATGCTTCCGGGGGCGCGGCGATAAAGGGCGTTACAACTACGCTAGATTATCTCCCCTTCGGAGGCGAAGATTATTATGAAGTGGATCAGAAGAAAAGCCGCGCCGAGCGCATGCGCCTGCCGGACGGCATAAGCTCCAAGCAGCTTTACAGGGACATTCTCCGCATCGCGTGGCCTTCGCTTATCGAGCTTTTCCTTTCCTCGCTCGTAAACATGGTTGACACCATGATGGTAGGCAGAATTGTCGGCAAGGCAGCGCTTTCCGCCGTCGGGCTTGCCACGCAGCCGAAATTCATTTTTCTCAGCATGATTATGGCGCTGAACACGGGCGCAACGGCTCTGATTTCCCGCGCTCGCGGCGCAAACGACCAGAACCAGGCAAACAGCATCCTCCGCCAGTCTATCGTTTTCGCGGCGATAATTTCCGTCGCCTGCGCCATAATCGGCACAATAGGCGCAAGACCTCTCGTCGTATTCATGGCAAACGGCGGCATGAGCAAGGAAGTCATCGATCAAGGCACGATTTATCTGCAAATCCAGATGATAGGCTTTCCAACGGGCGCGCTCGCCTTCAGCATAACGGCAGCGCTTCGAGGGACGGGCAATTCCAAGCCCGCGATGGTTTTCAACGTGATAGCCAACGTCGTGAACATCGCCTTCAACTGGCTCCTTATCGGCGGAAACCTCGGCTTCCCCGCTTGGGGCGCTGCGGGCGCTTCCCTCGCGACGGTAATAGGCCAGCTTGTGGCAACTATCCTCGCCTTCCGCTGCGCCTGCTCGGGCAAATATTATCTCAAGCTTCGCATTTCGCTTAAAACTCTTTTCAAGTTTGAAAAGAACGTCTTTTCCGGGCTTTGTATCGTCGGCCTTCCGGCTATGCTGGAGCAGCTTATCATGCGTGCCGGCGTAATAATCTTCATGCGCATGGTCGCAAGCCTCGGCGAAACGCTCTATTCGACGCATCAGGTCTGCCTGAACATCCAGTCCATGTCCTTCATGCTGGGCCAGGCCTTCGCCGTTTCCGCTACAACGCTCGTCGGCCAGAGCATCGGCAAGCGCAGGCTCGACATGGCGCAAATCTACAGCAAATACAATAATAACCTCGGCCTCATCATCGCCGGGATTCTCGGCCTTACGATGATAATTTTCCGAAAATACCTTGTCATGCTTTACACGACGGACGACGACGTTATCTACTACGGCTCGCACATAATCTTCTTCGTCGCGTTTTTGCAGCCGGTGCAGTCCATCCAGTTCATCCTCGGCGGCGTTCTGCGCGGCGCGGGCGACACAAAGGTCGTGGCGATTTATATGCTCATCACCGTGCTTATCATAAGGACAGTCCTGTGCTACGTCATGGTAACGCTCCTCGGTCTTGGCATCTACGGCGCATGGATAGCCCAGTGCAGCGACCAGTGCACAAGGTCGCTCCTCTTCGCGCTGAGATACCTCAATGGCAAATGGAAAAAGATAAAATTACTTACCTAAGGCCTACAACGTACGCGGGTCGGCATTCAGCCGACCCGCGTTTCATGTTCATTATAGTCTATACCACAATAGTCTGTTATCTTCTATTCTTGCCTCTACCCTGCCCTTGTCTGAGAGCCACGCGAGGTATGAGCGGAGTGTGCTGCCTACGAGGGCGTATTGCTCGAAATTCAGCGTCAGCGAAAAGGCGTCGAAAAGCTGCTTCAATATGTTTTCGATTATTTCGCCTTGGCACAGGTTCTCGATAATCTCGGCATTTTCAAGGACGCTGCGGCGGTTTATTTCCGTCAGCTCGCGAACGTCCGCCACGGGCGCTGCGTGAGACGGAACAAAAAGCTTTGCTTCGATGTTTTCAAGCCTTGTAAGGGTATCAAGATATGCCTCAACGTCATAGAGAAATGACAGGCGGTATTTTTCAAGCGTTTCGGCGCTCGCGACGCTGTCCGCTATAAACGCCGTCCCGTCTGGGGCAAGCAGCCCTATCATGCTGAAAAAATGTCCCTCAAGCGGGATAATTTTTAAGCCCTGCGGGAGATTGAGCGCGGTAAGCTCCTCGCATTTACTTTCCTGCGCGAGAAGAAATTTATGCCGCAGCTCCTTCGGCGGGAACGCGCCAAAGAGGTAAGCCGGCTCTAAAATGGGGTTATTTATAAACGCAGCCTCGGTCTTGGACGCGAGGACGGCGCAGCCCGTTCTATCCTGAATGACCCTGTTGCCGCCGGAATGGTCGGCGTGCGAGTGGGTGTTGATGATTCCCTTCACGCTCCAGCCGTTCTGTTCGGCCGTTTTGAGAACTTTTTTACCGGCGTCCTTGTCGCTGCCAGCGTCAATCAGCCATGCTTCACATCCGCCGGGCAGATATACGCCGATTTTTGCCGGGCAGTCGATATAGCCTGTCAGCTCGCCGGTCCTGATGAATTCGTACATACTCAATCTCCTCAGAAAAACTGCGCCGTGGGCTTTGTGTGACGCTCCGAGGCAGAGACCTCGATGCTCGGGAACTCTTCGCTGAGCCAGCGGCAAAGGACGGGCACGACGACGTTTTCCGTCGCAAAATGGTCGGCGTCTATAAGGTTTATCCCCATGTGCTTGGCGACAAGGAAGGGGTCATACTTCACGTCCGCCGTGACGAAGGTATCGCAGCCCTTGGCCTGCACGAGCTCAAGATAGTCCGAACCCGAGCCGCCGCAGACGGCGACGCGGGATACCGTTTTTCCGCCGTCGCAATAACGCAGTGAGGTTCCGAGCGCGGTTTTCGTCTTGGCGAGGAAATCCGCAAGCGCCATCGGCGCAGGGAGCGTCCCTATGCGGCCGATGCCGTAAAAATCGCCGTTTGCGTCCGTTCCGTCAAGCTCGAGAGGTTCTATATTCGTAAGGCCCAATTTCTCTGCCAGAGCATCATTTACGCCACCTTTTGCCGAATCGAGGTTCGTGTGCATACACACGGCGGCAATTTTTTCCTCGGCAAGACTAAGGACGCGGCGCCCGATGAGTGAATCCGCCGTGACGGATTTGAGCGAGAAGAAGAGCGGGTGATGTGAAACTATAAGCTGCGCGCCCTTTGCGGCGGCCTCGTCGATCACTTCGTCGGTTATGTCGAGCGCGACGAGTATGCGTGTGACCTCGCGCTCCGCGTTTCCCACGAGGAAGCCGGGGTTATCGAAATCCATTTTATACTCCAAGGGGGCCTTTTGGCAAAGAAATTCAAAAACCGTTTTAACGCTCGTCATCTTTTCAGCTCCTCCAGACGATTCTTCGCTTGCTGCGCGAGTTTTGTTAGTTTTTCATATCTTTCCGGCTGCGCGTTTTTTGCCGCGCCGAGTCCTTCCGCAGCCTTTTGGAGCTTGCGGCAGATTTTCTCCAAATATTCAAGCTCAAGAGCTTCGCCCGCGCGGATAACTCCGGCGTAAAGCTCAAGCTCATCCGGCATTTCGCGCCGCCCCGTTTTTACGCAGAGCACGCGGTAGAGTTCGCCGCCGTCCTTCACCTTTGCTTCTCCTGCAATGTAAAAGCCGTTTTCATAAAGCCAGCTGCAAAGCTCATAAGCCTTGCTCATAGGCTGCAAAATAAGCGTATGCCGCCCTGTCCAGCGCCAACTTGAGCGCGCGATTATGTCCGCGATATTTTCCCCGCCCATGCCCGCGATTATTACGGTATCGGCAAGGGTCTCGCGCGTCCCGGCAAGGCCGTTATTCAGCCTGATGTCCATCTTATCGGCAAGACCGTATTTCTCCGCAGTCTTTCGCGCGGACTCCACAGGGCCTTCGTTTATATCAAAGGCATGCGCCGGCGGCGTGACACGTTCTGACAGCAGCAAGCACGCCGGAAGATAGGCGTGGTCAGTACCGATGTCGGCGATAACTGCGCCCTGCGGCACGAACGAGGCGACGGCAGCCAGGCGCGGCGAAAGCTTTAAAATCTCCATAGCAGCTCCTGTTGGATTTCCACAAAATAAGGGCGGCTTAAGGCCGCCCTTATCTGTTGGTTTACGTGTTTAATCAGTCCGCAAAATCGGCCATGACCTCATTGCACTTCTCAAGAAAAGCGTCAACATCGACGCCGTGAGCCATGCACGCTTCCTCTACGTTTTCCTCGCTCGCGAGGGCGCAGCCGAGGCAATGCATACCGATCTCGGTGAAGAGAGGGATGATCTCGGGGGCGATTTCGATGATTTCGGAAATCTTCGTGTCTTTTGTAAGCTGAGCCATTTTCTACACCTCCATGTCGCTTTATGGTTTATATGATAATTATAGCTTAATAAACACTTTTTTTCAATAGGATATATTCATGATTTATTTTGGCATTTGCATGGCGGAAATTATACTTATTACACGCAGATATAATTTCAGGCTGTTTTTTCGGCAGAAAAGCGGCGTAATCCCGAGGGACTACGCCGCCTGTTGAGAACTTATTAAATTGCCTCCATGCAGATATGCACCTTGAAAGTAAAAAGACTTTAAAAATCAAAATGCAAGGTCTGGCGCTTTAAGCAAAAATTAATTCTGCTCTCTCATTTTTGCAAAGCAATCGCTGCAATAAACCGGTCTGTCAGACTTGGGCTCGAAGGGAACCTTGGCCTCTCCGCCGCAGCCTGCGCAGGTAGCGGTGAAATACTCTCTGGGGCCTCTGGCAGCGTTCTTTCTTGCGTCGCGGCAGCTCTTGCAGCGCTGGGGCTCGTTCTGGAAGCCTCTCTCAGCATAGAACTCCTGCTCGCCGGCAGTGAATACGAACTCGTTGCCGCACTCTTTGCATTTTAAAGTCTTGTCTTCGTACATTTGGATAATCCTCACTTTTTTGACAAAAATCTCGCCCTTTGGGGCTCTATATTGCGCTCAGCTTTTGCTGATATCGCCGGAAGAAATAAATTGCGCCAGCTTCTTTCTGACGCGTTGGATCGCGTTGTCTATCGACTTCACCGGTTTGTTGACCTCTGAAGCTATTTTCTGATACGAGAGTCCCTTTAAATAAAAAACCAATATTTCGGCTTCAAGACTGGAGAGACAATTAAGAAATTTGTTCCAAAAATCATTGGTGAAATCTCTGTCTATTATCTCGTCCTCTGGTCCGCGCTGGAAAACATTGTGCAAAACACTGAATGCATCTGCCTGATTTTCGTCAAAAAAAGGGGATTCTAAAGATAAACAATCATCGAGAGAAACATTTTTTCTGCCGCTTGCTGATTTGATGGCTGATATAAGCCTTCTTTTGATACAAAGCTCGGCATAAGTCCTAAAGGAAGCGCCCGCGTTTGCGTCATAATTCCTGATGGCGGAGATAAGGCCGATCATGCCTTCCTGAATAAGATCCTCTGTTTCGCCGCCTACGAGAAAATATGCGCGGGCTCTGGCTTTAATAGACGTACCGTAGCGCTCGATTAGCTCTTCTTCAGCGGCAAGATCTCCTGCCGCAGCGCTAAGCTGCAATTGTTCATCAGTTGAGTTTTTTAAACGATCCAATTGCATAATATACCTACTTTATTGTAATTATTATATAATCTAATTTTTAAACTGTCAAGAGTATATAAATAATTTTTTAATAATCAGCCCGATTTTGCTTTCATTTTTGGTTATTTCCACAAAAAGCGATATTTTAATTGTTAAATTTGCATTAACAAATATTATTTACAACTCAAATCAAGCGGCACATATTGGTGTAAAATGTAATATTGCGGGATTTATACGCGGCTCAGTTCTTCACAAGCGCACGTATAAGGTCCGCAAGTTCCGCGGCAAGCCTCTCCGTCGCTTCCTTATCAAAGGCTTCCACCATCACGCGGATAAGTGCCTCTGTCCCGCTCGGGCGGATGAGAACGCGTCCCTTGTCCCCGAGCGCCGCCTCCGCCTTTTTCACGGCGTCGGAAAGCTCCTTCGAGGAAATAACGGCGTCCTTCTGTTCGTTATCCGCCACGGGGACGTTAATGAGCTTCTGCGGATATTGAACAATCTCTTCCGCAAGCTGAGAAAGAGTTCTTTCCGTGCCGGAAAGGATATTCAGTATCTTTATCGCCGCAAGCTGCCCGTCTCCCGTCGTGGAATCATCGAGAAAAATAAGATGGCCCGACTGCTCGCCGCCGATGTTCGCGCCGATCTTCTGCATCATTTCAAGGACGTTTCTATCACCGACTGCGGCGCAGCGCAGCTCGATGCCGCGCTCGGCAGCATAGAGCTTGAAGCCGATATTGGACATAACCGTGGCGACGATAAAATCGTTCTTCAACTTGCCTTTTTTCTTCATGTCGCAGCCGCAGATGGCCATTATCCTGTCGCCGTCCACCTCATGGCCCTTTTCGTCCACGGCAAGGCACCTGTCCGCATCGCCGTCAAAGGCAATGCCGATATTGTAGCCTCCCTCAACAACGAGCCTTGCGAGCTTTTTCATGTTCGTAGAGCCGCACTGGTCGTTGATATTGAGGCCATCCGGCTTATCGCAGATAACGGTAAGGTCGATGTCAAAGCGGGAGAATATTTTTTCCGCCGTAACTGAGGCCGCTCCGTTGGCGCAGTCTATAAGCACCTTGAGACCCGAAATATTCTCACCGAAGGAGGCTATATACTCGATATAAGCGTCCATAAGCGCCTGCCTGCCTCGGCGAAGCTGGCCTATGTCTGCGCCCTCCGCGTTTTTCACCGGGATGGACTCAAGAACGATCCTTTCAATTTCAAGCTCAAGCTCGTCTGAGAGCTTGAAGCCGCTCCCGTCGAAAATCTTTATCCCGTTATACCGGAAAGGATTGTGCGAGGCGGAAATAACTATGCCCGCGTCCGCGCTGGCCTTCATCGTCGCGAAGGCGACGGCCGGCGTGGAAATAACACCAAGGGAGATAACGTCGCCCCCGGCGGAGCATATTCCGGAAATAAGGCTCGCTTCGAGCATATCGGAGGATATTCTGGTATCCTTGCCTATCACGAAAAGCGGCGCGCCCGACTTGCCCTTTGCAAGAACAGCCGCTGCCGCGCGCCCGACTTCATACGCAAGCGAAGCGTCGAGGCCCCTGTTCGCCACGCCTCTGATTCCGTCAGTACCGAATAATTGTCCCATATAATATCACCATTTTATTCATTAAACATTCTTTGCTGGCCTTCAAGCAAATTATCTGAGCCGTTTTTCCCGTCAAAGGGGATGCCGAGATGCTCATAGGCAAGCCTTGTAGCGCAGCGGCCGCGCGGAGTGCGCGTAAGGAAGCCCTGCTGCAAAAGGAAGGGCTCATACATATCCTCTATAGTAACGGTTTCCTCGTTTATCGTCGCGGAAAGGGTTTCAAGACCAACGGGTCCCCCGCCATAGTTTATTATTATGCTTTCAAGGAGGCGACGGTCAATAGCGTCGAGTCCAAGCTGATCTATCTCGAGGCGGTTCAGGGCTTCGTTTGCGAGCTCGCGCGTAATCACTCCGTCGCCTATGACCTGCGCAAAATCGCGCACGCGGCGGAGCATACGGTTAGCGATACGCGGCGTCCCGCGCGACCTTCGCGCTATTTCGAGCGAGCCGCCCTTATCTATTGCGATACCTAAAAGATCCGAACTGCGCTCGATGATCATTTGAAGCTCCTCGGGCCTATATAGCTCAAGCTTGAGCATAACGCCGAAGCGATCGCGCAGCGGAGCGGAAAGCTGTCCGGAACGCGTCGTCGCGCCGATAAGAGTAAACTTTTTCAGTTCGAGGCGGATGGAGTTTGCGGATGGGCCCTGGCCGATGATGATATCTATCTCGTTATCCTCCATGGCAGGGTAAAGAATCTCCTCCACCGAACGGTTCATCCGGTGGATCTCATCTACAAATAGAATATCGTTTTCATTGAGATTTGTGAGCAACGCCGCGAGGTCCCTCGGTTTCTCAATCGCAGGGCCGGAGGTTTTGCGAATATTCACGCCCATCTCATTGGCAATTATGCTCGCGAGAGTGGTTTTCCCGAGGCCGGGGGGACCGTGGAGCAAGACGTGGTCGAGCGGCTCGCCGCGCTTTTTTGCCGCTTCGATGAAAACCTTGAGGTTGCCTTTCGCCTTCTCCTGCCCGATAAACTCGGGAAGCGTCTGAGGGCGAAGAGAAAATTCCGCTTCATCGCCAAGCGAAAATTCAGGCTTCAAAAGGTCCTTCTCCGAGGCAAAATCGTTTGTAAAATCTATGCTCATATAAAAGCCTTTCGGTTATTTCAGAGAATTCTTTAAAACGAGCTTGATAGCGTCCTCAACGGAAAGCTTCTCGATGTCAACGCCCTTCAGCGCGGAGCTTATCTCCGCCGGCGAATAGCCCAAAACACCGAGCGCGGAGCTTATGTCACCGGCCTTCGTGCCGCCAGTGGGCACGCCTGCGGGAAGCCACGAATCTCCGCCGGAGGAAACGAAATTGCCGCTCATTTTGTCCTTCAGTTCAAGCAGAATGCGCTGCGCGAGCTTTTTGCCGATGCCGGGAGCCGCCATGAGTGCCTTTTCATTTTCGAGGGCGACGGCTGAGGCAAGGTCTGCCGGAGAATTGGCCGAAAGTATAGCAAGCGCCGCTTTGGGGCCGACACCGGATATGCCGATGAGCATTTTAAAGGCTTCAAGCTCCTGCTGCGTGAAGAAGCCGAAGATATCAAAGGCGTCCTCACGGATGTTGCAGAAGGTATAAAGCGTCGCCGCCTCGCCGATTTTCAGCGAGCTTTGAGTATAAGCCGTAGTGTGGCAGGCATAGCCCACGCCGCCGCAGTCCACCACAGCCATATATGACTCCAGAACCGTGATTATGCCCTTCAGGTAGTAGAACATTCCTTCGTCCCCCAATCTTTATAAAGCAGTGAATTAGCCGACCTCGCGTGGCAGAGCGCTATCGCGAGCGCGTCGGCGGCGTCGTCCGGGCGGGGGATTTTATCGAGCCGCAGAAGCCGCTGCACCATGTCCATGACCTGCCGTTTTTCCGCCCTGCCGTAGCCGACGACGGACTGCTTCACTTGCAAGGGCGTATACTCAAACAAAGGAACGCCGTGCACCTTTCCGCAAAGGAGAAGAATTCCTCTGCCGTGGGCGACGGCTATTCCCGTAGTTATATTGGTGTTGAAAAACAGTTCCTCAATGGCTATCGCGTCCGGTGAAAAGGCTTCTATGAGTTTGTTGCAGTCGTTATAAATCATCTCAAGGCGCTCCGCCAGAGGATGATGCGCAGGCGTAGTTATCGCGCCGTAGTTTATAACGCTCTGGCTGCCGTTTTCCGAGCGGATAATCCCGAAACCCACAGTCGCTACGCCGGGGTCGAGCCCCATGATGACCATCGGTATCTCCTCCGATTATTCGGCAGGTTCAAGGAGCTTTGCTCTGAGCTTTTCGATGTTAGCCTCGGAAACGCCGCAGTCGAGAATATAATTACGGACGCTTCCGTATTTATCCACAATGTGTTCAAGCGTGCGCTCAATGGTCTCAGGCGCGGTACGGTAAAAGCCGCGGTTATAGTCCGCTCGGCCGTCTTTATCCTTGAAATACGGGTCGCCGGGAAGCTCGGCATAGAACGGGCGGAGCATAACCATAGAAAGGCTGTAATCGCCCATAACATCATACTTGCTTACGCCGCAGAGGCTCAGCACGAGAGCACTTATTATGCCCGTTCTGTCCTTGCCCGTGAAGCAGTGGAAAAGGACGCCGCCGTCCCACTCCGAGAAGAAGTCGATTACGCGCTTTATCCAGCCCTTGCCGTCCTCAATAAGCGAAATGTAAACGGGCCACCACTCGATATCGAAGGGATCGCGCCCATCCTCCGCCTTGGGAGGGCCCTTTTCTTCAGCTTCGCTCCCTTTAGCGACGTTGGGGTCAAAAAACGGCATAAGTTTATAGACAAAATCGGCGTTTTCACGCAGGCAGTTAACAGGATGGTCCGACTCCTTCTCGCCGCGCAGGTCAACCACGGCACTCACGCCGTAATCCTTAAGGAAGCGGATATCGTTTTCAGTGAGAGCCTTCGGCACTTCGCTTCTTACAAATACGCCGTACTTGGTTATCATTCCGTTTTCTGCGGGGAAGCCACCCAAATCGCGAGCGTTTACAAGCCCTTCCAGAGGGATATGTTTATATTTTTGCATGTAGACATACCTTCCTTGCACTTATAATAAGGCAACGACACATTGCTGCGCCGATTTGCCCGGAAACACTATATACTGTGTTTTATTGTACCATTCGCTGCGCTTATTGTCAATTTATTGTGCTAATTTTATCTGTCGGGCCTGGTGAATAAGCAAAAAACACGCCTGACATTTCGTCAGGCGTAAGTATCAGGCGGAGCTTTATTGTTCCCCGGCGGGCATATCATTCTCCGTCTGAGCTTCGGAAACGGAGGCTTCCGCTTTTTTCTGCGCTTCCAGCTCCATAGCAGGAACGATGAGGTATTTTTTCACGACGGGATAACATGTGAAAACAACGCAGAATCCCGTGAAGGAATAGAAAATAAACGGAACGGTGATAAATGTTACAATGGGGATTATGAAGAAGCAGACAGCCGCCGTGACAAGGCACACAAAGGCCGACCAAAGGTTGCGCCAAAAGCCAAGCACGACAAAAAGCCAGGAATTCTTCAATATTGCAAAGCAGCTCAGGTTCACCGAAACGGCTATCATGTAGAAATAATGCCGCATGAAATAATAAACGACGAGCGCAAGGACGCAGAGTGCCTTGAAAATAAGCGACATGACGCCCGAGAAAATCGTGGCGGTGGCGCCCGTAAAGAGCAGATAGGTCACGAGCAGGTCCAGGATCCCGAAGAATACGCCCTGACGAAAATTAGAAAGTCCGCGTGAAACAAGGTCTGAGGTCCAAGCATGCTCTTCCCTTGCGAAATTGCGGAAGATATAAGTGATGCCCATTGTCACGGGGCCGTAGAGTATAACGGAAATGGCAAGCAGAATTTTCTGCAAAACGGGTGGGATATAAGTCACCATCGACGCGAATATGCCTATGCCGCCGAGAATATCATGAAATTCGCCCGTTTCGTCGATAAGAACGTCCAGAAAATAGCTGTTAATGGCGTAGTATACGACAAGAAGGATCGGAAGGGTTATGACGAAGTAGTATAGGTTCAGCGTAACAAAACGCCAAAATTTGCGAAAATACAGCTCAAAAAAGAGAAAAAAACCATGTTTGACCGGCGCATTTGCCGGAAGGTCTGCTTTAGGCTTGTAGTTGTAAGGTCTGAAAAGGCTCATTATGTGAAATAACTCCTGTCAATAATGGACTGCTATGATTATATATTATTTGTGCTTATAACGCAAGCCCATTCATTTCAAGAAGCTGCTGAGCTGTTTCAACGGAATCATCGCCGGAGCTGTTTTTTATAGGAGCAAACTCTTTTTCTCTTTCCACCTCATAGGGAAGGCAGCTCTGCATGGGCTTAATCAAATCCAAAACGAGGTATTCAAATTTATACCCGTTTTCCTCCTTTGGCTCGATAAACTCGCCGTCCTTTGCCATAAACGGAATGCGTTTTTTAGCCAGATGAACTGGCAGCAGGCTTGTGTCCGTTTTTTCAAGCGCCTCCACGCAGAAAAGATAATTGAGCGTTACGCCATAGCCGTAGACAAGTTCGCCGTTTTCGTCCGTCTGCTCAGCCATAGCTTCGTCCATGTCGTAATACTCCACTATCGCCGGATGGCCGTTTTCATAGCACAAAACGCCGACCTTTTCTTTGGCGTTTTTCTTGCGCACCACCTTTGCCCCGCAATTTACGTTTTCCGAGCATACGGCGCCGATAAATATGGGGTCCGCCATTTTTTGAAGGACGTTATCAACCGAAACCACGTTCAGCCATTTGATTTTTTCCTTGTGGATATGCGGCAGGAATCCGTTCTTAATGAGTGAATGGAACCAGCCGCCGTTTCCGTTCGGAGAAAAGGCAATCGAGCGCTCGTCAGCCATAAGGAGTTTTCCGTTTAGATCAACACAGGGGTTTTTATCCTGAACGAAGAAATGAACGTACTCGCTCGGATAACCGAAATACCAGTGCCGCTGGAGGAAGAAAATAGTCGAAGCGTTGTTTTCTTCGCTCGTCATTATGTAAAGATGAACCCAGGCGCCGGCTTTTGCCGAGACGGCTGCGAGCTCCTCCAAAAGAAGCTGAAAAATGAATACTTCTTTCGTCTTTCCGACGTTTAGAGCGCCTTTTGGTCCATCAAAGCCAAGTCTTGAACCTTGTCCGCCGGCAAGTATCACCACTCCGACCTCGCGGTTTTTAAGCTTTTCCAAGCCCAGTTCTTCGTAACGGCTTCTGTTTTCCGTGACAGCACTTTGAGTCATGACTGAAATTGGGGATATGTTTTCTTTTTTGTCCGATGAACGGCGGTATTGATCAAGCGCAATCATATTCCAGTCGATTGCGGCCAGTTCGTTTTCCAGCTTGTGCTTTTCACCGTCATTCAAACGCTCATAGTAATCCATGAGATGCTCTTGACCGTGCTGTTTTACAATTTGCTCAAATTGCACCTTTTCCACTCCATTATCAGCATTGCCACATATAAGCCCCGTGGGATGAATGCGGCTAAACAAAAAACATGCCGCTGCTTTTCACAAAAACGCTGCAGCGGAACTCAACAGTGAACCCACATACATCAACAAATCTCGCGGTACGGGTTTGTGCTGAGACGAGGCGCCGTCCCGAAGGGTATACTAAATAGTATTTCCGAGGGAGGGCAACGAAGTATAAGCGCAAATCCGTCCGCGAGATCAGGCGCGGGGGTGGGCTTTGTTATATATATCTTTGATTTTTTTCTTTACCAGCTTCGTGTAAATCTGCGTGGAGGAAACGTCGGCATAGCCAAGCATTTCCTGAAGAGAATGAAGATCCATGCCATTTTCCAGGAGATGGGCGGCGAAGGAATGGCGGAGAGTGTGAGGGGTTATTTCCTTGGAAATACCGGCCCTCTTCTGGTAGCTTTTCAGGAGCTTCCAAAAGCCCTGACGAGACATTCTCGTTCCGTTCATGTTAACGAAAAGGGCTTTCTCGTCTTCGCCGGAAATAATCGCGGGGCGAACCTTTTCGAGATATTCGGTAAGCGCGCGAACCGCCATTGGGTACATGGGGATGGCGCGTTTGTGGTCCTTGGACTGGCAGATAACTATTCCGACGGAAAGATTAACGTCGTTCTCGTTAAGGTCTATAAGCTCGCTGACTCTCATGCCGGTGGCGTAAAGGAGCTCAAGCATTGCCCTGTCTCTTATGCCCTTCGCATCGGAGGGATCAGGCTGCTCAAGGAGCAAATCGACCTCCTTGCTTGTAAGGATCTGCGGAAGCTTACGAGGCTGCTTCTCAAGCATGATGCCTGTCATCGGGTTATCCGAGACAACGGTGCGGCTGATAAGATACTCGTAAAAGCATTTTAGGGAAGCGGCGGTTCTTGAAAGCGTGGAGGGCGATTTGCCCTTCTTTTTCAGGGAAGCAAAGAAATCCTCGGCAAGCTTGGTGTTCACCGCCTCGCACTTTACGCCCTGCTCGTTTATATATGAGAAGAAATTTTTAAGGTCTCTCATATAGGAAAGGATAGTATTGGAGGAAACCTTTTTGTCTTTTCCGAGGTATTCTTCAAAATCCTTGCATACGTCCGCAGACACCAAGTTTCCTCCTTTCAGAAATAATATCCGGTTTCAGCCAGCAAGCGCAGCCTGAGCGAAAAGTGCAAGGGCTGCGGCAGAATATATAATGATAGATTTATAAAAATCCACAGACAGCGCGTAATCCGGCCTTGTCCCCTTAAAAAAGAAAGCGGAAAGCGCGCGGGAAAAGGCGAGAGAGTGCGCCGTAAGCGCAATGAAAAACGGCAGCATGGCCAAAAGCTGCCAGTTCCCCGACGTTACAAACGAAAACGCCCCACCTGACAGCACGCAGAGGGAAAAGGTATAGCCCGCCAAAAAACCAACCGCAGCAGCAAGAGCAGGCAAAAGGACAAGCCCTAAAACCGATGAGGCAAAAACAGCAGAGGCCAGCCCCGGCAGAATTAAAATCAACAGCCGAGTGAAAAAAGCTCTATCCGCCGCCAATGGCGAAATAACGGAAACGGGTGGCGAAAAGCTCCCCGAATAAGCGCCCGCAACAGCACCTGCGCACAACAGGAGCGAGCAAAGCAGAAGTTCTCCAAAAGCGCCCCGGTAAAAAACCGGTTTCTCCTTTTTTATAAAGCCGAACATCATTTCATCCTCCAAAGCAGTTTGTTAAAATCTATGACAGAGGGGATGAAGTAATGCGCCGAAAGTTCCATTATTCAGTTGCTTTTTCCAAGACTTAGGAACAATATATTACAAATATTATCATTTTGCAAGTACAATGAGTAATTAAAATAATTTTTGTGCATTATGACAATAATTATGTCAACTGTTCAAAGCGTCTGAGTTTACATTTTCCGCTATTATCGATGAGCTTTTCGGCCGACAATCTACATATTGTCAAGTTGTAGATTATTGTCGACAATATATTGTGCCGCATCATAGTGACATTATGTCAACATATTACAAAAGGTTACAAGCTTTTTTCGTCAATTTTATGCATATTATATTTTATGGCTTTTTCCTCCTTCTTGTGACGCTGAAAAGCGCCGCAAGCACAGAAGCTCCAAGATATGCCGGGACGCAAACGAATGGGTTTCCTCCCCCGCCGGAACCGGAGAACAAAGAGCCGAGGCAGGCATTGAGCATAACGAAGGCAGCTCCCGTCCCGAGCGCGCACGGAAGCCTATAGCTTTTCACGCTCCGAGCGCAGAGAAACGAACCGATAAAGCAGCTCAGCGCGCCGCAGCCAAGCGCGACCGGGGCAATATTATTTTCCGCCATCTTCCCTGACGCCGTAAGCGCAGCGAGCAGCAGAAGCACAACGGCTTCGATGATAACCGCCGCCAATACTCCGAGCAGGACGGAGCGGGCAGGGCGCTTTTCCTTTTCGCTTGATTTCATGAAAAATCCTCCTGAAATAAGAGTAGTTTACTACAATCTTATTCTCAGGAGGACTTTATCATTACTCTTCGCTCAGGTTTTCCGAGCGGAAAACGCTGTCACTTCTGGTTAGGATTAGTGTCCTTTCCGATGGTGGAAATGGCCCAGCGGGCTATCTGGATGCGGACTCTGTCCTCGCCGGTCTCGAAGGTGATAAGATTATCCTTGATGGAGACTATCTTGCCCACCATGCCGCCGATGGTCGTGATCTCATCGCCGACGGAAAGGTTATCACGCATTTCCTGAAGTTTCTTCTTCTTTTTGTTCTCGGGTCTAATAAGGAAAATATAGAAGACCGCAAAAAGAACGACGAGCATTATTATCATTGAATACTGTTCCAAAAGTTTGACCCCCGTAATTTATTTGTGCGGCAAAGCGCCGCAGTGCAGTATAGAACTATTAAAGTATAACCGCTGCGGCAAAAAAAGGCAAGCATTATTTTTCTTCTCCGCGTTTTGGCGTGAACTCAGCTTGACTATATACTTCTTTAGTAGTATAATGAACGCAGATAACTCTAAAGAAGTATAAGGATGTGAAGCAATGAGCAGGCTGATTATATATCACGGTTCTCCCGAAATCGTTGAAACCCCCGAATACGGCAAAGGAAAAATGTTTAACGACTATGGGCAGGGTTTTTACTGCACAGAACATCTAGAACTTGCAAAAGAATGGGCAGTGAGCGCCGGAATTGACGGATACGCCAACAAATACAGCATAGACACTGACGATTTAAAAATACTAAATCTATCCTCGGAAAAATACACCATTCTCCACTGGCTGTCGCTGCTAGTGCAAAACAGGAAATTACGCACGACCTCCCCTATTATGCGCACGGGCAGAGAGTGGCTGATTGAAAACTATCATATCGACACAAGGCCTTACGATGTAATTATCGGCTATCGCGCAGACGATTCTTATTTTTCGTTTGCAAGAGCATTTCTTGATAACACAATAACGGTTGCACAGTTATCCGTTGCAATGCGTCTCGGAAAGCTCGGAGAGCAGTTCGTTTTGAAAAGCCAAAAAGCATTTGATTCGCTGAGCTTTGAATCGTATATACCGGTCAACAGCGCTGAACACTTCCCGAAAAGGAAATTCCGCGACGATGAAGCAAGAAATGCTTATCTCGCGGAGCTCGAAAAAGACGAAACAGATGGTATATACCTCAGAGATTTAGTAAGAGGAGGTATCCAGCAGGATGACCCGCGCCTACGATGAAAAATATCTTGATGACGCTATGAAGAATCTCGGAGAAGCGGTAGATTTTGCAGTAAACATCTGCCATACGGGAATCGATGATTTTTTTCCAATGTTTGTAACAAGCGGCATAGCCGAGCTCTTCGGAGCCGGAGTGCCGAAATACGTTTCCGGCTTATCGGGAACGGAGCTTGCGGAGGAGATTTACAGCGCATCCGGAATAAAATGTGTGCTGTCTCCCCCACAAGCCGAATTCTCGTTTTCGCCTGAATACTGGTGCGGATGGACGCTTGCTCTTTATCAGTGGTTCAGCGGAAACAGCTTTAAACAGATTCTCACACACATAGACGGAGAGTCGCTGTTAAAGCTTTATCCGTCGCTTCACGAAGCCCCGGAGGAGAAAAGCATAGAAACGCTGAATCAGATGATGAAACGAAAAACAGGAGGCTCAAATCTGAAGATTGTCAGGCTTTCAAGCGGTTTGTCACAAAAGGAGCTTTCCGAAAAATCCGGCGTAAACCTCCGAACCTTGCAGCAATATGAGAACAAATCGAAAAACATCAACAAGGCGGCGGCCTCCACTCTTGTCGCGCTTTCCAAAGCGCTTGGATGCAGAATAGAAGATCTGATGGAAGCGGAATACGTCACAGTCGATTAAAGTCAGCCTTCGCCGCGTTTTGGCAGGTATTTATCGTAAAACTCCGCTCTGAACTGCTCGTAGCGGTTTTCCTCTATCGCGGCGCGTATCTTCTCCATGAGCTTATTGTAGAAATAGAGATTGTGCATCGCGCCGTGGCGCATGGAGAGAATTTCGCCCGAGGCGAAAAGATGGCGCAGATAGGCGCGGGAATAGCGTCTGCATACGGGGCAGTCGCATTCCTCGTCTATGGGGCGCATATCGTTTTTGTACTTCTCGTTTTTTATGTTCATTACGCCCGACCATGTGAAAAGCTTGCCGTGCCTTCCGTTGCGGGAGGGCATTACGCAGTCGAAGAAATCGACGCCGCGGCGGACGCCCTCGATGATGTTCTCCGGCGTTCCGACGCCCATGAGATAGCGCGGCTTGTCCTGCGGCATTTCCGGGTCGAGCGCTTCGATTATCTCGTACATCTCCTCCGCCGTTTCGCCCACGGCGAGGCCGCCTATCGCGTAGCCGGGCAGGTCGAGCTGGGCTATCTGGCGCATATGGTTCACGCGAAGGTCTTTGAACACGCCGCCCTGGTTAATGCCGAAAAGCATCTGCCCCGGGTTCACGGCGCCGTCCATGGAATTGAGGCGCGCAAGCTCCTCCTTGCAGCGGACGAGCCAGCGGTAAGTCCTGTCGCAGCTATTTTTGAAATATTCGTAGGGCGAGGGAATCTCCACGCATTCGTCGAAGGCCATGGCAATATCCGAGCCGAGGCGGGACTGAACGAGCATACTCTCCTCCGGCCCCATGAAAATCTTCCGCCCGTCGATATAGGAGCGGAAGGTGACGCCGTTTTCCTTGATGTTCTTTTTCTCAGCGAGAGAATAGACCTGAAAGCCTCCGCTGTCCGTGAGGATGGGGCGCTTCCAGTCCATGAACTTATGCAGGCCGCCGCAATCGCGCACGAGCTCCGCGCCAGGGCGCAGATGGAGGTGGTAGGTGTTTGAAAGCTCTATCTGGCAGCCGATGTTTTCAAGATCCTCGCTCGAAAGGCCGCCCTTGATGGCAGCCTGTGTGCCCACGTTCATGAAAACAGGAGTCTGCGCCGTCCCGTGCGCGCAGGAAAATTCGCCGCGCCGGGCGTGGCCGTCTTTGTTAATGATTTTAAATGACATAGTATGTTCCTTATTTGTTTCGTAGTATGAAAAACTGAAGAATTCGCAATTAATGTATATGGGTCAAGAGCATTCAAAGCCCTTTATATTCAGCTTATCAGCATCGCGTCCCCAAAGCTGAAAAATCTGTACCTTTCTTCCACCGCCCTTTTATAGGCGGCCATAACGTGCTCTCTGCCGGCAAAGGCCGAAACGAGCATGATAAGCGTGCTTTCGGGGAGGTGGAAATTTGTTATGAGGCCGTCTATGCATTTAAACTTATAGCCCGGATAGATGAAAATATTTATCCAGTCCGAAAATTCGCGCAGCAGCCCAGCTTCGTCGCTCACGGCTTCAAGCGTGCGGCAGCTTGTGGTTCCGCAGGCTATTACGCGCCTGCCTTCCCTCTTCGCGCGGTTTATCTTCTCGGCGGTGTCCTTGTCGATAACGCAATACTCCGCGTGCATTTCGTGGTTTTCAAGCTCCTCCTCCTTGACGGGGCGAAAGGTGCCGAGGCCGACGTGCAGCGTGAGGAAACATACCTCTACGCCCTTTGCCCTGAGCTTATCCAAAAGCTCGGGGGTGAAATGGAGCCCCGCCGTGGGAGCCGCCGCCGAGCCGAGGTTTTTCGAGTAAACCGTCTGATAGCGCTCCGAGTCCTTCAATTCCTCGGTAATGTATGGCGGCAGCGGCATTTTGCCGAGCTCCTCCAATATTTCGAGAAATATTCCTTCATACTCAAACTGTATTAGCTTGTTGCCGCCCGGGAGCTTATCGAGCACGACGGCGTTCAGCCGCCCATCGCCGAAGGAAATACGCACCCCAGGGTTAGTTTTGCGCCCCGGTCTTGTGAGACATTCCCACTTGCCGCCGCCCTTATCGTTAAGCAGCAGCACCTCGACTGCGCCGCCCGTTTCGCGCTTTCCGAAGAGACGCGCGGGGATAACGCGGGAATCGTTAAGAACGAGGCAGTCCCCCGCCTTTAAAAAATCCGGTAGCTCATAAAACATTCTGTCCTCAGTCTCGCCCGTGGCTCTGTCAAGCAGCATCAGGCGGGAATGGTCGCGCTTTTCAAGAGGAGTCTGAGCAATCAGCTCCTGCGGTAATTCATAATAAAAATCGCTGGTTTTCATCCGATAGTAACCCCGGTATAATAGAATTTGAGAATATCCTCATAGCTGTAGCCAAGCTCCGCCATAGCCTTTGCGCCGAACTGGCTCATGCCGACGTTATGGCCCCAGCCGGAGCCGGAAATGACGTATTTATCGCCGGTAAGCGTTTTTCCTCCGCCCGCGATGGAAAGGCTCTCCGTTCCGCCGGAGCTTATTACGCTTATCGACGAGGAAGGAATTTCAGCCCTTTCCCCTCCTGCGCCAATGGCGTAGACAGGCTCGGAGGTATCGAGCGTATCGGCGGCGCTGTTTACGTAAATCGAGCTCGTGCCGCCCTCCCCGTCGCCCGTTGTCACGGTAAAATGCATACTGTATGTATATTTGCCATAAGTATTGCTGTAGAGGATGGAGCTGGCGTTATATTTCTTGAAGGTCCAGCTTTTGCCGCTGGAATCGGTGAATTTAAGGGAATAGATGTTCCCCGAGCGTGTATACTCCGGCGTGACGCTCACTATCTGCGAGCAGTTATAGCCCTTGAGCTTGAGTATGCCCGTTATATCGTCCGCCGTATAGGTAAATTTCCAGTCGGCTTTGCCCGTGTTTACATACTGTTCGTAGGGGTCGGCCACGCCGCGAAGATAGGGTATTGCTTCCTCGAAGACGTTTTCGCTGTCCTCAGTCGCGCCGCCGTCCGACGAGAAATAATAAGTCTCGCAGAGTTCTCCGTTATAAGTAAGGTACATGCCCGCTGTTTCGTCCACGGCGCGGTCGCTGCCCTCGCCTGCGGCGTTCGTTCCGCGATAGGCCTGACAGTGGGTGGAGTTGCAGAGGTCGAAGCCGTTTGAGGCATGGTTATTTATATGCGAGGCGGCGTAGGTCCTCGCGCAGACGGCCTGCGCCTTGAGCGCCTCGATGGGCCACTCGGTGTTCATCTCATAGGGCACGACGCCCTTGACGTAATCCTCCACGTCGATGAAATTGACTACCGTGATGTTCTTCCCTGTGAGGCGGGCGTACTGGAACGCGCCGTAGTATTTGTAACCCTTGAACCAGGTCTGCGGGTTTTCGCCGCTTTCGTCCTTCCTCGGCATAACGGCGAGGGAGGCGCTCGTCCCGTAATCGAACTGGAAAAGGACCTCGGTAGTCCCCGTGGCGACGACGGTAACGCAGTTGGAGCTTGCCGTCATGGGCGTTCCATCAATGCCGCGCTCATAGGCAGCAGTCTCGGCGGCGCCATAGGATGAATAGCTGCCCGCGCAGACGTACCACGCGCCGTTATGGAACGCGACGAAGGAATTATTGTAGCCCGCGCACTGTTCCTTTGCCTCGGCAAAGCTGTAAAACTCGCGGTTTACGCGGATATGGTAGCAGCCGATGGCCTCATAGCTGCCAGACGGCGCCTCGTCATAATACTTGCCGCCGGAAAGGTACATTGTCCAGTCCTTCATCATTGTGAGCTTGGTGTTATCCGTTTCGCCGACGGCGTGGAATTCGCGGTTCTGGTCGAAATAGCCGAAGGTAAAGCCGGAGCCGACGCTGTTTTCAAGGTTGGCCGAGCTGAGAGCCTCGTCGCCGTAATACAGGCCGATGCGCAGCGTCGTGTAGGGGTTTACGTATTCTCCGTGTGCAGCCGAGGGCGCGGCGGAAAGCAGCGCCGAGAAGCCGAAGAATGCCGCGGCGAAGAGCGAAAGGAGCCGCGTCCTGAATTTTCGTGTTTTCATCTTGGAAATCCTCATGATTTAGTCATTTATACAATTGACACGAGCTAAACTGTCTGCTATTATATTGAGAATAATAGTTCAATATTCAACACAGTATTCTTGTCCCATTATACCAAATTATCGCGGTTTTGCAAGACAATATGCGCTAAGAACCGACATTTACACCTTTATACATAATATGGATATTAATCTGCAAGAGGAGGATTCATCTTGGAAAAATACAAAGTTGGCATCATCGGCGCGACCGGAATGGTCGGCCAGCGTTTTATCACGCTTATCTCCGGACACCCCTGGTTTGAGCTTACCGTCCTCGCGGCGAGCGCCCGCAGCGCGGGAAAGACGTATGAGGAGGCCGTTTCGGGCCGTTGGGCTATGGAGGCGCCGCTCCCTGAGGAAGCAAAGACGATGATCGTGCGCGACGCTGTGGGCGAGGCGGAGAAGATCGCCGCCGAGGTCGATTTCGTGTTCTGCGCCGTCGATATGAAAAAGGACGAGATCCGCGCCCTCGAGGAGAAGTACGCAAAGCTCGAATGCCCCGTCGTATCCAATAACAGCGCCAACCGCTGGACTCCGGACGTTCCCATGGTCGTCCCCGAGCTCAACCCCGAGCACCTTGCCGTTATCGAGGCGCAGAAGAAGCGTCTCGGTACGAAGCGCGGCTTCATCGCCGTCAAGTCCAACTGCTCTATCCAGAACTACGTTCCCGCGCTGCATCCCATGCGCGAGTTCGGCATAAACAAGATCCTCGTCTGCACCTATCAGGCGATTTCCGGCGCTGGAAAGACCTTTGAGCGCTGGCCCGAGATGATAGACAACGTCATCCCCTATATAGGTGGAGAGGAAGAAAAATCCGAGCAGGAGCCGCTTAAAATCTGGGGCACCGTTCAGAACGGCGAGATAGTCAAGGCTGCCGCCCCTGCCATCACCGCCCAGTGCATTCGCGTCCCCGTAACTAACGGGCACATGTCCGCCACCTTCGTAAGCTTCGACAAAAAGCCCACCGAGGAGGATTTCATCAGCCGCTGGGCGTCCTTCAAGGGCCGCGCGCAGGAGCTTCAGCTTCCCTCCGCACCCAAGCAGTTCCTCCATTATTTCACTGAAAATGACAGACCGCAGACCAAGTCCGAGCGTGAGCTTGAGCATGGCATGGCGGTTTCCATAGGCCGTCTCCGTCCCGACACGCAGTACGATTACAAGTTCGTCGCGCTGTCTCACAACACGCTCAGAGGCGCTGCGGGCGGCGCCGTTCTCCTTGCGGAGCTTCTCTGCGCCGAGAACTACATCACAAGGAAGTAATAATCCCACGCTATAAGGAGGCTATTTATGAAACAGCCATTATTCAAAGGTTCCGCGACGGCTCTTATCACCCCGTTCAAGGACGGCAAGGTGAATTACGAGGCCATGAAGCGCATCATTGACGAGCAGATAAACGGTGGTACCGCCGCCCTCGTAGTATGCGGAACCACAGGTGAAAGCGCGACTCAGACCCTTGAGGAGCACATGGAAACCGTCGATTTCTGCGCCAAATACGCTGCCGGACGCATTACCATCATCGCCGGCGCGGGCAGCAACGACACTGCCGCCGCCGTCATGCTCAGCAAGCACGCCGAGGAATCCGGCGCGGACGGTTTGCTCGTCGTTACTCCCTACTACAACAAGGCGACGCAGAAGGGCCTTATCCGCCATTATAACGCGATTGCCGACAGCGTAAACGTCCCCATAATTCTCTATAACGTCCCCGGGCGCACAGGCTGCGGCTTCACCGCGGAGACCTACCGCGAGCTTTCCAAGCATCCCAATATCATCGGCGTAAAGGAAGCCAGCGGAAACCTCTCTCTCGTGAACGAAACGAGAGCCATCTGCGACGATGATTTTTATATCTGGAGCGGCGACGACGCGCTTACCCTCCCCATGATGGCAATGGGCGCTCAGGGCGTTATCTCGGTGCTGGCCAACTTCCTCCCGCAGGTAATGAGCGATATCTGCGCGCTCTGCTTCAAGAACGATTTTAAGTCCGCGCGCGAGCTTAACTACAAATACATCCACCTCATGAACGCCATGTTCTGCGAGGTCAACCCCATCCCGGTAAAGACCGCGATGAACCTTCTCGGTTACGACGCGGGCGAGCTTCGTCTCCCCCTCTGCGAGATGGAGCCCAAGAACCTTGAAAAGCTCAAGGCCGAGCTTGTAAACGTCGGGCTCAAGCTCGTTAAGTAAGTTATAATCCATTAATAACGCCGGATAATTTTCGCCATACGGGAATTATCCGGCAATTACTAAAGAGAGGGATAAAGAATGATAAAGCTTATTATTTCCGGCTGCAACGGGCGCATGGGCAAGGTTCTTACCGAGCTTTGCGCGGCGGACGACGGCGTTGAGATAGTCGCCGGGTTCGATGCTTATACCGCGAAGCTGGCTGATTACCCGGTTTACGCGCACCCGCTGGAATATTCCGGTACGGCTGACGCGCTGATAGATTTTTCAAACGCAGCCGCGCTTGAGCCGCTGCTTGCATGGTGCGTCGAGAAAAAGGTTCCCGCCGTTCTTTGCACGACGGGCTATTCCGACGGGCAGCTTGCCGCCATTGAGGACGCGGCGAAAAAGATACCCGTTTTCAAGTCCGCGAATATGTCTCTCGGCATAACGCTTCTCACCGAGCTTCTCAAGAAGGCTTCCGCCGTTTTGGGCGAGAATTACGACATTGAGATAGTCGAAAAGCACCATAACCAGAAGAAGGACGCGCCCAGCGGAACGGCGCTTATGCTCGCTGACGCGGTCAGCGAAGGGCTGAGCTACAAGCCGGAATACGTCTATGACCGCAGCGGCGTCCGCCAGGTGCGCGGGAAGACCGAGATCGGCATTTCCGCCGTTCGCGGCGGGAACATCCCGGGCGAGCACTCGGTTTATTACGCGGGTATGGACGAGGTCATCGAATTTAAGCACACGATTTATTCCCGCAATGTCTTCGCCGCGGGCGCAATCAAGGCGGCGAAATTCATGGCGGGCATCAAGGAGCCCGGCAAATACAACATGAACGACGTTCTGCGCGATATTTTAGGCTGAGCTTCTTCCATAAGCGCACAAAAGGCATTGTCCCGGGCTGGGGCAATGCCTTTTTTCATTTCTCTTTCACTTGGAGCCGTCGGCGTAGACGATGAAATAATCCGTTCTCGCAGAGGCTATGAGCGTGAGATTATATTTTTCCGCGAGCTTCACCGCCTCAGCCGTGGGGGCGGAATGGCTCACGACGACGGGAATTCCGGCGAAGATGAACTTTTTCATCATGTCCGTGGGGACGCGCCCGCTGCAATAGATGGCGCAATCGCTCAGGCTGACGCCGTTTATCAGAGCGTAGCCAATCGCTTTGTCTACGGCGTTATGGCGCCCCAAGTCCTCACAGCGGTAGAGAAGCTTTTTCCCGTGAAAAAGCATACATCCGTGCACGGCGCCGGTTTTTTCATAGAGCGGCGGCGTTTTATCAAAGGTTTCCGCGTATCCGAAAATCTCTTCCCTGCTCCATTTGTGCTTCGGAACCGGACTCAGGGGCTTTTTGTGCGCGGGAGCAGCTTTCAGGCTTATTTCGGCACAGTTACCTTCTATCTTGACGGCATCAACATCGCTGTAAGCGACGCCTTTGCCGGTAAACAGCGCTCCGACGGCGAGTTCTGTAAGCTCGTTTTCGCTGCAGACAACGGTTTTCCATGCCTTTCCGTTTACTATAAGGCGAAGCTTAAACTCGCTTGCAAGCGCTTTTTCTTCGGAAATTTCTTCCCCGGATACAAGGTACTTTGTCACGCGCATAAATTCATGCGGCTTTGGGCTTGTATCTTTTCGGCTGTTTTTCATAACATAACCTCGTCAGAAAAACGGGCTGCGGCTTTCGCCGCAGCCCGTAAGTTTCATTTACGCTTTTGCTATTTTTACGGCGCAGACCTTGTACTCAGGAATACGCGCAAACTGGTCAAGAGCGTTATTGGTGACCCAGTTGCAGTCGCCAAAATGGAAGGGCATCCAGCTTTCGCCGGGAGAGCACTTGTCTCCGACGCGAGCCGTCGTAACAGTTTCGCCGCGACGGGAGGTAATCTTTACCTTGTCGCCGTCAGCGACGCCCCATTTGGCGGCGTCCTGCTCATTAATCTCGACGTAGGACTCCCCTACTATCTCCATGAGGCCGGGCGTTCTGTGCGTCATAGCGCCGGCGCAGTAATGATAGAGGATACGGCCAGTCATGAGAATGGTCGGATACTCGTCGTCGGGGAGCTCTGCGGAGGGGACGTAATCGGCGGGATAGAACAAGCCGAGACCTCTTGAGAACTTGCCGACGTGCATAATCGGGGTACCGGGATGATCCTTCGTCGGGCAGGGCCACTGGAGGCCGTTGCCGTTTACCTCGGGGCTGTCAAGTCTCGCGTGGCTGATGCCGCCGAAGCTCGGAGTTACGGAAGCAATCTCGTCCATTATCTCAGCCGCAGTCATATAGGGCTGCTTGTAGCCCATGCGGTTCATGAGGTCGATGATGATATCGGTATCAAGGCGCTGCTCGCCGCAGGGCTCAATGGCCTTGCGGACGCGGATAACGCGGCGCTCGGTATTGGAGAAGGTACCCTCCTTCTCGGCGTAGCTTACGCCGGGGAGGATAACGTCGGCATACTCGGCGGTCTTCGTGATGAAGAGCTCCTGCATGACGAAGAAATCGAGGCTCTTGAGCGCCTTGATGATATGGTTCGTATCCGGGTCGGTAACTACGGGGTCCTCGCCATAAATGTAAAGACCCTTTACCTTGCCCTCGATGGCGGCGGGGAAAACGTCGGTAGCGTGGAGGCCGACCTTATGGTTGAGCTCAACGCCCCATGCCTTCTCGAACTTTGCCATAACTTCCTCGTTGGCAACCTTCTGGTAGCCGGGGAAGTCGGTGGGCAGAGCGCCCATATCGCAAGCGCCCTGGACGTTATTCTGGCCGCGCAGCGGGTTTACGCCGCAGCCGGAGCGTCCGAGCTTACCCACCATCATAGCCATGTTGGACATGCTCATAACGCCCTCGGTGCCGGTGGAATGCTCCGTTACGCCGAGGCAGTAGATGATGGGAGCCTTGTTCGCCGTGGCATAAAGTCTCGCGGCGGCGCGGAGATCATCGGCGTTAATGTGGCAAATCTCGGCGACCTTCTCGGGCGGATACTTGAGAGCGATGGCCTTAAGCTCCTCATAGCCCTCGGTGCGCTCGGCAATGAACTTCTTATCGACGAGGTCCTCGGTGATGAATACGTTCATCATGCCGAGGGCAAAGGCGATGTTCGTGCCGGGCTTGAGCTTGAGATGGATGGTGGCCTTCTTGGCGAGGTCGATGTCGCGCGGGTCAACTACGATGAGCTTCGTGCCGCGGGCGACAGCCTGACGGATCTGCATACCAACGACGGGATGCGCTTCCTCCGGGTTGGAGCCGACGAGCATGATAGCGTCAACATCGTGGGTGATATCATAGATGGGGTTAGTCATTGCGCCGGAGCCGAGGGTCTTGGCAAGACCTGCGACGGAGGCGGAATGGCAGACACGGGCGCAGTTATCTACGTTATTGGTGCCGAAGCAGGTACGAACCATCTTCTGAACCATGTAGATATCCTCGTTCGGAGAACGGGAGCAGGCGAAACCGGCAAGCGCGTCTCCGCCGTACTTCTTCTTAATCTCCATGAACTTGGAGGCGACGAGATCGAGCGCCTCATCCCAGGTTGCGCGCTCAAACTGGCCGGTAGCCTTATTCTTAATAAGAGGATACTTCACTCTGTCGCCAGCATGGACGAAGTTATAGGAGCCGAAGCGGCCCTTAACGCAGAGCATACCGTGGTTTGCCGGGCCGTCATAGGCCTCGGTACCGACGATCTTGTTATCCTTAACGAGCAGATAATACTGGCAGCCGGTGGCGCAGTGCGGGCAGGAGGTAAGAACCTTCTTGTCGATATTCGACTCCCTTACGCCCTCCTTGCGGATTTCCTTTCTCGTGAGAGCGCCCGTCGGGCAGGCGGCGACGCAGTTGCCGCAGGATTCGCAGGTAGACTCGCTCCAGCTCTTGCCGAAGGGGAAGCCCATCTTCGTCTCATAGCCTCTGTTGACTATGGAGATAGCGTTTCTTCCGGAGGTGTTTTCGCAAACGCGCTCGCAGCGGCGGCACATGATGCAGAGGTTCGGGTCATAGCTGATGAAGGGGTTAGACTCGTCCTTGGCAAGAGCAGTTATATCGAGGCCAAAGTCAGAGAATTTTACGTCATAGCGGTAGCAGTATTCCTGAAGCTTGCACTTGCCGTTCTGCGGGCAGGTGAAGCAGTTCGTGCAATGTCTGCTGAGAAGCATTTCGAGGATGAACTTACGCGCCTCGATAACCTCTTTGCTCTCGGTCTGGACTATCATGCCCTCGGTGCAGTGCTCCGCGCAGGCAATCATGAGGCCCTTCTTTCTGCCTCCGTCAACTTCGACGACGCAGAAACGGCAGGAGCCGTCCGGCATCTGATCGCTGAGGTAGCAAAGAGTGGGGATGGTAATGCCGATGGTCTTCGCGGCATTAAGAATAGTAGTCTCGGGTGGAACAGCAACGGGCTGACCGTCTATGGTAAGATGAACGAGTCCGGTTTCCATTTCACTCATGCTCTTTGTCCTCCGTTTCCTGAAAATTTGCACATACCTGCCGGGCACTTGCCCTTGGTATGGGCCTCAAACTCCGCGCGTCTGTACTTTATGGCGGACATAAGAGCCTTGTCCGCAGCCTGACCGAGGCCGCAGGAAGAAAGGCTGTGGATCTTGTTAGCGAGGTACTCAAGCTTCTCGACGTCACCCTCGACGGCGCGGCCCTCGGTGAAGTCGGTAAGGAGCTCGAGAAGGCGCGTGGTTCCTATGCGGCAGGGGGTGCACTTGCCGCAGCTTTCCTCTACGAAGAACTCTACGACCTGCTTGCAGTAATCGACGAGGCAGACGCTCTCGTCCATAACGACCATAGCGCCGGAACCGGAAGCAAGGCCGGCGTCCTTGAGGTGCTTATAGTCATAGGGGGTATCAAACTGCTCGGGGAACGCAATGGGGCCGGACTGACCGCCCATGTGACAGAACTTTATGGGGAGGCCGGAAGCGGTTCCGCCGCCCATATCCTCGTTATAGAGAATGTCCTTGATGGGGGTTCCGCCCTTTACCTCAAAGGCTGCGCGGTTCTTCGCATGGCCGCAGACGCAGGCAAGCTTTGCGCCGCCGTCGTCCGGGGTGCCCATGGCGAGGAACTCGTCAAGGCCGTTTATGAAGAGGTCGCTGATGCGCTTGAAGGACTCGACGTTATTAACGAGGGTCGGCTTTCCGTAGAGGCCGACTTCCGCAAGGTGAGGCGGCTTAATACGCGGACGGCCCGCCTTGCCCTCGATGGAATTGAGGAGCGCGGAGTTTTCGCCGCAGACATAAGCGCCGGCGCCGGAGGTAATGGAAATATCGTAGTTGAATCCTTCGATGCCCATGATGTTCTTGCCGAGGTATCCGGCGGCTCTCGCGTTGTCCAGAGCCTCCTGGAAGATGGGCTGAATGTCTCTGTACTCGCCGCGGATATAGATGACGCCGCGGCAGGCCTTGAATATCCAACCGGCGATAATCATACCCTCGATTACGGAAAGGGAGTATTTGCTCATAAGGATCTTATCCTTGAATGTGCCCGGCTCACCCTCGTCGCCGTTGCAGACGATGTACTTTTCATCGCCCTCTATTTCGTAAAGCTGCTTCCACTTGCGGCCTGCGGGATATGCCGCGCCGCCTCTGCCGTTAAGGTTCGCGGCAAGGAGGGTATCGAGGACATCCTTATCGGCCATTTTCACGACCTTTTCGAGGCCCTGCATACCCTTATGAGCTTTGTAATCCTGGATGGAAGTGGCTGTGTATTCGCCTGTAAGCTTTGCCATTATTTTGCCTCCTTTACAGAAGCGCGGAGCTCCGCGATAATGCTATGTACCTTTTCACGGTCAAGATTGCCGTATACCTTATCCTTGATCTTGAAAACAGGCCCTATATCGCACGCGCCCATGCAGGGGACAAACTTCGTGGAAAACATTCCGTCGGGCGTGGTTTCACCCATGCCTATGCCAAGCTCCTCACGGAGCATTTCGGCAACCTTGTCGGAGCCGGTATAGTGGCAAGGCGTGCTCTTGCAAAGCTCGATGACGAATCTGCCCTGAGGCTTCGTCTCAAGCATCGCGTAGAAGGTAATAACTTCAAAAACCTTCGTCTCGGTCATTCCGAGCTCCTCAGCGACGAGTCTTGCGGTATCTTCGTCGATGCTGCTGGTCTTTGAGCAATTCTGAAGGTCAAGGAGAATGGTTAAAATATTCTCCTGGCTGCTGCCATCGCGGCGGATAATGGCCAGCTTTTCCTCGGGAGTCATATCCTCCAGATACTTATTTTCTGCCATAAAACTAACTCTCCTTATTGTACTCACAGATACGGGCAAGCGCCAGTCCCCTGCCGCGCGGCACGGGGACTGACGCAAAGGGTTGATTATTCGGCCTCGCAGCCTGCTTCGTAATCGGAAGCGGAAAGGAGCTCGTCGAGCTCGGAAGCGTCGCTGAGCTTTACCTCGATAATCCATGCGGCGTAAGCGTCGTCGTTGATGGCTTCGGGGGAATCATCAAGCTCATCGTTAACGGCAACGATCTCACCGGATACGGGAGAAGGAACCTCAGAGGAAGTCTTGGAGGACTCGACCTCGGTAAATACAGTGCCGGCGCTTACGCTGTCGCCAACATCGGGAAGGTCAACGAAAAGGATGTCGCCGAGCTGGTCCTGAGCGAAATCGGTGATGCCGATCTTAGCGGTGTCGCCCTCGACCTTGACCCATGCGTGCTCTTTGGTATACTTGAGTTCAGCGGGGAAATTCATAATAAAACCTCCGTTATTTTACTTGTATTGTAAATCGCGTGATTACGCCTTGTGGATGCTCATTCCGTGAACGTCGTGCAGCGCTTCGACAATGGCCTCGCACATCGTGGGATGCGGGAAGATGCTTTCCGCGACCTGCTCCGTCGTAAGCTTGAGCTGAACGGCAGTGGTAAGCACCTGGAGCATGTCGGAAGCGCGCGCACCGACGATCTCAGCGCCGATGAGGACGTCGTTCATATCAGTGATAACCTTGACAAAGCCTGCGATGTGGCCGGAAGCCTGAGCCTTGCCGAGAGCCTTGAAGTCGAAGGAGCCGGTCTTGTAATCCTTGCCAGCCTCCTTGCCTTCCTTCTGGAGCTGCCACTCAAGCGTTCCGACGGAAGCGATCTCGGGGTTGGTGAAGACGCAGCCGGGAACGGCATGGTAAGTAGCAGCCTTCTTTGCGCCGAAGATATTGTCAACGGCGATAAGGCCCTCCTTGGAAGCGACGTGGGCAAGCTGAGCGCTGGCGATAATATCGCCGATGGCGTAGATGTTCTCAGCGGAGGTCTGGAGGTACTCGTTAACGGCAACTCTTCCTCTCTCGCCCATCTGAACGCCCGCAGCCTCGAGGTTGAGGCCATCGGTATAGGGAGCTCTGCCGACGGCTACGAGAACGTAATCCGCCGTGAGCTGTGTGCCGCTGGAAAGGGTAACGGTAACGTCGTTCTCCGTGGGGTTGACCTCAGTGATACCGTCGCCGCAGATGACCTTGATCTTATCCTTCTTAAACTGTCTTGCAAGCTGCTTGCTTACATCCTCGTCCATGGTCGCCATAAGTCTCGGAAGAGCTTCAACGACGGTCATCTGAGTGCCCATCTTGGCGAGGAACTGGCCGATTTCGCTGCCGATAACGCCGCCGCCGACGAGAATCATGGACTTGGGAGCCTCGCTGAAATCGAGGACCTCGTCGCTCGTGATGACTCTCTTGCGGTCAACCTTGAATACGCCGGGGCAAACGGGAACGGAGCCGGTGGCGAGGATGACGTAGTCGGTGGAAAAGGTCTCAACAGAGCCGTCCTCCTTCGTGACCTCGACGGTGTGAGCGTCCTTGAGAGCGCCCTTGCCGTTAATGACGGTCACGTTATTCTTCTTGCAGAGGAACTGGATGCCCTTCACGAGGGAATCCATGACCTTATTCTTTCTCGCGAGGATCGCGGGATAGTCTATGCTGGGCTCGCCCGTGAGCTTAATGCCGAAGTCGTCGGCGTTCTCAACGGTTTCGAGGACATCGTAGGAAGCGAGGAAAGCCTTGGTGGGGATGCAGCCTCTGTTGAGGCAGGTTCCGCCGACCTTGTCCTTCTCAACGAGGACGACCTCCGCGCCCTTCTTGGCGGCGTAGATAGCGGCCTCGTATCCTCCAGGGCCTGCGCCGATAACGGTTATTTTCATATAGAGACACCTGCCATATCAAGAATTTTCGGGACGTTCTTCTCCGCGCCGATAGCCATGATATGAACGCCGTCGCAAAGCTTCTCGTCCTTGATCTTGGCGATCATTTCGGCAGCCATTTCCATACCGGCCTTTACAGGGAGGCCCTTGATATCCTTTGCCTTGCCCTCGGCAGCGGCATCGGAGAGGCGCTGGATCATCCAGTCGGGAACGGAGATGCCGGGGACGTTGCCGTTCATGTACTTGGCCATTCCGGCAGCCTTGAGGGGGATGATACCGGCCATGATGTGAACCTTGATGTTCGCCTTATCAACGGCGTCCATAAATCTCTTGAGGCTCTCGATGTCGAAGATGCCCTGGGTCTGTATGTACTCAGCGCCGCAGTCAACCTTCTTCTTGAGCTTGGCAATCTGGAGGATCTGGGGCTCGTAGATGGGGGTTACGCAAGCGCCCTTGTAGAACTTGGGAGCTTCGCCGTCGAGGTCGTTGCCGCCGCAATCTTTATTGGATGCTTCCATCTCGGAGAGCATCTTGAGGATGCCGCAGGAATCGAGGTCGAATACGGGCTTGGCGTCCTTGCAGTCGCCGACGGTGGTATGGTCGCCAGTGAGGGCGAGCATGGTGTCGATGCCGAAGGCAGCGGCGGAGAGGAAATCGCCCATGATAGCCATGCGGCTTCTGTCACGACCGGTCATCTGGATGATGGGGTCGATGCCGGCCTGCTTGAGCTTGATGCAAAGGCCGATGGAGGAAGCCTTGAGGCAGGCAGACTGCATATCGGTTACGTTAACGCCGTGAACCTTGCCTTTAAGGAGCTCTGCATCCTCAAGCTGTTTGGAAAAATCGCAGCCCTTGGGAGGCGCCATTTCCGCTGTTACGCCAAACTTGCCGTTTTCAAGGGCTTCTTTAAGCTTGCTCATTTTTCTTTGCCTCCTTCAGGTTGATGGTTCTGGGATAAGAGAACTTGGAGTAGCCCTTGTCGTCGAGCATATTGTTTACGAACTGCTCTTCCTGGCCGAGCTCCTTCATCTTGTTGTAAATCATTATCCAGGCGCAGTCATTCTCGGGGTTGACCTCGCACTTGCCGTTCTTCTGGCCGCCGCAGGGGCCGTTAACGAGGCTCTTGGCGCACTTGGTTATCGGGCAGATGGCGCCGGTCTTGCCGAGGACGCAGTCGCCGCACATACGGCACATCTCGTTGAAGATACCGATACGCTCGACCTGGCCGAGGAACATGGTGTTGTTGGAAGGATAAACGGGAACGTTTACGTTCTGCGCGACGGTCTGAACGCCGTTGCCGCAGGCCATGCTGACGACGGCATCAATGCCGAGGTCCTTGAACGCCTTTACTTCCTTCTTAACGAGCATCTTCTGGCAGCTCTCGTCGGGAGCAGCCATAGCTACGACTTCAAATCCCTTGGATTCAAGGAATTCCTTCATTTCGGCCATTTCCTTCTCGCCGCCGGTTTCGCAGGAAGCAGCGCAGCTCTTACAGCCGACTATTGCAATCTTCTTAACGCCCTCGAGCATCGCCAAAAGCTCTTCTATCGGCTTTTTCTGACTTATGATCATTTGGTCGTCTTCCTCCTTTAAAAAAGGTTAATTATTATGGTACGCCGCGCGGACTAAGAGCCCGTCGGCTTCATCCCCCGCCCTAACCGCAAAGGGCGCGAGGTGTGAAATTGATAATAATAGATGATCCTGTAAACGCCGAGTTAAACGAAGCGCGCAGCTTGACGAGCAGATTTTTCGTCTGAGAAAATCTAAAAATCGAAGTAATACTTTATGTATTTCGAGATTTTGAGATGAAGGCAGGCGGAAAAACTGCCGCCAAGCCGTGTGCTGAGTTTCACGAAGCGTTTGCAAAAATAAATTACTGGATGTTGTTCTGGAGCTTGCAGGCCTTGATGAGGTTTCTGGCAAGGATAGCGGAGGTGATGGCGCCTACGCCGGGAACAGGGGTCTTCATAGCAGCCTTCTCCTCAACGGCGTCCTCACAGCAGCCGTAGGTAGCAACCTTCTGCTTGCCGGTCTTCTCGTTGATAACGGGGTTTCCGTCAGCGTCAAATACCTTCTCGCGGACAACGGCAGCGTCGATAACGATGGCGCCTTCCTTAATCATGTCGGCGGTAACGGAATTGCGGAACGGAGTCGCAGCGATAACAACATCAGCCTGAGTGGTGTAATCGTTCTTGATTTCGCCGTGGGTAAGGTGGTGAACGATGGAAACGGTGGCGAAGCGGTTCGTGAGCATCATGGATACGGGCTTGCCGATAACGTTGGAGTTATTGATGATGCAGACATCGAGGCCGCAGGCAACGTCGTCCTCCTGGCCGGGCTTAGCAAGCGGCAGAGGAGCGTAGTTCTTGCGAACGTGAGCCTTAATCTCGTCGGCATAATAGTCGATAACGGCGACGATGGCCTGCGCGGTGCAGGGATACATGCCGGTAGCGTCGTTAATGACGAGCTTGCCCATGTTGGCAGAGGTGCTGGCGTCAACATCCTTGAGGGGGTTGAGGTTCTCGCCGATGGCTACGTTCTCATCGATGTTATCGAGAGGGCGGAAGGCAAGGATGCCATGGATGGAGGGATCGGCGTTGATCTCGCGGAACTTCTTGATGTACTCGTCCTGAGAAACGTCTGCGGGCATCGCAAAAACTTCTACCTCAATGCCAGCCTCGTTCATGGTGGCGGTAGCGCCCTTTTCATAGGAAAGGTCGGGGCCCTTCTCGCCTACGCGGACTATACCCAGCTTGGGGGTGATTCCCTTGGCCTTGAGAGCCTCGGCAGCAGCTTTGCACTCTTCCTTGATGGACTGTGCAACTAATTTACAATCCAGTACCTTTGCGCTCATTGTACGATTTCTCCTTACTGTATCAAAATTAATTTATGTTATTAGTCAAGCTTCGCGGCGACTCTGTTATAGATGTCGTCACAAAGCTTTTCGCCGTCGGCAAGCATGGCGGAAAGCTCAGCTCTCGTCTTTTCAACGTAGGCAGCGTCCGTAATGCTCTTGAGATTAATCTTTACGTTAAGCCAGCCGCACTCCATAGCGGCCTTGAGGCAGATAACGCCGCAGCCAACGTCAGAAACGGCGAGGGTGGAGCCCTTTTCGACAAGCTCCTCATGGAGCTTTATCGCCTTATAGGCTATCTTCATTATCTCGATAGGAGCAGAGATAGCGACAAGAAGCGCAGCCTGCATTTTCTCCTGCTTTATCTTCTTTTCCTCATCGGTATTGGCGGGGAGGCCGTAAACCTTGGAGAGAGGGACAAAGTTCTCCGCATCCTTGTCTATGAGGGCGGTGAGCTCATCCATCATCTTGCGAGCTTCATCGGTAATCCTTGCTATATCGGCTTCATAAGCGGCGTATTTCTTCTTTCCGGCGGTAAGGTTGCATACCATGCCGGCGAGGGCCGTTCCGAGGCCGCCTACCATAGCGGCGACTCCGCCGCCGCCGGGCGCGGGCGCCTTGGAAAAGGTTTCGTCAAGGAATTTGCCGCAGCTCCACTCTGCTATTGACATAAGATTATATCCTTTCTATTCAAATAAATGCCGGCGAACATATATAGCCCGCCGGCACTTATACATACATCCGCACTAAACGGACTTAACTCATACTATATTAGAAGAGGCCGACAATCTTTCCGTCGTTGTCGATATCGATCTTCTCGGCGGAGGGAACCTTCGGGAGGCCGGGCATCTTCATGATGGCGCCGGTGATGGCAACAACGAATCCTGCGGCGGCGCTGAGCGTTACCTGGCGGATCGTGATACGGAAGCCGGTGGGACGGCCGAGGAGCTTCTCGTTATCGGTGAGAGAATACTGGGTCTTGGCCATGCAGATGGGAAGCTTGCCGTAGCCGAGGTTCTCGAGGTTTGCGAGCTCGTTGGCGGCAGCAGCGGCAAAGTCAACGCCGTCAGCACCGTAAATTCTCTTGGCGATGGTCTCGATCTTCTCCTTGAGGGGCATATCGAGGTCATAGCAGAACTGGAAGTCGTCATTCTTCTGCTCGCAGAGGCGAACGACCTCTTCGGCGAGCTCTATGCCGCCTTCGCCGCCCTTGCCCCAGACTTCGGACATCTTTACGTTAACGCCGAGCTCCTTGCACTTGCGGGTGACAAGCTCGATCTCAGCGTCGGTATCGTTGACGAATCTGTTGAGCGCGACGACAGCGGGAAGATGGAATACCTTGGTGATGTTCTCAACGTGCTTGAGGAGGTTGGGAAGACCCTTTTCAAGAGCCTCGAGATTCTCCTTGCCGACTTCTGCCTTCGGCACGCCGCCGTTGTACTTGAGAGCCTTGATGGTCGCGACGATGATGACAGCGTCGGGCTTAAGGCCGGCGAGACGGCACTTGATGTCGATAAACTTCTCAGCGCCGAGGTCAGCACCGAAGCCCGCTTCGGTAACGACATAGTCGCCGAGGTGCATAGCCATCTTGGTAGCCATGACGGAGTTGCAGCCATGAGCTATATTGGCGAAGGGGCCGCCGTGGATGAAAGCGGGAGTACCTTCAAGAGTCTGAACGAGGTTGGGCTTGAGAGCGTCCTTGAGGAGGGCAGTCATAGCGCCCTGAGCCTTGAGCTGGCCTGCGGTAACGGGCTTGCCGTCGCGGGTATAAGCAACAAGGATCTTGGAGAAGCGCTCCTTGAGGTCCTGAAGGTCGCTTGCCAGGCACAGAGTAGCCATAACTTCGGAAGCAACGGTGATATCGAAGCCATCCTCACGGACATAGCCCTGAGCCTTGCCGCCGAGACCGTCTACTACGTTTCTGAGCTGACGGTCGTTCATATCGACGCAGCGTCTCCAGATAACTCTTCTGGGGTCTATGTTGAGCTCGTTGCCCTGATAGATATGGTTGTCTATCATAGCGGCAAGGAGGTTGTTGGCAGCGCCTATCGCATGGAAGTCGCCGGTGAAGTGGAGGTTAATGTCCTCCATGGGGATAACCTGGGCGTATCCGCCGCCTGCCGCGCCGCCCTTAACGCCGAATACGGGGCCGAGGGAGGGCTCGCGGAGGGCAATAACAACATTCTTGCCGAGCTTTGCAAGAGCGTCGCCTACGCCGACGGTAGTGGTGGTCTTACCTTCGCCTGCGGGAGTGGGGTTGATAGCGGTAACAAGAACGAGCTTAGCCTTGTCGCCCTTCTTGGGCTGCTTGAGAATGCTGTAATCAACCTTAGCTTTGTATTTGCCGTAATACTCAATCTGATCCTCGGTAAGGTTCAGCTTTGCGGCGATGTCTTTGATATGGCGGGGCGTAGCGGCCTGCGCTATCTCGATATCACTTTTGAATTCCATGGGGTAAGTGTCTCCTCTCATTCATTTATTTAAAGTTACCAAGTTTTTGAACGTGTTCACATTGCTTTATAATAAATTGTACTTATTTTAGAGAAAATTGTCAATAGAATAATCGAAAACGGGCAAGTCAAGGAAATATTTTTTGTTTTTTATATAAATATTCGCCCGAAAACCGGCACAAGATTAGACGATTTTCATGGTCTCCGAAAACTATATCCGCCGAGCATTCCAAGACAATCTCAGACAGCAATTAATTGTACCACAAGTTCTTTCAATTTGCAATTCTAAAATCCGAATTATTCAAATTTCATAGAGTAGCCCTAAAAAGAGTCACAAAACTCCGGATTTATTGATAAAGCGGCTCATAACCGTGCAAACCTCAGCGCGTGTAGCCGTTCCGAGCGGATCGAACACGTTGCCGTTTTTGCCGGAAAGCAGCCCCGTCCGCTGCATATACTCAACAGCTTCAAGAGCCCACGCGTCAATCTTTTCGCGGTCCGCAAAGCTCTCCTTCTCCTCCTCAGCGAAATTGCAGCGGAGGTAAATGGCAAAACGGTTGATGATAAGTGCAAGCTGCTCGCGTGTGACATTCAAATCCGGCTTGAAGCTTCCGTCGCCGTAACCGTCGACTATCCCCCGGTCTCTTGCCCATGCGACGTAGGGGCCGTACCATGAATTTATGTCCACGTCGTCAAAGCCGCTTTCGGCGTATACGAGGTTCTGTTCGTTGGATATTCTGCCGAGAATGGTGACTATCATGGCTCGCGTCATCTTCCCGTCCGGCTGGAAAACGTGCGTCCCGACGCCGTTCACCGTTCCCCTCTCATAGAGCTCCAGAATGTAGTCTCTGCCCCAGTGGGAGGCAATGTCGGGGAACATATCCTCCGCAGTAAAGGGCTGCGCCGCGCCGACGCTGTAGCTGCCCTCCACCATACCGCTAAGCGGAGCGGAATAGGAGCGGATCGTGGCGGACGTATTCTCTGCGGCGAAATATTTGTTGTAGGGCTTGAGCTGCGTTCCGGAGGAAACGACCTCGCCCGTAGAAATATTGATGACCTCGCCCTTGTCCGCCGTTATTACAGCCGCGCCGGAAACCGGCATGAAGCAAGAGAGACTGTCGAGATAGACGAAGCCGCCGTCCTCCGCCGATATTTCGGAGAATCCAGCCGCAAAGCTGTATGTAATATCCGGTATCCCGGCAGCGGCGGTATCGAGGCGGCTTTCATAGGAGTTTATGAGCCCGCCTATTTTCTCTTCGTCCTTATCCGCCGCGATTTTAAGGACGGACTGCTTGAACTCGCCGATAAGGTAGCTCAGCGAAACGAGCGGGTCGTTCGCGCCGCCGGAAGCTGCGTATGCGTGCGCCCCCACGGCGGCGACAGCCGCGACGATGAGCATGGCCACAAAGCGTTTTTTCTTATTCTTCATCTGCGTTTTCCTCTGCGCTCAGGCGTTTTGCCTTCTCAAGCGCCTGATTATAAAGCCCGTCAAGCTCCTGCGTGCCGAAAATGTATTTTTTGTTGCAGAACTGGCATACTATTTCAGCAGGAGCGCCGTCATCCCGCATTTCCTTCAGCTCCTGCGAGCCGAGGCTCAGCAGTGCCTTTGCGTATTTTTCCTTGGAGCAGGAGCACTTATACTCTATCTCCGCGCGTTCCAAAACGGAATACTCGACCTCTCCGTAGACGTATTTGAAGATATCGTCTGCATCCTTACCATCCGCGATAAGCTGCGAAAGCGAGGGCATATCGTCGATATTCGCCTGAATAATCGGGGTTATAAAATCGTTCGCGCCCGGCATAAGCTGCAAAATGAAGCCGCCCGCGCCGCGTACTTCGCCATCCTGCCCCACTCTCACTCCGAGGGAGCAAACAGTGGGAGTCTGTTCGCTAACGGTGAAATACTCGGTGATATCCTCCGCTATTTCGCCGCTCACGAGCTTGCAGAAGCCGACATAGGGCTCGCCGAAGCCAAGATCCTTAACGACGTAGACGGAGCCCTCCTTCCCCACCGCGCCGCCGACGTCAAGCTTACCGAGAGCGTTTGCGGGAAGCTCAACGGAGGGGTTATCACAGCAGGCGCGGACGTTGCCGCCCGAGTCTGCCACGCATACTATTTTTCCCGCCGGGCCGCCGCCGTCTATTCTCAGCGTAACGCTGCCGCCCTCCTCCTTGAGCATTTTGCCCATGATGGCGCAGGCCGTCGCGCTCCTGCCGAGAGCGGCTGTCATCGTCCGGGAAAGCTTATGTATGCTTCGCAGCTCCTCGACTGCCGCCGTTGAGTTTAAAAATATCATTCTGAAGCCGCCGTCCTTTGAAAGGGCGGTGGATATGGGGCATTTTGTCTGCATTGGTTTTCTTCCTTTGTGTTTGCGCGGCATCGCTGCCGATCCGCGTGTTCTGTCGTTCCGTTTCTGATTTTAACCCAAAAACTGCGTTTGCACAATAGTAATATTTACATTTTGTAACGGATATTATAAAGGACGTGATTTTTTTGAAAAAAGGTATTCTCCCGTATATTCTCTTCCCCGCCTCCGCCGTCGCCGTGGGCGCCATCAGCTCCGTTATCACAAACGGAAGCTTCGATAGATTCTCCCATCTGCGGCAGCCGCCGCTTTCGCCGCCGGAATGGCTATTTCCCATCGTATGGACGATACTGTATATCATGATGGGCGTCGCCGCCGCAAGAGTCTACCGCAGCGCTCAGCCGGGCTCTGACCGCGCGCTCGCGCTATATTGCATACAGCTTTTTCTCGCTTTCCTCTGGCCGATAATATTCTTCAAATTCGAGGCAAGGCTCGTCGCGCTCATCGAGCTTGGAGTGCTCATAATCCTTATTATCCGCACAATGATGAAGTTTCTTCGCATCGACAAAAGCGCAGGGCTTATGCTGCTGCCGTATATGCTCTGGAGCCTGTTTGCCTTCTATCTCAACGCCGCAACGCTCTATCTGAACGGCTGAGGACGCCGCAAGACAGTTTTTGCGTTTTCCCGCCTTGATTTTTCCCGCAAAAAGCGTATAATAACCCTTGTCGAAAAATCAGCTCTTAGAACGGGGTGCTTATAATGACTTATAAAATCAAAATTGCGGGTCTGGAACGCGACCTTCCCATCTGCCCGATAAACGATTCTCTTTCCATCGGCGCTTTCGTCATCCTCGGCGACGCGGAGCTTTCCTCAGCGGCGGCTCGCGAGCTCATCAAGCTCATTCCCGAGTATGATTATATCATCACCGCCGAGGCTAAGGGCATCCCGCTCGCGCATGAGATCGCCCGCCAGAACGGCGACAGGACGTATTTCGTCGCGCGCAAAACGCCGAAGCTCTATATGACGGGCGTATTCCAGGTAGACGTTCGCTCCATAACGACGGCGAAGGATCAGATGCTTTATATCGACACTGCCGAGGCCGAGCTCATGAAGGGCAAGAGGATCCTCCTCGTGGACGACGTTATCTCCACCGGTGAGAGCATTTTTGCGCTTGAAAAGCTCGTCAAGAAGGCCGGCGGCAATATCGCAGGCCGCGCGGCAATTTTGGCCGAGGGCGACGCGCAGAAGCGCAAGGACATCATTTACCTCGAAAAGCTCCCGCTGTTTAATTCCGACGGAACACCGATAGATTAATATAGTTCAATAATCAGAAATCAAAGCATTAATTTTATCCCCCGGACTCTTCGTTGCAGAAGATAGTCCGGGGGATTATTTTGAAGTAACAACACTGGATTATAGATATTTACAATCACTATTCATTTTTGTCTTTGCTTTGTTCTCTTGATATTCGTTCCAGATATCCAGCAGTAATGATACCGGAGGGTAACGCAACAACAGCTATACCAAATACTGATGATAGCATTGTTATAACACGGCCCGCCGTACTCACCGGATAAATATCGCCATAGCCAACTGTAGTTAAGCTAACAGTAGCCCAATAAACCGCATCAAAGAATGAATTAAAACTATCCGGCTCAACATTGAAAATGACCAATGCAGAAATAAGCACATACGATATCGCCAAAGTCCCAACAGCCAACAATGCTTTGCTTTGCTCTCGAATAACATCTAAAACAATAATTATACTCTTTGAGTATCGAAGCATCTTTGCAGCGCGGAAAACGCGAAAAGCACGCATTAGGCGTACTATTTTCAAAAGGCGAAGACCACTCGAAAGCGCGGTAAATGTTGGGAGAATGCAGAGCAAATCAATCAAAGCCATCGGCGTAAATGGGTACATGAAAAAAGAAGCGACACCTTTTTTCAGTTTCATGTCTGCTGTAGCTATTCGCAAAAGATAATCTATAACAAAGACAGATACAGTTGTATAATCCATCACAGCAAGGGCTTTTGTTGTTTCCTTAAACCCAAGAGGAAAAAGGCTGACAACTATTACGGCCATCATGACATAGTCATAAACAGTGCTAGCTTTGTTTCCCTCTGATTTTTCGATGATTTCAAACAGTTTTTGTCTCATATTTTACGCTATCTAATGCCAAATATACGGCCAAGTTTTGCCCGTCGCCCCTGCTTTGTAGTAGGAATTCCTGTCGCTCTAGCTATTTTACGTTTTGCGCTTGAAACACCAACCGCACGTTTCCAACTAAAACTCAGCCCCGGGATTACCGACTTTTTTTGCTTTGCCATATGTTTTCCCTCCTATTTAGTAGCATTTCCCGCAAGCATCATAGTTGCGTCTTTGTGCTTCATCAACTGTAATCATCTGTGCTTTATTTGGATTCATATTCCCACAATCATTCTTAGAGTGAAATTTGCTACCAGTAGCCGAAATCCAAACATTCGTCCCAGAAGGTAAAGAAATGTTTCTTTCTTCTCCATGAACGGGAACTGTAACATTTGTCCGCTCAGGAGTCGGTTCAGGAGTCGGTTTGGGCGTAGGGTCAGGCGTAGGGTCAGGGGTCGGCTCAGGCGTAGGGTCAGGCGCAGGGTCAACGTCTTCATGTTCTATTGGCTGAATTACCGGAGTATGTGTTGTCATTTCTGGCGTCATTTCTTCTGCGCTTTGCAAAGTTGATTCTACTATAGTGTTGTGTTCAAGAACAGTTTTATCGTTTGTTTTATCTTTGTCTTTTACTCCGCCGGGTATAATTGAAGCAACTATAACGATAATAATTGTCCAAAACCACCACTTCTTGAATAATGGTTTATTGGCTTTCGACTTTTTCATTACTAAATTCTCCTTAGCTTTTTGTGCAAAGAAAGTAACACATATTGCTCTGAAGGTTAAAACGGCGCAACGGAAAAAGGCACAGAGATCTATTTGTTGTGGCGCAGATATCTGTTACAACTATGTCAGAACAAGAGTTGCATATATTTCAAAATGCAAAACTCAATCTTTGTACTATGTAATAATTTACGTCTACAAACACATATTACCATATCCATGTCAAGAAGACAACCTCCTGCTTATCAGAAAATGGCGAAAGGCTTTGTGAGGATATGGACGCAGGAAAAGCCGATTAATTTAACGGCTATCCCTTTATTTTTCGTTCACTATAAGGCTTATCGCGCTGTGCAGGTTCAGTATCTCTATCTCGGCGCTGCCTGGTTCAAACTCGCCGTCGAGCGACCAGTCCATCGCGCTGCTCGTATAGAGCTTCGCGCTTCCGGCGCGGGCAAAATCTATCACGGAGCATTTATCATACTCCTTCCAGGTTATTGCGTGGATTATTTCATTCAGTTCATTGATGTTCGCCGGGGATTTTATGAACATCATTTCAAACATGGCGTCATTCATATCGACGGTGTTCTTATCGAGCGTCAGCACGCCGCCGAGGGAGGTGGAGTTGCTGATTGCGCCGAAAATATAGTCGTTTTCGATAATTCTGTCGCCAAGGTCCACTTTAACGTGCTTAGGCTTTATCTGCGGGATATCCTTCACGCCCTCGAGGATATACGCAAGATGCCCGAGCGCGTTTTTTATCGTCTGAGAGGTAGAATACGAAGCCTTTGTAAACGCGCCGAAGGATGCGACGTAAGAGAAATACCGCCCGTTGAAGGAGCCTATATCGAGGAAGCGCGGCTTACCCTTCATAACGTCTCTCGCGGTTTTCAGTATGCCGCCCGTGATATGCAGGCTCGTGGCAAAATCATTCGTGCTGCCGGAGGGTATGTAGCCCATCGGTATCTTCTCCCCGCTCTTAATGAGCCCGGCAACGACCTCATTAAAGGTCCCGTCGCCGCCGGAGCAGACGACCATATCATGTCCGGAGGCGTATTCCTCCGCGAAAACCGTCCCGTCGCCGCACTTTTGCGTGACCATGACCGTAGTAACATATCCGTGCTCATAAAAGCAGGAGACCATCTCGGAAAGGTATTTTTTAGCCTGTTTTGTACCCGAGGCGGGGTTGATTATCAAAAGAAGCTTCTTCATTTCTTACTCCTTTTCAGGATTTTACCGCGAGCTCATAAAGTTCGTTGCGTGAAAGGCCATGGTCGCGGGCGACACTTTTCACCGCGTCCTTTAGCGAGGCGCCATCCGAGCGCATTTCCTCGACAAGCCGGAGCGCTTCTTCAAGCGTTATCTGCGTTTCGCGCTCCTCCGCGCCGCGAATTATGAGCACAAACTCACCCTTAGGCTCGTTTTCTGCATAGTAGGAGCAGGCAGCGGAAAGCGTCGTGCGTACGGTTTCCTCATGGAGCTTCGTTATCTCGCGGGATATGGAAAGCTCCCTGTCGCCAAAAGCTTTGAGCATGGCGGAAAGCGTCGCGCGGAGCTTATGCGGCGCTTCATAAAATATCATCGTCCGCGTTTCGCTTTTTACAAGCTCAAGGTGCTCAGCACGTTCCTTTTTCTCCGCAGGCAAAAAACCCTCAAAGCAAAATCTCCCGCTCGGAAGCCCGGAAACAGCCAGCGCACTCACCGCCGCGCAGGGTCCGGGGACGCAAACTACCCTTATACCCTCTTTTACGCACAAATCGACAAGCTCTTCGCCGGGGTCGCTGACGGCGGGCATGCCCGCGTCTGTAACAAGCGCACAGTTTTCGCCGAGCAGTATTCTTTCGACGATTTTCGGCCCGCTTTCGGATTTATTATGTTCGTAGTAGCTCACAAGGCTCTTTTTTATTCCGAGGTGGTTCAGAAGCTTGAGAGAGACGCGTGTATCCTCCGCGGCGATGAAATCCGCTTTTTCAAGAGTTTCGGCGCACCGGGGCGAAATATCCCCAAGGTTGCCGATAGGCGTCCCGACGACGTAAAGCTCGCCCGGCATGGTTTATTCTCCTCTTCTGTAAATACTTTTTATTTCCGCAGAATCCTCACCCGAGGCGTTCGTCATAATAAGCGGCGGCTCAATTTGAAGCCCCGCCTTTGCGCCGCGCTTGGCCTCCACGAGGACAAGATTCGGAGCGGATGCCGCAGAGTGCTGCACAAGCCTGAGACGCTTCGGCTCAAGGGCGTGCGATGAGAGTGCGCAGAAAAGCTCGCTCAGGCGTTCCGGACGGTACACGAGGTCGAAGCAGCCGCCCCAGCGCGTAATATACGCCGCCGCCGAGCAAAGCTCTTCAAGCTTGCAGAAGACTTCTCCGCGTGCGTGGGCAAGCGACTCCGATTCGTACCCGCTGCCCTGCTGGAAATACGGCGGGTTTGAAACGCAGAGATCGTAGGCTCCGGCGACAAGGAGCGAACGGTATTCCCTTATGTCGCCCTCAATCAGCCGAAAACTCTCTCCGAGACCGTTAAGCTCCGCGTTATAGCGGCACAGCTCGGCAGCCTTCGCGTCCAGCTCCACGCCGTCGATTTTGAGCGCGCCATTGCGTTCATGCAGGATAACGGGCAGCACTCCCCCGCCGCAGCCAAGGTCACACGCGGTTTTAAACCTTCCTGCGGAAACAAACGACGCGAGCAGCACGGAATCGGAGCCGAGCTTAAAAACGCCGTCCGTCTGTTTATATTTAGGCCCGCCGGGCCATAATTCATCTATGAAGTCCATAAGCCCTCGCAAAAATGAGGGTTCGGAAACTTTCGCCTCCGAACCCTCAGCCCTCAGACATAATAATTACGCTTCAACGATAGCATCGGAAGGGCAATTTTCCTTGCAGGTGCCGCAATCTACGCAATCATCAGCGTTGATGACGAACTTGCCGTCCTTCTCGACGATAGCCTCTACGGGGCAGCCGTCCTTGCAGGTGCCGCAAGATACGCAATCATCAGTAATTTTATATGCCATTTCTGAACACCTCCTACCACAATTACTATTATCTAGCCGCTTATATATTATAGCGTATACTTAGATTTTACCATGTTTTTATAAAAAAGCAATCACTATTTTTCCGCAAGTACAGTATTTCTTTGTAAAAGGCTCCCCTCTCCGCCTTTCCGGCGCTTTGATTTCACAGGAGAGCCGAAGGAGTTACTACTATGAAATATGCCGATAAATTCACTGAGCGCGCCGAGCTTGCCTTTTCACAGGCGCGGCGCACCGCCCTCGCCCTCGGAAGCAAAACCGTCGGGACCGACCATCTGCTGCTCGCGCTCGCACTTGAAAGCGAAAGCTCGGCAGGGCGTTTTTTAGCCGAACACAAGCTGAGCTACGAAACGCTGCTCGGAGTCTGCAAGAGGTTCAGTTATTTCGAAGCGCACGAAACGGCGGGCTCTAAGCTCTCCGCGCCGCTTGAAAAGGTGATAACCCTCGCCGCCTCGGACGCGGCAAGGCTCCGCCGCGCGTTTATCGGCACGGAGCACCTTTTGGCGGCAATACTCCGCGTTCCCGATTGCAGGGGCCGCCAGATTATCGTTCTCGCCGGGTCAAACGCCGATGAGCTTTTTTCCCGGCTTACGGAGGAAGCCCTCGGCAAGGCGCAGCCCTTTCAGCCCTCCGCTTCCAAAGCCTCCGGCAAGAAACCTGAGCTGAAAACACTTGAACGCTTCGGATTTGACATGTGCAAGGCGGCGGAGGCGGGAAAATACGACCAGGTATTCTGCCGCGAGGCGGAGCTTAATCGGCTTATCGAGATACTCTGCCGCAGGACAAAGAATAACCCTGTCCTCGTCGGCGAGCCGGGCGTGGGAAAAACGGCTGTATGCGAGCTGCTTGCCCAGCGGCTTGCCTCCGGCTCGGTTCCCGCGCGGCTCTACGGGAAGAGACTCATATCGCTTGATTTGGCTGCGATGCTCGCGGGAACGCGTTTTCGCGGCGATTTTGAGGAACGTGTAAAAACCTGTCTCGACGAAGTGAAGGCAGCGGGCAACATCATTCTTTTCATCGACGAGATACACTGTCTCGCCGGGGCGGGTGCATCCGAGGGCTCAATAGACGCAGCGAGCATACTCAAGCCCGCTCTCGGGCGCGGCGAAATACGTCTCATAGGCGCAACGACCTTTGCCGAATACCGTAAATACATCGAAAAAGACGGCGCGCTGGAGCGCCGTTTTCAAAGGCTTACGGTGAACGAACCAAGCGGCGAGGACACGATGACGATACTGCGCGGCCTGCGCCCGAAATTTGAGCTTTTTCACGCCGTAAGCATTTCGGACGACGCGATCTCTGCCGCCGCAGAGCTCTCCGAACGTTATATAAATGACCGCAGGCAGCCGGACAAGGCGATAGACCTTCTGGATGAAGCCTGCGTTTCCGCAGTGCTCTCCCCCTCCGGCGAAGCCTGCGTCCTGCGCGAGAACGTCGCCCGAGCCGTATCGCTCTGGACGGGCGTTCCAATCACCGAGCTTTCCGAAGCGGAGGCAAAGCAGCTCATGACGCTTGAAGCGCGCCTGAAAAAGAGGATAATCGGGCAGGACGAAGCCGTAAGATCCGCGGCGGCAGCGATACGGCGCGGCAAAAGCGCGATAAACGGCGCTGAACGCCCCACAGCGTCAATTCTGTTTCTCGGGCCGACGGGAACTGGCAAGACCGAGCTTGCCCGTGCCGTCGCGGAAACGGTTTTCGGAGGCAAGGAAGCGCTCGTCCGGTTCGACATGTCCGAATACATGGAAAAGTTATCTGTATCCTCGCTCATCGGCGCGCCGCCGGGTTACGCCGGTTACGGCGAGGGCGGGCGGCTTACCGAGGCCGTCAGGAAAAAACCTTACTGCGTCGTCCTATTCGACGAAATTGAAAAGGCACACCCGGACGTGACCAATCTCCTGCTGCAAATTCTTGACCGCGGCGCTTTGACAGACGCGCTCGGACGAGAGGTCAGCTTTAAAAACTGTCTGATCATACTGACCTCCAACATCGGCGGGGAGTTAGGCTCGGAGTTGCACCGAAGGCTTGGCTTCGCCGCCTCGGAAGAGCGGGACGAGAGCATCCGCCGCGATGCCATTGCGCAGCTTCGCCGCCGTTTCAGCCCCGAGCTGCTGGCAAGGCTTGACAATACGATAGTTTTCCATAGGCTCGGTCCCTCGGAGCTGCTGCTGATTGCCGAAAAGGAGCTGAACGGGCTAAGCAAAAGGCTGGCAGAACTCGGAATAAGCTTTCTGCCTCTCCCCTGCGTTGCCCGTCATATTACCTCAGCTCTTCAAAGCGATTACGGTGCGCGCGAAATAAGCCGCAGGATAAAGGAACTCATAGAGGACAGGCTTTCTGAGATGCTGCTTTCAGGCGAAGTGAAGCGCGGCGACAGGATAACCGTTTCCGTCTCGGGCGGAAAAATGGAGTTCTCTGCCGCGGAAAGCTGCCGCAGCGCCTCCGGCTGAAAACGCGGTTGTAATTTTACGCTTCTGTATGCTATAATCATTTTCGGCAGGCTGAGCTTTCGGCTTGCCGAAAAATAATTTTGGGAGCTAAGACATGGCTTTTGCACATCTTCACGTTCATACGGAATACAGCCTCCTTGACGGTGCGTGCCGCATAGACCGCCTGCTCAGCCGCGTCAAGGAGCTGGGGCAGACTGCCTGCGCCATCACCGATCACGGCGTTATGTACGGCGCGGTCAGCTTCTATAAGGAAGCTATAAAGCAGGGCATAAAGCCCGTCATCGGCTGCGAGGTCTATGTCGCACCCCGGTCTCTCCATGACAAGGAGCACGGGATAGACAACGAAAGCTTCCACCTCGTTCTTCTTTGCAAAAACGAAACGGGCTACCATAACCTCTGCTACCTTGAAAGCGTTGCCTTCACGGAGGGCTTTTACAACAAGCCGAGGATAGACAAGGCGCTCCTGCGCGAGCATTGCGACGGGCTTATCGCCCTCTCCGCCTGCCTCGCCGGGGAGCTGCCGAGGCTCATTCTGCGCGGCGAATACGATAAGGCCAAGGCCGAGGCGCTTGAAATGCAGGCGCTCTTCGGAGAGGGCAACTATTATCTTGAGCTTCAGGACCACGGCATCGCCGACCAGCGCGAGGTGAACACCGGTCTTCTCCGCCTCCACCGCGAGACGGGCATCCCCCTCGTCGTAACCAACGACGCGCACTATATTTCCCGCGAGGACGCCTACGCGCAGGACGTTCTGCTCTGCATCCAGACGCAGAAAACCGTTGACGACGCGGACCGTATGCGTTTTGAAACGAACGAATTTTACATAAAGAGCGAGGAGGAAATGCGCTCGCTCTTCCCCAATTACGCCGAAGCTGCCGACAACACGCAGAAGATTGCCGACGAATGCAATTTCGATTTTCAGTTCGGAACCTATCACCTGCCGGAATTCAAGCTTCCGGAAGACGCCGCCGACAGCCGCAGCTATCTCCATCAGCTTTGCCAGGAGGGGCTTGAGCGGCGATACGGCGAGCGCAGCGCCGAGCTGCGCGGCCAGCTTGAATATGAGCTTGACATGATAAACAAGATGGGCTTCAACGAGTATTTCCTCATAGTCCGCGACTTCATCCATTTTGCCAAAACAAACGGCATACCCGTCGGCCCCGGTCGCGGCTCGGCGGCGGGCAGCATAGTCTCCTACTGTCTCGACATCACGGATGTCGACCCCATAAAATACAGCCTCTATTTTGAGCGTTTCCTTAACCCGGAGCGCGTGAGCATGCCGGATATCGACATAGATTTCTGCGTGAACCGCCGCGGCGAGGTTATAGATTATGTAAACCGTAAATACGGCTCCGACCATGTCGCGCAGATAGTCACCTTCGGAACCATGGCGGCGCGCAACGCTATTCGCGACGTTGCCCGCGCGCAGGGCATAAGCTACAGCGAGGCGGACGCGGCGGCAAAGCTCGTTCCCGAGGCGCTGAACATCACGCTTGAAAAGGCACTGAGCGTTTCAAAGCCCCTGCGCGAGCTGTATGAGCGCGACGACACGATGAAAAAGCTTTTCGACACCGCTATGGCGCTCGAAGGCATGCCGCGAAACGCCTCCACCCACGCGGCGGGCGTGGTTATCACGAAAAAGCCGGTCTACGAATACGTCCCCCTCTCGCGCAACGACGAGCTTACCGTTACGCAGTATTCGATGACGCAGCTTGAAGAGCTTGGCCTTCTTAAAATGGACTTTCTCGGCCTGCGAAACCTCACGGTAATTCACGACGCCGTGGAGCTTATCCGCAAAACCGTTCCCGAATTTGACCTCAACGCCATCCCGGACGACGATAAAAAGGTTTTCGATATGCTCACCGAGGGCAGGACCACGGGCGTATTCCAGATGGAAAGCAGCGGCATGACCGGCGTTTGCATAAGCCTCAAGCCGAAAAACATCGAGGATATAACCGCTATCATCGCGCTTTACCGCCCCGGCCCGATGGACTCCATTCCCCGTTTCGTCGAATGCAAGCACCACCCGGAGAAGATAAAATACCGCCACCCGATGCTTGAAAGCATCCTCAGCGTCACTTACGGCTGCATAGTCTATCAGGAGCAGGTCATCGAGATTTTCCGGCGGCTCGCGGGCTTTTCGCTCGGGCAGGCGGATATGATACGCCGCGCCATGTCCAAGAAAAAGCAGGCGGAGATAGTCAAGGAGCGCCAGACCTTCATCTACGGCGACGAAAGCCGCGGCATAGCCGGGGCGCTGGCTAACGGCATACCCGAAGAGACCGCCGCCGCGATTTACGACGAAATTCTTGATTTCGCCAACTACGCCTTCAACAAGGCCCACGCCGTTTCCTACGCCATCGTTGCCTACCAGACGGCGTACCTTAAATGCTACTACCCATGCCAGTACATGGCCGCGCTCATAACCTCCGTTCTTGACAAGACGGAAAAAATCGCGGAATACATCGCCGACTGCCGCGACAACGGCATACAGCTCCTGCCGCCGGATATCAACGAATCCGAGGACGGCTTTGCCGTTTCGGGCTCCAATATCCGCTTCGGCCTCGCCGCCGTGAAGAATATAGGCAGAGCCTTCATCAAGGGCGTTATAGCCGAGCGCCGCGCGGGAGGACGCTTCACCTCGCTGGAGGATTTCTGCCGCAGAACAGGCGGAGTTGACCTCAACAAGCGCGCCCTTGAATGTCTCATAAAGGCTGGAGCCTTCGACAGCTTCGGCAAAAACAGGCGCCAGATGCTTGAGGTTTCCGATAAAATACTCGATTATATCGCCAGCGACCGCAGGCGCAACCTTGAGGGGCAGATGGATCTTTTCGGCGAGACGGAGGAAAAGGCCGACCTCACGGAATACCCCAATGTTCCCGAGTTTGACAAGGGCGAACTCATGCAGATGGAAAAGGACGTTACGGGGCTTTACCTCTCCGGCCACCCGATGGACGAATACCGCGCCGTCACAAAGGCGCTGAACGCCGTGCCGATAGCCGCCGTGCTCAATTCCTTCGGAAGCGACGGAACGGGCGAATTTTCCGACGACCAGTTCATCACCGTCGCCGGGATAGTCACGGCCTTCAAGACGAAAACCACCAAGAACCGCTCGCTCATGGCCTACGTCACCGTAGAAGACACGACGGGCGCTATCGAGCTGCTTGTTTTCCAGCGGACACTCGACGAGCTGACTTCCCCTGTCAATTCCGGCGAGCCGGTGCTCGTAAAGGGCCGCGTTTCCGCGCGCGACGAGAAGAACCCGCAGATAGTATGCTCTGCGATGACTTATCTCAAAAAAGACTATACAAGCGAGGAGCTTGCCTCCCTGCGCGGCAGGAAGAATTATTCAAGCCGCCCTGCGGAAAAGGCATCCGCCGCCCCGGCAAGGAGTGCCGATAAAGGCGCGGAAAAGACGCTCTACGTCAAGCTCAGCTCGACGGACACGGCTTCTTACGAGAGGATAAAGCTCATTCTGATTATGTTCCCCGGAAACGAAAAGCTCGTTTTGTATTTTGCTGACACGAAGCAGCAGTTATCAACGCGCTGCGTGATACACCCTGCGCTCATACGGGAATTAAAGGAAATGCTCGGCGACGAAAACGTCGTGGTGAAATAAGAAGTAATATCATGTTAATCCAACGGCGGAAAAAGCCGCCGCTGCCGAAAAATTCCGCGAGCTGGTTCAAAACGCGGTATACGCGTTCAGCGCCGAGCATGACGTTCACAGCGAAGAAGGAAAGAAAATTGAGGCTATGCTATGGGATTACTTTGTGTCCTCTGTTAGGGTGGGAAATACCACAACGCCGGTGATTTTCTCGGTGAGAAGTATAGAGGACGATTATCGGAGCCAAATCTATGCTGTAAACATAAAAAATGAAGAGGCAGCTACCTCCCACGGGGACGCATCACGGGAAAACCCGCAAAGTCGCCTTCCGAATTACGGAGGGTTCACTACCTCTAACGGTGATAAATTATCACAGAAGGAAGGAAATGTCAATAAGGAATATTCCTATAAATCCGACTACGAGGATTATCTGAACGCCCTTGAGCAGGACGATGAAGGGACTAAATCGAATTACGCTTCTAATAAACCAGCGCCGCAGACTGTTTTAATCCAACGGCGGAAAAAGCCGCAGCCGCCGAAAAATTCCGCGAACTGGTTCAAAACGCGATATATGCGTTCAGCGCCGAACATGACGTTCACAGCGAAGAAGGAAAGAAAGTTGAGGCTAAGCTTTGGGATTACTTTGTGTCTTCTGTTAAGGTGGGGAATACCACAACACCGGTGATTTTCTCGGTGAGGAGTATAGAGGACGATTATCGGAGCCAAATCTATGCTGTAAACATAAAAAATGAAGAGGCAGCTACCTCCCGCGGGGACGCATCACGGGAAAACCCGCAAAGTCGCCTTCCGAGTTACGGAGGGTTCACTACCTCTAACGGTGATAAAATATCACAGAAGGGAGGAATTGTCAATAGGGAATATTCCTATAAATCCGACTACGAGGATTATCTGAATGCTCTTGAGCAGGACGATGAAGGGACTAAATCGAATTTCGCCTCTAATAAACCAGCGCCGCAGACTGTTTTCGTCAGTCCGCGGCGATTTGTGTTTTATCAAACTTCCCTGTTCAAAATCTTATACACAAGCTCCATGTCGAGCCCGTTCCTCACGGCGTCGGCCAGAATATCATACTGGCGGTTTTTATATTCCTTTATGTCGAAGGTACCGAGGGATGCAAAATCCACGTCCTTTACTTTGCAAACGGCCTTCAAAATCGCGTCGCTTATGCCGGGTGCGTCGAAAATGCCGTGGATATAGCTGCCGTAAACTCTGCCCTTGCCGAGCACTGGAGGAAGCTTTTCCTCGCTGCGCCCCATGTGTATTTCGTAGCCCTCATAATGCATGCCGTTCAGAGCGGAAAGCATGCCGTCAATGCCGGAAAATTCGCCCTTTGTCTGCGTCTGAACCTTTTCTCCGAGGAAAACCGTGTCCATATCAAGAAGCTTCATTCCGGCTATCTCCGTAACTCCCGCCGCCTCGACTCCGTCCGGGTCCGCGACGCTCGTTCCGAGCATCTGATAGCCGCCGCAAACGCCGAAAACGAGCGTTCCGGAGGAAGCGGCCTTCTGAACCGCCGCCTCAAGCCCGCACTGACGCAGCCACATAAGGTCGGCAATCGTGCTTTTCGTACCGGGAAGGATGATCATATCCGGCTTATGCAGCTCGCCCACGCTCTCAACATAGCGCAGGGAGACGTTTTCATAGCGCTCAAAGGGGCTGAAATCCGTAAAATTCGATATACGCGGGAGGCGGATAACGGCGATATCCACAAGCTTTCGCTCGGTGGAATTATTAAAGCGCTCGGTGAGGCTGTCCTCATCGTCGATATCGACGTGAGTATAGGGTATAACGCCCGCGACGGGCACGCCGCAGAGCCTTTCAAGCGTCTTTAAGCCCGGGCGGAGAATTTCGGGGTCGCCGCGGAATTTATTGACTATCGTGCCCTTTATACGCGCCTGCTCGTCCTTTTCAAGAAGGGCTATTGTGCCGTAAAGCTGGGCGAACACGCCGCCACGGTCAATGTCGCCGACAAGGAGGACGGGCGCGTCGACGAGCTTTGCAAGCCCCATGTTCACTATATCCTCATCCTTGAGGTTTATTTCGGCGGGGCTGCCCGCGCCCTCGATAACGATAATATCATATTCCGAGGCGAGGCTGTTATACGCTTCCATGACCTGGGGTATAAACTCACGCTTGCGGCGGTAATACTCCATGGCGCGCATATTGCCCTGAACCTGCCCGTTCACTATCACCTGGCTGCCCACGTCGGTAGTGGGCTTGAGAAGGACAGGGTTCATGCGCGTATCGGGGGCTATCCCGGCGGCCTCGGCCTGCACCACCTGCGCGCGGCCCATTTCGCCGCCCGCCGTCGTGATAAAGGAATTTAGCGCCATATTCTGGCTCTTAAAGGGGGCGACGCGGTAGCCGTCCTGCTTGAAAACGCGGCAGAGTCCGGCTGCAAGCAGGCTTTTTCCGGCGTTGGACATGGTCCCCTGTATCATTATGTTCTTTGCCATATTCAGTCCTTTCCGCAGAGCTGCCTGATGGCGGCTATGAGCCTTTCGTTCTGCTCATGCAGGCGAACCGCGATTCTGTACCATCCGGCGGAGAGGCCGTGGTAATTATCGCAGTTTCTTATCGCTATTCCCCACTCCCTGAGCCTTGTATGCAGCTCCATGCCGCAGTAAAAAAGAAGGTAATTCGCCGAGGACGGGCAAACCCAAAAGCCGAGTTCTTCAAGTCTTTGCTTCAGCCATTCGCGCTCCGGCGGGATAAGAGCGCGTGTTTTCGCCAGAAATTCCGTCTCACCAAGCGCCGCACGCCCCGCAGCCTGCGCGAGAACGGATACGTTCCACGGCTGCGACATTTTCGACATCTCCGTAAGGAGCGCGGTGTCAGCCGTCATGCAATAACCGAGCCGCACCCCCGCCATGCCGTAGCTTTTCGTGAATGCCTTGAGGATGAAAAGCTCCGGGTGCGCGGCGAGGTGTTTTTTCATGCTTGTGCCGCCGTCAGCAAGGTCGAGGAAGCATTCGTCGATAAAAAGGCTCGCGCCGTGAGACTTACAGAAGGAAAGAGTTTTCTCCAGCATTTCCGGCGCAATGAGCCGCCCCGTCGGGTTATTGGGGTTGCAGAGGAAAACCGCCTCCGGCTTTTCGCGTTCAAGGAAGCCAAAAAAGCCCTCGTCGAGGTCAAAATCGTTTTCGCGTCTGAGATTATAGCGCGAAACTCGGCAGTTTGTCCTTTCAAGGCCGAGCGAATACTCTGAAAAGGTCGGTGCCAGCTCCACGGCGCTTTTCGGATGCAGCGCCTGGCAATAGGAGTAAATCACATCTGCCGCGCCGTTTCCGCAGAATATATATTCCTGCGGTACGCCCTCAAATTCGGATATTGCGCGCACAAGCTCGCGGCAATACGGGTCGGGGTAATTGTTCAGCTCGTCAAGAGCACCGCTGACGGCATCCTTCACCGCCTGCGGCGTGCCGTAAGGGTTCGTGTTGGCGGAATAATCGAGCAGTATCTTCTGCGCGTAAATATCCCCGCCGTGAGGGTTTTTCGTCTGATAAAGCATTTTCTTCTCCTAACCTTAGTGCCGTCATGCCATAATGAGAAGCCTGATAAAGCTGCACACGAGCAGCGCAAAAAAAGCCGTGAGGTACATGAGGCGGCAGGTGCGCGGAATATCCTCATGCTCGATGGGTCTGAGCGCGTCGCCGATAAACTCTTTTTTATGCAGGATACCGTGATACCACGCGTCTCCCGCAAGGCGCAGCCTCAAAAGTCCCGCGCAGACAGACTCCGTCTGCGCCGAATTCGGGCTTGCGTGGTTATACCTGTCGCGCCGGAAAACCTGCCATCCGTTTTTAACGTCCATCCGCAGGAACCACCCTGCGGCAAGCATTAGAAACGCCGAGGCTCTCGCCGGGATAAAATTGAAAATATCGTCAGCCTTCGCGGGCACAAAGCCGATGTTTTTATACGGCGGATCGATGTACCCGAGCATTGAGTCCATCGTATTAACCGCCTTGTAAAGAATACCGAGCGGCGCTCCGCCTATCGCAAGGAAAAGCAGCGGCGCAACAACGCCGTCAGAAGTGTTTTCCGCAACGGTCTCAACGGCAGCGCGGGTAACTGCCGCTTCGTCAAGCGACTCCGTATCCCTGCCCACTATCATTGAGACAGCATGGCGCGAGCGTTCAATATCTCCGCTTTCAAGCGCCTTATACACCGTCATACTCTCGTTTCTGAGAGAGCGCGCGGCAATTACCTGCCAGCACAAAAAGCTTTCGACGGCAAGGCGCAGCCACGGGGAAATTACACCGCACATCCAAAGAATAAGCGCTGATACGCCCGTAAAGGTGACTACGACGATTATCCAGAGCAAGCCTCCCGCGAACCTTTCCGACGCTTCCCCTTCCGGGAAAACGCGGCGAAAAAGCTTTTCAAGCAGGCTTATATACTTCCCGATGAAAATGACTATGTGCGGGAAGCCCGGCGGGTCGCCGACAAGCATATCAATAACAAAACCTATGGCCGGAGCCAGGAAATACCAGAGCATCAATGTTCTCCCTTGCACTGCATGGTGAATATGTAAATCGGGTTTTGCGCCGTCATGAGGTTGTAGGCGCCTGCTTTTCTGCCGTAAGCGGTCTGCACGGAAACGACCTCCGTTTCGGCAAAAGGAAACTCCTTGAGGCAGGCCGTGAGCTCCGAGACGGATTCAAGGGAAACCGCCGTCGCCACGATGCGGACGGAGGGATTTTTCTCCATGAGCAGCCGAATAATATCGCGCATATTGCCTGAGCTTCCGCCGATGAAGGCATGGCTCGGCGCGGGCAGATCATAGCAGGCTTCCGGCGCGGCGCCGCTGATTACGCTGAGGTTTTCAGCGGAAAACCTCGCTTTGTTGCACTCAATAAGTTCCACGGCATCCTTTTTGCGCTCTATGGCGTAGACGCTGCCCTTCTTCGCCTGCAGGGCCATTTCTATCGCGACGGAGCCCGTTCCCGCGCCGACGTCCCAGCAAACGGAACGCTCGGTAAGGCGAAGCTTGGAGAGGCACACAGAGCGGACTTCGCTTTTCGTCATGGGAACGACGCCGCCTGCGCCCTCACCGCGCTGAAATTCACTGTCCGCAAGGCCGTGGGTCACTACGGCGTCGGTAAAATCGTTTTCGATGAGCGCGACGCTGAGAGCTTCAAAGCTGCCGCTCGCAAGCTCTGCGGCGCTGCCGCGCGTTATTTTTTCATTGGGGTAACTCAGGCGTTCGCCTACGCTTACTCTGACATCGCCAAGCCCTGCATCCGTAAGATGCCTGCATAGCGCGGCCATGCCGTTTTCGCCGCCGACGAGAGCAAAAACGCGCGAATTCCCGCGTACGTCGCGGGTAATATCGTGGTTCCTGCCGTGAACGCTCACGGGCACAACGTCCTCATACGAGGTTTTGAGCCGCGCACAGAGATATACAAGCGAGCTGAGCCCAGGAAGCAGCTCCACATCGCAGCTGTCGAGCAGCGGCAAAAGCTTTTTCGTTCCGCTGAAAAAGCCGACATCGCCGGACATGACAACGGCAAAGCGCATGAAGCGGCTGTTTTCCTTTATAAATCCGGCAATATCCGCCGGTGCTATCGCGTCATAAATATGCTGTCCCGGTGCGGCGACGGCTTCGAGCATCCGTTTTGCTCCAATGAGGCAGTCGGCGCGTTCAACGGCGCGGCAAGTCTCCCTCGTCATCGCGTCTTTGCTTCCCGGCCCTATACCGACGACGCTGACCTTCGCCCTGCTGCGGCAGCCGAACTCATTGCACAGAATATCCAGCGTTTCCGAAAACGAAACGCCGTCAAGCTGCGGCGGTCTGCCTATAACGACGACCTTCGCCCCCGCCTTTTCCGCGGCGGTAATCTTCGCCTCGAAGCCGCCCGCGTCGCCCCCGTCCTTGGTGACGAGCCACGAGGCAGAGGAAAAGCGCAGCATGGCGAGGTTCATTTCCTCGGAAAAGGGTCCCTGAAGGGCGATGATATGCGCGGCCTTGAGACCCGCGCTCGCGCAGGCTTCGAGCGAAGAGCCCATCGGCAATACGCGGGCATATACACGCTCGGAAAAATCCTTTATGCGCGCGAATTTATAAAGCTCCTTGCTCCCCGTCGTAAGGAGGACGTTCCCCTCCGTCGAATCGAGGAAATCCGCCGCTGCCTCCGCGCTTTCGGCATAAACCATGTCCGAGGATATGGCCGAGGCGCCGCGCAGAAGGCGCAGATATCTCGTACCGGTTTCCGAGCAGGCGGAGAAAATGCTCTCCGTAACTGCGGCAGCATAGGGGTGAGTTGCGTCGATAACGAGGTCGTAACGGGTCTTGCCGAGTAAATTCACCATTTCATTCTCCGGGAGCCGCCCCGAGAGGATCTCAAGGTTTTTCGCCGTGGGGAGCAGCGTTTCTCCGTATTCCGTTGCGACGCAGACCGTCACCGAAACGTCCTGTGTGCATAGGAACTCGACGAGTTCCCTGCCCTCAGTCGTTCCGGCAAAAACGCATATATTATACATCCCTGTACCCTCTCGGGGTAACGAGCCTGCCCCCGATCTTTTTCGTCATCTCGTTGCCTATAAACACGGTACAGAACATGTCTATATCCGCGTTTTTCAGCTCCGCGAGCGTCATTATCCTTGTGTTTTCGCCCTCCCTGCCGATATGCTGAGATACGCCGCAAAGACGGTCTTCGGGAAGGTATCTGAGCAGAATATCGCAGGTGCGGCGGATATGGTCGGGCCTTGAATTGCTCGCGGGGTTATATAAAACCATCGTCAGATCCGCCTGTGCGGCTGCGGAAAGGCGATTTTCTATCTTTTCCCAGCTCGTAAGTCTGTCGCTGAGGCTGATTACGGCAAAATCGTGTGTCAGAGGAGCGCCGAGTATCGCCGCGCCGCTGCATGCCGCCGTGAGGCCGGGAACGACCTCGATTTCCGGCTCGGCAGCTTCGCCGCGAAGCTCATAGATAAGCGCCGCCATGCCATAGATGCCGCTGTCGCCGGAGCATATCATGGCAACGTTTTTGCCGCCCTTTGCCGCGTCTATCGCCATCTGGCAGCGCTGGGTCTCCTTCGTCATAGGCGTCGTGAGGAACTCCTTTTCGGGATAGCGGTCCCTAACGAGGTCAACGTAAACGTGGTAGCCGATTATTGCGTCGCAGCCCCTGAGGACTCTGTCCGCCTTAACCGTCATGTTGTCATAATCTCCGGGGCCGATGCCCACAACGTATAATTTACCCAAAGCGCACCTCCGAATATTCCGCCGCGATTGCGACTGTAACGCCGTTTATGGCTGTTTTTCTTACTATCAGCTTATCCGCGCCGACAAGCGCGGCTCTTTCGCATACATTATCTACGCCCGTAACGCTTTTCACAAAGTCCGAGCCCGAAAAATCGCCCGGAACCGCCGCAAGCGTTTCCGCCGGATAAAAGCTTATCTCCAATCCCGCCTCGCGGCAATATTCCAAAAGGCCGGCTTCGTTTGATTTTATGTCTATCGACGCGGCGCATTTAACCGCGCGCGGGTCGATATTATTGTCCTCAAGGACGTTTTTTACCGCAAAGCGAACTTTATCCGCCTCTATCCCCCTGCGGCATCCTATGCCGAGATGAAGGAACTTAGGGACAAGGAGCAGAGTTTCTTCAAACGGGCATTTCCCGCTCCACGAAAGCGAAACGCCGAGTTTGCCGCTATCCCCGAAAACGAGCCCTGCGGGCAGAGCGCCGACAATGGGAAGCTCCGAAAAAAGAGGAACGCTATGCTCCAAGACCGCCGCTGAGACGGCTTTTGCAAGGCGCATACTGTCTATAACGCAGCCGTTTTTCACGGCCCACGAGTCCACGGAAAACTTCTCGTTTATATCCGTCGCCGTGGTGATAACGCCCGTCGCGCCGAGCTTTTCCGCGATAAACGCCGTCCATTCGTTCGCCCCGCCGATATGCCCGGAAAGGAGCGATATAACGAAGCGCCCGAGCTCGTCTATGCAGATTACCGCAGGGTCGGTCTTTTTATCCTTAACGTGCGGCGCTATTTCGCGCACGGCGATGCCGCAGGAGCTGACGAAGATCATCAGATCCGCCCATGCGAAAAGCTCGCCGTAAAAGGGCTTTGACGGGCGTCCGAGCGCGGCAAAATCCACTTCTCCGAAGCGTTCCATCGTGTAGGCGCGGCATTCAGAGTCCGGGAAACAGGCCATCGCCCGCCGTGCCGTAACGCAGCCCTGCCTGCTGTATGCAAATACAGCTAATTTCATTCCGTCGCCTCGCGGAACTCCGTCGTGAAGCCCGGATGATACAGAAGCGAGCGAAGATATTTATCGCCCATGCAGTTGCCGACGACGATTAAAGAAGTCTTGGTAAGGCCGTTTTCCGTAACGGTCTTATGCAGGGTATCAACCGTGCAGCGGAAGATTTTTTCCTCCGGCCACGTCGCCTTATAAACTACGGCGACGGGCGTATCTCCGGGGTAACCGCCCGCGATAAGGTCGGCCTGCAGAGCCTCGGTCAGCGAAGTGCTGAGGAAAAGCACCATCGTCGACTGATGCGCCGCGAGCGCGCGGATAGACTCTCGCTCCGGGACGGGCGTGCGCCCCGCCGTCCTTGTGATTATGACCGTCTGGCTCACGTCCGGGAGGGTGTACTCCGTCTTGAGCGAGGACGCCGCGCCGCAAAATGAGCTGACGCCGGGGCATACGTCGTATTCTATCCCGAGCTTTATAAGCTCGTCAAACTGCTCGCGGACGGCGCCGTAAATGCTGGAATCGCCGGTATGGAGGCGAACCGTGGTCTTGCCCTGCTTTTCCGCGGCCTTGATTATATCAATGACCTGCTCCAGGGTAAGCTTTGCGCTGTCGTGGATTTCGCAGCCTTCCTTCGCATAGGAAAGAAGGGCGGGGTTTACAAGCGAGCCCGCGTAAATAATTACGTCGGCTTCTCCGAGTAGTCTTGCGCCTCTTACGGTTATAAGGTCAACCGCTCCGCTTCCCGCTCCGACAAAATGTACCATAGTTTTTATTCCTCCAAAATTCGTTTTAAAAGCGCCTGCGCGTTATCCGTTTCGCTCAGAAGCCCGTATTCCTTGGAAAACATGACAGCGCCCGTTTCAAGCTCGCCGCCGACGCGGTTATCGAGAATAAACGCTATCCTGCGCGTTATACGTTCGAGGGCTTCCTGGCAGAGATTTTCTTCCTTAAGAATACGAACGGCGTCGTCACAGGTCGCGCAGTCGAGCATTTCCTCTATACGTTCCGGTCGAAGACCCGCCGCGCCGGAATGCGCCGCCATGATGTCCATGCGGCAGTCACCGTATTTTGAATGGGTATTGAGCATACCGCCTGCTATCTTCACGAGCTTGCCGATATGCCCTATTATGAGCGCCCCGCGAAAGCCGAGCTCCTTGCAGGTATCGAAGGCTTCGCCTATAAAATTCGAGGTAAGCACAGCCTTTTCGGGGGCTATATCGATGTTGTTTTTTATAAAATCCGAGCCGTAATTTCCCGGCGTTAGAAGGACGTAATCCGCGCCGTTAGCGCGTCTTTGGCGAAGCTCGACGCGAATGGTCTCTACGAGAGCCTGTTCGCTCATTGGTTCGACAATGCCCGTCGTACCCAAAATGGAGATACCGCCGACTATCCCGAGCCTCGGGTTGAAGGTTTTTTTCGCAAGCTCCTCGCCGCCGGGGACGGAGATTACTACGCTCAATCCGCCCGTATAATCGCAGGCAGTGCATACCTCCTCGACGTTTTCGCGAATCATCCTTCGCGGGACGCTGTTTATCGCCGCTTCTCCCACGGGCTGGTCGAGTCCGCGCTTTGTCACGACGCCGACACCCTCTCCGCCCGTTATCGCGACGCCCTGCGTCTCGCCGTAAGACACGCGCGCATAAACGAGATAGCCCTTCGTAACGTCCGGGTCGTCACCGCTGTCCTTCTCGATGGCGCAGGATACATAATCCTTGCCTTGTGTAACATCCTTTACATCAAGTTCGAGGTCCACACCGTTTACCGTGCGTATCTGTATTTTTTCCTTTTTCTGCCCCGTCAGGAGCATCCACGCAGCCGCCTTTGAAGCTGCTGCGGCGCAGGAGCCCGTCGTATAGCCGAGGCGCAGGCGTTTTCCGTCCTTGACAACGTATTTATCCATCATCGCATAATCTGGTAAAGCAGGGCGTTGCATATCGCCGCAGCAACGTTGCTGCCGCCCTTTCTGCCTCTCGCGACTATGTGCGGAACGCTTGAAGCGATGATGAGCTCCTTGCTTTCCACGACGTTTACAAAACCGACGGGCACGCCGATAACGAGCGCCGGACTAAGCTCGCCCAGCTCTATCATGCCGTTTATCGCGATAAGCGCCGTCGGCGCGTTGCCGATTGCGAAAATACAGGGCTTTGGCAGCTTTGCCGCGCGCTCCATGGAAACTATTGCGCGGGTAATGCCGCGAGACTTCGCTTCCTCGGCTACATCCGGGTCCGACATAAAGCAGTGGACGGTTCCGCCGAGCTTTCCGAGAATGGTCTTATTTATGCCCGCCTTTGCCATCTGCGTATCCGTCACGATATCGCAGCCGCCGCGCAGCGCTTCTATGCCCTTGGCTACGGCGTCCTCGGAGAAAATGAGGTTGTCGGCGTAATCGAAGTCGGCCGTGGTGTGTATGGCGCGTTTGATGACGAGCTCGTTGCGCGGGTCGAGCTTTTTGTCGCCAAGGAGCTCCGTTATTATCTCAAAGCTGCGCTTTTCAATGTCCATGGGCTTAATGTTTTCAATCATGACTGTGCTTCTCCTCCAGGCAGGTATTGTAAAAATTCACGGCAAAGCCGGGGTTGGCGTAAAAGTGGAAATGCGGGTAACCCGCATAGAGCCTCGCCGTCGCGTGGACACAGCTCCAGCTTTTGCCCGAGGCCTTTACTGCGGTGAAGGCGTCACCGGTATGGTCGCTATCCCAGTGGTGAAACTCATGACCGGGTATCTCCTCGCCTTTTTTGCATAGCATATTGTCGCGCTCCGCCGTCAAGGTGACATAGCCGAAACGCTGGAGCCTGCCCGTATCGTAGCTTCTCCCGGGCAGGAAGCCTACCATCGGACGTTCGTCTATATATTCATTTAAATACATAAAGCCGCCGCATTCGGCTATACAGGGCAGCCCCCTTTCGAGCGCCGCCTTAATACTTTCGCGCATGGAACGGTTTTCGCTGAGCCTTTCGGCGTAAAGCTCTGGGTAGCCGCCGCCGAGGTACAGCCCGTCAATTTTCTGCGGAAGCTCCGCATCGTCAAGCGGGCTGAAGGGAACGAGCTCCGCGCCCATCTCGCGCAGCATATCGAGGCTGTCTTCATAATAAAAACAGAAGGCATTATCCTTTGCCACGGCTATGCGAACCTTCTCAAGACCGTGCGGAAAATCTATCATCTCGCAGACAACAGGGGCGCTGCTGCGCGCTATGTCCAAAATGCCGTCAATATCTACGGTTTTTTCAGCCTGCTCGGCAAGGATTTGCAGCTTGTCCTTGAGGTCTTTCACCTCCGCCGCCGTAACGAGACCGAGGTGGCGGCTTTCAAGCGAGGCCGCGCTCAGGGCGGGTAAAAATCCGAGCGGCCTTACCTTGCCGTCAAAGCGGCTTATTATCTCCGCCGCGAGGGTATCATAGGTAGTCGCGGTGCAGCGGTTCAGAATAACGCCGCGGATAAGATTATCGGGATAAAAGCTCAAAAAGCCATGTATTTCAGCCAAAACGGAAAGAGACGCGCCCTTTGCGTTCACGACGAGGATAACGGGGCTCTGCGTCAGCTTGGAAAGCTCATAGGTGCTGGCACGAACCGTCGTCAGCCCCATGCCGTCATAAAAACCCATGACGCCCTCGATCACGCTTATATCGCGGCCCTTGCCGTTTTTCGCAAGGAGGCAGCGCGCGGTGTTTTCATCAAAAAAGAAAAGGTCGAGATTAGAACTTTCCGCGCCGATTATCCGGCTGTGAAACATTGTGTCTATGTAGTCAGGGCCGCATTTGAAGGCGCCGGTCCTGAGGCCCCGGTTTACCAGCGCCTGAAGGACGGCGCAGCTCACCGTCGTCTTCCCGCAGCCGCTGTTCGTCCCCGCAAGGACGACTCTCGGTACCTTGTGTTCCATTCCGCCGCCTCCTTTTCAACGGGCATACGCCCGATATAATCATACTGATATGCGATAAACAAAAGACAGACTTCGCCTCTTATCTATTGCACATTAGTATAACATAATGCTAAGGCCGAGTAAATTAAAAGACGCCAAAAAACATGGCAAAACTGCCGTAGCGTAAAATACGGCAGTCATTCTGAAAAATAAGCTTTTATTCCCATAATCTTATCGCGTTATCGCGTCCTGCGGCACTCCTTCGGAGAAGAAAACGAGAACGCGGTCATACCATTTTTCCTTTTTCTTGCTCCATGCGGCGCAGTCCACTTCCTTATCGAGCGCCTCCACCGGGACGGTAAAGGTGTAAGCACCGGTATCATCGAGCACATAAGGGATATAATTATCCTCCGCATCGGCCAGCGCTGCTTCGCCCTTACCCATATATAGCTTCGTGTAGCCCTCCCCGCTGAGAGTGAGGACGGCGTTCATGCTCCCTTCGGCTACGATAAGCTCGCATTTGACGATTCTGAACATCGAGGAGCTTGAGTCGACGTCTATATAATACGTTCCGTCCTTGATCTGGCTGGGATAAACGGGAACGAGTTCAGCCTCCGGCTCAAGCGCGGGGCTCGGCGTCAGCTCGGCTGAAGGCGTTTCCACAGACTGTTCAGCCCCTCCGCAAGAGGAAAAAGCCGCCGCGAGGCAAATAGCAATTATCAAAATCAATACTTTTTTCAAGCTCGACGCCCGCCTTTTGAAAGGTCTTACGCGACCCGGCGGCGAAAACTAAAGGCTGCGCCGCCGGGTCCGCGAATATCGTTATGTATTTCTGCCGAACGCTCAGCCGGCGATGGTCTGTCCGCAGTGGTCAACTATCATCTGCTGAACGCCTGCATACTGGCCGAGGCCCTTGAGGACGCACTCGACCTCGAAGCCCTCGGCTTCAAAGGCAGACTTCCAGGAATCCTCCTCATCGCCCGCCATGTCGTTATTGGCGTGGTCGCCAGCGACTATCATGAGCGGGAGAAGGACGACCTTGGAGTAGCCGCCCGCCTTGGTTTCCGCGAGAACGTCTTCAAGCGTGGGCGTACCCTCAACGGTTCCGACGAAGTAATTGGTCTTCCCGGCAGTCTTGAAAGCATCCTGAAGCTTGCCGTAAGTGGCGTTAGCCTCGTGCTCGGTGCCGTGGCCCATGAAGGCTATCGCGGTGCCGTCGGCATTATAGGAGGCGGTATCCTGGGTAAGGATATCAACGAGCTTGGTATAGTCCGATTCCTCGGTGAGAAGAGTCTTGCCGATCTTGAAGGAATCGAACTTGTCGGCATATTTATTGACTTCGGTGACGACATCATCGTACTCAAAGCCGCTCATAACATGAGTGGGCTGGATAATTACGTTCTTAACGCCGTCCGCGACAAGGCGCTCCATAGCCTCGGTCACGTTGTCGATAACGATATTATCGCGATCCTTAAGAACGTCGATGATGATCTGCGAGGTGAACGCTCTTCTTACCTCATAATCGGGGTAAGCGGTCTGAAGGGCTTTCTCCACGCCGCCGATGCTCAGGTCGCGGTTGTCGTTGTAGCTCGTGCCGAAGCTTACGGCAAGAATTACGGGCTTGGGGCCTTCCGCAGAAGCGTTCCCTGCGTCAGTGTTCGTCTTGGCCTGGGTGCCGCAGGCACAAAGGCCGGCAATGAGGCACAGAGCAAGGAAAAGCGGAATGAGTTTTTTTGCGAATTTCATTTTTGTTTCCTCCATTTGTTTTTTTATTTTAGGGGATAAATCCCGAAAAACAGCGGCAATAATGGAGAAAACGGCGCACAGATTTATAGCCTCGCAGCCATTCTTATAAAAAACTGCGGCAGCCTCATAAGACTGCCGCAGCCGAATTTCTGCAAAGCGAATAGCCTATTTCTCCAATATCGAGAGAAAATATGCTGCAAGCATCTAAGCAGGTCTCCTGACTTACGCATCCTCAGCTTGTACATAGCCTTCTCAGGCATTACGCCCAATGACCGACTTTCGTCGAATGTATAGCCTCCGCGATTACAGTGGCGGTACCGTATCGGATTTGCACCGAATTAACTATTATCCGGCAGCCATATTGCATGGAACTGGCGGCACTTAGATACTTTATTTAATTGGTTCGATTATACGCGAGATTTATCAAAAAGTCAATGACTTGAGTATTAAAAATAATTACAGGGGGCGAAGCTTAGCCTGTATTATAAAAAAGCAGAGACAAACGGACTTGTCCGCTTGTCTCTGCAAAGGATTATTGATTGAATCAGTCAGTTACATAAGGCAGAAGGGCGATCTGTCTTGCTCTCTTTATAGCCTCGGTAAGCTGGCGCTGATGCATGGCGCAGGTGCCGGTGGTTCTGCGGGGAAGGATCTTGCTGCGCTCGGAAAGATAACGGCGAAGCTTCGCGGTATCCTTATAGTCAATGAACTGCGCCTTGTCTACGCAGAACGCGCAAACCTTTCTGCGCTTACGGGTGCGAACCTTTGCATCCTTTTCGTTAGTCATCGTTCATACCTCCTTCGGTTTTAAGTAGAAAGGTCAGAACGGCAGCTCGCCGTCGTCCTCGACCTCAAAAGATGTCTCGATAGGGGGAGCGTTGAAGCCCTCGCCGGAATACGGGGCGCTATTGTAGCCGCCGCCGTAGCTGCCGGAGGAATTGGACTCTCTGCTCTTTTTGCTTTCTCCGAAATAGACGTTATCCGCGACAATTTCGGCGCTTCTGCGCTTTCCTCCGTCACGATCCGTCCAGTCGCGGATCTGGAGTCTCCCGGAAACGACTGCCATGGAGCCCTTAGTGAAATACTTGCTCACGAACTCCGCAGTGCTTCTCCAGGCGACAACGTCGATAAAATCCGTCTGGCGCTCGCCGCCGTCTCTGCCCGAAAAGTCACGGTCTACCGCGACGGTAAAGCTTGTGACCGGGAGATTGGACTGCGTTCTTCTCAGCTCGGGATCTCTCGTGAGCCTGCCCATTACAACAATGTGATTAAGCATTTTCGATACTCCTTAGGCTTCTGCTACGGTAACGAGGGAACGCATGATGCCGTCCGTGATGCCGAGAACACGCTTGAGCTCCGCAGGGAAAGCGGAGGGAGCAGTGAACTTAACAAGGACATAATAGCCCTCGGCCATGTCGTTAATGAGGTATGCGAGCTTACGCTTACCCATTAACTCCATCTCGGTGATAGTGCCGTTTGCTTCGATAAGAGCCTTGAACTTCTCAACGAGAACATTGGTCTCTTCCTCGGTTTTGTTGGGGTCAATGATGTACATGACCTCGTAATTATCCTGAATCTTTGCCATAATTGCACCTCCTTCTGGACATGTGGCCCGCTTATGCGGGCAAGGATTAGTCTATTTTACTCATAGACTGTATTATTATACTCTTTTTTCCGGCCTTGTCAAGCACTTTTGCTTGACTAAAATCAATTTTTCTCAAAACCAAATTGAGTATTTACAGCCGCAGTAGTTTTGGCGGTAAATATCGTACTCGGCGCAAAGGTCGACCGAACGCTTGTAGCCGTCGCGTTTCTTGAAATCGGAGGGCAGGAAGGGAACGGAATGCCTCTCCCCCGCCGCTCTGCCTATGGCGTTAATCAGTTCTGCATTCTTGTGCGGGCTGACGGTAAGCGTCGTGCAGAAATAATCAAATTCCATATCGGAAGCAAGCTCGGCCGTTTCAGAAAGGCGCTTTTCAAAGCACAGTGAGCAGCGCGCTCCGCCCTCTCGTTCGTCCTCCGTCCCGCGGATAAAGCTCTGCCAGCCTTCGCAGTCGTATTTTCCCTCAAGCATGCCCACACCTGCGGCGAATGGAGCCAGATACAGAAGCTTCTGCATTTCAGCCAGGCGCTTCCGATACTCCTCCTTCGGATATATGTTAGGGTTGTAGAAAAAAACAGTCATCTCAAAATGCTTTGAAAGGTACTCCAAAACAGAGCTCGTACAGGGTGCGCAGCAGGCATGGAGCAAAACGCTCGGACGCAGTCCCGCCTTTTCGTTTTCCGCGACAATATTGTCAAGCAAAAGCTGGTAATTTTCTTTCATATTCTCGCCTCCGTTACCGAGCCTACGAAAAAAGTATACTACCGGGAATGCAGTTCCGCAAGTATATTAAAGATTTGCCAGACGAAAATAAACCTTGCGTGGGGCGCTCGTGCGGAATATAATAGCCAAAGGACAACGCAAGCAGGGAGGGCTTAGCTGATGAACAAGGTTGCGCTCATAACCGGGGCTTCACGCGGGATAGGCCGCGCTATCGTCTCGGCTCTTGCCTCCGACGGCTGGGCCGTCGCCATAAACTACAAGCGCTCAAGGGAAGCGGCGGAGGCCCTCGCGCGGGAACTCGGAGGCATAGCTGTACGCGCGGACGTCGGCTCCTCGGAGCAGGTCGCGGCAATGTTCAGCGATGTGGAAGCAAAGCTCGGCGCGGTATCGCTCCTTGTAAACAACGCCGGGACGAGTTATTACGGTCTTCTCAGCGACATGACGGACGAGGACTGGTCGGGTCTCGTCGCGACGAACCTCACCGGCGCGTTCAACTGCTGCCGCGCGGCTATCCCCGCGATGGTGCGCGCAAAGCGCGGCTGTATAATCAACGTTGCTTCCATGTGGGGCGAGGTCGGCGCATCGTGCGAGGCGGCGTATTCCGCGACGAAGGCGGGGCTTATCGGGCTCACCAAGGCGCTTGCCAAGGAGCTCGGTCCCTCCGGGATAAGAGTTAACGCCGTAAGTCCCGGCTGCATCGATACGGACATGATGGCGCGTTTCACGCCCGAGGACAAGGCGGAAATGATAGACGAAACTCCGCTTGAACGTCTCGGGGTGCCGCAGGACGTCGCCGCCGCGGTAAGCTGGCTCAGCTCGGACAAAGCCTCGTTCATCACCGGTCAGATAATCGGCGTGAGCGGCGGATTTGTTATATAAGAGACACAGGAGAAACGCTAAATGCTTCAAAGCTTTCAGGTTGTGAGCCTACAGGTTCTCATTCTTTTTATTCTCATGGCAGTCGGCTTCATCGGGAAGAAGCTGAAAATCATCACGGCGGACGGCATAAAATGCATAACAAACCTCATGCTTTATATGATAACGCCCTGCCTTCTTATAAACGCATTCCAGCGCCCCTTCGACGCTTCGATGCTAAAGGGCTTTTTCATCGCGGCGCTCATTGCACTCATCAGTCATGTTCTGGCGATAATCCTCGCGCAGCTCTGCATACGCGATAAGGACGAGGCGCGGCGCAGGGTCCTGCGTTTCGCCGTCATCTTCTCCAACTGCGGATATATGTCGCTCCCGCTCCAGCAGGTACTTTTGGGCGACGAATCGGTGTTTTACGGCGCGTCGTTCATCGCGGTGTTCAATCTTTTTCTTTGGACCTACGGCCTTGCGCTCATATGCGCGGGCAAGGAGAAAATATCACTTAAAAAAGCGCTGCTCAACCCCGGCACGATAAGCGTAACTATCGGCCTTATCCTCTTTTTCTGCTCGATAAGGCTTCCCGAGGTCATCGGCAAGCCGATAGAATATCTATCCTCGCTCAATACGCCCGTGCCCATGCTCATCATAGGCTACTATATCGCCTGCCTTGATTTCAGGAGCGTTATGAGGACTCCGGGCGAATACATAGCGCTTTTTCTGCGGCTCGTCGCCATCCCGCTTATAATGCTCGGCGGGATGTACCTTTGCTCAATACGGGGGACGCTGCTTGTCGCCTGCGCTATCTCCACCTCCGCCCCCGTCGCCACGATTTCGACGATGTTTGCCACGCGCTACGATACCGGCGCAGAGCTATCGGCAAGCTGCGTCGCCGTTTCCACGCTATGCTCCATCGTTACGATGACGCTTATCGTGAGCCTCGCCATGTATATCGCGTAGGCCAATAAACTGAAAAACACCGCGAAGCGAACTTATCATGTCGCTTCGCGGTGTTTTATTCTTAGGGCAACACCGCATAATTCCGGCGCATAGATTGCGCCGTCAGGATTTTCGTCAGATTGTTCAAAAAACGCAGGTAATACTTTGTGTATTGCCGAGTATTTTTGGACGATATGACGGAATATTCTGCAAGTAAGATATGTGCCGGGAATTATGCGGTGTTGCCTTAGGAATTCAGCTTATCTGCGCGGGGAGGCCGAGGCTCAGAAAATAATCGAGCGTCTGCTGCATGAATTCCGCCGGGGGGGCTTCGAGATTGGGGTTCATGTGGTATCTTCTGCCGAGGCGGACGTATTTCATCGCGCCGAGACGGTGATACGGAAGGAGCTGGATAACGTCGATGCCGTCCTTTATTTTGAGGCAGAATTCCGCCGTGGCCTTGATGTTTTTCTCAGTCGCGTTCAGCTTCGGTATCATCGGAAAGCGCACCTGAAGTCTGCCGCCAGCCTTGGTGATTTCCTCGGCGTTTTTGAGGATGAGCTCGTTCGGGACGCCGACGAGCTTTTCGCTCATTTTGCTGTCCATGCACTTGAGGTCGTACAGGAACAGGTTTACATAAGGCAAAATCTCCATATAATGAGCCGTCGGCGCAAAGCCCGTCGTGTCGAGCGCGACGTGGAAGCCCTCGGCGCGGCACTGCTTGGCGAGCGCAAGCGTGAATTCAAACTGGCTCATCGGCTCGCCGCCGGAAATCGTCACTCCGCCGCCGGATTTTTCATAATACTTCGCATCCTGCCGTATGGCCTTCATGCAATCCTCGACGGAGACGCGGCGAAGCGGGTTATAAAGAGCCGTCGCCGGGCAGGCCTCGGCGCATTTCAGGCAGGTGTCGCACTTCGTCCTGTCGATAACCGGCATGCTTATCATTTCGTCGCCCTTGGCGTTGGGCTGCTCCTCGCCCGCGGTGATTGCGCCGCGGTCACAGGCCTTGAGGCAAAGGCCGCAGACCTTCATGCCGATGCAGCGTATATCCATAAACGCGAGGTCGCCGCCGAAGCCCTGAGACTCCGGGCTGTGGCACCAAAGGCACTTGAGCGGGCAGCCCTTCGTGAAAATATCCGTTCTTATGCCCGGGCCGTCATGCACGGAAAATTTCTGTATGTCGTAAATATTACCAAATATTTCCTCGGACATATTTAAATCCTCCAATGTAGTCAGAGTAACAGGAGCGGCCGGGCTTGCCTGACCGCTCCGCTATGCTTAAATTATATAATACGGGTGCAGGAATTACAAGGAATTCGAGGCTTAGTAAATATTCCTTATACGCATGAAGATATACTTTTACGGCATCACATATTCTGCTCGGTTCTTGAGATAACGTCCTCCTGCAGCGCCTTACCGAGCTCGACGAAATAGGCCGAATAGCCCGCCACGCGGATAACGAGGTCGCGGTAATCATCCGGCTGCTGCTGCGCTTTCCGCAGGGTATCGGTGTCTATGACGTTATACTGAATGTGCATACCGCCCTTTTCAAAGAAGGTGGAAATGAGCTCCGCGAGCTTCCTCTCCCCTTCCTCGCCCTTGACCGTATTCGGATGGAAGCGCATATTGAGCTGGGTTCCGTTGCCGTTATTAACGTGGTTTATGCGCGCGACGCTGTTGAGGATGGCGGACGGGCCATGCGTATCCATGCCCTGCATGGGTGAAATGCCGTCGGCAAGCGGGTCGCCCGCTTTTCTTCCGTCCGGGGAAGCAGGCGTCATCATGCCCATGACGACGTGGGCCGTGACGGGGTACAGCCCCGCGCGATAGCCGCCGCGCGGCCCCTTCGCCGCGTTGAGCTTATCGGAGAAAATATCCATCGAAACGCGGGCAAGCTCGTCGACGTAAGCTTCGTCGTTTCCGTAGCGCGGAACCTTGTTGCGTATGGTCTGGCGCAGTATCTCCTGCCCCTCGCCCTGCCAGTTATTCATAAATGCGTCGTATAATTCGCGCGTTGTGCAAAGCTTCTTATCAAAGCACATATACTGTATCGCGGAAAGGCTGTCCGCGACGTTCGCGCAGCCGACTCCGGCGGAGCCCGTCGAATTATACTTAGCGCCGCCCCACATGACGTCCGCTCCATGCTCCATGCAGCCCTCGATTGTCGCGGAGGCGACGGGCAGCGGCATAAGCTCGGAGGCGACGTACTCAAATACGTTCGTGCCGGTAACGTGCCAGTCGATGAAATAGTCCACCGTTTTTCTGTAGGCTTCCATTACCTCGTCGATGGAGTTCATCTCATAGAGATAGCCCGTCTCCGGCGCGCAGCGCTCGTTTGTCCCGGGCATTACGCCGTTATTTATCGCTATCTGGAGCATTTTGAGGAGGTTCACCATCGTCGCCGCACCCGTTCCTCCGCAGGCGGGCCACTCACAGCCGGAACCGGCGGGCTCCATGCAGCCGATGATACAATAATCCCGCGCATCCTCAAGCGCAAGGCCGGAATTCATGAGTGCGGGGATTATCACCTCGTCGTTCTGCATCGTGGGGACGCCGCCGACCTTCTTTGCCGTTTCGATGGCGGCCTCCCAAAGCTCCGGCGGGGTGTTTTTATGTACTCGCAGTGAAAGCGGCGGTTCGTGCAGAGATAGGCGCGCCGAGCTTTGCAACATGAAGTAGCTGACCGGGTTCGTCGCGTCGCGCCCGTCGCGCGTGAGGCCGCCGAGAGACATATGCTGTCCGGCGCTGTAGCTGCCGTTGAAGAGTGCGCCGTACTTGCTGCGGCCCTTCATCATGTCGGCAAGCTTGAGGAAAAAGCAGTCGACGTATTCCTGACCCTCGGCGGGGGTGATTTTGCCCTCCGCGAGGTCTTTTTCATAGTATTTGCCGGTATACTGGTCAAATCTTCCGAGGGTGAGGCCATGGAGGAGCCCGTCCAGAACCAGCATCTGATGGTATAAAAGCGTCGCCTGAACGGCCTCGGCAAAGCTGCGGCAGGGGTTTTCCATTATCCAGTCGAGGCTGTCCGCCATTTTCAGGAGCTCGGCGGCGCGTTCGGGTGAAGCGGACTTCGCCGTTTCTCGGCATTTCTCCGCATAGCGCTTGGAAAGCAGGATACCGGCATCGCATATCATGACTATGGCCTTGTAGAAGGTATATTTTTTTACGCTGTCGCCGAAGAGCTTGCCCTCGAGCATGGCGAGCTTGGCTTCCGCCTCGCGTTTTATCGCGCCGAAGCCCTTGTCTATCACCTTATAGTACGCGGCGTTGAAATGCCCCACCGGGCAGCCGCCGTTCCCCTTCTCGAAGAACGGGATAGCGCCGGATTTGGCGACGGCCTTCATGCCATCCGGCATCGCGGCGTCTACATAATGGGTGATGTTGTTGTCCTTCCAGTAATTTTCATAAAGGTCAATAAAAACGGGGATATCCTCGGGGGCGATGTTCATGCCCTCCTCGTCCGTGCGGTTGCGCTCGCCGAAGCTGCCGTCCCGCAGCTCGGAAACGAGCCAGCGCAGCTCGTCATACTCCGGGGCAAGGTCCACGCCCTTATAATATGGCGAAATATTGCCGACGAGAAGCTCATCGGGCTGAACGAGAATAGTCATGCGGCTGCAAAGGGCATACATCACCTTTGCGCGTTTGATGATGTTCGGGTCATAAGGATTCTCCTTATAGACCTCGGTAACGATTTTCGCGCGTTCCGCCGAAATGGAAATGGGGGTATTTCTGTATCTGTCTCTGAGCCGTGTGACCCTGTCCGTCACAGGGGTGAAGTTAAACATGTTTCTCCCTCCGATATTCCGTTTTTATTTTATTTCTGGAAGCTGCTTTGCCGCCTGCTCATATGCTTCCAGCTTTTTCTCTCCGCTTTCCTTGTCTTCGCTTTTCGCGAGAATATACATTTTTATTTTCGGTTCCGTACCGCTCGGGCGGACGGCAAGCTTCGTTCCGTCCTGCATTACGAAAATGAGAACGTCCGAACCGGTGAGCGGCGTGGTCTTCGTTTTGCCCGTCGCCATGTCGGTTTCGAGACCCGAAAGATAATCGCGCAGCGCGCTTACTTCTATGCCCGCGATTTTGCGCGGAGGCTTGGCGCGAAGGCTCTCCATGAGCGCTCTGCGCTTCTCCATGCCGTCTATCCCGGGCATCACGAAATTAAGCGTTTTTTCAAAATAGTATCCGTATTTTTCATACAGCTCATCAAGCGCGTCAAACAGGCTCATGCCGCGCAGAGCGTAATGCGCCGCAAGCTCCGCCGTGAGCACAGAGCTTGTGACGGCGTCCTTATCGCGGACAAAATCGCCGATTAAGCAGCCGAAGGACTCCTCATAAGCGAAAACGGTCTTGTAGCTGCCGTCCTCGTCAAAACGCTTCATGAGGTCGGCCATATACTTAAAGCCCGTGAAGGTCTCAAAGCACTCTGCGCCGTTTGCCCTTGCGACTTCGGCGGCCATATCCGTAGTAACGATGGTTTTGAGGACGGCGGCATTTGCAGGAAGCGTCCCCTTCTCGCGCCTGTTCGTGAGAATGTGGTGAATGAGCAGGACGCCGAGCTGATTCCCGCTCACAAGTCTGAACCCTCCGGACTTCTCGCGAACCATTACGCCTATGCGGTCGCTGTCCGGATCCGTTCCGATGATTATATCCGCGCCCACCTTATCTGCGAGCGCTGTCGAAAGGGCAAAGCCCTCGGGGTTTTCGGGGTTGGGGCTTTGCACGGTTGAAAAATCTCCGTCCTCGCGCATCTGCTCCGGCACGGGGTAAAGCTGCTTCACACCCATCTTTTCAAGCGCTTCGGGAACGACGGTTCCGCCCGCGCCGTGGAAGGGCGTGTAGACGATTTTCAGCGTATCCGCCGCCTTGGCGACGCATTCCGGCTCGACTAACTGCGCCAGCGCCGCGTTTATAAAGGCTTCGTCGGTATCGCGCCCAAGAAGCTCGATAAGCCCATTCTCGCGCGCTTCGTCATAGCCTATTGTCGCAGCGCCGTGAAAAATATCCGTCTTCGCCATCACCGCCGCGACGCGCTCGGCCTTATCGGGAACGAGCTGTGCGCCGTCCTCCCAATAGACCTTGTAGCCGTTATACTCGCGCGGATTGTGGCTCGCGGTAATGTTAATTCCGGCGATGGCGCCGTATTTTCTTATCGCAAAGGAAAGCTCGGGTGTCGGGCGCATAGCCGGAAAAAGCCGGACATGGACTCCGTTTCCCGCCATTACGCAGGCGGCGCGCTCTGCAAAGGCCCTGCTGTTATTGCGGCAATCGTGGCAGATAACGCAGCCGCGCGCCTGCGCTTCCTCACCGTGAGAAACGATCAGCTCGGCAAGCGCCTGCGTTGCCTGGCTCACGACGAAGCGGTTCATTCTGTTGAGCCCCGTTCCCATGACGCCGCGAAGCCCCGCCGTTCCAAACTCAAGCGGGGCGAAAAAGCGGCTTTTTATCTCTTCTTCATCGTTTTTCACGCGCTCAAGCTCGGCGCGTTCCTCAGCCGTCAGAACGCCGCTGGCGAGCCATTTTTCGCACTCGGCAGAATAATCCGGCATAATCAGGCCTCGCTTTCATCGATGGGCTTCATGAGTTCTCTGGCTATCTCAAGCATAGTCTCCGGGACGTAAATATCCATGCCCGTACCCGCGAAGCCGAGGATTACCTTCGCTATCTGCCCCGCGAGCGGATAATCCTTCGCCGAGGGAATTCCGTACGAGCGAAGCTGCGCCAGCGCCATTTCATAGTCTATCTGCGTACCCGTAACCGTCATGAGCAGGGCAGGCTTTACGGGTTCGCCCTTATCGTCGCTCGGCCAGATGCCGGGGTCGCAGTTACCGGAGCAGGCTTCCTCCTCATACTGGGCCGCTGCGCAGGAAGCGCAGTCCCCGCTGCACGCGGCGCTTTCACAGGCCGCTTTATCCTCAAGGAGCTCGCCGCAAACGGGACAAACTCCGCTTTTTTCGTTATAATATTTCTCACATTCGGGACACCATGCCATGGCGCATCCGCTCCTTATTTATGATATTTTGAACCCTCCGCAATCTTGAAACCGCGGTAAAGCTGTTCAAGCAGCATGATCCGCGCCAGATGATGCGGGAAGGTAAGCTTTGACATGGACATTCGCAGCGTCGCCTGTTGCTTAATTGTTTCGTGCAGACCGAAGGAACCGCCGATTATGAAGCACAGCTTATTCTTGCCTCTATTGGCGCAGGCGCTCATAAACTCCGAAAACTGTGGGCTGTCTATCTCCTTGCCCTCAACGCACATCGCTATCACGACCGCGTCCTTGGGAATACGCGGGATTATGCGCTCCGCTTCACGCAGCAGCGCACCCTCCTTCTCTGCGTCTGAGGGAACCGCAGGGAGGCGTATCTCCGGCAGCTCATCGATCTCAATGCGGCAGTACCCTCCGAGGCGCTTTATGTATTCCGCAGCGGCGTCCGCATAGAAGGCTTCTTTTAGTTTTCCGATACATATTATTTTTATGTTTAACATTTTTCTCCAATTACAATTCTGATAAAGGTTTATCCGATCATTCCGCTCATATCGTCCGCAGGGGCGACGGTCAGCTTCAGCGAACCCGCCTCGACCCCACCGGCAAGCAGCCTGTCCGCGACGGTTTTGTAGGCCATGTGCGGGGTGTTGTTCTCCTTGCTCAAATGAGCCAAAAGGATATTGCGGACGCCGTTTTGGGCAAGCGCCAACGCAAAATCCCCGGCCGCGGCGTTGGAAAGATGCCCGCTGTCGCCCAATATCCGTCTTTGAAGCGGATAGGGGTATGGGCCTTTTTTCAGCATTTCAACGTCGTGGTTCGCTTCGAGCATGACCGTTTCCGCACCTATGACGGCGGAGGCGACGTTTTCCGCCATATATCCGAGGTCCGTGACAGCGGCGACGCGGCTTTTCCCGTCCGTAAAGCTATAGCACAGGCTCTCCGCCGCGTCATGCGGCGTCGCTGCGGCGCGGAAGCAGATGTCTCCTACCGCAACCTCTTCCCCATCCTCAACGGCGGTGAACAAGCGCCCGCAGGCCTTGCCCTTGGAAACAAGGGCGGTCATCGTTCCGCGCGAAGCAAAAACGGGTATATCCGTTTGCTTTTCAAGCATCCCGACAGCGGCGATATGGTCGCTGTGCTCATGGGTAAGCAGAAGAGCCGATATATCGGCGAGGCTGAGCCCGATTTTGCATAAACAGGCCTTGATGCGCCTGAGTGAAATTCCTGCGTCAAGAAGTATGTAGGTTTTGCCGCTGCCTATAAGCGCGCAGTTACCGCTCGAGCTGCTGGCAAAGCTTTGAATAAACATTTTCCCACTCCAACCGTGAAAAAGGGCGCGCTGAAACGCGGCTTCGCTTCAGCGCACCCTACATATTATAATAAGATTACGCGGTTTCTTCGCCGGCTGCCTTATCGTGAGGATTATCAACAACACGGGCAATATCCGCGCCGACACCGCGAAGCTTTTCAACAATATCCTCATAGCCGCGCTCGATATGGTGGATATCCTCCACATAGGTAACGCCGTCGGCGCAAAGTCCTGCAATTACCATCGCAGCTCCGGCCCTGAGGTCGCAGGCCTTGACGGGAGCGCCCTTGAGATTCTTCACGCCCTGAACGACAGCAAGTTTCCCGTCCACCTGGACGTTCGCGCCCATACGGTTGAGTTGGGACACATAACGGAACCTATCGTCCCAAACCTCCTCGGTAACGACGCTCGTGCCCTCGGCAATCGTAAGGAGCGTAGTAATTTGAGGCTGCATATCCGTTGGAAAGCCGGGGTACGGCATAGTCTTTACCTTAGTGCTTCTGAGCGGCCCCGTTCTGCGAACAAGAACAGCATCGCCGCGTTCTTCGATGGAAACTCCCATTTCAACGAGTTTGGCGGTAATACAGTCAAGGTGCTTGGGAATTACGTTCTTGATAAGGACCTCTCCGCCCGCTCCGGCGACTGCAGCAAGATACGTCCCCGCCTCGATCTGGTCGGGGATGATGGAATAAAACCCTCCGCTCATGTGCTCTACGCCGTTTATTTTTATAACGCTCGTTCCGGCGCCCTTAACGTCGGCGCCCATGGAATTGAGGAAGTTTGCAAGGTCGACTATATGAGGCTCCTTCGCCGCGTTTTCAATGACAGTCCTGCCGTTTGCCTTCGCAGCAGCTATCATGATGTTCATCGTCGCTCCGACGGAGGCAACGTCGAGATAAATATGCGCACCGTTCAGGCGCCCGGAAGCTGTGTCGGCGATAATCATGCCGTTTTCTATGGAAACCTCTGCGCCCATCGCTCGGAAGCCCTTAACGTGCTGGTCTATCGGACGGACGCCGAAATCGCAGCCGCCCGGCATAGAACCGCGCGCGCGGCCGAATTTGCCGAGCATGGAGCCAATGAGATAATACGAGGCACGGATGGAACGCATAAGCTCCGCCGGCCCTTCGGCGACTCGGATTTTACGGCAGTCAATGTCCATCGTATGCTTATTGACTGTCCTGACTTCCGCGCCCATAAGCTTCAGAATATTAAGCAAAAGCGTAACGTCGCTAATCTGGGGAAGATTTTCGATTCTGCACACGCCGTCAACGAGCAGCGCGGCAGGAATTATCGCAACCGCGGCATTCTTTGCGCCGCTGATTTCAATCTCGCCTGAAAGCGGTTTGCCGCCTTTGATTCTGTATTTTGTCAAATGCTCACTTCCCTAAAAATAATCGAGCAGAATATATTCATACCGAGGCCAAGCTGCATAATTCCGACGCTAAAATTGCGCTGTCAGAATTCTCGTCAGATCGTTTAAAAACTCAGAAAACACTTTGTGTATTGCCGGGTATTTTCGGACGACATGGCGGAGCCTTCTGCAAGCACGACAGGCGGCAGGAATTGCGCGACCTTGCCCTAAAATAGTTTCCCCAAAAGCATATTATATTATTACCTCATAGCATTACCATTTGGTTACACTTTGGAGAAAACCGCAGCAAACTATTCATTATCAGCTACATTATACAAAAAAGATTGCAATTTGTAAATGGTTTGAAACAAAAAATCACAAGATTTTGTTATAAGAATTTTGGGACAAACTGTATTTAGGGTTTATTTTGCTCGGAACCTTACGTCAAAATAGACAAATTACGCGCCGAATCAGTCGTTCAGCAGTTCTCCGCTGCCCACGCTGACGCGATATGTGCCGCCGTTTGTCACTATCTGCCACACAGGCTCGAGCGAAGCTTCCGAAGGAAAGCTGCGCATGATATAGCATAGGTCGACGTCCTCTATCCTGTCGCAAACATAGCCGCCGGACTTGATTTCGTCGAGGAATCGAATAAGCATCGTATTTATGCCGAGCATATCGCAGTCGCCCATGCGCTGCGGCGTCCCGACAGGGCGCTTCCCTGCAAGCTGTGCGCTCCCGCCCGCAAAGATAGTGAGCGTAAGGCGGCAGTTTGCGATAGGCACGTTCTGCCATGTACAGAGCATGCTTATGCTGCGCGAGTCACCATGTTCCTCTGTGTAGGAATCGGTATCATCGTAGGATATGTTTATCTTTTTCAGAAGGGACGCGGCTGTTTTCTGCGCCCCCTCCGTATCGTCGAGGTGGGCAAAATTTATTTCAAACTCACCGTTATTGCGAAAAAAGGCGCTGCCGTTTTCATTTTCATAATAGAAAATGTTGCCGCCCTGATCCTGGGGCTCGGCCTGCCCGAGAAGAACGTTAATAATGTTTTTTTCCTGGCTAAGGTCCCTTGTAAGGTAGAAATTTCCTGCCGTTACCTCGCCTGGGATAACGTCTGCGTCGATATATATGCCGTTAGCGTCAAAGAAGCTGACAAGCTCTGTTTTTTCGCGTATCTCGGCATAGCGCGTTTCGTTGAGATCCAGCACTATAACGGCTAAAAAGCTCAGGTTCAGCGCGGCAAGAATGATTATGATGATGTTTTTAATTTTTCCCGCTTCCACGCCGCACCTCCTGAATTAAAATAAATTTAAACCGGTATTTGACTATTCCACCGTCCATGACGGAAGGTACTGCGCGCCGCTTTCCGCGTATACGAGGCAGGGACGGCCTCCTCGCTTGAGTCCGCCCGCCATAGCCGCTGCCTGCAAAGCGGGCAGCACAGATGAACATTCCTCGCCGAGCTCATATTTTCTCATGCAGACGCGGAGCAGCGAAACATCTCCATTTTCAAAGAAAACGCTCGCCGCACCGTCTGGCATGATAATCTCCGTCCCGTTTACATAATAATCGAACTTCACCTGATATCCGCCGGACTCCGTTCGCTCTATGCCGCTGAAGGAAAGGATCTCATCGCCCTCTCTGCCGGATCGCATTTTGGAAATCATGGCGTAGGAGGTTTCAATCATCTCATCAGCAGAGTAAACGAGTTTGCCCTCCGTGAAATCCGATTTGCCTGATACGGCGTAGCTTAAAACTCCGTCCTCGCGGAGCTTGAGTATCCCATCCGTCCCGACAAAGACGACAGTTCCGTTTTTCTCTGTATAGCTTGCGCCCTCGAGGATATTCAGCCCGAAAAGCTGCTCTATCTGTTCGCGGACACTGTCAAAATGGATTATATTTTCGGAGTTGAGCGCGAAATACTCAGGATTATCTACTATGAGTGCATAGGGCTCAGTGCGCTCGCAGCCGCGCTGGGCTTCAAAAGCAAAATACGCGCCGTTCGGTAAAAACTCCGATATAAGCTGCGTCAGGCTCGATTCCTGAACTGCAGTCGAGCTTTTAAAAATACCTTCCTCGCCGGAAAACCATGCCCAAACGAAATCGTTTTCGTCCACGGAAAGCATAAAGCGGCTGGCTGACTTTTCGTTTCGGTTGAGCATGCTCATGCCGAACCATTTAACAAGCAGCGCTATCGGCAGTTCCGTGCGGTATTCCATGTAAACGCTTCTTCGCGAAAGCGCGTTCAGCCACGCCTTTTCCGTGCTTTCCTCGGGAAGCCCCGAGGAGCCGAAGGCTTCGCCGATGATATTCGAAATTTTTTTATACGTGTCGGTAAGCTCGCGGCTGTACTGCGCGCCGTAGCGCATTCCGTTGTCGTTCGTTATAACGATGGTGCAGGGACTCTCCGCAGCCGTTGATGATGAGCCCTCTGCCGGGCGGCTGCCCGAGGCTTCCCCGGGGCTCATTTCTCCGGCAAAAAGGCCTCGGAAATACGAAAGTGCCGGGGCAGACTCTGAAAGCCTTGCGAAAATATCCGTTTTGCCGGCAAGGAACACGGAGCTTACAGCCAAAACGACTATCAATACGGTTTTGAACCGCTCACGGCGTTTGTTTCTAAACAATCGCGGCACCGCCGTTCTGCCATCTGAGCGGGAAGGTGATGGTAACGGAGGTTCCCTTCCCCGGCTCGCTCTCAATAGTTATGCTGCCGCTGTGCTTAATCATTATTTCCCTGGCAATGGAAAGCCCGAGGCCGCTGCCGCCGAGGGCGCGTGAACGCGCCTTGTCAACACGGTAGAACCTGTCGAACAGGCGCGGAATGTCCTCCTTCGGGATACCTATACCTGTATCTCGAACGCAGACAACAGCCCAGCCATCCTTTTCTCCCGCGGAAATGCTTATCACGCCGCCGTCCGGCGTATAACGAACGGCGTTTGACAGGACGTTTACAATGACCTGCTCTATGCGCTGCTTGTCTCCCTCGCAGACTACGGGCAAAGTCGGAACGTCCAGCGTCATCCTCATACCGCGCTTTTCGACGTTTAGCAGCATACCCTCATATATTTCGCGTGTAGAACGGATAATATCGAATTCTTCGACGTTGAGCTCCGTCTGCCCGGCGTCGAACTTCGAGAGGAGCAGGAGATCCTGAACTATCTTCGTCATTCTGTCACTCTCGTTTATGATAACCCCGAGGAAGCGTGCCGTTTCTTCCTCCGACATATCCTTGCCCGCGTCGGCAAGGGTCTCGGCATAGCTTCTTACGTTAGTTATCGGCGTGCGAAGCTCATGGGAAACGTTCGCGACGAATTCTCTTCGGGTCTGCTCGCTGCGACGCTGCTGTGTAACGTCGTGGATAAGGGCGAGGATGCCGCCCTGCGTCTCTTCGCTTCCGGCGAAGGGGGCAAGGATAATTTCAAGGCTCTTGTCGTTCGTTTCCCGCTCGGCTCTGATAACGCCGGGGCTCTTGATGGAAAGCACATTCTCCATAGGTGCGATCTCCCCGAAGATGAGGGGATAATCGAGCACAGGATTATTGAGGCCGACGCCCAAAAGGCGCTCCGCCGCAGGATTATAATGTATCATTATCCCATCGCGCGAAAAAACAACAAGTCCATCCGTCATGTGCAGGAAGACGGCGCTGAGCTTGTTGCGTTCGTTTTCGATTTCGTCAAGAGTGTCTCTTAGCTGGTTCGCCATGTTGTTGAAAGCGCTTGTAAGAACGCCTATTTCGTCGTGCGCGTTCAATTCGATTCTCTGCGAAAGGTCGCCCTTAGCAGCGCGGTTAGCCGCTCTCGTAAGGCTTTGTATGGGCGTTACGAGCATTTTTGAAAGCATTAGCGAAAGAATAACGCTTATCGCGAGTCCGATGGCGAGAGCCTCTATGATTATCCTGAAAAGCTGCGTATTGAGGGACTGGACAGTTTGTTTATTGTCAATAATATAAATAATATAGCTTTTCTCGTTGCCCTTTATCGGCAGGGCGACGTCCATATAATCGGCGGAACGCTCGCCGGAATAACCGTCCTTTCCGTTCAGCGCGGAAACGATATTCGGCGTTATTTCAATGGTTTTCTCGTTATCCGAGCCGATAAGGACCTCGGCAGTTTCGCCGTCAAGGACATAGTAATTCCGGTTCACGCCGTCTACGCCAAGGCGGCCCGACCATGCGGATAGGATTTCGTTCATCTGCTCATATCCGGATTCCTCGTCCGCCGAAAACCGCAGCCCGTCCGAAAATTCCTGCAAGGAGAAAACATCCTTCATGCTGGCATAAAAATCGTTTAGATAATAGCTGACGACGCCTCTGATGAGGAACGCGCACACTGCCGTCATGAGCGAAAAGATGAGCAGCAGCATTATGAGCATCAGCTTTACGTGGAGCCCGCGCGACTTCATGGCGCATCCCCCCTTTCCTCAAAAAACGAGCCGAATTTACGCGAGATAATAGCCCGCACCGCGCTTCGTCATGATATATTTCGGGTTTGCCGGATCGTCCTCAAGCTTTTCCCTGAGGCGGCGGACGGCAACGTCCACCGTTCGAAGGTCACCGTAATAATCATAGTTCCATACGCCGGAAAGAAGCTCCTCGCGCGAACATATCTTCCCCGGCTCACGCGCAAGAAAACGGATTATATCGAATTCTCTTTGCGTAAGCGGAACGAGCTCGTTATTCTCCTTCGCGGCGCATAGCTTGTCCTCGATGAGAATAAGCGAGCCCGCGTGGATACCACTCGCCGAAGTCTCCTCCGCGCTGTCAAGCACAGCCATGCGCCTGATATTCGTCTTTACGCGCGCAAGAAGCTCGCGCACGGAGAAGGGCTTGACTATGTAATCGTCCGCGCCTATCTCAAGGCCAAGGATTTTGTCGCTTTCCTCCTCACGAGCCGTAAGCATAATCACGGGGGTTATGCGGTCCGTCTTGCGGATTTCCGCCAAAACCTCGAAGCCGTCCATCACGGGCAGCATAACGTCGAGTAAAACAAGATCCGGCGACTCGGACATAGCCTTGTCAAGAGCCTCTTTCCCGTCGTTCGCCGAAAGGACCTCATAGCCCTCGCGTTCAAGGTTGAATCTAAGTATGTCAACTATATTCTGTTCATCGTCTACAACAAGAACTCGTTTTCCCATTATCAGTCTCCTATCAAATGGCCCGACGGGAACTATACATCATACCGCCGGGGCCGCTGCGCCGAAATGCGTCTGCGGCAGGCATTGTTTACATAAACAGATCATGATCTTTGAAGTATTTTTCCGCCATAAAGAGGATATTTATAGTCTTACCATCCGGTATAGCGCCGGACTTCGCCATATCGATAAGCTCGTCGAAGCCGATTTTTTCAAGCTTCAAAAATTCGTCCTCGTCCGGGTGCTGCTGCCTTTCCGTAAGGTCGAGGGCGAGGAAAAGATGCAGCGTCTCCGTGCTGAAGCCGGGAGAAGGATAGGTCATGCCGAAATAAATCCACTGCTCCGCCTCAAGTCCCGTTTCCTCCGAAAGCTCTCTCATAGCGCTCTGAATGGGGCTCTCGCCGGGTTCCATTTTTCCCGCGGGCGCCTCGATAAGCTCGCCGGAAACAGCGTAGCGGTACTGGCGGACCATATAGGCTTTCTTATCCTTATCAACCGCAAGAATAGTGACTCCGCCGGGATGTTCAACTATTTCTCTTCCTGCGTGATTGCCGTTCACGAGCTCGACGGTATCCTCCCGCACATTAATGAGTTTACCCGTAAACACAGTCTTGGAATCTATCTTTTTTTCATAAAAGCTATAAGTGTTTCCCATAATTATCAAACTCCAGTTACAAAGCAAAAGCTGATCCCTGCAGCTCTTGCGTGTTATTCAAATATAATAGATTATTATATCACGGTTTGCCGTTCTTTTCAAGCCAGCGAAGGAGGAAATCAGCAAGCCCCGCCGCATCCTCGAGAGTGAAGCGCAAGGGTGCCTCTTTTATCTCCACATCGCTCACCACGGCTATGCAGTCCTTGGGTTCAGCGGCAAATTCCTTGCCTGCGGCGGCGCGAAACAGCATAATTTTCGGCCAGTTTTCGTGCTTCCCGCCCTCTGTAATGATTAGGTCAACGTCGCAAATGCGGCCCACTATTTCGGCAAAATCGACGCTGCGGTTCTCCATTATCGCGGCGCGATTGGCGGAAACAATCGCTGTTACGTCCGCGCCCGCTTTTGTTATCCGCGCGCTGTCCTTGCCGTCCTTGTCAAGCTCGAAATCATGCGCGTCGTGCTTGACTACGGCGACGCGAAGAGCGCGTTTTTTCAGCTCCGGGATAAGCTTTTCGAGAAAGCTCGTTTTCCCCGAGCCGGAATATGCCACCAATGATACAACGGGAATGCCCATCACTGCCGCACCTCTTTCGTACGTCCATACAGTTTTTCAGTCTGTGCGTTATACTGGTTCAGATACTCGGCGAATTTCTCAACCGCGGGATTTTCCTGGTCCTCATGCCAAAAGCATTGCAGTTCCTCGCTGCGGCCAACGGGGTAACACATAAGTTCACTGTGGAGGCTCATGCGGCTCAGCATAGTTGAGACGAGGACGCCCTGCCCCAGTTCCGTCGCCATATATGCCGATTCGAGGTTCGGAGAAATGATTATCTCGGAGGGCGTGAAGCCAAGCTCGCGGCATTGGCGCTTAGCTCGGTTGCGGCTTTCGGAAAGAGTCTCGCTCGCGGCGGCAGCTTTAATAAATGGTTCTCTGCGAAAATCGTTTGCCGAGGCGTTTTCCCCCGCTTTTGGGTCGTCCGGTGAAACAAGCAAGACAAGTGGGGTCTCAAAGGCTTTCAGCTTCTTTATCCCAACGCCCTTTGGCGAAAACTCTGCATATGTTATAATAAGGTCAAGCTTGCGCTCGAAAAAGAGGTTATTCAGCTCCTGCTGCGGGTATTTTTCGAGAGAAATTTTCATTTCGGGGTTCTCACGGCGTATCTTTTTCAGCGATTCGGTAACGCTGTCTGATATTTCGAGCCATTCAAGATAGCCCACGCGCAGGGTTTTGAGCAGTTTTGCATAATATCGCCGCGTTTCCTCCGCCATTTCCGCAAGCTCCTTGCGAAGCCTTTCAAACAGGGCGTAATAGTTCTCCCCTGCCTTTGTCAGCATGACGTAATGGTGGGTCCGCGTAAAGAGCTTGAAGCCTATATCCTCCTCAAGCTTCACGATATATTTGCTTACAGCCTGCTGAGTCATATAAAGGCGCTTCGCAGTTTCGGTGAAGCTCAGAGTCTCGCAAAGCGTAAGAAAGCATCGCACAGACGCTTCGTTTATCAAGGTTATCACCGCCATGAGCTCGTAATAATGGTTTTTCATATCTGAAGGATATGTTATATTGCTGATTCCTTCGCTTCACGCGAAGCAGGAAGGCAAAACGGTTTTATAAAAACGGCTGCTTTTAGGTTATTTTATCATGTTTCCATTCGGTTTACAATGCTGTATAAAGCTTATTATGTTTGTTTTCGATATGTACTTTATAATATTATTGACATTAAAATTCTTCTTGCCAAAGCATTATTCTTCAGCTGATCCTCTCAATTTCGCTATAAAATCAAGGTTCTCCGTTAAAAAGTCATATTGATAATTTTCCAACATTATGTTATTATAGTCTTAAACTGGTTTCAGTATGCTTGTCCCTCCGCCTATGCTCTGACACGTCAAGGCCGGTACAGGGATATACTGACTCTCGATATGTTTTAAGTGTATATTCTTACGCATTGCCAAAATCCCTGTTATACATACATATAATACGCAGGAGGTCATGCCATTATGGATAATCCGAAAAAACTTCGCGGGTCGCTGTTCGGCGGCTTCAACAAGAAGGACGTAGCGCAATACATCGAAGAGGTTTCCAGGAAAGCAAACGAGCAGCGCAGCGATGCTGAGGATCTTCGTGCGCGCTGCGAGGAGTTGGAGGCCGCCCTTAACGTCCAGCAGGACGCGGAAACGCGCATTGCCGAGCTTGAGGAAAGCGTAAACGATCTCAGCGAAAGAAACGAAACGCTTGTCATCCAAAACGCCGAGCTTGAGGGGAACGTAAACGACCTTAACACGCTGAATAATGAGCTCTACATTCAGATTGACGAGCTTAAGTCCGAGCTGGACAAGGTGAAGGCGGAGCTTGACTCTGCGCTTGAGACCGCCGAGGTCTACAAGGCTGCGAAGGAGCGTTTTGCCGAGCTTGAGATTGAGTCCTCAAGAAGAGCGATTGAGATAAAGCGCGAGGCCATAAGAACCGCCGAGGGCGTGAGAAACAATTCCTTAAACAACGTAGAGGAAGTGAAGGCGAATCTTGATAACATCGCTCTTGAAGCGCAGCGCATAAAAAGCAAAATTCAGATGCAGATTGCCGCTTTCAATACTTCTATCGACGAGCTTGGCAGTATGCTGAACGAAAAGAAATCCATTCTTGATAAATGCTTGCAGAATAGCGCACAGCAGCAGTCTGAGGAATAAGAAATCACATGTCACAAAAAACCTTTGAGCTTACAAGCGATAATTTAAAAGAACATATCTCCGAGCTTTCTGTTGGGGACAGGGTTTATCTTTCTGGCCGCATCTATACGGCGCGCGACGCCGCGCACAAGCGCATTTTTGAATGCCTTGACAACAACGCGGAGCTTCCTTTCCCTATTGAAGGCAGTATTGTATATTACGCCGGTCCTACCCCCGCGAAAAATGGCATGGCTGTCGGTTCCTGCGGCCCGACGACATCTTCCCGCATGGACGGCTTCGCCCCGCGCCTCATGGATATGGGGCAGATTGCCACTATTGGCAAGGGTGACCGTTCGCCGGATGTTATCGACGCTATAAAACGCAACGGTGCAGTGTACTTATGCGCAGTCGGCGGCGCTGGCGCTCTTATTGCCAAGTCCATTAGCTCTGCGGAGGAAATCGCCTTCCCTGAGCTTGGCTGCGAATCAGTAAAACGGCTTGAGGTTGATAGACTGCCCCTTATAGTTGGCATCGACAGCCGCGGAAACTGCATTTTTGAAAGGAACTGAAAATGAGCCTTTATTCCGCCTGCGGCATTCGCCGCAGCTTTACGAGCTTTCGTGATGATGAATTGGAAAACACCTCTATCGACGAGCTTGTTGATTTTTTGTCGGAGCTTGAGCCTCCCGCCGAGGATATCGACTGGAATTTTGACACCCTGCCTTATCTCGATATGCTGAAGCTCACAAGCCGCGAGCCCGTGATAAAAGCGCCGCACTATCTTGTTCTTAGAGCCGAGCGCAAGCTTTTCAGCCTGCAAATGTGCGGTTATATCGGTGAAATGGCAGTTCTTCACCTCACTGACAAAGGCATCGCCACGCGCTGGATAGGGAATACACAAATCGATCAGACGAACATCGATCCAAATCTTCTCCCGTTCGTCGGCGTTATCGCCTTCGGCTATTCAGACGAATCATTCAGAACAGCGCCCGATTTTGATAGAGTTGAGGCTTCAAAGAGCTGTTTTGGAAACTATTCTAAGTTCAAGGACATTATGGATGCTGCTCGTTTTGCCCCCTCCTGGATGAACAAGCAGCCCTGTGCCTTTGTCGCGGATGAAAAGAATTTCATTCACGTTTACAGGAAAAAGGTGTTCATGAATAACCCCATCATTTCCTATCAACAGTGTCTCGATTCCGGCGCGGCGCTGGCTAATCTTGAGGCAGCGGCGAAGGAAAAAGGTTATCCGCGGGCACATATTTTCCGCTTGTCAAACGAGCCGATATTCAAAAGAATGGTTTATCAGGCAACGCTGTCTCTCGAGTAAATCCAAAAGCCTTTCCTGAAGAGTCTGCTTTTTATGTTCTATAAGCTTTATACTATAGTTTCTGAGCTTGTTCATCGTGCTTTCATATCTGCTTTAAACCTCTTCAAGACTAAAATACATTATATAAAATAAGGGCGTATCCGTTTGGATACGCCCTTTTAATACAACTATCAATTAACCCTTGATGGAGCCTATCATAACGCCCTTGACGAAATACTTCTGAACGAAGGGGTAAATGCAGAGAATAGGCAGGGTTGCGAAGATAATGGTCGAATATTGGATGAGCTTCTTGTAAAGATCGAAGCTGCCGGCTTCCTGACCGAGATTGATTTCGGGAGTACCGGTGCTCTCAATAAGGATCTCACGAAGAATTATCTGGAGAGGATAAAGCTTTCTGTTCGTGAGGTAGATAGCAGCGGTGAGATATTCGTTCCACTTACCTACAGCATAGAAGAGTGCAATAACAGCGATAGTCGCCTTTGAAAGAGGAAGAACAATCTTAAAGAGTATCGTAAGATGACCGGCACCGTCAAGCTGAGCAGATTCTTCAAGGCTTGCAGGCAGCGACTGGAATGCAGTTTTTATAATGATGATGTTGAAAACGGTAATGAGGCCCATTACGACGATAACCCATCTGGTATTGACAATGCCGAGGAACTTGTTAACCATGTAGGTCGGGATAAGACCGCCGTTGAAGAACATGGTAAAGGTAAGCATAATCGTGAGATACTTGAGCCAAAGGTTCTTTCTTCTGGACATGCAGTAAGCAGCAAGAGAAGAGAAGATAATGCAGAGTATGCAGCCAACGCCGACGTAGAAGATGGTGTTTGCATAACCTCTGATAAGGGAAGCGTTGTTAAGAACGATGGAATAGCCCTTCAAGGTTACGGGATGTCCCTCGCCGTGAAGCGGCCAAAGGATAAGACCGGAATGCTGGGTAACGAGGGTCGGGTCGCTTATAGACGCCATAAGCACATGCCAAAGAGGCACAAGGCAGACAACTGCGAGCAGGAAAAGAATAATCGTGTTGATTATTTTAAAAACTATACGGCCGGGAGTTTCTTTGATTTTCATTATGTCACATCCTCCTAAATCAGAACAGGCTCGTCTCGGAATACTTGCGGCTTATCGCGTTGGAAACGAAGAGCAGAAGCATATTGATAACCGAGTTAAAGAGGCCGACAGACGTACTGTAACCGAAGTCGCCTTCTATAAGACCGCGTCTGTAAACGAACGACGAAATAACGTCGGCGGTTTCGTAGGTAAGCGGTCTGTAGAGGAGGAGGATTTTCTCCATTGCTACGTTGAGGAGGTTGCCTATCGTAAGGATAAGCATAATAATGATCGTGGGAGCAATGCCGGGGATAGTGATATGTATGGTCTGCTTCCATCTTCCGGCACCGTCGATCTTCGCGGCTTCATAGAGCTCCTGATCGACGCCGGAAAGTGCCGCAAGATAAATAATTGAGCCGTAGCCTATACCCTGCCAGGTTCCGCTGAAGGTAAAGATGTGCGGGAATGCGCTCTTTACGGAAAGCATATCCTTCTGAGCGTCGATAAGGTGCAGCTTATAGAGGAGCACGGTGAGCGCGCCGTCATAGCTGAAGAAGTCTGTGATAATACCGCAGATAACAACCGTAGATACGAAATACGGCATATAGCTGATGGTCTGAACGACCTTCTTGAAATACTGGTTCTCAACCTCGTTGAGAAGCAGAGCAAGAATAACAGGCGCCGGGAAATTGACAATGATGGAATAAATGCTCAGAACGAGCGTATTCCTAATAAGACGCCAAAGATAATAGCTCTGGAAGAAATCCACGAAGTTCTTCAGGCCGATCCATTCGCTGAAGAAGATACCGCCTCTTGCGGAGTAATCTTCAAAAGCGAGCAGAATACCTGCCATAGGCAGATAGTTCCAGATGAGGAAGTAAAGGACAACAGGGATTGCGAGAAGATAAACCGACCTGTTTCTTATCCAGTCCTTCTTAATGTCTTTAATGCGCATACCGTCTTCTCCTTTTGTCAACCGAATTATAAGGTGCTTTGGGGGGCGACCCTCCGAATGCGGAGCTCAGCGAATGTAGGTTCCTTTGGCAGAATATACATAATTCGACAGGCATTTATCCCGCACGGCCTGCCGTATGTAAATTTCGCCGAAAAAACTTAAATACGAACCGAGAACCAAATATCCGGCAAATCGCTTTATAGGTAAGTTTGCCATAAAATCTTACACCAAAGCCCCTGTGGTCTTGTCTATTATAGCATACTCTGTTGAAATTTCAAGCAAAATTTTATTATTTTTTCCTAAGTTTTTGAGCAAAATGCTAATTATTACGAATTGTTGTTCAAAATGTAATCCTTATATTAGTGTTTCTTGTATTTATTACCATTTTTCAGCGTTTTTCCATCCAATTTTAATATTTTTTTAGTTATTTTTTAAGAATTTCGTAATTTTTACAATTACTGTTATTGATAAATTTGATTATTAAAAGTATTTATGTCTAATTATATCAAAATTTTCGGAGGCATGTGATGAAACGAAACGATTTAGTGAAAAACACGCTCATACTCACGCTGTTTTCTGTAATAATGCGGGTTTTGGGCCTTATTTTCCAGGTTTACCTTTCCTCCGCAATCGGATCAGAGGGAATGGGGCTTTTTTCCCTCATTCTCACAGTAGAAACGCTCGCCATAACCCTCGCCGTCTCCGGGATACGCTTCGCCGTCATGCGGGCAGTGGCCGAAGCCTTCGCCCTGCAAAAGTATCGGAGTATACATTATTTAATTAAGAACGCATTTTTGTACGCCGCCGCCTTCGGTTCCGCCAGCACCGCGCTGCTCTTCGCTTTCTCGGGACGCATCGCTTCCGTCTGGCTCAGCGCGCCGGAATGCGTGCTGCCCATCAGGATATTTTCCTTTGGCCTCGTTTTCATTGCTTTCTCCTCCGTTGTCGGCGGTTATTTCAGCGCGCTTCAAAAACCGGCCGTCACGGCGGCGCTCCAGCTTTTGGAGCAGCTTATGATGATGCTGCTCTGTATCATCATCATCCCCTATTGCAGCGACAGCATCGGGGAACGCTGCGCCGCGCTTTTCGCCGCCTCAACTCTGGCTGACGTTTGCGTGTGCGTAATATCGTTTTTCATTCTTGCGCGGAGCATGCGCGCGTTCCCGCGAATACGCGGCGTGAAGCTTAAGGGCCACTCCCTCGCCGCAGTCGCGCTCCCGCTCGCCTTCAGCTCCTACGCCCGCGCCGCGCTCAGCACCCTGCAGCACATTCTGATCCCAGCCGGGCTGCGCCGTTCCGGCAGCTCCGCAAGCCAGGCGCTCGCCTCCTACGGGACCATCCACGGCATGGCCTTCCCTGTAATAGTTTTCCCCTCCGCCATTTTTTCCGCGCTGAGCGAGCTGCTTATCCCGGAAATAACGCAGGCGCAGCAGCTATGCGACGAAGCCGCGCTCTGTGGGCGTTCAAGCCGGATACTTAACGCTTCCTTCCTATTTTCGCTGTACTGCGCAGGCGTATTTTTCCTCTTCGGCAAAAGGCTCGGTGCGGTGATCTACGGTGAGGGCGAAGCAGGAAGCTACATATCAATGCTCTCACCGCTTATAATCGTAATGTATATGGATCTCGTGACGGATGGTATGCTCAAGGGCTTCGGGCAGCAGCTTTATTCGATGTATGTAAACATCGCAGACGCGGCGCTGAGCCTCGTTCTGACATGGTTTCTGATACCGCGCTGCGGGATAAGGGGCTACATATTCGTATTATTTTTCAGCGAATGCTTTAATTACGCTCTGAGCGCGGCGAAGCTTGCGTCGCTTGCGAGTCTCCGCATCCCGCTCCTTTCAGCAGTAAAATACATATTCTGCCTCGCGCTCGCACTTTTCGCCGCTTATACGGCTTCCTGCGCGGCAACCTGCGTGTCCGAGATTTTCGCCGTCATCGCCGCAGTCACGGTATCGGCGGGCATATATTTTCCCGCGATACGCTTTATTTTCCCCGAAACGCTCGGAAGGAGGCATGTGCAAGGATAATATATAATGACAAAATACAATAAAAGTGATATAATAACATTTTAGTGGTTATCTTACTTTCAATTGCTTTTTCCTTGCCGCTTGTACGGCAATCGAAATAGCAAGCAAATTTACCATATCTATTTAAAATGATATAATATATTATGATATAAAATGTTTTATTTCCTAAGACATTCATCACATATCACATCCGAAGCAGGTGACGCCTTATGAAGCTCATGATAATCGACGGCAACAGCATACTCAACCGCGCGTTTTACGGCATACGCGGCCTTACTACCGCCTCCGGCACGCCGACGAACGCCATTTTCGGCTTTCTCAACATAATGCACAAGCTCTGCACGGAGCTCGCGCCGGACGCGCTTTGCGTCGCCTTCGACCTCAAGGCTCCGACCTTCCGCCACAAGATGTACGACGCTTATAAGGCCACGCGAACCGGTATGCCTGAGGAGCTTGCCGCGCAGCTTCCCTATATAAAGAAAATCCTTGACGCGATGAACATCCCGCGCTACGAGCTTGAGGGCTTTGAGGCGGATGATATCATCGGCACGGTCTCGCGCCGATGCGAGGCGGTGGGCTGGGAATGTCTCGCCGTAACGGGCGACAGGGACAGCCTCCAGCTAATCACGGACAAGACCCACATCGAGCTCATAAGCTCCCGCCCCGGCTCCAGCGATTACACGGAGTACGACAGGAACGTTTTTTTCGATAAATACGGCTTTGAGCCGATAAACCTCATAGACTGCAAGGCCCTCATGGGCGACTCATCGGACAACATTCCCGGCGTTGCCGGAGTGGGCGAAAAGACGGCGACGGAGCTTATCGGGAAATTTGCCACTCTCAGCGCGGTCTACGACGCTATCGGCAGCGGTGAAATAAAAGCTTCCGTCGAGAAAAAGCTTGAAGCAGGGCGTGAAAACGCGGAGCTGTCCTATAAGCTCGCTACGATTGACACGGCGATCCCGCTTGATTTTTCGCCCGAGGCTAACCTTCGCCGCGAACCGGATAACGACGAGCTCTACAGTCTTTTCATGGAGCTTGAATTCAATAAATTCATGGATAAATTCGGCGTGAAGCCGCCCGAGAGCGGCGTTCCCGTGCGCGAGGCCGAGTCCGTTCCGTCGGATTATGATACGGTATCCGACCTTTCCGCGCTCGACAGAGCGCTCGCCGACGAGTCCGTTTTTATATGGTTCGGCGATAGCGACGAAGCATTTTTCCGCTGCGGCGGGAATAGCTGGCTTCTCAGCCGCGATAAGTTTTCCGGCGACTATAACGCTGCGTTGGAGCGTCTTTTTTCCCGCCCGGATAAATGCGGCTGGAACGTGAAGGACGTTCAGCGAAGGCTGCTTGAGCTATCTGTCCCGCTCACGCCGTGGCGCTTCGACGCCGCGCTCGCCGTTTACCTGCTGAACCCCTCCGAAGGCAATTTCAGCATAGAGCAGAGCGCCGCAAAATATTGTGCTCTTCGTCTTGGCGAAGCAGGCGGTGAAAACGTTCAGCTTTCGATGCTCGACGCGGAAAAGGATGGTGAAAACGGCGCACAGCGCGCCTTTGCGCTTGAAGCGCTCTACCCCGTTCTCTCTGCAAAATTGGAGGAAGCGGGCATGACTTCCCTTCTCTGCGACATGGAACTGCCCCTTTCCACCGTCCTTGCTGAAATGGAGCATAAGGGCTGTCTGCTCGATAAAAACGCGCTTATGAGCTTCGGAAAAATGCTTTCGGAAAAGATAGAATTCTTTGAAGAGCAGATTTACGCAATAGCGGGAAAAAAATTCAACATCAACTCCACAAAACAGCTTGGTGCGCTCCTTTTTGACGAGCTCGGCCTCCCGCACGTCTCCAAAACCAAAAGCGGCTACTCGACTAACATCGAAGTCCTCGAAAAGCTTCTCGGCAAGCACGACATAATCGAATACATCATAGAATACCGCCGCTTCACGAAGCTCAAATCCACCTACGCGGACGGGCTTCTCAAGGAAATAAAACCCGACGGGCGCATCCACACGAAGTTCAACATGACGGCGACGGCGACGGGCCGCTTATCCTCCGCAGAACCGAACCTCCAGAACATTCCGGTTCGCACGGAGCTCGGCGGCGAATTCCGCAAAATGTTCGTCGCGCCGGAGGGCTGGCTGCTCGTTGACGCGGACTACTCGCAGATTGAGCTGCGCCTGCTAGCTCACATTTCCGGCGACGAAAACATGATAAAAGCCTTCGCCGAAGGGCGCGATATCCACCGTTCCACGGCCTCGGAGGTCTTTGGCGTTCCGCTTGAGGATGTTACTCCTCTCCAGCGAAGCCGCGCGAAGGCCGTGAACTTCGGCATAGTCTACGGCATATCCGAGTTCTCGCTTTCGCAGGACCTCAGAATCAGCCGTGCCGAGGCCAAGCAGTATATCGACAGCTACCTTGAAACCTACAGCGGCGTGCGGCAGTACATGGCGGACATCGTGGAAAAGGCCAAGCGCGACGGCTACGTTTCAACGCTTTTCGGGCGGCGGCGCTATCTGCCGGAGCTTGAAAGCCGCAACCGCAATATCCGTACCTTTGCCGAGCGTGTCGCGCTGAATATGCCCATACAAGGCACGGCGGCAGACATCATGAAGCTTGCGATGATAAACGTATCGCGGCGCTTTAGCGACGAAAACATGCGTGCCCGCCTCATTTTGCAGATACATGACGAGCTCATAGCCGAATGCCCCGCCGAGGAAGCGGAAAAAGCAAAGGAGATACTCATAGAGGAAATGGAAGGCGCCGCCAGGCTTTCCGTAAAGCTTCTCACAGAAGCCGGCATCGGAAAGGATTGGCGCAGCGCAAAGTAACGGAGAAAACGATATGGAAATTGTCGGTCTCAGCGAAAACCTTCTCTCCGAAGCGGAGGAACTTGAAAAAAAGTGTTTTTCCATGCCCTGGTCACGCGAATCGCTGCTGCGGGAGATAAGCAGCCCGAGCTGCCATTATATCGCAGCAATCGATGGTGGGCGTCTCATCGCTTACGCCGGATTGCAGACGGTACTTGACGAAGGCTATATAAACAATATAGCTACCCTGCCGGAATATCGCAGGCAGGGCGTCGCATCCCGTCTTCTGGAAAATCTCATTGAGTTCGGCAAGGAAGCCGGGCTTACCTTCCTCACGCTCGAAGTAAGGGTATCCAACGCCGCCGCCATAGCCTTATACTCAAAACACGGCTTCAAGGAGGTCGGCCTCCGGCGCGGCTACTACGAAAAACCGCGCGAGGATGCTCTGCTCATGACGGTTTACCTCAGCAAAGAACCCTAAAGGAGAAAAAAGCATGATAATCATGTCGGTCGAATCGTCCTGCGACGAAACCGCCGTCGCCATAACGCGCGACGGGAGAGAGGTCCTCGCGGACGAAATATATTCCCAGATAGACATTCACACGCTGTACGGCGGCGTAGTGCCGGAGCTTGCCTCCCGCTGCCATATAAGCGTTATTTCCCGGCTCGCCGAAAGCGCTTTGAAAGCAGCAGAAATAAGCAGGAGCGATATAGACGCAGTCGCCGTCACCTGTGCACCCGGGCTTATAGGGGCGGTTCTCGTGGGCGTGAATTTCGCTAAATCCGCAGCGCTCGCTCTCGGCGTGCCGCTCATCCCCGTCCATCATATCAGGGGGCACATCGCAGCAAATTACATAGCGCACCCGGAGCTTGAGCCGCCGTTTACCGCGCTCGTCATTTCCGGCGGCAACACGCTCATCGCCGAGGTGAAGGACTATACCGAGCTGCATATTCTCGGTTCCACACGGGACGACGCGGCGGGAGAATGCTTCGACAAAACCGCCCGCGTGCTCGGCCTCGGCTACCCCGGCGGCTCAAAAATAGACGCGCTGGCCAAGGGGGGCGACGCGCTTAAATACCATCTGCCCGTGGCAAAGCTCGATAACCCTTACGATATGTCCTTCTCCGGCCTCAAAACCGCTATGATAAACCTCGTCCACAACGCCGAGCAGGTCGGCGCGGAGCTTGACAAGCCCTCGCTCGCGGCGTCTCTTTGCAAGGCAATAAGCGATTCGATAGTCCCTCGCGCGGTCGAGGCGGCTAAATCTCTCGGTCACACAAAGCTCGCCGTAGCCGGCGGCGTCGCGGCAAACTCGTTTATCCGAGGCGAGCTTGAACGCGCTGCGGCGGAGGCAGGGCTCAAGCTATATCTCGCGCCCCTTAAGCTCTGCGGCGATAACGGCGCTATGATCGGCTGCCAGGGTTACTATGAATACCTCGCCGGGAAACGCGCCGGTACTGACCTGAACGCATGGGCAACCATGCCCGCCGACAGTCTGTTATTCTGATTTTCGGCATTTAACGGCTCAATGAGTAAATGCGATAAAGTAACGGCATGCAGCGTCATAAAACACGCTTTAACCACTAAGATTTAATACAAAGCTATAGAGTCAAAACAGAGCCCGGCGCCCTTCATTGTCCTGCTCAAGGGCGTTCAGATAACTTTGAAGCCAGATTTATAGGAAATCCCTATTGACATTTCCTTCCTTCTGTGATAATTTATCACCGTTAGAGGTAGTGAACCCTCCGTAATTCGGAAGGCGCCCCACAGGTTTTCCCTGATGGCCGTCTCCGTGGGAGGTAGCTGCCTCTTCATTTTTTATGTTTACGGCATAGATTTGGCTCCGATAATCGTCCTATATGCTTCTCACCGAGAAGAGTACCGGCGTTGCGCTGTGAATGTCACGCTCGACGCCGAAGGTATATATCGCGTTTGGGACCAACTCGCGGAACTTTTCAGCTGCATTCCGAGCGGCGCAAGCCTGTCTAAGGGCTTTGGCCGGTTACTATACGGGCTCTGCAAACTATTATTGCCTCTCAACTACATCCTTGGAGTCCTTTTTTGCGGTACAGTTTTCCGTTTTTATGTTAACTTATCATAGGCTGAAGTTATTGATTTTTCATGCTCATTTTTCATCGTTTTTCTTGTGTTATTTCATGATTTTTGGCTAAATGTCTTGTTTTCCCTCACTGTTGATAACTATGTGGAAAATGTGCATAACTATTTGTATTCATCATTCATATTATAATTATGTAAGCTATTGTACTTCTTTTTTCTACAGCTTGTTTTTTTCGGGCATATTGTTTTATCGTGCCAAATCAGCAAGGCTTTTGAATAATCAGGCAAGAAATTGTCGGTTTAATACTTTATAAATAATTTCCTCATATTGGAATGTTGAGAACAATCTGAAAATTTGATTACTATTTGTATTATCCCTTTCTTTACGCTTTCACCGCATACGATGAAATGGACGAAAAAAGCCGCATCACGGCGGCTTTCGGCGATTGCGCTTGTATATTGCGCGCTCGCCAGCGCTGTGATGCGGCGAAATGAAATTATCTGAGCAAAACCGGATTCTTATTCGATTTGCAGGGTCTTTGTTTCGGGGATAACCTCGTTCTTCTTGGGCAGCGTCAGGGTCAGGACGCCGTTATCGTACTTTGCCTTGATAGCCGCAGTATCGACGCCGGAAACATCAAACTTTCTGCTGTAGGAGCCGTAGCTTCTCTCGCAGCGGATATATTTGCCCTGCTTATCCTTTTCCTCATGCTCGGAATGGCGCTCGGCGTTGATAGAAAGCGTATCGTCGCTGAGCTCGAGGTGAATGTTGTCCTTGTCAAAGCCCGGGAGATCGGCTTCGAGCAGGTAGCTGTCGCCGTTATCCTTTATATCGGTTCTAAAGGCTCCTGCGTCCGTTTCGGCGAGGGAATTGTCGCCGAAGAAACGGCGCTCAAGCTCATCTATCGCAGCAAACGGATTATAATAAAGCTGGTTTTCATTTCTTCTGTAAGGTCTTAATGACAACATGATAAATACCTCCTTAAGATTATAAGCGGCAGCGTGATAAATTATCGCCGCCTTATATTGTTCCACAGACCCGTTCAATAATTCGTTCGGGCGGTGCGGTCTGCTTCATTCATCCGCCTCGATTGCGTCCGGCTTACTGGCCTGCCGAGTCCGGCTCAGCCCTCCATTGCCATCACCTTTCTTTTCCTTTTCTTTTTGTGCCTTTATAATACAGCCCATTATTGGATATATTTTGTATTTTTTGTAAACAGAATGTGAATTTTAGCACTCACGGCGAGAGAGTGCTAAAATTCACATTCTAATATCTCTCGACAAAATCTGCCGTACATATTATAATATGTATATTATCTTAACGGCGCAGCCTGGCTATCGCGCCCATGATGCAACGGACGGAAATTAAAAATGCTTATTTCGGAAATACTATTATTTATTGCAGGGCTGCTCTTCGCTCTCTGCTACGTTTATCAATTTGTTTTCATACCTATTGTGTGGTTCAAGAAGGACAGGCCCGCCGCCGCGACGGATAAAGGCCACAGCTTCGCGGTTCTTATCTGCGCGCGGGACGAGGAAGCGGTCATCGGCGACCTTATCGACTGCGTGAACGCGCAGGATTACCCGCGCGAAAAAATAAGCACCTTCGTCATTGCCGATAACTGCACGGACGCTACAGCTGCGGTTGCCTCACAGCACGGCGCCATCGTCTACACGCGAAACGACAAGGAGCACGTCGGCAAGGGTTACGCGCTCGACGCGCTCCTGAAGCACATTTCCAAGGACTGCCCCGACGGCTTCGATGGCTATTTCGTTTTCGACGCAGATAACCTCATCCCGCGCAGCTACATAGAAAAAATGGACCGCGTATTCTCTGAGGGCAACGACATCGTAACCGGGTACAGAAACAGCAAAAACTACTCACAAAACTGGATCAGCTCCGGTTACGCCATATGGTTCATGCGGGAAAGCAGTTTCCTCAACTATCCACGCCGTCTCATTTCCACAAGCGCGACGGTAGAAGGCACCGGGTTCCTGTTCAGCCGCGCCGTTCTTGAAGAGCTGGGCGGTTGGCCTTTCCATCTCCTCACAGAAGACGTAGAATTCACCGCCCACGAAATTATTGCCGGCAGAAAGATAGCTTACTGCCCGGAGGCCGAAATATTTGACGAGCAGCCTGTGAGCTTCAAAAGTTCCTGCCGTCAGAGGCTCAGATGGTGTCGGGGTTACCTGCAGGTTTTCATGAAATACGGCGCAGCGCTTTTGCGAGGCTCACTTCGCGGAAGCTTTAGCTGCTTCGATATGATGATGTCCATAACGCCCGCTTTTATTCTCGCGCCGCTCTATATCGTTTTGGGGGTTCTCAGCCTCATGCTTCACGCCGCAATGTCTGTGCCGTATACTTCTGCCGGACTTGCCGCATTGCTGTGCTTTCCCGCGGTAGTCTTCCTTATGCTGTTCCTAACAGGCTTAAGCACAACGCTAAGCGAGAGGAAACGTATCCATGCTCCGGCATGGAAAAAGCTCTTCTACTGCCTCACCTTCCCTTTCTTTATGCTTACCTATGCGCCAATAGCGCTCGTTTCATATTTTGTCAGGCCGAATTGGGTTCCGATGAAGCACACTATATCCAAGGATAAGCTTGAGGAAAACGAGCTCAAATTATAAGGAGATCTTTATGCGAACGGAAAAAGAGTTGTTGGGGCTCATTTTAGGCATTGCTCAAGATGACGACAGGATTCGTGCGGTTTATATGAACGGCTCGAGAACGAACCCGAACGCGCCGAAGGATATCCTCCAGGATTACGATATTGTCTACGTCGTGAAAGAAACGGAGTCTTTCATCCGCGACAGGGCTTGGCCGGGGCGTTTCGGCAAGGTTCTCTTTATGCAGTACCCCGACGAAAGCCCAGATTATCCGAGCGATAAAGCCAGATCCTACGGATGGCTCATGATTTTCAATGATGGGATACGTCTGGACCTCACAGCAAAAACCATAAGCTGCGCAAGGGAAAACATTCTCGAGGACAGTCTATGCATCGTTCTTCTCGATAAGGACGGGATTCTCCCTGCCATTCCAGATCCTTCGGACGCGACGTATTGCGTTCAAAGACCGTCTGAGGAACAATTCACCGCCGTATGCAACGAGTTTTGGTGGTGTCTCAACAACGTCGCGAAGGGGCTTTGGCGAAATGAAGTTACTTACGCACAGGATATGCTGAGCTCAGTCGTGAGAAAGCAGCTCGAAACTGTATTATCATGGAAGATCGGCATTCTTACCGATTTCTCCGTCAGCGTCGGAAAATCCGGGAAGTATATGTATAAGTGGCTGACAAAGGAGGAATGGCAGGCTTACCTTGATACGTACAGCGGCGCAAAGGCGAGTTCTATGTGGGAAAGTTTAGAGACTATGTGCAGGCTTTTTTACGGCGTGTCAAGCTGGGTCTCCGAACGCCTCGGCTTTAGCTTTAACAAATCCGAGGCGGATAACAGTCTTCTTTATATGAGGAGGCTGAAGGAATTATCGCCGGACGCCGCCGAGATATTCTGAATCGCCGTTCCTCTATTAGCGGGCATAGCCTTAAATGATATACTGATACAAATTAATCTAATTCAGAAAAAACGCCCCGTTTGCCAAAATGGCAAACGGGGCGTCACTGATAATTGTTATACCATGCATTCAATTAAAGCTTGCTCACTGACAGCGTATTTCTATTATGTCGCCGTTCTGTAAAATCTGCTGGAAAAGACCGTTTTGTCCGTTTATTTTCAGGAGCACGGGTCTTTTCAGGTGTTCAAAATCGATACCCGAGAATTGCAGCATATCCATAAGATAATAAGGCGAGCCGTCCTCCTTCGCGGGAAAACTTCTCTGAACCTCGTTGAGGATTACCGTAAGCTCGTTTCTGTTGAGCGCTGCGCCGGGCTCGGTTTCCTGACCGGCCGCCGCGGAGGTATCAATCGAAATGCTTGAAGTGTAGTTATATTCATGTGTTCCTGCGCTTACGCTGACAGGCTCCGCTTTCTCGTCTCCGTCCTCTGCTTCGTCAAGCTCGTCCGGTTCCGCAGACTCAAGCTCGTCGGAATCGAGCGTGAATTCTCCAAACGCTTCGTCCGGCTCGGCGGTGAGATCGTCGCCCGAATGGAGGGGCGTATCGAGGTCGCACTCCATGCCGTCTATATACACCTTGCCTGTAAAGTCCATGCCCAGGACCTCGCGAACCGTGTGCAGCTCGCTTAGGCCGTGTGTGGCAGGGACAAAGGTAATCTCGTCGCCCGCATAGACGACCGTGGTCGCGGAAACATCCTTGCCGTTGCATTTCAAAACGGCGGGAGTCGCCGGTTTGCCGCGAAACACGCATTTCTGTCCGTTAATCTTAATCGTCTGCGTGGGGCCCGAGCGGCCAATCATATCAACGTAAGTGTAGCCGTTCATGAGAAGGATCTCCTGAATGGTAAGCGTTCCGTTATGGAAAAGCTTCGCTGGCTGACCGTTCAGCATGACGACGTAGCTGTTGTTTATAAGGCCCATTCCCGCGGAAATGGCTATGCCGAGCGGCGTCGCATATTCGGGGTCGTTAAGCTCGTAATTATCGGAAAAGGCGCTCTTTTCAAAGTTCGCTCCGGCAATGGCAATGCGGCGCATGTCCATATTGAGGAACTTTGCCATAAGTTCGCGCAGACCGACGAGCTTGCTTCCGCCGCCGGAAAGGAAAAGAGCCGACGGTGCACCGCCGTTTATCTCCACAATTTTGCGTGCGACCTCATCCGCAAGAGAATCCGCCGCATTTTGCGCGACCTTCTCCACTTCCTGAACGCTGACCGTCTGCTCAAAGCCGAGAATATCCTTAAAACTGAGCTCCGGTTCCGTTCTCATCTTCTGTTTAAGCTGCTCCGCCGTCGCGAAATCCACCAGAAACTCGCGCATGATAGCCTCGGTAATCTCGTCGCCCGCAAGAGTTGCCATCGTATAGGAAACTATGCTTCCGTCCCGGCAGACGGCGATATCCGAGGTTCCTGCGCCGATATCGGCAAGAACAAGGTTGAGCAGGCGAAGCTCCGCGGGGATAGCCGCATTCATTGCCGCAATAGGTTCAAGCGTGAGGCTTACTATTTCAAGCTTGGCAAGGCGCATCGCGCTGTAAAGACTTTCCACGACCTCGTTGGGCAAGAAAGTTCCCACGATGTCGGCCTCAAGTTCGGTTCCGTTATGTCCAAGGAGCGTGGACATGGGATAATGGTCGAGCTGATACTGTGAAACGGTATAGCCGACCATGAAGAACTGCCTGCGTTCTTCGTTAAGGTCAAAAAGCGACCTCTCCGCCTCGGAAACGGCGCCTGCCTCGAGCTGACCGATAAGGTCCTCATCAATGGTCCTTGCCTTCGGAAGCTCGATTTTGAAATGAGCCGTCGTCGTTTTAAGCGAGCGTCCGGCGGCGGCGACGCAGACTCTCGAGAGATGAACCTGAAGCTTTTCCTCAAGACGCCCCGTAACTATGCGGGCAACGTCAGCTACAAGCTCGATATTCTCTATCTGCCCGTCCACCATAGCTCGTTTCTTATGCTCCTCGCGCTCGATCGCAAGCACCTTGAGCCTGTCGCCTTCCATTTTTCCGATGACGCCGATAACGCTTCTCGTCCCTATATCAAGAGCGAAAATAAGATCGCTGTCCTGTTCTCTGAAATAATTTTCCTCCATCGTTACACCCCCGCGTATGAAGAAGCTTTATAAACGCAAAAGCATTTTGAGCGCACCCGGGCTATGTCATTTCGCAACGCTCGGGAAATTGTCACAAATAATCATAACTTAACAATTTACATTATAATGCTATATTTGGTTTTTTGCAAGAAAAATACATCCGTGCAGCATTAACCGAGCCTCATTTTATCAAAAACCGGCAAATTTACTTCTTTCACTTTGTAAAAAGTCACAGAGGATCGTTTTATACATAAAGCACAAAACTCATTTTAGTCTTTATGTATAAATGAGATTGACAAATCTTATGTCAAATTATATAATTTTATCATTCCTTTGATGGATTAATTCGGCATTTATGCTCAATCACGAAACTATATTACTGCTTATGTATCATTCTATATGTTATTCAGGAGGAAATTTACATGACTATTCCTGCATTTGACCCCAAGGAGCTCGAAAAAAAAGGCGAATCTTTTTCGCTTTACGGCCCCGTCCCCATCTTTAACTATCCCGTTTCGAGGCGCGAAGCATACATTTCCGCCGTGCGTGACCGCAAGGCGATTTGGGAGATAACCGGCCTCGAAACGCGTCTTTTCACCCCGCGCCTCCTGCCCGATAATGTCGCCCGCGCCTTTGTTTTCGAGCAAAGACCCTTTGATAATGTCAAGGAGGGCGGCGGCAAGGATATGTTCGGCGTCGAATGGGAGTATATACCCGTCGCGGGCGGTTCGATGGAGAAGCCGGGTCAGGTCCTGCTTGAAGACATGAACGACTGGCCCGAGGTCCTGAATTGGCCCGACGTGGACAGTTGGCCCTGGGAGGAAAGCGCGAAGGAAAACGCCTCCTATGTCGAGGGCGATTTTGCGCTTCAGGTTTGGTTTCAGACCGGCTGGTTCGAGCGCATAATCTCCTTCATGGAGTTCGAGGGCGCGATAATGTCGCTTATTGACGATGAACAGCAGGACGCCGTCAAGGCATTCCTCGATAAGCTTGCCGACCTTTATATAAACATTCTCGACCATTACATGGATTATTTCCCGCAGACTGCCGCCTTCTACATGCATGATGACTGGGGCTCTCAGAAAGAAACCTTCTTCTCCCCAGACGTTGTCTCCGAAATGATAGTTCCCTCCATGAGAAAGGTCACCGACCATATTCACAAGAGGGGCCGCGTCGCCGAGCTGCATTCCTGCGGCCAGATAAAGAAGCAGGTCCCCAACATCATCGCCGCCGGATGGGACACCTGGAGCGGCCAGATAATGAACGACACCCACGCCATCTATGAGGAGTACGGCGACAAGCTCGTCGTCGGCGTCGTCCCCGAGCAGTTTGATCCCGCGACGACGAGCGAGGATGAGCAAAGGCGCCTTGCTCGCGAGTTCGCCGCGAAATTCTGCCAGCCCGGGAAACCGAGCGTCGTAAATCTCAACGGGACAGCCTGCCTCACGGCGGCATACCGCGAGGAGCTTTACAAGGAGTCCCGCATCCGCTACGCCTCGAAATAATCCTGTTTATCACAAAATCCCGAAGGTACAGCACAGCTTATCCTTCGGGATTTTCCGTCTTGTAATGGGCTTTTCATCGTTTTCCTGCTGCCATACTGATGGTTTTTCACAATTTTTGTTTTAATACTGTTGACTTTTTTAAGCAAATTGTATATTATAAACATGTTTTAATAGTTAAAGGTATTAGGTATTCGCAGAAAAAATACGGCGGCGCAGCCTTGCGTCCGCGACTTTCAGGAGGTTCGGAAAATGGATAACGCTCTGGTTCCCAAGCCAAAAAAAGAAATGGCGCTAACCGTCGAGTTCTGGCGGTTCCTGTTCACGGTATTCGTAAGCCTTTACCACTTTGAAATATTCTTCCCAAAAAGCAGACTTTTAAGCTCCGGCTCAAGCGCCGTCGAGTTTTTCTATGTGCTGGCGGGTTTTCTGCTCGCAATATCCGCCACGAGCCGCCGTAAGCGCGCCGACGGGCCCTGCTCCGTCAGGGAAGCGCATCTCTGCGCCGTAGATTTCGTATGGAAGAAATTCAAGGCCATCGCGCCCGTGATCGTCGTTGCTCTGGCCGTAAACGTCTTCGTCTACCCGTCGTTTATGCCGATGGGCTTCATGGATAAGCTAAAAAGCTTCATGAACAGCGAATGGGAGGTTCTCATGCTCGTGGGAACGCCCTTCGGCTTCAATAACGGCATGGCACCGATAGTCCCGCTCTGGTATCTCACGCCGCTGCTCGTAGTCGGCTATGTTTACAGCTACCTGCTCAACCGGCACTACGATTTCACGTTTTTCCTCGCACCCGTCATAGGCATTACGTTTTATGTTTACTTCGGCCTCAACTCTTCAGTAATCCTCGACCACAGCGTCCAGATGGGCTTTTTCACGGCGGGCATGGTCCGTGGAATATCGGAAATGAGCCTCGGCATTGCAATTTATCCGCTTTATAAAAAATTTTCCGCTATGGAACTTAAAAAGCCGGCAATAATCCTTCTCTCGATAATCGAGCTATACGCCATTTACCGCTTCTTTGCGCTCACCTTCAATCAGGCGGTTGATCTCAACAATTTCCGCAGGCTGGTTTACATAATTATTATCGTTTTCACATCGTTCCTGAACAAGAGTCTCTTTGCCCGTCTGCTCAACCGCAGAATATGGAAGCCGCTCGGCAGGGTCACTCTCGGCATGTATATTTGCCACTATAACCTTATCATGGTCTATATGTCCCTGCTCGGCTGGGTGAAGATGAAGCTGTGGGCAAGCGCCGGGAAATCCGCCACCGCCGCCGCGTTCTCAAGCTTTCTGAAAAACACGGGCGGCTACAACGAAAAATTCAAGCCCATAGGCATGACGGCGAAGGATGCGATTCTTTACATTCTTCTTGTTTTCTTCGTCGCGCTTATAATTAAGCTCATCGTTTTCCTCATAAAGAAGCTTTACGAAAAGCTGAAAAGCGTCTACGCCGCAAAAGAGCAGGAAAGGTTTGCAGCAGCAGCCGCAGAGCTCGCCGCCGAAGAACCAAACGCCGCACCCGAGGCGGCGGAAGGCCCCGTAGCCGCAGAAGCGGAACCCGGCGCCGAATCACCCTCCAATACTGTCGAAGAGGCAAACGAACAGGATATAATAAGCAAATAAACAAATAAGCAAAACACGGCGCTCTCCCTCTATTCTGAGGAAGAGCGCCGTATTTAAATAATCATTATGTTCTTATTCCTGGGTATCCTCTTCGGGAGAATTCTCAGTCTCAGCAGCTTCCGTCTCGACGACCTCCGCCTCCGCGGCTGCCTCGGGATCATCGGCTTTGAGTCTTTCAATCTCGGCCTTCTTTGCGTCGATAGCGGCGTAAGAAGCAGCGATTTTATCGCAAAGCTCCTTCATGGGCGCATGAGGGTCGGCTTTAAAATACTCATAATAAAGCTTGCCTATCTCAAGACTTGCCTTTCTTATATTATCCTTTTCTGCAAGGATATCTGCGTTAAGTACGCCGATTCTGGCTACGGTTTTCGTCTTTTCCGCGGCGCTTTTTGCAAAGACAGAGGCTTTTCCGGCAATGAGCTCAGCCTTTTCTGCGGCTTTCTTTCTGAATTCTTCAAAACTTGCCATAGTTTATATATCCTCCTTTTGATCATCTTTTTCGGGGTCTCTATTATTATCATCCGCAACCCCGGCGTCAGGCGCCGTAATGTCGGTTTCGGAAGATTTTTCGCTTAATGCATCATCAGCATCCGGGTCCGTCCCATGGCGGAGAAGGCGCAGCGCGTCGGAAAAATCCTCTGCTTCTGCGTTGAGCCTGAGCTCCGTAAGCGGGACGCTTTCCGCTGCCTTGCTCTGCTCGAGAACGAAATTTTTAATATCGCGGTTTACCCAAAGGTCCTCCGGCTCGGGGTTCTTGGCTATCCTGACGTAAAGCGCAATGCCTATGCCGAGGATAACGGAAAGCAGCGCGACAAGCTGGGAAACTCGAAGATTAGTCCCCGGTATATAGAGGCTGTCTGTTCTGAGACTCTCTATGAACACACGTCCGAGGCCATACCATGCTATATAAAGCAAGAAAAGCTCCCCGTCGAACTTGCGTTTTTTCGAGTAGAAATGGAGAATTATGAAGCCTATTACGTTCCACATGCTTTCATAAAGAAAGCATGGATGGTAATAAAAGGTACCATATTCGTTCGTAAGGCCCATTCTCCATGCGACGGCGGTTTTAACGCCGTAAGCTTCGCGGTTTACGAAATTTCCCCATCGGCCTATCGCCTGCCCGATAAGAAGTCCCAGCCCGCCGATATCCGCGACGACGCTGAAGCGAACCTTCTTCACCTTGGAGAAAATGACCGCGCCGATAACGGCCCCGATTATGCCGCCGTAAATAGCCAATCCGCCGTTCCATATCTTGAAGATATTCAAGGGCGCGTCCTTATAATCTTCCCATCTGAATATTACATAATATGCGCGCGCGCCGATGATTGCCAGCGGAACGGCGAAGATAAGCAGGTCTATGATATTATCCTGCGTAAGGCCGAACTTTTTCGCGCGAGCCATCCCGTACAGCACCGCAAGGGCAAAGCCCACCGCGATTATAACGCCATACCAGTGAATGGTAATTCCGAGGACGGAAAACGTGGCCGGAAAGTTTATGGAGAAATCCTCGCCGAGGATGGGAAAGCTGATAGCGGCATTAGTCATTAAAATTACGCACCCTTTATGTAAACCGCGGCGGTGCCTCCGCCGCAGGCATGTTTTTTATGCTGGTGCTTATCATTATTACACATTTTCTTTCGTTAATCAAGCCCCATGCGCTCATATTCACGGATTATTAACTATTTATGTAAACGCTGAATAAAACATCAGCGTTTTGCGTATTTGTTCAATACATCCTCGCCCAGTATGCTGAGCCGGACGCCGCTGCCCTTCCACGCCTTCGGAAAACGCGGCTCGGCTATGAGGACGCCGCCCTCGCGCTTTACGCCGAAAAGCTCCTCAATAACAGCCCGCAGGAACCAGCCGGAAGACCCCGTATACCAGCTCCAGCCGCCCCTGCCCTGATGCTGCGGATTGGTGTAAATGTCCGCCGCGAGAACATAAGGCTCCGCCATGTA